>OJST01000092.1_pt1 | contig 27265 bp, 26 predicted proteins | sample 1599491 | NCBI WGS metagenome assembly OJST01 (sample SAMN04436635, study PRJEB24849) | human gut metagenome | biome: human gut; feature: NICU; material: stool | host: Homo sapiens | place: USA: Saint Louis, MO | collected 2010-02-10
GCGCTCACGGTCCCGGCGGATATGCCGGTCATCTGCCCCACGGGGTCCAACTCCCGGCGCTCGGTTATGCTCTCCATCAAACCCACCCGGATCCACCGATGAGCGACACCCCCCGAATCGCTTTCCTGGCCAGCACCGCCGAGCCCGCGCAGATGGCCCGCGCGGCGATGATCTCGCGTTATGGCGATCACGCGCCGGAGCAGGCCGACGTGCTGTGCCCGCTGGGGGGCGACGGCTTCATGCTGCAGACCCTGCATCGGCATGGGCACCTGGGCAAGCCGGTGTTCGGCATGAAGCTGGGCACGGTCGGCTTCCTGATGAACCAGTACCGTGGAGACGACGACGTGCAGGCCCGCATCGCACGCGCAGAACCGGCCAACCTGCGCCCGCTGGAAATGGTGGCGCTGACCGAGTCCGGCACCAGTACCGGCTCGCTGGCCTACAACGACGTTTCGCTGCTGCGCCAGACCCGGCAGGCCGCGCATATCGGTATCGATCTGAACGGCCAGGAGCGCGTGGCCGAACTGATCGGCGACGGCGTGCTGGTGGCCACCCCGGCCGGCAGCACCGCCTACAACTATTCCGCGCATGGTCCGGTGCTGCCGCTGGGCTCGCACACCATCGCGCTGACGCCGTTGGCCCCGTACCGGCCGCGGCGCTGGCGCGGGGCGATCCTGAAGGCCGATACCGAAGTGCGCTTCCGCGTGCTCGATCCGTACAAGCGCCCGGTCAGCGTGACTGCTGATTCGCACGAGACCCGCGACGTGGTCGAGGTGACCATCCGTGAGTCGAAGGACCGCCGCGTGACCCTGCTGTTCGACCCGGAGCACAACCTGGAAGACCGGATCCTGAGCGAACAGTTCGTTTTTTGAGGACAATGGGCAGCCGGCCGTGCCGACCGCTTGAAGGACCCCCACCGATGGGCGACAACTCCCCCCGTTTGCTGACCGTCGCGGTGACCTCGCGCGCGCTGTTCGACCTCGAGGAAAGCCACGCGCTGTTCGAGAGCGATGGCGTGGCGGCCTATGCCGAATTCCAGCGCCAGCACGAGGACGATATCCTCGGCCCCGGCGTGGCCTTCCCGGTGGTGCGCAAGCTGCTGGCTTTGAACCAGGGGGCCAGCCCGGAGAATCCTCGCGTCGAGGTGATCCTGCTGTCGCGCAACTCGGCCGATACCGGCCTGCGCATCTTCAATTCGATCCAGCACTACGGCCTGGGCATCATCCGCGCAACGTTCACCGCCGGCGAGCCGACCTGGCCGTACGTGAAGCCGTTCGGCACCGACCTGTTCCTGTCGGCCAACCCGGAATCGGTGCGCAGCGCGCTGCGCCACGGCATCGCCGCGGCGACCATTCTGCCCAAGCCGCCTGGCGAAACCGCCGCCGCGGCGGCCGACCAGATCGATACCGGTCGCCCGGCCGGCCAGTTGCGCATCGCCTTCGACGGTGACGCAGTGATCTTCGGTGACGAGAGCGAGCGCATCTCACGCGAGCAGGGCGTGGAGGCGTTTGGCCGGCACGAGCGTGAACGGGCCCGCGAACCCCTCAGCGGCGGCCCATTCCGCGGTTTCCTGTCGGCCCTGCATACGCTGCAGGAAGTGTTCCCGGCCGGCGAGAGCGCGCCGATCCGCACTGCGCTGGTGACCGCACGCTCGGCACCGGCGCATGAGCGCGTAATCCGCACCCTGCGCGAGTGGGGAGTGCGCCTGGACGAAGCGCTGTTCCTCGGCGGCCGCCACAAGGGGCCGTTCCTGCAGGCGTTCGGTGCCGACATCTTCTTCGATGATTCGCAGCACAACATCGACAGTGCGCGCGAACACGTGGCCGCCGGCCACGTACCGCACGGTGTCGCCAACGAGGGGTGAGACCATGCCGGGTGGGTGCCAACCGTTGGTTGGCACTGCCATGCATCGACGCCCACCAAGGTGGGCATCTACCAGAGCGCTGTACCGCGGTAGTCGCCAACCTTGGTTGGCGCCGTCCTGGATCCATGCCCACCAAGGTGGGCACCTACCGAAAGCAGCACCGTCGAAGGGCATGACCCGTCACGGGGTGCCCGACATCCCCAACTGCAGATCCACCACCTTCCAGCGCAGGCCCTGCGGTTCCAGCACCACTTTCATCGGCGGCTGGTCGGGGCCGCGATCGACGTCGATCACGAAGCGGTCCAGCGCTTCGAAGTGATGCTCGGCGTTCTTCAATGGCCGTGCCGGCTCGGTCGCGCCGAAGGCATCACCGCCCTGCAGTTCATTGCGGCCGCGCTTCCACAGCACGTGGCCCTGCAGCATTGCGCCGATCCCGGTCGGGGTCACCATGGTTTCCACCGCTGCACCGCCGAGCTGGTCGCCGAGGCCGTAGAGCAGGGCGCCGAACGGGCTGGCCGCTACATCCGGGCCGGCCTGGCGTACCAGATAGTCGTTGAGCTGGGCGCGCAGGCTGCTGCGCACGCGAGGGAAATCGACATAGCGTTCCAGTCGCGCCGTGTCGCGTTCTTCGATGGCCTTGGACAGGCCATGCACGGCCATGTACGGGCCGCCGAACCACCACGCAGCCAAGGCCAGGACCAGCAGCACGGCCAGTGCAGTGAGCTTCTTCATGCTGTCCAGACTGCCGCAAGTGAGGCAGCCAGTGGTGAACGGCAGGTGATGCGGCTCAGAACTCCAGGTCCAGCGCCGCGCACAGGTAGTCAACGAACGGGCCGAGCCCAGCCAGGTCCTTGCCCAGCGTGGACAGCAGGCGCGGGCCGGTCATGGTGGCATCGTCCAGCGAGCGCCACATCACCCAGTTGCGGTGCTTGAGGTCGTCGATGAACTCGAAGTCGGCCGGGAAGCCACGCGGGGGCCGCACCAGCTTTTCGCTCTCCTCGAAATCGAAGCGTTTGCGCAGGGCCGGTGCATGCGCGGCGGCCTTCCAGCTGCCCGGATTGTCGAGGATGAAGTGGCGTACGCGGCGCTGGGTTTCCGGTTCCGGATGCCACAGGCCAGCGCCGACGAAACTCTCGCCCGGCTGCAGGTGCACGTAGAACGAGGGCGCGGCCACTTCGCGGCGGCGCTCATGGAACAGGCGTGCACCCTGCCAGGTCTTGTACGGCGACTTGTCGTTGGAAAAACGCGCGTCACGATGGATGCGGAACAGCGAACCACCGACGCCACGGGTATCGGCGCGGAAGTGCTCGCTGACCTCGGCCAGCGCCGGCTGCAGGTCGCCCAGCAGGCGCAGGAACGGCTGCCGCACGTGGTCTTCGTACTGCTGGCGGTGATCGTTGAACCAGGCCTTGTCGTTGTGCCGCGCAAGGCTGCGCAGGAACTTGAAGCTGGCGTCCGAGAAATAAGTGCTCACAGCGTCTCCTGCAGGTGCTGGCCCCAGTCGCGCAGCGATTGCAGCAGGGCCTGGCGCCGGGTGTCATCGGGCGCTTCGGCGGCCAGTGCATCCAGCTGCTGCTGGTACTGGGGCAGGTTGAGTTCGCCCAGGCCGCCGTCTCCGAGCAGGCGCTGGCGGCGGTAATCCTGCCAGCGCTGGCGTTCAGGCGGCGCGAGGCTGTCGGGATGATTGCGCGCGCGGTAGCGGAACAGCAGCTCCGGCAGGCGCGGGTCGCGGAAGCGACCTTCCAGCGCGGCCAGCTGCTCGGGCGCAGTGGTGCGTGCAAGCGCAAGCAGCGGCTTGTCACCGTTGCCGAGGAAGCCGTCGTACAGCGAGGCATCGACGTCGGCCACGGTGGCGGCGCGGGGCTGGTTGTAGACCTGCCGGGCCTTCTCGGCCAGCTGCGGGGCGAACGCGCGCAGGCGCTCCACCTTGGCTTCGATCGCAGCCACATCCAGGCCGAGGCGCGCGTGATCATCGGCACGCAGGTGGTTCCAGGCGATCAGCGCCGGCACCTTGTTCAGATGCACTTCCTTCAGAGGTACCCGTGCCGCGCCTTCGGGCAGCTCGCTGGCGCGCATGTACAGGCGCTGTGCGATCACCTCGGCCGGCAGTTCCAGCAGGTCGTCGATCTCGCCTTCCAGGTCGAATACGATCACCCGGTTGTTGATGGTCGGGTGCACGGCCAACGGCAGCACCGGTGCCGCGCACAGGCGGCTGGCCGGGTAGCGCATGGAAATGTGCAGCACCGGCTTCATCGCGGCCACGTCCAGCAGGCCGCCGACGAAACGCTTGTCGCGCAGCTTCAGGGCGTAGTCCCACAGGCGTGGTTGCGACTGCTTGAACAGCCGCGCCATGCCGATGGTGGCGCGCACGTCGGACAGTGCTTCGTGTGCATCGCCTTCGCGCACGTGGTTGGCCTCGGCCAGGTGCTCAAGTTTGAATGAGGTGGCGCCATCCTCGCGCAGCGGCCACTGGATGCCGTCCGGGCGCATCGCGCGCATCAGCCGCAGCATGTCCAGCAGGTCCCAGCGCGAATTGCCGTTGCGCCACTCGCGTTCGTACGGGTCGTGGAAGTTGCGGAACAGCCCGTAGCGGACGAACTCATCGTCGAAGCGCAGCGTGTTGTAGCCCAGCGCGCAGGTGCCGGGGCGCGACAGCTGCTCGTTGATGCGGTCGAAGGCCTCGGCCTCGCTGATGCCCTCGGCCAGTGCCTGCTGCGGGGTGATGCCGGTAACCAGGGTGGCCATCGGCGAGGGCAGCAGGTCATCGGCCGGGCGCACGAAGAAGCTGACCGGGGTGTCGATTTCGTTGAGATCGGCGTCGGTGCGGATGGCGGCGAACTGCGAGATGCGCGTGCGCCGCGGGTCCTGGCCGAAGGTTTCCAGATCGTAGAACAGGAAGCTGTCAGCCATCAGTGCGCGCCCTCCAGGACCGGCAGCTGCGCATGAATCTGCGCTTCCAGCGCGGCCCAGTCGATGTTGTCCAGTGAATCATGGCCGGTGGTGGCGGCCACCAGCATGTCGCGTTGCAGTTCGGTGCGGCGCAGCGCCTCGGCGTACGGCGTGTGCAGGAAGGTGACCATGGTGTAGTGCGGCACGAAGCGGGTCGGCCAGCGCCGCTGCAGTTCCTGTTCCAGTTCGCGCTGCAGCAGGAATGCAGGGTCGGCGACGCGGTCGCGCATTTCCAGGTAGTTCTCGAGCGCCATCTGCTGGATGGCACGTGCATTCGGCTTGCGCTCGGCTTCGAACGCGGCGAACGCACCTTCCAGATCATCGGCCTCCATCAGGTGGCGGGCCAGCGCAACGCAGTCCTCGAACGCGCAGTTCATGCCCTGGCCGTGGAACGGCACCATCGCATGCGCGGCGTCGCCGATCAGCACGGCACGGCCCTGCTGGTGCCAGCGATCGAGCGTCAGCGTGCCAAGCAGGCCCGGCGGGTGCTGTTCCCAGTCTGCGCGCAGGTTCGGGATCAGCGGCAGGGTGTCGGCGAACTCGCGCGCGAACAGCGCCTCGGCCTGCGCGCCGGTATTGATCGTGGCGAAGCTGGGATCGCCCTGGTTGGGCAGGAACAAAGTGACGGTGAAGGTGCCTTCGTGATTGGGCAGGGCGATGCACATGTAATGGCCGCGCGGCCAGATATGCAGCGCGTTGCGCTCGATGCGGAAGCTGCCATCGTCGGCCGGCGGAATTTCCAGCTCCTTGTAGGAGTGATCGAGGAACGCGATGTCCTCGCCCAGCGGCGCCCGCCGGTTCATCGCCGCGCGCAGGGCCGAGCCTGCACCATCGGCACCGATCAGGGTGTCGAAGCGGATGTCATGCGGACTGTCGTCGCGGTCGTCGATGAAGCGTGCGTAGCCGGCGTCGAAATCGACGGTGTGCAGGCGGCGGTGGAAGTGTACGGTCGCGCCAGCCTGTTCGGCCAGTTCCAGCAACGTGGTGTTGAGGTCGCTGCGATGGATCGACCAGATCACTTCGCTGTCGTCGCGGCCATAGCGCTGCAGCTGCGGTTCGCCTTCGCGCGGATGCACCATGCGTCCGCGCATCATCACCGCGCGCGCCATGACCTCGTCTTCCACACCGGCCTGGCGCAGCGCATTGCGCCCACGCTCGGCCAGCGCCAGGTTGATCGAGCGGCCGCTCTCGTAGTCGGCCACGCGTGGATCGCCACGGCGTTCGTACAGGGTGATGCGCCAGCCCTGGCGTGACAGCAGGATGGCCAGCAGCGACCCGGCGAGGCCGGCACCGATAATGCTCAACGAGCGGGAAGCATGTGCGATCAACGAACTGTCCAGCAGTAGGGGAGGGACCGGCTCAGAGGCCGGCCCAGGCTTCCACTTCCTCGACGAAGTGGTGCACGTCCAGATAGCGGTTGTAGAGCGGGGTGGGCGAGATGCGGATCACGTCCGGCTCGCGCCAGTCGCCGAGCACGCCGATGCCGCGCAGGTGCTCGAACAGCGCACGGCCGCGCTCGCGCCCACCGATCACGCGCAATGACAGCTGGCAGCCGCGGCGCTGCGGCTCGGCCGGGGTGATGATGTCGAGCACGCCGGACAGGCGTGCACGTACAAGCGCTTCGAGCATGCCGGTCAACGCCAGCGACTTGCTGCGCAGTGCCTCCATGCCGGCGCGCTCGAACAGGTCCAGCGACGCGCGCAGCGGCGCCAGGCCGAGGATCGGCGGATTGCTGAGCTGCCAGCCTTCGGCACCGATGGCGGGGGTGAACTGCGGTGCCATCTGGAAGCGGGTGGCTTCCTCATGGCCCCACCAGCCGGCAAAGCGCGGCAGCGTGGTGTCGCGGTGATGGCGCTCGTGCACGAACGCGCCGGCCACCGCACCCGGGCCGCTGTTGAGGTATTTGTAGTGGCACCACACGGCGAAATCGGGTGCGACGTCATGCAGGCGCAGCGGCAGGTTGCCGACCGAGTGCGCCAGGTCGAAGCCGATGCGCGCGCCCTGCAGGCGGGCAGCACGGGTGATTGCATCGAGGTCGAAGGCCTGGCCGGTGCGGTACTGCACGCCGGGCCACAGCACCAGTGCAAGGCGCGGACCGTGTTCGGCGATGGCGCGCTCGATCGCGGTGAGCGAGATCGTTCCGTTGGCTTCGTCCGGTTGCACTTCCACCAGGCACTCGGCGGGGTCGAACCCGTGGAAACGGATCTGCGCTTCGACCGCGTGTCGGTCGGTCGGGAACGCACCGGCTTCCATCAGGATCACCGGGCGCTGCGCGGTCGGTCGGTAGAAGCTGACCATCATCAGGTGCAGGTTCACGCTCAGCGTGTTCATCGCCACCACTTCGCTGGGCAGTGCACCGACCACGCGGGCCAGCTGCGCGCTCACCAGGCGGTGGTAGGACAGCCACTGCGTCGGGCCGGTGAAGTGGCCTTCCACCGCCAGCTCGCCCCATTGCTTCATCACTTCCTGCACCGCGGCCTGGGCGCCACGCGGCTGCAGGCCCAGCGAGTTGCCGACGAAGTAGGTCTGCTCGCCACCGCCATGGCGCGGAATCAGGAATTCGTTACGCAGCGGGCGCAGCGGATCGGCGGCGTCCAGGGCAATGGCGTGGGTGCGGCTGAGCAGGTCGGACATGGTCGGGCAACAGGCTGCAACGGGACCGCCAGTGTAGCGCCTGGGGCATGGCCCGGTAGACGCGGCCACGCTTCGAGCGCCGCGTTTTCTGGTAGTGGCCCACCTTGGTTGGCGCGCGTGGATCCATGCGCCCACCAAAGTGGGCGCCTACCGGTGTGGGCGTCAGCCCGCCGCCGGCACCGGCAGCGGATCCACGTGCCCGCACTGGCTGCAGGTACGCAGCTCCAGGCTGGCGTGATAGCGCGCGAACACCTTGGGCAGGTCGGTCTCGATGTTCTGCAGCGGGAAGAACTCTTCGTGCAGCTTGTGGTTGCAGCGTTCGCAATGCCAGATCACGCCGTCCTTCTCGTGCGGCAGGCGCTTGCGCTCGACCACCAGGCCGATGCCGCCGGGCGGGCGCCGCGGCGAGTGCGGCACCCTGGCCGGCAACAGGAAGATCTCGCCGGCGCGGATCGGAATGTCGCGCACCGCGCCGTCCTCCTGCACCTTCAGCACCATCTCGCCCTCGAGCTGGTAGAACCACTCCGGGCCTTCGTCGTAGTGATAGTCGGTGCGCGAATTCGGCCCGCCCACGACCATCACGATGAAGTCGCCGTTGTCGATCATCTTGTTGCCCACCGGCGGCTTCAGCAGGTGGCGGTTTTCTTCGATCCAGGCGTGCAGGTTGATCGGCGAGGCGAGCATGGTCGTGGTCCGTAGTGAGGTCAGTCGCGCCGGCCCTGGCGGGGCACGTAGGACAGTGCCTTTTCATAGGCTGGCTTCAGCTCTTCCGGTCCACCGACATCGATGCCCATTTCGCTGACCCGGCCGTTCTTCAGGCTGTAGACCCAGCCGTGCACCATCAGCTTCTGCCCGCGCGCCCAGGCGTCCTCGACGATGGTCGAACGGCACAGGTTGGCGACCTGCTCGATCACGTTCAGTTCGCACAGGCGGGCATGCTTCAGCTCGTCATCCTCGATCGCATCGAGGATGCCCTGGTGCTTCTGCACCACGTCGCCGACATGCCGCAGCCAGTTGTCGGCCAGGCCGACGCGGGTATTGTGCAGGCAGGCGTGCACGCCGCCGCAGCCGTAGTGGCCGACGATCAGGATGTGCTTCACCTTCAACTGGTCCACCGCGTACTGCACCACGCTCAGGCAGTTCAGGTCGGTGTGCGCGACCACGTTGGCGACGTTGCGGTGCACGAACACTTCACCCGGGGCCATGCCGATGATCTGGTTGGCCGGCACCCGCGAGTCGGAGCAGCCGATCCACAGGTATTCCGGATGCTGCTGCTTGGACAGCTGCTGGAAGAACTCAGGGTCTTCCTTGGCGATGCGGTCGGCCCAGTCGCGGTTGTTCTGCAGCAGGCGGTGGATGTCTTTCATGTGCGGTATCCCTGGCGTCGGGTGGGGGCAAGGCGCGGCCGTTCTGGTCGCGCCGTCGCGGGAAGCTGGGGTGATCAGCCGCTGGAGGCGGACTGTTCACGGTGCCAGCGCATCCACTGCGCCAGCTCATGGGAGGACGGGGAGGCGAGCGCTTCCAGTGCGGCGATCACGGCCTGCTGGTTGGCGTCGGGATGGTTCTGGCTGAGTTTCAGCTTCAGCTGCACGTGTTCCACCTGGAAGCGGAAGCCGACGATGGCGCGCAGCTCCGGGCCGTGTTCGGCGCGCGCGGCATCGAACCGCCAGGCCTGGCCGACGCTGGCTTCGAAGCGGTCGCTGATCGCGCCGACCAGTTCGGCCAGCGCATCAGCGTCGTCGAAGGTCTGCAGCTGGCCACGCAGCTCGGCAGCGGCGTAGTTCCAGGTGGGTACCCGCGCGGCGGGCTCCTTGTCCGGATACCAGCTGGCCGAGACGTAGCCGTGTGGGCCATCGACCAGTACCTTGGCCGCGCCGCTGTGGCGCGACTGCGGGTTGGCGCGGGCCCAGTGGCCGCGCAGTTCGATCTGGTCGCCGTCACGCCGGTACAGCACCGGCATCCGGGTCAGCTCCGGCAGGCCATCGCTGCCGGGGGTGAGCACGGTGACGAACGGGTCGCGCGCCAGCAGGCGGTCCAGCCAGAGCAGGTCGGTCTCGGCGAAGGCGCGCGGGGTGAACATGCAGGGGTCAGGCGCGCCCGCCCAGCGACTGGATCATGCGGCCACGCAGACCCTCGTCGCTGTCGGCCTGCGGCGGCTGCACTTCGTGCAGGCTGAAGCCGCGCACCAGTGCGTCCTCCTCGTCCAGGCCGTCGTACTCGACGAACTCGGCGTCGAACAACTGCGAACGGGCGGTGTCTTCGCTGTCGTAGCTCAGCGTGTTGCCATCGCTGTCGAGCACTTCGGCGGTGCCGGCCGGGCGAACGCGCAGGCGCGCCCAGATCAGGGTGTTGCCGAGGCTGGCCAGCCACCAGCTGTCGCGCGAGGCGGTGATGTCGTTCATGAGCGTATTACCAGAGCGAGGCCAGCCAGAGCAGGGCGGCCATGCCCAGTCCGGCCAGCAGGGTCAGCAGCGATACCCAGGCCGGTGTCGCCAGCCCGGACAGCGAGCGGTCCGGTTGCTGCCGATAGTCGCGGCGCAGCAGCCAGGCCAGGGCATCGGGCTTGAGGAAGGCGCCGCTGCCGAAGCGCGCGGCGAGCGCCGGATGGCGGTCGCGCACGTGCACCAGGGTCAGCGGCCAGAAGATCACGAAGGCACTGAACCCGGCCACTGCAACGCCGACGAAACAGAGGGCGAAGAACAGGGTCATGGGGGCAGTACCTCCGTGGTCGTATGGGGCTTAGAAGTCCGCGCTGCCCGGGGCGCGCGGGTAGGGGATCGCATCGCGGATGTTGGACAGCCCGCAGACGTACACCACCAGGCGCTCGAAGCCCAGGCCGAAGCCGGCGTGCGGCACCGAGCCATAGCGGCGGAAATCGCGGTACCAGCTGTAGTGTTCGCGATCCAGGCCGAACTGGGCCATGCGCGCGTCCAGCACGTCCAGGCGCTCTTCGCGCTGGCTGCCGCCGATGATCTCGCCGATGCCCGGGGCCAGCACGTCCATCGCGGCAACGGTCTTGCCGTCGTCGTTCAGGCGCATGTAGAAGGCCTTGATGTGCTCCGGATAGTTGGTCACCACCACCGGGCGGCCGACGTGTTCCTCGGTCAGCCAGCGCTCGTGCTCGGTCTGCAGGTCCAGGCCCCATTCGACCGGGAAGTCGAACTTCCTGCCGGACTTCTGCAGCAGGCTGACCGCGTCGGTGTAGTCGATGCGCTCGAACGGTGCGTTGATGAAGTCTTCCAGCTTGGTGATCGCGTTCTTGTCCACGCGCTCGGCGATGAAGGCCAGGTCGTCGCTGCGCTCGTTCAGCACCGCACGGAACAGATACTTCAGGAACTCTTCGGCCAGGCGTGCGTCTTCGGCCAGGTCGGCGAAGGCGATTTCCGGCTCGATCATCCAGAACTCCGCCAGGTGGCGGGTGGTGTGGCTGTTCTCGGCGCGGAAGGTCGGGCCGAAGGTGTAGACCTTGCTCAGCGCCAGGCAGTAGGCCTCGACATTCAGTTGGCCGGACACGGTCAGGAAGGTTTCCTTGCCGAAGAAGTCGCGGCTGAAATCGATCGCGCCCTTCTCATCGCGCGGCAGGTTCACCATGTCCAGGGTGGACACGCGGAACATCTGGCCGGCGCCTTCGGCGTCGGAGGTGGTGATGATCGGGGTGCTGATCCAGTTGAAGCCGTTCTCGTGGAAGAAACGGTGCACGGCCTGGGCCAGGCAGTTGCGGATGCGGGTGACCGCGCCGAACAGGTTGGTGCGCGGGCGCAGGTGCGCCACTTCGCGCAGGAACTCCGGCGACATCGGCTTGGGCTGGATCGGGTAGGTGAGCGGGTCTTCGACCCAGCCGACCACTTCCACTGCACTGGCCTGGATCTCGAACGACTGGCCCTTGCCCTGCGACTTCACCAGGGTGCCGGTGGCGATGACCGAGCAGCCGCTGGTCAGGCGCTTGATCTCGTCGAAGTTGGCCAGGCTGTCGCCGGCCACGACCTGGATCGGGGCGAAGCAGGAGCCGTCGCTCACATTCACGAAGGCCAGATTCGCTGAACCGCGCACCGTGCGCACCCATCCGCGTACCGTGACTTCGCCGCCTTCCGGGATCTTCCCGGCAAGCGCATGTTCAACGCTGACCACCGTCATGACTTGAATCCTCTGCTGATCGACTCGATCTGTGAACACGGGAGTTTACCGGTTGCAGCGTTCTGCTTGCGAGGCATTTTTCGCGGCAACGGCTCCTTATAATGCCCCCGTACCTCTGGAGTAGCCCCATGGCCGTCAGCCTGACCCCCATTGCCTTCGAGCGCGTGCAGCGCTTTGTCGCCCAGACCCCCGGTGCGCTGGGCCTGCGTTTCGGCGTGACCAAGACCGGTTGCTCCGGTTGGGGCCACATCACCGACCTGGCACGCGACGAGCGCGAGGGCGATACCGTGTTCGAGCAGGACGGCGTGAAGATCTATGTCGACGCCAAGAGCCTGGCGCTGGTGGACGGCACCGTGATCGACTTCGGCAAGCACGGCCTGAGCGAGACCTTCACGTTCAGCAACCCCAATGCCACCGCCGAGTGTGGCTGCGGCGAGAGCTTTACCACCGACGCCGACAAGGCCTGACGGCCCGGCGCGTCCCGGTAGCTGCCGACCTTGGTCGGCACGCTGGGCTTGGCAGGGACCCCACGGATGGAACGACCGGCTTTTACCTATCACCCCAATGCCTACGCCCTCTCATTCGAAGAGGTCGACGGAATCTGTGACTGCTGCGGCCAGCCGCGCACACTGCGCTACCGCGGACCGTTCTACACCCGCCTGCGCCCGGATTACCTTTGCCCGTGGTGTATCGCCGATGGCAGGGCTGCGGCCAGCTGCGAGGGTGAATTCACCGGCTGGAGCGATATTGAAGGGGTATCCCCGGATCCAGCCGACCCGCCGCCGACCATCGCCCGTGAGCTGCTGCTGGAGATCTGTGAGCGCACCCCGGGTTACTCGTCGTGGCAGCAATCGGTCTGGCTGAGCCACTGTGAACGGCCCTGTGCCTTCCTCGGCTTCGCCGGCAGCGACGATCTGCTGCCCATCCTCGACCAGGTCCGGCCCGATGTGGCGGCGGTCAATCCACGTGACGCCGACTGGGTGCTGGCGCACCTGAGCCGGGACGGGATGATGGTCGGCTGCCTGTTCCAGTGCCTGGAATGCGGCCAGCATCGCCTTCACGTCGATCTGGGCTGAATACGCTGGCGGGTTCAGGTTGTCCCGTGGCCGCCCGGTTGCCCGCCATCCCCATCTGCGCCATAATGCGCGGCTTCCTGCCTCCCTGGCGGGAATCCTTGCCCCACCGCGGTCTCAACGGCGGGGGGCTGTCCGGCCGCAAGGCCACATCCGAAAGGTAGAAAAAACATGAGTCGTCATTACGAAATCGTGTTCATGGTCCACCCGGACCAGAGCGAGCAGGTCCCGGCCATGATCGAGCGCTACAAGTCGCTGGTCGAGAACGGCAACGGCACCATCCACCGTCTGGAAGACTGGGGCCGCCGCCAGCTGGCGTACCCGATCCAGAACCTGGTGAAGGCCCACTACGTGCTGATGAACATCGAAGCCGACCAGGCCGTTCTGAACGAACTGACCGAAAGCTTCCGCTTCAACGACGCCGTGCTGCGCAACCTGGTCATCAAGCGTGACGAGGCTGACACCGAGCAGTCGCTGATCATGAAGAGCAAGGACGAGAAGGGTGACAAGCCGGAGCGCGGTGAGCGCCGTCGTCGTGACGACGAAGAAGGCGAGTCCACCACCACCGCTGACAACGAAGCCGGCGACGACGCCGCTTCCGCCGCCTAAGGAGCCTTCCCATGTCCAAGTTCTTCCGTCGCCGCAAGTTCTGCAAGTTCACGGCTGAAGGTGTGAAGGAGATCGACTACAAGGATCTCAACACCCTGCGCCAGTACCTGACCGAGAACGGCAAGATCGTGCCGAGCCGCGTCACCGGTACCAAGTCGAAGTACCAGCGTCAGCTGGCGACCGCCGTCAAGCGCGCTCGCTTCCTGGCCCTGATCCCGTACACCGACAACCACGACGTCTGATGCCCGGCGGGGCGGCCCGGTGCCGCCCCCGCTGTGCCAGCTATTCGGACAGCCTTTGTTGCGGGGCATCGCCTCGCTAACGAATAACTCATCTGGAGCAATACCATGCAGCTGATCCTCCTGCAGAAAGTCACCAACCTCGGCAACCTGGGCGACCTGGTCGACGTGAAGCCGGGCTACGGCCGTAACTTCCTCGTGCCGCAGGGCAAGGCCGTTCCGGCCACCGAGAGTAACAAGGCCGAGTTCGAAGCCAAGCGCGCCGAATACGAAGCCAAGGCCCAGGCCATCCACGCCGACGCTGAAGGCCGCAAGGCCAAGCTGGAAGGCGCGAGCGTGACCATCGCCGCCAACGCTTCGACCGAAGGCAAGCTGTACGGCTCGGTTGGCCCGCGCGACATCGCCGAGGCCTTCACCGCCGCCGGCCTGCCGCTGGAAAAGAGCGAAGTCATCCTGGGCGAAGGCGCCTTCCGCAACATCGGCGAATACGACGTGCTGGTCCACCTGCACGCCGACGTCGAGACCACCGTCAAGGTCGTCGTCGTCGCCGAAGCCTGATCCCGCGCCGCAAGGCCTGGCATCACCGCAGAACGGGCGCCCGCAAGGGTGCCCGTTTTGTTTTGGGCGATCGTCGGATATGTGGAGTCGAGCCATGCTTGACTTGCCGTCCGTCCTGCACCACTGCTTGCTAGACAGCCTCACCCAGGAAGTAGCGTTCGAAATCTGCAAGCGCATTGGCAACGTCCATCCGTAGTTGATCGGGTTGCAGAAGTTCTCCTGCGCGACGTGCGCGTTCGATCATCATGTCGATACAGGTCGCCATGTCTGCTGATACAACAGGTACGAGGGCGTTCCTGTCGATGGTTTTCCAGGGCTGGCAGGCGTAGATCATATCCATGGTCAGCAGCTGCCTTTTGAGAAACAGCTTCAAGCGGTCTGGTCCATCCGGTTCGAATGTCCAGATCGTCCCGGAGATCCGAAGAACGATTCCGAATTTGGTGATGGATCGAAGATAGTTCCCCTTCACATGACGCTCGAAGCAGATGTTCAGTTGTCTCTGGAGCGGGGCAAAAAGGGCGCCTGACGGCGGATCGCCATACTGGCCGCTGATCTGTATCTGCATGGGCGGCTCTCAAGTGGTCTGGATGACGAATCGACCGCAGTCCGTCGAAGGTGAGGGAATGTTGCGATCAAGCAACAGATAGCCCATTCCGCCGACCAGGATTCCTCGATGCGTCGGTGCTGCCCGGTTCAATCGGGAAGCGTTGATCTGGAGGATGAATTCCCGTCCATCAGCGCAATCGTCCTGAAGCCAAGCGGGAATTCCGCCGATCTTGGCGATTCCGTTCTCGACGTCATCCGGGATGGAGGCTGTGGCAGTGGTGATCAGGCGTGGGTCAAAAGGGGGCGCTGCGCTGTCTGCGCCGGGTTCGTGGGGCGCGTAAGCGATGACGCGTCCGCCAGTCAGTAGAGCGGTTTCGATATAGGCATCATCAAGAACGTCATAAGGCGTGAAGATCGACACGCAGAGGTGAGCTCTGATTGCGATCTTCGGGATGTGCGTTTGAATGAAGGGAGCAGGTAGGCTCGCAAGATGAAGCATTGGCTTCCCCTTGGCGTCGCAAGGCCAAGGAGTATCGGCGGGCAGGTACGGATCGCCTCCAAGAAAGGCGCGATCCAGGGCCTGGCCAAGGTGTTCAAACTTCAGCTCCTGATGGGGAGGCTGGCTAGGGCTATTCATTGGTCAATGTTGCAGCCTGGATCGATGGCTGGCTAGGCTGATCCTTGAAATGTACTTTAAAATCAAATATTTGGTTTCGGATTGAGGGGGCTTCACGGTCCTGAGGCGACATTCAAACGTGAAAGGGAGTGTGTGTATGGGCATTCTCGGCCGGTCATCCCGCCCGTGGAACATTCGCGCCGTTATACTCATTCCATTGTGTCACCCTTGGCTTCATTGAATTCTTTTGAAATCAATGGCTTGAGGTGCTGGCTGACCTGACATCCACAATGCGGACGCCCCCGGGGCGCCTGTTGGAACCCAATCACGCCATGCGTCTTTCCACGATCAAGCTCTCCGGCTTCAAGTCGTTCGTCGATCCGACCACCCTGCACCTGCCGACCAACATGACCGGCGTGGTGGGGCCCAATGGCTGCGGCAAGTCGAACATCATCGACGCCGTGCGCTGGGTCATGGGCGAGAGTTCGGCCAGCCGCCTGCGTGGCGACTCGCTGACCGACGTGATCTTCTCCGGGTCCAATGCCCGCAAGCCGGTGTCGCAGGCCACGGTCGAGCTGATCTTCGACAACTCCGACCACACGATTTCCGGTGAGTACGCCTCGTTCAACGAGATCTCGGTCAAGCGCACGGTCAGCCGCGACGGCACCAGCAACTATTACCTCAACGGCACCAAGTGCCGTCGCCGCGACATCACCGATCTGTTCCTCGGCACCGGTCTGGGCCCGCGCAGCTACTCGATCATCGAGCAGGGCATGATCAGCCAGATCATCGAGGCGCGCCCGGAAGACCTGCGCGTGTACCTGGAAGAGGCAGCCGGCATCTCCAAGTACAAGGAGCGCCGCAAGGAGACCGAGACCCGCATCCGCCACACCCGTGAGAACCTGGACCGGCTGGGTGACCTGCGCGACGAGATCAGCAAGCAGCTCGAACACCTCAAGCGCCAGGCCAAGCAGGCCGAGCAGTACCAGGCCCTGCAGGAAGAGCGCCGGATCAAGGATGCCGAGTGGAAGGCGCTGGAATTCCGTGGCCTCGATGGGCGCCTGTCGAAGCTGCGCGAAGGCCTCTCGCAGGAAGAGACCAAGCTGCAGCAGCTGATCGCCGATCAGCGCGACGCAGAGGCCCGCATCGAAACCTCGCGAGTGCGTCGCGAAGAGGCCGCCGATGCGCTCAACACCGCGCAGGCGGCGGTCTATCAGGTCGGCAGCACGCTGGCCCGCCTGGAGCAGCAGATCCAGCACCAGCGCGAGCTGTCGCAGCGCCTGCACAAGGCGCGCGACGAAACCCAGCAGGCCCTGGCCGAACTGGGGCAGCACATCAGTGGCGACGAGGCCAAGCTGAGGGTGCTGCGGGAGGCGGTAGAGGCCGCCACCCCGCAGCTGGAAGAACTGCAGGAAGAAAACGAGATAAAGCAGGAAAGCCTGCGCGAGGCTGAAGACCGGCTGGCCAGCTGGCAGCAGCGTTGGGAACAGCACACCTCGCAGAGTTCGGAAGCCTCGCGCGCCGGCGACGTCGAGCGCACGCGCGTGGACTACCTGGACAAGCAGATCCTCGATGCCGACCGGCGTCGTGAAGCCCTGGCCGCCGAGCGCGCCGGGCTGGACGTGGATGCGCTGGAAGAAGCCTTCGAGCAGCTGCACCTGCAGCACGACACGCAGAAGACCGCGCTGGATGAACTGAGCGAAGACGTCGAGCTGCGCAAGCAGGGCGTGGCGGCGGTGCAGGAACAGCAGCGCAATGGCCAGAACGAACTGGCCGAACTGCGCAAGCAGGCCAATGGCCTGCGCGGTCGCCTGGCTTCGCTGGAAACCCTGCAGCAGGCCGCGCTGGGCCAGGAGCAGGGTGCTGCCGTGGCCTGGCTGAAGGCGCGTGGGCTGGACTCGGCGGCGCGTGTCGGCGAACGCCTGGATGTCGATGCCGGTTGGGAAAACGCGGTGGAAAGCGCGCTAGGCCAGTTGATCGAAGGCGTGCTGGTCGATGACCCGGCCAGCCTGGTCGACGCGCTGGGCGAACTGGGCGAGGGCCACATTGCGCTGGTCGCCAACGATGGCGCGGACCTGAAGGTCGCGCCGACCTCGCTGGCTGCACGCGTGCGTGGCCCGGCAGCGATCCGGCGCCTGCTGGCGCACCTGCACGGTGCCAGGGATCTGTCCGAGGCCAAGGTGCTGCAGGCCAGCCTTCCGGAAGGCGATTCGATCATCACCCAGAGTGGCGAGCGCCTGGGCCAGGGCTGGCTGCGCGTATCGCGCTCCGGTGCCGCCGCGCAGGGCGCGCTGCTGCGCGAACGTGAGATCCAGGAACTGCGTGAGCAGATCGAGCAGCTGCAGGACCGCGAGGCCGAACTGGAAGAACAGCTGGCCGGCTTCCGAGAGCAGCTGCAGGCTGCCGAACAGCAGCGCGAAGACGCGCAGCGTGCGCTGTACCAGGCCCATCGCGCGGTGTCCGAACTGGCCGGCCAGCTGCAGGGCCAGCAGGGCAAGGTGGAGGCAGCGCGCACGCGCATCGATCGCATCGAAGGCGAGCTGAAGCAGCTGCAGGAAACCATTGAAGCCAACAACGAACAAGCGCGTGAAGCGCGCTCGCGGTTGGAGAACGCGGTCAGCAGCATGGGCGACCTGGAATCGACCCGGCAACGGCTGGAGGGCGAGCGCCGCCAGTTGACCGAGGCGCGCGACCTGGCTCGCGACGCCGCCCGTGCGGTACGCGAGCGCGCGCACTCGCTGGCCCTGACCCTGGAATCGCAGCGTGCGCAGCTGGCCTCGTTGAGCCAGGCGCTGGAGCGCATGGGCACCCAGCGCGGGCAGCTGGATTCGCGCCTGGGCGAGCTGCATTCGCAGCTGGACGAAGGGGATTCGCCGGTCGAAGCGCTGCAGGCCGAGCACCAGAATGCGCTGGAAGAGCGCGTGCGCGCTGATCGCGTGCTGACCGAGGCGCGAACGATGCTGGACGGCATCGACGCCGAGCTGCGCAACTACGAGCAGACCCGCCACCAGCGCGACGAACAGGCATTGGCCCAGCGTGAGCGTATTTCGCAGCGCAAGCTTGACCAGCAGGCGCTGGTGCTCAGCGCGGATACCCTGCAGGCGGCGGTGGAAAAGGCTGGTTTCGTGCTGCAGGACGTGCTCAATGCACTGCCCGAGGACGCCCGCCTGGGCGACTGGGAGCAGGCCGTGCACCAGATCGATGGCCGCATGCGCCGGCTGGAGCCGGTCAACCTGGCCGCGATCCACGAGTATGGCGAGGCCTCGCAGCGCTCGGACTACCTGGATTCGCAGCACGCCGACCTGACCACAGCGCTGGAAACCCTGGAAGATGCCATCCGCAAGATCGACCGCGAGACCCGCGGCCGCTTCAAGGACACTTTCGACCGTGTCAACGCCGGCGTGCAGGCGCTGTACCCGCGCCTGTTCGGTGGCGGCCACGCCTACCTGGAATTGACCGGTGAAGACCTGCTCGACACCGGCGTGACCATCATGGCGCGCCCACCGGGCAAGCGCGTGTCCAGCATCTCGCTGCTGTCCGGCGGCGAAAAGGCGATGACCGCAGTAGCGCTGGTGTTCGCCATCTTCCAGTTGAATCCGGCACCGTTCTGCCTGCTGGACGAGGTGGACGCACCGCTGGATGAAGCCAACGTCGGTCGCCTGGCCAACATGGTCAAGGAAATGAGCGAGAAGGTGCAGTTCCTGTTCGTCAGCCACAACAAGGCGACGATGGAGGCTGCGCACCAGCTGTCGGGCGTGACCATGCGCGAACCGGGTGTCAGCCGCCTGGTCAGCGTGGACCTGGAAGAAGCCGCACGATTGGCGGGCGCGGCCTGACGTGCCATCCTAATTACCTGAATGAACTAGCCGGAGAACCTATCGAATGTCCGACACGGCACTGTTGCGCATCGGCATCCTGGCCGCCGGCCTGCTGTTGATCGCTGCGATCTTCCTGTTTGGCCGTCCGAAGAAGAAGCCCCAGGGGCGTCGCGTGGAAAGCGCGGAACCGACCGGCGGCGAGCGTCGCGAGCCGGTGCTGGGCGATGATGGCGTCACTGTGGCCGATGGCCGCGTAGAGCCGGGCATGGGCTCGGAAGGCGAGCAGGCCGAGCTTGGCCTGGCCGACACCGACGCCGGCGCGGCCAGCGACCTTGGCAAGCGCGCCACCCAGGACTTCGACAAGATCGTGTCGCTGTTCGTGGCCGCTCGCGCCGGCGAACAGCTGCGTGGCGAAGACATCGTGGTGGCGGCGGAGAAGACCGGCCTGGTGTTCGGCCACATGAACGTGTTCCACCGACTGGTGGAAGGCCACCCCGAGCGCGGCCCGATCTTCTCGATGGCCAGCATCATGAAGCCGGGCAGCTTCGACATGGCCAACATCCGCGCCATGGAGACCCCGGCCATCGCCTTCTTCCTGACCCTGCCGGCGCCGCTGACCGCGCTGGATGCCTGGGAGAAGATGCTGCCCACCGTGCAGCGCATGGCCGAGCTGCTCGACGGCGTGGTGCTGGACGACAGCCGCAACGCTCTCGGCCGGCAGCGCATCGCGCACATCCGTGACGAACTGCGTGCCTATGATCGCCAGCACCAGGCGCCGCCGCTGACCAAGACCCCGCGCTGGTGAGCGCCATGGTGTGCCGACCAACGGTCGGCACCCATAACAGTAGATCCACGCCATGCGTGGATGGGGCGAACCAAGGTTCGCCCCCACCAACAGGGTCAGGCCGGTACGCCGGCGACCTTGGCAAATGCCCTGCGGAACGCGGCCATTTCATCTTCGGTGCCGACGGTCACGCGCACGCGCTGTGGCCAGATCGGCCAGCTGCGGCCGATGATCACGCCGTTGTCTGCCATCGCCTTGGCAAAGGCGGCACCGTCGCGCTGCACATCCACCACGAAGCAGTTCGCTTCCGACGGCACGCAGCTGAAACCACGCTTGCCCAGCCACCCGACGGTGGCCTGCCGCACCTTGGCATTCTGCAGGCGCCGCTGCGCGATCAACTGAGGATCCTGCAGGCTGGCCAGTGCCGCGGCCAGTGCTGGCACGGGTAGCGGGTTGTCGCCCAGGCTGGCCAGTTCGCGCAGGCGGTCGGGATGCGCGGCCGCCACGCCCAGGCGCAGGCCGGCCATGCCATACAGTTTGGAGAACGTGCGCAACACGATCAGGTCATCGCGCTGCGCCACCTGCGCGATCAGGCTCGGCTGCTCGCTGTACTGCAGGTAGGCCTCGTCGACCAGTACGCGGGTGGACGCAGGCTTGTGGGCCAGCAGCCAGGCGAGCTCATCCGGCGGGCTGATCGAGCCGGTCGGGTTGTTCGGGTTGCACACATACAGCAGGCCGGTCGAGCGCGCGTGTGCGGCGGCCACCATCGCGCGCAGGTCATGTGCGCCATCGTTGCGCAGCGGCACCTTGTGCACGTATGCGCCGTGTGCGGCGGCGACCTCGCCCAGCGTCTCGAACGTCGGGTCGGCGACTACCAGTCCCGCCTGCGGGCCGGTCCACAGCACGGCGGCTCGGTTCAGCGGTTCGCTGGAGCCCGGATAAAGCCGCACGTGATCAGCCGGAATGTGGGCCTGTTCGATGAAGGCGTCGCGCACCTGACCGGCCAGTGCGAAACGGTAGCGGCCGCAACCGGCGATGCTGTCGCGTGCCGCCTGCTGGGCTGCGGCCGAGGGGCCGTAGGGGCATTCGTTGAAGTTCAGCAGTACCGCGCCCTCGGCGGGGGCGGGGGCGGCGGCCGTCGCGGGTTGGGCATGGCCGAGTTGCGGCAGCCCGCTGCCGGCGACGGCGAGGCCGGCACCGGCCAGTTTCAGGAAGCGTCGACGGGAAGCGGGCAGGGGCACGGGCAGGATTCCGAAGGGCAGACCGTCGCACGCTAGCGCCGGTGAGGGTGGGCGGCAAGCTGCTTTTTGTGGCGTCGAGCCATGCAGATGTGCCAACCAAGGTTGTCACCTACCGGAATGAGGGAGAAGGTTGGCAACGGAGCGGGGGAGAAGGTTGGCACCAGCGGGAGTGAAGGTTGGCACCTGCCGGAGCGGGGAGTGCCCGTCGAGCACGCTCGACGCTGCAAAGGCGGCGGCGTTACAGGGCCTGACGGCTGGGCGCGGTAGAATCCCCGGCCATCCCAGAACCACCGGATCCCGATGAGCCCCAGCCCCGCCGAACGCGCCGAAGACCTTCGCCGGCAGATCGCCCAGGCCAACCGCGCCTACCACGAGCTGGACGCGCCGGAGATCCCCGACGTCGACTACGACCGGATGGTACGCGAGCTGGAAGCGCTGGAGCGCGAGCACCCGGAACTGGCCCGTGCCGACAGCCCGACCCAGCAGGTCGGTGCGCGCCCCTCTGGCCGCTTCCCGGAAGTGCGCCACGCGGTACCGATGTTGTCGCTGTCCAATGCCTTCAGCGACGAGGAAGTGGCCGATTTCGTGCGCCGCATCGATGAGCGCCTGGGCCGCCGCAGCCTGCGGTTCTCGGCCGAGCCGAAGATGGACGGCCTGGCGATCAGCCTGCGCTACGAGGACGGTCATTTCGTGCTTGGCGCGACCCGTGGCGATGGCAGTACCGGCGAGGACGTGACCGCCAACCTGCGCGAAATCGGTGACATTCCCAAGCGCCTGCACGGCAAGGACTGGCCGGATGTGCTGGAGGTGCGCGGCGAGGTCTACATGGCCCGCGCCGACTTCGAGGCCTACAACGAACGTGCGCGCCTGCAGGGCGGCAAGGTGCTGGCCAATCCGCGCAACGCGGCGGCCGGTTCGCTGCGCCAGCTCGACCCGAAGATCAGTGCGCAGCGCAGGCTGAGTTTCTTCGCCTACGGCACCGGCGAAGTGCAGGGCGGCGAGCTGCCGGACACCCATTCGGGCACCCTGGCCCAGCTCGGCGCCTGGGGCTTCCCGGTCAGTGAGCTGTGCAAAGTGGTGGAGGGCACCGACGGCCTGCTCGGTTACTACCGCACTATCGGTGAACGCCGCGACGGCCTGCCGTTTGATATCGATGGCGTGGTCTACAAGCTGGATGACCGGGCGGGTCAGCAGGCGATGGGCTTCGTCTCCCGTGCGCCGCGCTGGGCCATCGCGCACAAGTTCCCCGCGCAGGAACAGAGCACCACGGTGGAGGCGATCGAGATCCAGATCGGCCGCACCGGTGCTGCCACGCCGGTCGCGCGACTGGCGCCGGTGGCTGTGGCCGGCGTGATCGTGTCCAACGCCACGTTGCACAATGCCGACCAGATCGCGCGCCTCGATGTGCGCGTCGGCGACAGTGTGATCGTGCGCCGCGCTGGCGACGTGATTCCCGAGGTGGTCAGCGTCATTCTCGACCGCCGCCCGCAGGGCACCACGCCGTGGCAGATGCCGACGCGTTGCCCGGTGTGCGGCTCGGAGATCGTGCGTGAGGAGGGGGCGGCGGCGTGGCGTTGTTCGGGCGAACTGTCCTGCCCGGCGCAGCGCAAGGAAGCCATTGCCCATTTCGCCTCGCGCCGCGCCATGGACATCGACGGTCTCGGCGACAAGTACATCGAAACCCTGGTGGACGCGGGCATCGTCAAGAGCGTGGCCGACCTGTACCGGCTCAGCCGCGATACGCTGCTGCACCTGAAGCTGGTGCTGGACGCCGAGGAGCCGTCGGCGCTGGCAGCGGCGCTGAAGCTGCACCTTCCCGCCGAGGGCAGTGGTGCGGTGCTCAATGCGGTGCTCAAGCTGGACGGCAACGATCCGGGCTGGCGCGCGCAGGCGCTGGCGCAGCCGGCCAGCTTCGAATGGAACACGAAGAAGATCGCCACCAAGTGGGCCGACAACCTGATCGCAGCGATCGACGCCAGCCGTGCGGCCACGCTGGAGCGCGTGCTGTTCGCGCTTGGCATCGAGCACGTGGGCGAGAGCACGGCCAAGGCGCTGGCGCAGTGGTTCGGTGACCTGGAGCTGATCCGCCACCTGCCGTGGCCGTTGTTCAAGCGTGTGCCGGACATCGGTGGCGAAGTGGCGCGTTCGCTTGGTCACTTCTTCGAGCAGCAGGGCAACCAGCAGGCCATCGATGACCTGCTGCAGGTCGGGCAGGTGCGTATCAGCGACGTGCATGCGCCCAGTGCCAAGCTGCGCGACGGGCTGGATCTGGCGCAGTTGCTGGTTGAGTCGGAGATCCCCGGCATCACCCGCCTGCGCGCCGAAAAGCTGGTGGCTGCGCTTCCCGGCGCACAGGCGGTGCTCGATGCCGAGCATGGCCAGTTCGTCAACGCCGGCCTGCCCGATGACACCGCGCGCGGTCTGGCCGAATGGCTGGACGCTGATGGCCACGGTGCGATGCTGTTGGCCGCCGAGAACGCGATGCGGGAGATCCTGGCCAAGGCGCCGGCGCTGGCCGAGATCGTGGCGGGTCCGCTGGATGGGCAGACCGTGGTGCTGACCGGCACCCTGGCCCAGCTCACCCGCGATGCCGCCAAGGAACGCCTGGAAGCGCTGGGTGCCAAGGTCTCCGGCAGTGTGTCGAAGAAGACCAGCTTCGTGGTGGCCGGTACCGAGGCCGGCTCCAAGCTGGACAAGGCACAGTCGCTGGGCGTGCCGGTGTGGGATGAGGACCGCCTGCTGGCCTATCTTGCCGAACACGAATGATGACGCCGCCGGGTGCCCGGCACCCGGCATGAAGCACAAAGGAACACCGATGCAGACTGCCCCACTGGATTTCCGCCTGGCCACCCGTGCCGACGAAGAACTGTTGATCGCGTTGATGCGCGAGTTCTATGCCGAAGACAGGATCGACTTCGACGACGCGCGCGTGCGTCGCGGCGTGGATGCGCTGCTGGCCGACCCACGCAACGGCGAAGTGCTGCTGTGGCTGGACGAGGCGGCCGAGGTGGTCGGCTATGCAGTGATCGCGATGGGCTTCAGCCTGGAGCAGGGCGGCCACTTCATGCTGCTGGACGAGTTGTACCTGAGCCATCGTGCGCGTGGTCGCGGCCGCGGCAAGCAGGCGCTGGCCATCTGCGAACAGCGGGCACGGGGCCGCGGCGTAAGCCGCCTGCGCCTGGAAGTGAACCACCACAACGAGCTGGCCCGTCGCCTCTATCTGGCGAGCGGTTACATCGATGACACCCGCGATCTGCTGACCCTGCCGCTGGACCACCCGCGCCCGGAGGGCATCCTGTGAGCGAGGCCCTGCTGCGCGCGCTGCAGCAGCGCGCCGCGCTCAATGCGCTGGTCCGCCGCTTCTTCGCCGAACGCGATGTGCTGGAAGTGGAAACGCCGATCCTGTCGGTGGCCGGCAACACCGAGCCGAACATCGACAGCTTCCATACCGATTTCACCGGCCATGGCGATGCCGGCGGACGCCGCCGCTGGCTGCGCACCTCGCCGGAGTATCCGCTCAAGCGCCTGTTGGCGGCGGGCGTGGGTGACTGTTACGAACTGGGCCGGGTGTTCCGCAATGGCGAGGCGGGCGGCCGCCACAACCCGGAATTCACCATGCTGGAGTGGTACCGGGTTGGCTGGGATCATCATCGCCTGGTGCAGGAGACCGCCGAGCTGGTCGGCCAGGCGCTGGCGCTGGTCGGGCGCAGTGCGACCCTGCGCGTGCTGAGCTACCGCGAGCTGTTCCAGCAGCATGTGGGCGTTGACCCGTTCAAGGCCGATGAGGCTGCATTGCGGGCCGCGCTGGGTGATGTGCACATCGATCCGGTCGGTTTGACCCGCGACGACTGGCTGGACCTGTTGATGACCCATCGCATCCAGCCGCAGTTTGATGACACCGTCATGACCGTGGTCCATGACTGGCCGTCCAGCCAGGCGGCGCTTGCGCGCATCCGTGCCGGTACACCACCCCTGGCCGAGCGTTTCGAGTTGTACCTGGGCGCGGTGGAGCTGGCCAACGGCTATCACGAACTGAACGACGCCCACGAGCAGCGCGCGCGCTTCCAGCGTGACCTGCAGCGACGACATGAACGTGGCCAGGTGCAGCCGGCGCTGGACGAGGCGCTGCTGGCCGCGCTGCCATCGATGCCGGCGTGCGCGGGCGTGGCGGTGGGGGTCGATCGCCTCCTGATGGCGATGAACCGCACGCCGCGCATTGCCGACGTGCTGGCCTACGACTTTGCCCACGCATGAGTGACGTGCGTTCCTGAACGTCAAAGACTGAACGGAATTCCGCGATTCCGCGCTTGCTTCGGTAAGCAGGATGATGCTCTTATCACGGCAGATGCCGGACACTGGCACGCAGTTCATCCATTCCTGCTGGGGAAGGCTTTGGTCAAGTGGTTTGCGGTTGTCGCTGCACCGGTTTACTCCATCGCGCTCTGGGGTGCCTGGCTACCGTCATCGGCATCTGCCCAGCAGGCCGGCTACGACGGTGAAGTGGTGACCTGCGAATCACGCGATATGGGGTGGGTGCATTGCGATATCGATGTCAGCAGCGGCGTCGACCTGGTGCGCCAGCTTTCCAACAGCAGCTGCATCCGTGGCAGCGAATGGGGCACCGACCGCAGTGGCGTGTGGGTCACGCTGGGCTGCCGCGCCGAGTTCCGCGCACGCCGCGCTGCGGGTGCCGCGCCGGTAGCCAGCGAGGGCAAGCGCCTGGTCCGTCGCGTGGTGCGTTGTGAATCCAATGGTCGCCCGCAGAGCTGCCCGGTGCGCCTGGATGGCGCGCCAGTACGCCTGCTGCGCCAACTGTCGGCGCTGCCATGCCGCGAAGGGCAGGGCTGGGGCTACAAGCGCAATGAAGTCTGGACCAGCCGCGGTTGCCAGGGGGATTTCGAAGTGGCTGACGAGGACGGCCGATTCGTTGACGTACCACGCCGGCTGACCTGTGAATCGAAGTCGAAGAAGCGCCGTTTCTGCGGCGCCAGCATCTCGGTCGGTGCCGCCGTCTCCGAGCAGCTGTCCAGCACGCCGTGCGAGGAAGGCAGTACCTGGGGCTGGAGCCGCAACGGCATCTGGGTGGACGGTGGCTGCCGCGCCGAGTTCTCGGTGAATTGAGCCGGGCGAGCTCCAACCCCGGGGGGCGTGGCCCTACAATGGGCCCATGAACACTGCCTCCGACATCGACTACGCCCGTTACGACCATATCCGTCCGATCCTGTGGACCGGCGATGCCCTGCAACTGCTGGACCAGCGCAAGCTGCCGTTCGTGGTCGAGCATGTGGTCTGCCATGACAGCGACGACGTGGCTGCGGCCATCCACGCGTTGACCGTGCGCGGTGCGCCGGCCATCGGCATCGCCGCCGCCTGGGGCGTGGTGCTGGCCGCACGTGACGTGCAGGCCGCAGACGGTGCGCACGCGCTGCAGCAGCTGGAACCGGCGCTGCAGCGTCTGAAAGCTTCGCGTCCGACCGCCGTCAATCTGGCCTGGGCGCTGGCGCGCATGCGCCGTTGCCTGAATGCCGCCGGTGCTGACTGGAAGGCGAAGCTGGAGGCCGAAGCGCAGGCCATCGCCGAGGAAGACCTGGCCGCCAATCGCCACATGGGCGCGCTGGGCGCAGGCCTGATCGAAGCCGGCAGCGGCGTGCTGACCCACTGCAACACCGGCTCGCTGGCCACCGCCGGCTTCGGCACCGCGCTGGGCGTGATCCGCGCCGGCATGGCCCAGCACCGCATTGCCCGCGTGTTCGCTGGCGAGACCCGTCCGTGGCTGCAGGGCGCGCGCCTGACCGTGTGGGAGCTGCAGCAGGATGGCATTGACGCCACGCTGATCGCCGATTCAGCCGCCTCGCACCTGATGAAGACCGGCGCTGTGCAGTGGGTGATCGTCGGTGCCGACCGCATCTGCGCCAACGGCGATACCGCCAACAAGATCGGGACTTACCAGCTGGCCATCGCCGCCCGCCATCACGGCGTGAAGTTCATGGTCGTGGCGCCGTCCTCGACGGTGGACATGGAGACCGTGGACGGCAGCCAGATCGAGATCGAGCAGCGCGATCCGGGCGAGCTGTACGGCGTGGGCGGCACCCGCACGGTGGCAGAGGGCATCGCTGCCTGGAACCCGGTATTCGACGTCACCCCGGGTGAGCTGATCGACGCCATCGTGACCGAGCGCGGCGTGATCCTGAACCCGACCC
>OJST01000096.1_pt1 | contig 26027 bp, 46 predicted proteins | sample 1599491 | NCBI WGS metagenome assembly OJST01 (sample SAMN04436635, study PRJEB24849) | human gut metagenome | biome: human gut; feature: NICU; material: stool | host: Homo sapiens | place: USA: Saint Louis, MO | collected 2010-02-10
GTGTAGGCGGCGCGGTCGCGCTGGCCGGCGATCTCGACGGCTCGGGCACGCGGCAGGTCGCCCGCCTCAACCTCGGCGCGCAGATCCTGGTGGTTGGCGAGCGGGTCATGCACGCCCGGCACCTCTTTGCCGAGCAGCTTGGCCAGCGCCGCCAGCTCGCCGGCCATGGTGGTGTAAGCCTTCTCGGCTGCCACCATGTCGCCCTGCTGCGCCTTGCCGATCAGGCCCAGGTAGTCCAGCGCCATGCCGTACTGCTCGGGGCTGGTGCCCGTCTTGCTGATCTCCTCGAACAGGAAATCTCCCGCCTCGGCTCGCTTGACCACGTCGGGCAACTTGGCCACGTCCTCAATGCCAGCGGCCTTCATGGCCTCGCGCAGCGGTGCCAGCTCCTTGATCTCGGCGGCCATGCCGCGGAACCGCTCGGCGGACTTCTCCTTCAGGCCAAGCGCAGTGATCTCCGCCTCGGTGTCGGCATCGGGCTGCTGCTCAACCTCAGCTGCGGCGGGCGGCTGGCCATCGGCCGGCGGTGCACCCTCCTGCGGCTGGGCCGGGGGCTGGCCGTCAGCGGGCGGAGCTGCGCTCGGGTCGTCTGCCGGAGGCGTGGCTGCATCTGCCGGAGGAGTTTCGACCGGCGCAGGCTCAGCGGCAGGCGCCGTTTCAGCATCAGCAGCTGCAATGCCGGCATCCAGCGCCGCCATCACGTCGGCCGGCTGGTCGGTCGGGGTCGTGTCCGGCGCAGTGGCCGGGGTGTCTGCATCAACGTTCATCTATTGCTCCGATCAGGCTGCTTCGAGGGGATCGGCGGCCGGGGAGCCACCGGGAGGTGTAGGCGGAACGGGCGGCTGCTGGCCGCCATTGCCACCCTGCGGAGGCGGCGCGCTGCCGGGCACGCCCTGTGCGGGCAGCGCCGGCTGCGTGCCGTCGTTCTGGGGAATGAGCTGGTCGATGTCGAAGCGCTCGCCGCTGCGTTCGGCGGTCAGGCGCATCAGCTGCTCCAGCGAATCGGCGATGGACTCAGGCGACGCACCGCGAAGCTGGCCGATCTGGGTGATACCGGTCTGCAGCAGCGGCAGAAGGTTGGCCCACGACTGGCGCTCCGCCGCCGTGTTCGGCTTTCCAGACGAGCCAGCGCGGATCTCGATGCGCATGAACTCGGCCAGGTCATCCGGGCCCTGATACGGCGGCCAGAAGGCGGTCGGACCGGCGATGAAACGCACGTCCTCGTCGCTCAGGTACACACGGGCGATCTGGCAGGTGTATTCGGCCAGCTCGCTCAGGCGCATTTCCATGCTGTCGCGCCGGCTGCTACTGCGCGCCTGGAAGCCCTGTTGCTGGATGTCGGCCTCGGTGGCCGTCTTGGCCGTGTTGATCGACCCGGACAGCGCCTCCTGCACGCCCCAGATGCGCTCCAGCGCCGCCTCGATCTTGCTGCGGTCGTAGGCGGCCATATCCATCTGCGGATAGGCAATCGGCACCAGCAGCGCGCGCAGGTCGGCCTGCGGAGAGGTGGCCTTGATCGGGACGAGCTCACCGGTCTTCGCCTTGGTGATCTTCGTCGCCTCCTCCTCTTCCATGGCACCCGCGTGGAACGCCATCTTCGGGATGATGCGGCGGCGATGCTCGGTCTCGGCCGACAGGCTGCGGTTGTACTCGTCCGTCAGCTTGATCGAGCGGCTCACCAGGCTCTGCGGGTGGCGCTGGCCATCCACTTCGGAGGTGGGGAACACGAAATAGGGGTAGAACCGGGTCGTGGCCGGCGGGTTGAAGCCCGGCTTCACCCAATACGGCACGCCGGTGATCATGGTCAGGACGGTGTTGCTCTCGGCATCCCAGATCTCGACCAGGCGCACGTAGCAGCCGGCGGTGGTGTCACCGTTGGTCGTGAACTCGTCGGCGTCCTCCGCCGTGGCGCTGCCGGCCGTGACGTTGACGCTCTCGTTCTTGCCCATGCACGGCTTGCGCGGCGCGTACCGGGCGGCCTTGCACATGATGCTGGCGGCGTCGCCCTTGGGGTCGTACTGCGCCAGATACGGGCCAAACTCGGCCAGCGCATCGTCGTAGCGCATGTAGGAGATCTCGGCGTTCCACGGCGCGTCGACGTGGTTGGAGATCGTGAAGCCCGGCGCCACCTGGAAGTTCTCGCCGGCCACGTTGTCGATCACGTAGCCTCGGGCCACAACCCGCTCGGCCCCGTTTTGGATGGTGGCCAACTGGCGCTCCAGCTCGGCGACGGTCGCCTCCTGGTCATTGCCGACGACACCCTTGATCGCGTCCCAGGCGCGCGCGCCGTACCCGGCGGTGCCATCGGCCAGTTCCTGCTGCAGCGCCTTGGCCCGGGCAATGTTCTGCTGCAGGTCATTGATGGCCGTCTGCGTCTCGGGCGAGATCTCGGTCCGCTCCTGCCATGAGGCCTTGATCACGCCAATGCCGATGGTCAGCGACGAACGCACCCATGGCCGGCCGCGGCGCTTCAGCTGCGCGTCCTTCCACATCTGGGTGCCGACCGCTTCCATGGTCTCGGCGAACTGCTTCATCTCGCGCGAGCGCTTGGCATACTGCTTGCGCAGCTTCAGCACCTCGTCGGTGACCAGCTTGTCCACCGTGCCGGTGGCCAGATAGCCCTCCTGCGCCTGCTGGCCCTGCTGGAACGCCTCCTCCGGGCTCACGCCCATGGCGGTCTGCTGCACAGCGATCTGCCGGCCGACCTCCATTGCATCCTGCTCAGCCTGCTGCTGCAGACCGGCCATCAGCCCTTCGTCTGATTCCACGATGTCCCGCAGCTGCTCGGGCGTGGGCATCCGGTGTGCCGGACCGGGCGACACGTCGAAGTCCGGGTTGCGCGCGTAGAGGAACGCTTCCAGGTTGTCGATGTTGGTCCCGATGATGTTGGCGTCGACCAGGAAGCCGGAATCGCCGCGAGCCTGGCGCCGGTCCTTCGCGTACTGCAGCCGGGCCTCCTCGTCGTACTTCCGGGCCTCCTCGAACCGGGCAGACCAGCGCCTCACGTCCGCCTGGATCTGGCTCAGCTGCTTGGCGCGCGCCGGATCGGGGTCAGCGGCGGCCGCGATCCCGGTTTCGAGTGCTGCGATGGGTTGGTCTGCCATGGTCGGGCCGGTGTGCGAACTGGCCCCAAGGTGCCCGAGCTGCCGGAGGCATCAACGGTAGTAGCGGGCGGTCTTCTCGTCGTCGTCGCGGTCGGCGGCGTCGCGCTGCTTGAACCACGGATCGGTGAACGGCGCTGGCGGCGCCGGCTTCGCCTCGGGCGGCAGGCTGCCGTCGGCCATCAGGTCGATGCCGCGACCGAACAGGCTGCACACGTCCACCATGTCGTCGCGGCGCCCATCCTCACCGGTGAAGGCGCACAGCTGGTCGATCAGCCTGTCGCCCCACTCGGTGTTCGGGATGTGCACTGACCCGGTGGCAGCGCGGGCAGCGAAGCCCAGGGCTCGGTCTGCCTTGCTGCCGGCACTGGCCAGGGGCACGCGGTGCACGAACGTCTGCGTGGCCTTGGCCGCGCGGCGGATGGCGCCGTCGGTTGTGCGCAGGATGACGCCCATCTCCTCGAAGGCCATCACCGGCTTGTTGCGCCGGCCCATCTGCATCAGGGCAGCGATCCACACGGACGGGTCTTCCTGGCCGCTCCACCAGTCCACAAACCACATGTCGCCCACGTGGTCGAGACCGGCACAGCCGTGTTCGGTCCAGTCGGGATCGGCCTCGGGGTCGTCCGGGTCTGGCGCACCGGCGTAGTCGCTGGCCAGGTACTTGCGCAGGCCCTTCGGCTCGTCGCCCAGGTTGAAGCGCTTGAACCAGTGCCGCTTGAACAGGATGCCGGCCTTCGCCCGGGGCTGGCCGCCGAAGATGTGGTCGTGCAGGTCCTGCGACACGGCCAGCGTCTTCAGGCGCTCCGTCTCCATCGCCGGGTTCCACCATGGGTTATCCAGCCAGTTGATCTGGATGACGATGGCGTCCGGGTCATCGCCCAGCACCCAGCGCTTGTAGGCATAGTCGTCCTGCTGGTCCGGGTTGAAGGTCACCCAGATCTCGGCGCCAGTGGTGCGGACGATGGTCGGGATCAGCTTGTTCCAGCTGTTGGCCGAGACGTTGGACGCCTCCTCCACCCACACGATGGTCGCGCCTTCGAACGACTTGATGCTGTCGGCGGTGTGGTCCTGCAGGCCCGTGAAGCTGAACGTGGAGCCGGTCAGGATGCAGGTGATCTGATCCTCGCCCTGCTTGTTGATCTTGAAGTAGGCCGAGAGGCCCATCCGGTTGATGTAGTCCTCAATCACCCGCTTGGAGGACTGCGCGATCGACTTCTGGATCTCGCGCACGCACAGGATGCGGTGCTTGGCCTGCATCGACAGCATCACCAGGATCTGCGCCACGGTGTGCGACTTCGCCGAGCCGCGCCCGCCGTACAGCACCTTGAACTGCTTGGGCTTCAGCACCGGCAGCAGCTTGGCCGGGATGTGCACCGGGGTGTGCGGTGCCAGCGGGTTCGGCTGGGCCGACACGGTCACTCGCCCTGCTTGGCCGGGACCACGCCCATCACGTAGAACGGCGGCGGGGCCGGCAGCTTCTCGCCGTCGGCGTCGGCATGCTGGACCTTGTCGCCGTACCGCTTGGCGTTCTCCTTGCCGGACTGCCACTTGATGGCGTCCATCATCACGCGGGCAGCGGCCGGGTCCAGTCGGCCGTCCTCGACCTTCTGCATGATCTCGTCCAGCCGTTCGAACCGAGCATCGGCCCGGCTCGCGCGCGCGCGCATGTATTGCTGTCGGAAGGAGGCGGGGTCATCCTCATCCCCACCAGCATTGGCAGCCAGCCAGCGGAAGATCGTCCGGGCGTCAGGCATGCCCTCGGTCTCGCCGATCTTAGCGATGCTGTCCCCTTGGGCGATCAGGACGCATACGCGCTCGGCCAGGTCCTGGGTGTACTTGCTGGGGCGGCCGATAGGCTTGCCCTGCTTCCTGGCCGTGCCAGCTTTGGGCTGCTTACCGGCCAAGGGGCATCTCCCGCCAGCCGTCCCAATAGCGAATGCCACCCCCCACCCAGTCGAAATACCGCTGGCCGTTCTCTCTTGGTAGGCTGGCCGGGTTGTGGCCAAGCTCGCTGGCAATCCAGTTGAACTGGGAGCTGTGTACGAACACGTCCTGCAGGGCAACTACAGGGATGCCGAACACCTTGATGCCCTCGCCTGGCCCACACTGGATGGCCAGCTGCAGCGGAGTGCAGTCCAGCCTTAGCTGGCAGTACTCCTGCGGGGAGACTACAAAGGACTCAGGGTTCTTCTGCGTACGGAGGCAGGTTTCTGCGCGGCGCTGCCAAAGCCGGTCGAGGATTTCCGTTGTGCTATCCATCATGGCGATTGCTCCTGCAACCGCACCTGCCCCTGTCGGGTGATGCCGAAGCGCTCGCCCTGCTCCTGCGCGTAGCCGTGGCTCACCAGCGAGTCGAGCAGCGAGTCGCCGCCGCGGTGGTGGTCGCGCCACTCCTGCCGGGTCAGGCTGAACTGACCGGCCAGGTGCTGCAGGCCCTGCGTGATCGGGTCCAGGCTCACGGCAGGGCCTCCTCGGTCCCACGGGCGATGAGTGACACGGCTCCGGGCTGCACCCCTTCCCCGCCGCCGCAACGCGGCAACCCGCTCCCTCGGCGCTGGCTGTTACCCACCTGCCAGCTGGGGCTACCGATACCTGCCTCGGTAGAGGGCCGCATGTACGCGGTCACGCGGCGCGCCCAGACAGGTCGAACAGGTCGAGCTGCACGGGCATGGGCCGCTTCCGTGGCGCCGGCGCGGCGATGCCCAGATGCTCCAGCATGTCCTCCAGCACGTTCGCGAAGGCCTCGGCGGTCACACGGGGGAAGCTGTACTTGCCCACCAACCACGGCCAGTACGGAGACTTCTCGCCCTTGCGGGCCATCTCCACAGCCACCGGCTTGTCCTCGGCCAGGACGAACGCCTGCGAGGTCTCCGGGTTGATCAGTAGGTAGCTGGCTACCGTGCATCCGCGTTGGTTCTCTGCGATTCGTGGAAGGATGGCGTTCAGGGCATCTGCCGGGTTGGTCGGGTCGACCACGCAGACCACGCGCGGCTTCCAGACCTGCCGGAACGGAACACCCTCAGTTGTACCGGTGCGGCGCGGAGCTTCAACGGATGCGGCCATGTTTCGACCTCCGGTGCGGGGTTGGGATACCTGGCTCATGGGCGTGCCTTCCTGCGGTTGATCTCGCGGCGCATCAGCTGCGCCTCGGTCTTGAACGCTCGGGCCTCGTGCAACACCTCGCGCACGTCGTAGCCCTGCCGGTGGAGGCTGAAGATCTCGTCGGCCAAGGCATGGTCCAGCCGGGCGACGATCTCCAGCTCTGGTGTCGTGTACTGGTTGAAGGTCGGGGTCATGGCACCGGCCCTGCTGTAATCCGCACCACCACCTGGCCGCCCTTGCGGACCTCGGTGCTGACCAGCGGATGGCTGATGAACCGCTTGTCATCGATACCCAGCGCGTCGGCGATGCCGTCCCGGTACGGCTTGAACCGGGCGAGCATGTTGTCGTCGTCTGGCAGCAGCTTGGTCGGCGGGTGGAAGGTCACGTGCAGGTGCAGGCGGCCCTCTGGCAGTGCCCAGCCCTTGCACCCAGCCTCCAGCGCGGTAACGGCGCCGAGGTGCCGCGCCAGCCGGGCAGCGCCGGACCGCTTCGACCAGTGCACACGGGCATTTGGGGACAGCCGCTTGTCTGGCCACGGCAGAATCAGCTCCTTCATGCCCTCCCCCCGAGACGAGCCGCCAAGCACAGCATCATCGGGCCGACGATCAGCTGCAGGATCTCGCTCCCCTCCTCGTTCTCAACCACGTGAAGGGCCAACCACTGATGCACGATGTGTCCGTCAGCAGTGCGCACCCACCAATGCCGATCGCCGGCCGTCTTGGCAATTTGCATCCTCACAAATGGGCGCCAGTTCATGCCGCGCTCCTCTGCCCCAACCGCTGCAGGGTCACGTTGAGGGCGGCGAGCTCGTCCATCTTCATGATGGTCCACATGCGCTTCTGCCCGTGGATCCCGTTGAAGCTGCCCTGATGGCAGTCCTTGCACAGCGCAACAGTGGTGAAGTGCTGGCCTTGGTTGATGTGGTGAGCGTCCGACGGCGCCGGCGCATCGCACACGCTGCAGGGCAGATGTTTCACGGCTTCCAGGTGCGCGCGCTCGGCGGCGGTGCAGGCCTTGGCATTCTTTGTCCTCATCGGACGCCGCCCCTGGCATCGCGCGCCAGCTCGTCAATCCTCTTGGCAATCCGAGAGTCGTCTCCCACTGCCTTCCTCTGGGCCTGCGCTGCCATGACCAGCAACTGCTCAGCGCTGAGGCCGTGGAACTCCCGTGGGTTGCACTTCTGCAGGCACCGGCCTTTCGTGAAGCAATCTCCACTCGCGACTCTGCACTGCGCGTGGGGGATGAATCCGTCGCTGCTCACGGCTTTACCTCCGGGCGGGCGGCGATCACCGCCAACTCAATCAGCTCGGCAGCCTTGATGTAGGCTGGTCGCGCCATCGGTGTGGCGGCGCTGGCCAACTTTCGAAGACGAGTCGCAGCCACCAGAACGCTGCGTTCAGGCACGTAGCCCTCGGGCGGCGTGAGGGCAGCAATCTCTGCGACCAGCGCCTTACCGAACTCTCGGCCAACCCGCAGCTCCCCTTCAAACCCTCCCGACTGCAGCAGTTGCGCCAGTTGATCCAGCGCCCGCTTCTCGATGGCGTCCATCACGCAACCCTCCTGCTCGGCGGCGCGAACTGCGCCAGTCGTTCCACAGCGCTGTCCGACCAGCGCACCCGGTCCGAGAACTCGGCGTGGATGAAGGTGAGGAAGTCGCCCATCTTCCGGCGGCTGTACTTGCTGGTTCGGGCGCCGAGCATCACCACGCCACCGCGCAGGCCGGGCGCCCACTCGGTCTCCTCCTCAAACGCGGCGGTCAGCACGTCCTTCCAGTCGTAGGGCGTGGCCTGCCTGGTGCTGCCGTCGCGGCGAGTGATCACCAGCGGCACCTGCTTGGCGATGTCGCTCAGCGCCGGCCACATCGCCGCGTTCTGGTCCAGCGTCCGCTTCGGCTCGTCCAGGGTGATCTGCACCGGGCCGCCCTTGATCCAGTCGTTGATGCCGCTCACGACATTGGAGATCACTTGGGGCCAGTCGCGGTTGTTCGGCGGGTCGATCAGGAAGGTGCGCTTCATGCTGGCGTCCTCTGGATGCGATCAGCGCAGACGCGCCGGTAGAAACCAGAGGGGCCATGCGGCCCTTCCCAGTCCTCGGGCATCCGGAATAGGAGCTGGTGACCCTTGCCACAAACGTTGAAGTCCTTGGGCGGCTCCGAGCTGATCGTCCAGTAGCGGACGTGCACGCACTCGTCGCAGAAGGTGATTTCGGCAGCATCCTTCGCGGTTGTCTCATTGCGTCGCCGCACAACCTCAGACAGCAGCTGATCCGTGGTGAAACTGCTCAACTCCAACTGGATTCGCTTTTTCTCGCTCATCCCCGCTTCCTCCTGATCTGCTCGTCTCGTTCGTCCCAGCCGGACAGCCAAGCCCGGCGCAGCGCCAGCCCGTCCTCGCCCATGGCGTAGAGCGGGACCGAGTTGCGGTCCTTGTGTGCGTCTCGCATCCACCGGCCGGTCTGGCGGGCGCGTTCCAGTTCGTATGCCGGGACCATCAGTCCATCCCACCGGAGCGCTTGCCGCCCGACTGCTGCTGCGGGATCACCGGGTCTTCGCCGTCGTAGTCATCGATGCGGCCGTAGGCCAGCGCGTTGCGGCCCCAGGCGCGGCCGGTCTCGCCTTCGCGCTGCTTGGCGATGATCATTTCCACGAAGCCGTCCAGCGGCGAGCGCACGCCCTCGCGCTCGCTGTAGTAGTCGTCGCGGTACAGGAACACGATCAGGTCGGCGTCCTGCTCGATGTTCCCCGACTCGCGTAGGTCGGACATCTGCGGGCGCTTGTTCTGCCGGGTTTCCAGCGAGCGGTTCAGCTGCGACAGCAGCACCACGGGGCAGCACAGCTCCTTGGCCAGCTTCTTGAACCCAGCGGTGATGTGGCCGATCTCGACCGTCTCGCGGGTCTTGCCCGGCAGCGGCATCAGGTGCAGGTGGTCGACCACCACCAGCCCGATCGGGGCTTTCATCCGCTCTCGCCGGCACCGCGCCACGATCTGCTGCTCGGACAGCCCGGCCGTGTCATCGATCAGCAGGCCGGACTCGTTCAGAACCTTCGCCGCCTGCGTCACCTTCGCCCAGTTCTCGTCATCGTTCTTGTCAGGCTGCTGCAGCCACGACAGCGGGACGTTGGACAGCGAAGCGATGCCGCGGTTGTAGATACTGGTATCGGTCATCTCCAGGTTGAACACCAGGCAGCGCTTGCCGCGCAGCGCAGCGGCCACGGCCACGTTGATGGCCCATGCCGACTTGCCCATGCTCGGGCGGCCGGCGACGATGACCAGGTGGCCGTCCTGCAACCCGCGCGTGCGGCGGTTGAAGCCGGTCCACGGGGTCAGCAGGCCCAGCGACTGCCCATCGTTTTCGAAGCGGCTGGCAAGCTCCCGATACCAGCGCTTGCCGATCTCCTTGGCGCCCTTCACCGAGCCTCGACGGATGCTGGCGATCTCGGACAGCGCCTGCGTGGCGTCCGCGACGATGACCGAGGCGTCCTGCCCTTCCGGGTTGAAGCCCTTCGCCGACAGCTGGGCGCCAATCTCGATCAGGCGCCGCTGCGTGGCCTTGCCCTTCACGATCTCGGCATAGGCGACCACGTTGGCGGCGGAGTGTGTGGTTGCGGCCAGTTCGATCAGGTAGGCGCCATCGCCGACCATCTCCAGCTCACCGCGTTCTGCGAACCAGTCGCCCATCGTCACCGGGTCGAACGGCTTGTCGGTCGCAGCCAGGTCCACGATGGAGGTGTAGATCAGCTGGTGGTCGCGGCCGTAGAAGTCCTCGGCCTTCAGCCACTCGGAGACCTTCGGGAACCCTTCCGGGTCCAGCATGAGCGCGCCCAGCACGGACTGCTCGGCGTCGCGGGACTGCGGCAGCTGGCGCAGGTCGTCGTGCGGGAAGTCAGCCAGGACCGCGTTCATTCGGCCTCCCCGGCGTCAGCCTCGGCGGCCAGCTTTGCCTGCTTGCCGGCCGTCGTCAGCTGCCAGCTGCCGTCCTCGGTCGGGAACCAGAACTTCGGCCAGTTGCCCTCGACAGCGTTGCGGAACGTCTGGCGCCAGCCGCGCACGCCGGTCTGCTGCTTGTCGGCGTACCGGGCCTTGAACCACCGCCATGCCAGGGCGACGAAGTCGTGGGGCAGTCCGATACGGTCGGCGTAGGCGAACACCGCGTCATCGACAGGAATCAGGTTCTCCCCTGCCTCCTCGCACTCAGCCCGGAATGCAGCAAAGCTGATCTTTGCCGAGCGCTTGGGCTTCTGCTGCTGACCTTCCCCAGCGTCACTTCCCCCCTGTGGGGGGTTAGGGGGGCTTTTATCTTTCCCTTCCTTTCCCTTCCCTTCCCTTCCTACCTGCGTGTCAGTGACGCGTGCCGACGCGTCAGTTACGCGTTCGTTTTCGTCAGTGACGGGAGGATTGGGGAGGGTAGAAGCCGCTTCGCGCGGGTTGATGTGCTGGTGCTTGGCGAACTGCGGGATGAAAGCCAGCCCGTCGCCGTACTGAACGACGAGTCCCGACGCGACAATCTCGCGTGCCAACGCGTCAATGTCGCAGTCGTCAGCCGGGAAGTAGCGCAGCTTGAACGTGCGCGGCTTCCACGTCAGGCGCCCCTCGCGATCTGCCTCACACCATAGGGCCACGTACAGCAGCCGCGCCAAGGGTGACAGGCCGCAGATGTCCTCGCTGGTGAAGAACTCGGGTTTGATTGTTCGGATGCGGGCCACTACGCAGCTCCCAACAGGTCAGGCTGCGGCGTAGCCGTGCGCCGGGCTTCCGCCCTGGCCTGCTCGGCCGCGCATCGGGACAGGTGAGCGACGATCTCCTCGCGCGTCATAGGCGGGCTGGACTCGATGACCCGGATGCACTCGTCCAGATGCTGCAGCAGCTCGCGGTTCTTCATTGGCGGACCTCATCAGGTCGGCCAGGCGCTCGACCTCGCAGATGCCGTCGAGGGCGGCCTGCAGGCTGAGGAACTGGCGGAGAAGGTTGGAGCCGGTCGCGGCACACAGCGGGCCGACCAGCTTCTCGGGGATCGGACGGACGCCGTTCTGCATCCGCGAGACGTAGGACTTCGACTTGCCGATGCAGGCCGCCACGTACTCCAGCTTGTGGTGCCCGGCGCGGATCATCACCGACAGCGCCTGCGCGGCAGATTCGATCTGGCGAACGATCTGGGGCGGCGCATCTTTCGGGGCCCTGTGGACGCCGAATGCGAGCGGGAGGGATTTTTGGTTGCCAACGGTTTCCATGCGTTTCCTATCGTTTCCAACAGCGTTTGGGCGGAATAAAGGCCCAACCCACAACGGATTGAGCCAAGTGAATTCAGAGGTGACGCGGTCGAGCGGTGTCGTTGAACTGGTGCCAGTTGCAGGCCGGCTGTTCGTGCTGAGGCGTTACGGGGATCGGGTGCGAATCACCCAGGTGGAGCGAAAGAACCCGCCCGCTCCCGGCAGCGGCACCGTGGTGCCCTTCCCTGCCCGGATCCGGGCATGAGCGGTTCAACAAACCGCCTGTGGGCCGGTACAGTTGGCGTGGCAAGCCACCCAAATCGCCAACGGAGAGAGGAATGGAAACCGCGATACTTGGAGTTGCAGGGACGATCGCCCTGGCCGTTATCGGCTGGGCCGCAAAGGCCGCCGTCAGTGACCCGCGCACGTTCCAATCAGTGCGACCGTTCATTCTGGTCACCTTCGGGATGCTGGCTTTCTTCGGCCTCGGGCTGCTCGCCGCTCAGTCCATCTCGCCGAGTGGCAGAGTCCTCGTCTTCATTGGAAGCAGCGCCGCATTCGGCGCCCTTCTGCTCCTGCACGTCCTTGCCACCCACGTACAAGCCGAGCGCGAAAGCCGAGGACAGACCGACAAGAACGGCCAGAAGAACCTCGATCCCTGAGAAACGAAGGCGCGGCCGGGCGTCATCACGCTGCACGGCTGGCCCCCTTCTTCTTGGGGGCTGGACCGAACACATCGGGCCGCAGCTCATGGCGAGAGACGCCAGTCTTGCTTTCGATGGTCAGACAATGATGGGCTGCCACAGGCCTACGCCCGCTCACCCACTGCCAAACCAGGGCCGGTTGAACTCCGACAGCCTTGGCGAGTGCGCTCTGGCTGCCGACCTTGTCTATCGCAATAGCAATTGGGCTGTTCATGCCCGGACAATAGCGTTGCTCTTGCTTATTGGCAATAGCGTCGCTCGTGGAATCCGATGAACGGTATGAATAGCATTGCTTTCATGAAGTCGAACGCCCCAGAACCCACGCGGGAATCCAGAATCCTGGCCGCAGCCATCAAGGCCTCTGCCGCCAAGAAGAAGGACATTGCGGACGCCGTTGGCGTCAGTGCGCCGGAGCTCTATCAGTGGGAAACGGCCAGGCGGCCGGTGCCGCCGGAGCGAGCTGCCACTTTGGCCAGGGTGCTCGGAATTGATGACCCTGCACAGATCAGTGCTGGCTATGCAGATGTAGCGGCCAGCACTGATGGCGCACTGGCACTTGCCAATGGCCAATCCGCCCGTGGCGGAGAGGCTCCCGCTGATCTATCTATTGCCCGCCTGCAGAACGATGTCCACGCCCTGTCCCTGGCTCTGGGAGCATTGACCACGGTGATGGTCGCCCACCGACCAACCGAAGCACAGGACGTGGCTTCGGCGCTTCGACGCAATGTACCGGCGAAGTTTCGAGATCGCGGCCTGATCCATGAACTAATTCAAGTCCTGGAGAGGAAACGTTGAACAAGGGCTCTGCCCTACGCTTCGCTTCCCGCAGGTCCTGCATGCGTCCTACGAAAGACCCGAACACGGAATCAATGAAGTCGTCCACGGCGATCCTCCCTGTTGGACGCGCAGATTAGGGTGCAGCAGTCGCTCTAAGTGAGACGACGTGTGTAGAGAAGGCTCCGAGAAATCGGGGCCTTTTTCTTTTGCATCAATAGCTTAAATGTGAAGGCTACCGTTCGTCGGAGAAATAGCAATTTTCTGTAGCGTCGCTATTGCGCTATTGCCGTAGCGTTGCTATCGTTTCTCCAACGCCGCGACACACCCACTCCCGGGAGCGGCTTGGAGACGAAGATGGGCACCATCGACAGCAAGACGCGTTGGCAGGACAAGAAGGGCCGCACCTGGCGCGTCATTCAGAACCTGCATTTCGGTCGTTACCTGTGCGCCCTTGAAGATCGTCCGGCCCTCTTGGGCTACTGGACCTCCAAGGACATTCGCGCCGCGATGGCGGGGGGCTGATCGATGAACGCCCTTCTCAACCCGCACAACACCGAGACGACCTACGACGGCCGCGTTTACCCGTCCCCGGCGATTCAGGACAGGACGGCCGAGGCGGTCTCCTGGCTCTGCACCTCGCCGAGCGTGATGGGCGAGCTGGTGCTGACCGACGACGAACTGACCGCAATGTCGGCCGCACTCAAAGGGTCTGACGCCATCGAATTCACTCGCCTGTATCAGGCCGCGATGGACCGCCACGTTCAGGACGAACTGGACGAATACAAGGACCGCTGCGGCATCCGCAACGAGTCGGACTACGAGGCTGCTACTGCCCTCGTAAGGATTCACTCATGACCGCAGACGACTTCATCACCTACACCGGAGATTCCATCCTTCAGCCGCCACGCGAGTGGGCGCCAATCGGCTACTCGCCGACCAAGTTCATGATCGTCCCAGTTACTCCGAACGAGGAAATGCGCCTCGCTGGGGCAGCAGAGCGCGGCGGCTATTTGCATCAGTTCGCGGCCATGTTGAAGGCGAGCCCATCGGCTAAATCCATGCACCCCGATTTCCGCTTGCAGCTTTCCGCTTGGATTGATGCAAACAAGCAGGCGGCCATCAATTCTCCGCAACACGCAGATTGGTCAAACGGGGTCGCCGAGGGTGTGCGGATTGCCCTGGAACTCTTCGATAAGCATTGCGGAGGTGTGGAATGAATGACCGCGTTGATGTGCTTGGAACCATAGTTTCAGCGCGAGCAAGGCTCGTTGATTCGATCCCCGTACGGCAGGTATGGACGAAGGATCAGATCGAGGAAAACGACAACCTGCTCGAAACCCATGAAGTCGTTTCCGCGCTTATCGAGGCTGGCGCACGGGTAACCGCCGCCTTCCGCAAGCTGGGTGAAACCAGCAGCGCAACCAAGGCGCGAACTATTCGTATTGAATGCGAAGATGCGATGGTCGCACTCGATAATGCCGTCTCCCGCGTCAAAGGCGGTGCCGCATGACCGCCGCCGAACGAGCCCTGCACTTCCAGGCGCTGAAGCTGGCTTCGGGCTACCTGCTGGCCTTCTGCATGGGCGTCGCGTTCGCCGTCGTTGTGCAGGCGGTGCTGTCGTGAGCCGGGTCGACGTGCTGGGAATTCTCGACGCAGAGATCCGCGGGCTGCCCCAGCTGACCGAGATGCTGAGATTCGCAGGATCACGTTACGGCTGGGGCTTTGACGAAAAGGAAGCCGTGAGCAGGCTGAAAGCGGCACGCGCGGGAGTCGCCGAAGTCTTCGCAGCCGCCCACGCATCCCTCGCAGCCCGCGACCTGGCCGACCAAATGGCCGCCGACGACCGCCTGCGAGCCGCTCTGGCCGCCTGCGAACCGGAGACGCCCCATGAACCCGTTTGACCAGCTGGACGCAGCGTTCGCCGCGCAGTTTGGCGCGCTGCCGGCCATCACCCCGCCGATGTCGCTGGCGGAAGCCCGAGAACAACGCAACCGAGAGGCCGTGGACGGCCTGTGCGTGGAGGAAAACGACGATGAGTAAGCGCCTTCGCATCGCCTGGGCCGCCGTCGCGCTGCTCGCCGCCGTCCTCGTGCCGCTGCGCATCGCCGAGATCCACCAGGCCCACACCGACCGTGACGCAGCCAAAGCCCGCTGGGCTGCGACTAGCAGCGTGCGCGGCTGAATTCCCCCGCCCTCACGGGCCCCGCGCCGGCCGGGATTCCACGACGCCGGCATCTATTCCCACCCGACAAAGGAACTGCCATGTCCGAAGCCTTGATCCCGATCGAATCCGTCAACGCCGTCGAGGTCTTCACCGGCGGCGGACTGGACGACCTGCTGGCCCGCATCCGCGCTGAGGCCGTCACCCTGGTACCGAACGTCAAGACGGTTGCCGGCCGCAAGGAAATCGCCTCGATCGCCTACAAGGTGTCGCGCTCCAAGACTGCCATCGATGACGCCGGCAAGGCGCTGGTGGCCGACCTGAAGAAGCAGACCGGCGACATTGACTCGGCCCGCAAGAAGGCACGCGACACCTTGGACGCGCTGCGCGACGAGGTGCGCAAGCCGCTGACCGATTGGGAGGCGGAACAGGAGCGCATCGAACGCGAACGTCTGGAGGCAGAGGAACGCGCCCGCGCGGCTGCAGAAGAGGCACGCCTGGCCGAGCTTGCCCGGAAGGAAGAAGAGATTCGCGCACGCGAGGAAGCTGTGCGTGCTGCTGAAGAAGCCGAGCGCCAGCGCGTTGCCGCCGAACAGGCCGAGCGTGAGCGCGTCGAGCGCGAAGCCCGCCTGCAGGCTGAGGCCGCAGAGAACGCGAAGCGTGAGGCAGCCGCTGCAGTAGAACGCGCCGAACGCGAGGCCCGCGAAGCCACCGAGCGCGCGGCCCGTGAGGCAGCCGAAGCCGAGCAGCGCGCCAAGGACGCCGCAGAGCGTGCCGAACGCGAGAAGGCCGAAGCCGTCGCCGCCGCCGAGCGCCGCGCCCAGGAAGAAGCTGAGCGCGCCGAGCGTGAGCGACAGGCCCAGGCCGATGCCCAGCGCAAGGCGGACGAAGCGCGCGCCGCCGACGTCGAACACCGCCGTTCGATCAACCGCGCCGCCATGGCCGCGCTGATCGCACAGGGTATCAGCGAAGACGATGCCGCCACCGTCATCACCGCCATCGTGCAGGGCAAGGTCCCGGCCATGGCCATCCGCTACTGAGGCACCCATGAACCAGATGACCACCCGCGCCGCTACCGGCGCCATGATGACCAGCGAGCAGGCCGAAGCCATCCGCGGCGCGTTGAAGTCGAGCCTGTATCCGGGCGCCAGCGATGCGTCCATCGACATGGTGCTGAGCTACTGCCAGGCGGCCGGGCTCGACCCGATGACCAAGCCGGTGCACATCGTGCCCATGAAGGTGAAGATCGGCGAGAACCCCGACGGCACCGCCGTCAACGGCATGCGTGACGTGGTCATGCCCGGCATCGGCCTGTACCGCATCAACGCATCCCGCACCGGCCAGTACGCTGGCTGCAGCGAACCCGAGTTCGGTCCCACGTGCACGATGGAGTCGGTGCGGGACGTGTGGTCGGACGGGCCCAATGGCCGCAGGCAGAAGACGCAGAAAGCCTTCCAGCTGCACTACCCGGAATGGTGCCGCGTCACGGTACGCAAGCTGCTCGGTAGCCAGGTGGTCGAGTTCTCGGCCAAGGAATACTGGCTGGAAAACTACGCGTCCAAGAGCGATGGCAGTCCCAACGCCATGTGGGAGAAGCGCGCCTTCGGCCAGCTCGCGAAGTGTGCCGAGGCCCAGGCGCTGCGCAAGGCGTTCCCGGAAGCGGTCGGCTCCCAGCCCACCGCCGAGGAAATGGAAGGCAAGGACATCATCGATGCCGAATCGGTGCGTGCGGACCGCCGACCTTCTACCGCCGGCGCCATCACCCGCCAACAGCCAGCCGAGCCTGAAGACACCCCTGAACGGCAGGCGCTGTACGCCAGCCTGCAGGAGTTCGCCGAGTGCGGCATGGAGGAATACCAAGGTGCCTGGGGCCGCCTCACCAAGGAACAGCGGCAGCTGATCGGCACCGCTGGCCACGAAACCCTGAAGGGCATCGCGGACCGCGCCAGCGCCACGGATGTGGAGGATGGCGACCAGCAGCCGGCAGCCGATGAAGAGGTGCCGCTGTGATCGTCATCGGGTGCGACCAGGGTAGCGAGGCGTGGCATCGCGCCCGCGCCGGCATCATCACGGCCAGCATGTTCGCCACCGCGCGCTCGCGCGTGGGCGAGTTGACCGACCAACAGCGCACCTACGTGGATGCGGTGCTGTCCGGCCTGGCCGAGAAGACGGCCATGGAGCGCGCCGGCTACAAGGCCGTGCCGCGCTCGGCCATCATCGAGAAGGCCATCGCCGGCGAGCCCATCGGGGACTTCAGCGAAGCATCGAAGAACTACGCGTTCCGCTTGGCGATCGAGCGCATCAGCGGTGAGCCTCTGGACGAGGGATTCGAGACCTTCGCCATGCGCCGCGGCCATGAACTGGAGCCGGAGGCCCGCGCCGAGCATGAGGTGCAGTCCGGCCTGCTGGTGAAGCGCGCTGGCTTCGTCCTGAGCGAATGCGGCGACTACGGCTGCTCGGCCGACGGCTTCATCGGCGAGGACGGCGGCAGCGAATACAAGTGCTTCATCAACCCCGAGAAGCTGCGCGCCTTCCACATCGACAACGATGCGAGCGAGGTGTTCGAGCAGGCCCAGGGCTGCATGTGGCTGACAGGCCGGAAGTGGTGGCACATTGGCCTGTACTGCCCGGCGCTGGCCGCCGTGGGCAAGCAGCTGTGGTGGCGCCGCTTCGATCGCGACGAGGCGTTCATCGCCAAGCTGCGCGCGGACTTGGAACCGTTCCGCCAGATGGTGGTCGGGTTCGAGCAGAGCCTGCGCGCCGGGGATCACCAGCAGGTGGCCGCATGAGGGGCCTCAACTACGACTATCCCCACGCCGGCACGAAGCGCGGCGGCAACAACCGCGCTCGCCAGTTCGACCACGTGATCGATGGGAAGCGGGTCACGACCATGGAAGTGGCCGAGGCGCTGGGTCTGTCCAAGAAGATGGCCGCCGTCAGGTTGAAGCGTGGCCCGTTCCCGCTCACCTGGGAAGGCCTGCGCGGAGATCCGCCGGCATGAAGACCTGCACGAAGTGCGCGGCCACGCTGCCGCTGCGGTTCTTTCCTTTGATCAATGGCAAGGCCACCGCCGCGTGCGCGCCCTGCCGGAACACCGAGCGGAGGCTGTGCGACCCGCTCAAACCCCTGCGGCGCGATCCGCTGCAGGTCCACCTGAACAATTTGACCAACGTGTGGTGCCCGATGGAAGTCAGCAGGGCGCCGCTGAGGAGCATCGCATGAACTGGGAACCCATCGAGACTGCGCCCAAGGATGTGCCGCTGCTGGTTGCGTGCGCCACATCCTCGGGGAAGCTTGTCCGCCTGATCGCCGCCTTCTGCTCCAAGCACACGCAGGAAGCCAGCGACGAGTACATCGACGCCGACTGGTGCGACTACGACGAGACAACCGACACCTACTACTGCCCCGAAGGCTGGTACGAACAGATCCGGAATTGGGACGAGCTGAGCGCGGTACACATCAGCGACATGAAGCCGGTCCTGTGGCAGCAGCTCCCTGAACTGCCGGAGGCCGCATGACCAGCATCCACGTACAGCCGACCTTCGACCTGGCCACGCAGGCCGAGAATGACCGCCAGCGGGCCGAGATCGCCGACGACGTGGCGCAGTTCCTGCGCTCGGGCGGCAAGGTCCAGATCCTCGGCAACAGCCCCATCGATCGAACCACCATCAGCCGCCGCCATATTGTCGAGGGTGGCCACAACAGCCGCACGAAGAAGGGAGCATCCGCATGACCACCCACAACAAGACCCTGGCTGTTGATGTGCTGGCGGTGATGGCTCGGGATGCCACTGCGGCATGGAATGACCGCCGAGGCGACCGAGAAATTCAGGAATTTCTTGGCGAGGAATCCAACGAAGCCCGCGCTGCAGTCGCCGAGCTGATCGAGGCCGTTGGGCTCCTCAGTGACTCCGCAAACCCAGAGATTGCTGGGTGGAGTGAAGCCGTAACTGCCCTCGCCCGCGTCAAAGGAGAATCAGCATGAGCACTGACAAGACCCTGGCGGACGTGCAGCCCGGTGGGAGGGTGAGGCTGGGGGATCAGGCAGAGCTGGATCGACTTGAATTTCAGGCGTGGGCACGCGAGCTGCTCCCCTGTCCGTTCTGCGGAAACAGTGCCGAGTTCGTGCCGTACAAGGACAACGGGCTGACCCTGAAGTGCAAGAGCATGGGATGCATCCAGCGGAACCAGCGCACCCTCCGCTACGGAATCGATTGGCTGCGGACCTCGATGGCAGAACACTGGAATACGCGCGCCCTCTCCGCCCAGCCCTCCCCGGGTATAGCGGTGCCTTCAGGCTGGAAGCTAGTACCCATCGAGCCGAATTGGGACATGCGCAACGAGGGCCGGGAATTCCTGATCGACGGCATTGAGAAGGAGCCGGAGCGACTGGCCTATTTCCTGTGGAAGACCATGATCAACGCCGCACCGGAGGTGCCGTGATGGGACCGAGTACTGAATCGCTGGCACTGGCCGACTTCCTGATTTCGAAACTCGGGTTGCAGGTTGATCGGATCAGCCTTGCCTACGCGATCATGGATCACGTTGAGGTTGAGTATGCCGATGAACTCGCCCAGCCCTCCCCGGGTGGTCAGGGGGAGAGCCTTGTAGAGAGCCTTGTGCAGGTCATGAACGCTCAATACGACGGCTTGGGCTATCTCCCGGCAGACGTTCTCGGCGTGCTGAACATGGCCGTGGAAGCACTCGCCGCCCGCCAGCCGGTGGGGGCTGTGCGCCAAGGATGTGATGCGTGCGATCGAACCGGTATCCGCCGGAACGGTGAAGGCCGCAACATCTGGTGCCCGGACTGCGACCTGGGCAGGGCCTGTGCTGGCGATACCCGCCAGCCGGTGGGGGAGCCGGTGACCTTCCAACTCGCTGGATCGGAACCGCTGTGGTGCCTGCATGTTCTCGGAATGGATGACGTGCACCCGGCTCCGAGCAAGGCACATGCCGAGAAAGCTGCTGCGTGGCACAACGAGCAGTTCAAGGACCAAGCTGAGCGCCTCGGTATCAGTATTGAGGCCAAAGTGGTGCCCTGGCCGCATAGCGCTGAATCCCACGCTGCCGGCGTGGCCGAATTCATCCCGCAATGGCTGATCCCGCAATGGCAGTTGGACGCGCTGGAAGCAAACGCCGCCCAGCCCGCGCAGGCAGTGGACCTGGGGCTGTTACGCGAGGCGGTTGCATACGCCGCTCGTTCGGCCGACTTTGCCACTCACGTGGAAATCGGGAGCAAGCTGCGCGAACTGCTGGCCCTGATCGACAGCAAGGCGGTGGGCAAGTGAGCGCATCCCCAGCTCCGTGCTGTGCAAGGCCCTCATGGCGAGATCTCAGCCAAGGCATCGGAGAAAGGCGCAACTGGTACTGCCCGAGATGCAACGCGCATTACTACGACGGCAGACTGTGGAGCGCAGATGAATGGTCTCGGTGGGTCGAGTCAGCTGCAGATGACCAGCCGGCTGCCTGTCGCCGATGCTCCAATGCCGAGGCCACTGGAGATCACTACGACGGATTCTGGTGCGGTGTGGCGCAGCCCAATGGCACGCGGAGACTTGTTCTCGGCCATGAGAAATGCACCGCCTATGTTCATGGAAGACAGGCCCATGGCTAACCAGCTGCTCACCGCTGCAATGGTCCACGTGTTCGCCCTGGCCGGGTTTGCAGCCGGCATCGCCACCCTGTGGGCGATCAGCCGCGCATGCCGCGCCGCGCGCAATGGGCTGCGCTGGTGCTGGCGGAGGTGCGCTCATGGCTGATCCTACCGACCACCGCGAGGTCGGCCGGCAGCTGGCCAGCATCGAAGGCGTGAACCTGGAATCTGCCTCGTCGGCAACGCTTCGCCTGTGGGATGCCCGTGGCATCGCCCTGATGGCTCTAGCACGAGGCGACCAGGCCGAGGCGGAGAAGGTGATGCGCCAGTTCAAACCGGCAACGCGATCGTGCGGCGGGTGCGGCGAGACGAATCCTGACAAGCGCTGTATCGGCTGCCTGCATGACTTCGGGGACGCGTGATGACCGCCCAGCTTTTCCCCCGCGAACCGCGCCGCATGAAGCAGCCGGCCAAGGACGTGCTGCGCGAGCAGCTGGTTGTCGCGGCCGATGAAGTGATCCGCCTGCGCGCAGAGGTCCTGCGCCTGCGCGATGCAGCAACCCAGGCCACCGAGCAGCTGCGCGCTGCGCTGGCCACGAACTGAAGGAGGACAACATGGCCGACAGTCCCTACCTGTCCCGTGACGATATCAAGGCGCTTTGCCGCACGCCGCGGCGGAAGGGCCAAGCCGAGTTCCTGCGAAACAACGGGATCCGGCACTATCTGGACGCCCACGGGTGGCCAGTGGTGCTGTGGTCCGCGATCGAGGGCAAGCCGGAGCCGAAGACGCCGCCGGCGACGGAATGGAAACCGAACAAGGCAGCAGCGTAATGGGAAGGAAACCGAAGAAGCCGGGGGCTATCCCCCGGTTCCGCCCGCGGAAGCAGAAATCCGGCGTGGTGCACTACTACTACGACCATGGCGGCAAGCCGCGCAAGGAAACTGCGCTGGGTAGTGATTACGGCCTGGCCATCCAGAAGTGGGCCGAGCTCGAGCGAGCGGCGACGATCCCGACCGATGCGAAGCTGACGTTCCGGCAGGCCGCCGAGCGCTACCGCGTGGAGGTGATCCCGACGAAGTCCGCAGGAACGCAGCGGAACAACAACCGCGAGCTCGATTCTCTGATCCAGTTTTTCGACGACCCGCCGGGCCCGCTCGACGCGATCCGCCCGACGCACGTTTTCAACTACTTGCAGTGGCGCCGCAGTGCGCCAGTGGCTGCAAACCGTGAGAAGTCGCTGCTCTCCCACCTGTGGAACTGGTGCCGGCAGAAGGGCTACACGGACCTACCGAACCCATGTGCCGGCGTGAACCGATTCCGGGAAGACGGCCGCGACGTGTATGTGGAGGACGACATTCTGCAGCGGGTGTACGACGCCGCCGACCAGGTGCTGAAGGATGCGATGGACCTTGCCTATCTCACCGGCCAGCGGCCGACCGACATGCGCGAACTGGACCGCCGCAACATCAAGGACGGGACGCTGGTGCTGCGCCAGGGCAAGACCAAGACGCCGGTGCGCATCGCGATCACCGGCGAGCTGAAGGTGCTGATCGATCGCCTGCTGTCGGTGAAGCGTCCGGATGACGCACCTATCAGCACGCGTCTGCTGCTGGGCGAGGACTGGCTGCCGATCGGGAAGGATGCGCTGCGCTACCGATTCGACAAGGCCCGCGAGCGCGCCGGCATCCCGAAGAAGGAATTCCAGTTCCGCGACCTGCGCGCAAAGGCAGGCACGGACAAGGCCGATTCGGCCGGCGACATTCGCCAGGCGCAGCAGCAGCTTGGCCACAAGTCGGTGACCACGACAGAGATCTATGTGCGAAAGCGCCGCGGTGCGCTGACCAGCCCGACGAAGTGAATTGCGGAGCGGTCGATATTTTGCGGAGCGAGGGGGAAGGGCTGAAACCCTTGGTGCATATGGTGGGCCGTGAAGGATTCGAACCTTCGACCAAAAGATTAAAAGTCTTCTGCTCTACCGACTGAGCTAACGGCCCATTGCACTGCCCCAGCCTTTCGGCGGGGTGGGCATTCTACCCTACTTTGCCGGGCCGGGTGAAACCCTGGTGCGTCGAGGTTGCCGGCCAGCGGCCGGCACTACCCGATCTGGTGAGCCCGCTTAAACCTTCTGGGCCTCACGCGCATCCCAGCTGTGATTCCTGCCCGGAGCCACGGATGCGCCTGCCCTTCTGCCTCATTGCCGCCCTGTTGCTGCCCTGTGCGGCACTGGCCGCCCCATCCCAGGTCGTCACCGACGACATCGGCCGCTTCTGGGCCACTTATGACGCTGTGCGCGCCGAGCCCGACGTTGAACGCCAGGTCGCACTGGTGCAGGAGCGCTACATCGATCCAGGCAGCCCCGGCCTGCATGCGCTGATGCAGGTCCGTAACTACACCGCCCGCGAATACGCCGAGGCCATGCGTGCGTGGCCGCGCTTCTGGACGTCGGTACGCCCATTGACCGCCAACGCGCAGCAGGCCAGCGCCACACTGGAACGGGACCTGGCCGCCTTCCGCACGCTCTACCCCGCCCTGCGCCCGGCCACCATCACCTATGCCGTGGGCGTGCTGCGTACTGGCGGGACCACGCTGGGTGACAAGGTACTGATCGGTGCGGAGATGGCGCTGGGCGATGAACGCGTGGACGTGAGCGAGCTGCCGGAGCCGATGCGCAGCCGCCTGCGGATCTTCTACGACAGCCGTCCGGGGGCGAACAACGCGCAGAACAACCTGCACGAGTACGTGCATACCCAGCAGCGCGAGACTACCGGCAGCCTGGCGCAGTACGCGGTGCGCGAAGGCGTGGCGGAGTATGTGGCCGAACGGCTGAGCGGGCGTCGGCCGGCGTTGCCGCTGTACAGCTACGGGCCCGCGCACGAAGCGGAAATCCGCGCGCGTTTCGTCGCTGAAATGTGCGGCGGGGATCTGGACAACTGGCTGTACAACAGCGCCGGTAATCCGTTCGGGGTGGGTGATGTGGGGTACTACGCCGGCTACCGCATCGCGCAGGAGTACATGCGCCAGCAGACCGATGAGAGGGCCGGCATCGCGCGGATGATCGAGCTGGACTATGCCGATGCGGGGGCGGTGCGGGCGTTTATTGAAGCATCGGGGTGGTTGCGGCAACGGTAGCGCCGGGCCGTGTCTGGCGGACAGTGCCAACCAAGGTTGGCACCCACCAGAGTCAGACCTGCCCGGCGAGTCAGCCAGTGCGAACCAACGGTTCGCACCCACCGAGGGAGCGATTCGCACCCACCATCTGGGAATTCACACCCATCAGGGAAGCCGGCCAGCGGCCGGCACTACCAGGGGCGGTCAGGCGTACAGCGTCGGGTCGGGCACGCCGGCTTCGGCGAAGCCCTGCGCGCGCAGGCGGCAGGCGTCACAGTGGCCGCAGGCGGCGCCGTTGGCGTCGGCGTTGTAACAGGACACGGTCAGGCCGAAGTCCACGCCCAGGCGCACGCCTTCGCTGACGATCTGGCCCTTGCTGAGGAACTGCAGCGGCGCGTGTACCTTGATGCCCGCACCTTCCACGCCCGACTTGGTGGCCAGGTTGGCCAGCGCTTGGAACGCGGCCACGAACTCGGGGCGGCAGTCCGGATAGCCGGAATAATCCACCGCGTTGACGCCGCAGAAAATGTCGTTGGCGCCGAGCACTTCGGCCCAGCCGAGGGCCAGCGACAGCATGATGGTGTTGCGCGCCGGTACGTAGGTGACCGGAATGCCGGCACCGCCGGCCTCGGGCACGTCGATGTCATCGGTGAGCGCCGAGCCACCGATGCTGCGCAGGTCCACGTCCACGGTCTTGTGCGCGACCACGCCCTGGGCCTTGGCCACGCGGGCGGCGGCATCCAGTTCGGAGGTATGGCGCTGGCCATAGCGCACGCTCAGGGCATGCACGGCAAAGCCCTGTTCCTGGGCCATGGCGATGACGGCGGCTGAATCCATGCCGCCGGAGAGAAGCACGACTGCCTTCTTCATGGGTAAAACATCCGGTTGGGAGGGGAAAGCCAGCACGCTGTCCCGCGCCGGAGCTACATCAGGGAACGCCGCGCGGGCTCATCGGCCCGGCTCGTCGTTCCACAGGATTTTATGCAACTGCATCTGGAAGCGCACCGGCAGGCGGTCTTCGACGATCCAGTCGGCCAGCTGGCGCGCGGTGACCTCGCCCTTGCTGGGCGAGAAGAACACGGTGCAGCGCTTCACCAGCTCGTGCTCGGCGACCAGGGCCTTGGCCCAGTCGTAGTCCCCGCGGCTGCAGATGACGAACTTGATCTGGTCGCGTGCGGTCAGCAGCGGCAGGTTTTCCCAGCGGTTGCGCGCCACTTCGGCCGACCCCGGGGTCTTGATGTCGACCACGCGCGATACACGCGGGTCCACCGCGCTGACGTCCAGCGCGCCGGAGGTTTCCAGCGAGACGTCCATGCCGGCGTCGCACAGCTTCTGCAGCAGCACCAGGCAGCGCTTCTGCGCCAGCGGCTCGCCGCCGGTCACGCAGACGTGGCGCACGCCCTGGGCCAGCACCTCGGCCACGATGTCGTCGATGTCCCACCAGGTGCCGCCATGGAAGGCATAGGCCGTATCGCAGTACTGGCAGCGCAGCGGGCAGCCGGTCAGGCGCACGAACACGGTCGGCCAGCCGGCGGTATCGGCTTCGCCCTGCAGCGAGGTGAAGATCTCGGTGATCTTCAGGCGCGGCAGCGGCGACTGCACGATGTCGCTGGGGGTAGCGACGGCGTTGGACGGGGTAACGGCGGTCATGGCAAACAATTCTTCATGGGACGGGCGACCGATTTATCGGCGCCGGAAACGAAAGCAGCCGAGCATGGGCTCGGCTCTACAGGAGGCTGCCGGAAATCAGCCCGGCGCCAGGGTACGCATTGTACGCCCGGTCAGCGGATCAACGGATCTGCTTGCCGAGGCGGATGGACTGCAGCCGATCCTGGGCGGTGCGCGCGGCGTCCGAGCCCGGGTACTGCGCCACGACGCTCTCCAGCGTCTGCTGGGCCTGGTCGACCTTGCCCTCGCCATACTGCGAGAGGCCAACCTTGAGCAGGCCGCCAGCGGCCTTGTCGTGGGTCGGATAGCGCGCGAGCAGTTCACGGAACTGGGTCTCGGCCATCGGGAAATTGCGGGTGGCGTAGTAGCTCTCGCCCAGCCAGTACAGCGCGTTCGGCGCGTAGACGCCGTTCGGGTACAGCTGCAGGAAGCTCAGGAACAGCTGCGCCGAATCATCGTACTTGCCGGCCTTCAGCGAATCGAAGGCGACGTTGTAGGAGGTGCGCTCGTCGCCGGTGGCGGCAAGGCTGCCGGCATCACCATGGACGGAAGGCGGCCGCTCGGAAGTGGCCGCCGCTGCGGGTTTTGCCGGGGCCGGTGCGGC
>OJST01000097.1_pt1 | contig 25658 bp, 22 predicted proteins | sample 1599491 | NCBI WGS metagenome assembly OJST01 (sample SAMN04436635, study PRJEB24849) | human gut metagenome | biome: human gut; feature: NICU; material: stool | host: Homo sapiens | place: USA: Saint Louis, MO | collected 2010-02-10
ACAAATGCTATACCAAACGTATCCAGATAAAAAACGGTTGAATCAAACGTCATTTCCGATGCACGCACGCGCCAGGCGCCCCTGGTGCTGATTGCCGAGGATGAAGGCGAAATTGCTGACATTCTCGGCGCCTACCTGGCCCGCTCCGGGTTGCGCAGCGCCCGCGCCGCCGATGGCGAAGCCGCCCTCGCCAGCCACCGCCAGCTGCGCCCCGACCTGGTGCTGCTGGACGTGCAGATGCCGAAGTTGGATGGCTGGCAGGTCCTGAGTGAGCTGCGCCGGCGCGGCAACACCCCGGTGATCATGCTCACCGCACTGGACCAGGACGTGGACAAGCTCACCGGCCTGCGCGTCGGCGCCGACGACTATGTGGCCAAGCCGTTCAATCCTGCCGAGATCGTTGCGCGCATCCAGGCGGTGCTGCGCCGTAGCGCGAAGCCCATGGCAGAAGAACCCAACGGGCTGATCCGGCAGGGGCCATTCGAGATCGACCTGCGCAGCCATGAGGTCACCGTGCGCACCGATGACCATGTGCACGCTTTGAATTTCACACTCACCGAGTTCCGTCTGCTGGTGCACATGGCGCGCGCACCGCGCATGGTGCACAGCCGGCTGGATCTTCTCCAGACCTGCCTGCCGGAAGGCGATGCGCAGGAGCGCACCGTGGACAGCCACGTCAGCAAACTGCGCCGCAAGCTGGAGGACGTCGGCATCATCGGCATTCCCGCCACCATCCGCGGTGTCGGCTACCGCTTCCTGGACTGAACCGATGAACCGCAAAGGCAAGAGCATCGGGCGCCAGATCACGCTGTCCATCACGGTCGCATCGCTGTGCTCGACCGTACTGTCGATCAGCGGTTTCTACCTGTTCTATTACCTCATGGAGGTGTTCTATCCCCGCTGGTATGACGAGCCGGAGACCATCATGCCGTCAGGGCTGGAGTGGCTGTGGATCGGCCTGACCGCCACCGTGGTGGTGGCACTGGCCACGTTGATCGCCTCGCGCCTGACCCGGCGCATCATCACCCCGCTGAACTCGGTGGCCGAAAGCCTGCGTCGCGTCGCCAGCGGTGATCTTGAGGCGCGTGCGCGCGGCGGCGACACCTCGATGGCCGAGGCCGCCACACTGGTCAGCGACTTCAACTCCATGGCCGAGCGGCTCAGCCGGATGTCCGAGAACCGCGTGTTCTGGAATGCAGCGATCGCACACGAACTGCGCACGCCGATGACCATCCTGCGCGGCCGCCTGCAGGGCATCGCCGAAGGCGTGTTCGAGCCGGGGCCCGAGCAGTTCAACAGCATGCTCACCCAGCTGGAGGGCCTGACCCGCATCATCGAAGACCTGCGCGTGGTGAGCCTTGCCGAAAGCGGTCACCTGGATCTGCGCCTGCAGCGCAGCGATGTCAGCGTGCAGGTAGCGGCGGTGGTCGAAGCGATGTCCGAGGCGCTGACCGAGAGTGGTTTCTCGGTGACCTTGGACGCACGGTCTTCGCTGGCCGACTGCGATCCGGCACGCATCCGCCAGGCGGTGCTGGCGCTGCTGGAGAATGCACGACGCCATGCCATCCCCTGCCCCCTCCGGGTTCGCGTCACGCTGGCCGAAGGCCATTGCACCGTGACCGTTGAGGATGGTGGCCCCGGAGTGCCGGACGACCTGCGCGACAGCATTTTCGAAGCCTTCCAGCGCACCGATGTGTCGCGCTCACGGCAGAGCGGTGGCTCCGGGCTTGGCCTGGCGGTGGTGCGCGCGATTGCCGTGGCCCATCACGGAACGGCGCGATGCAGGGCGACCGAACGCGGTGGTAGCGCGTTCGAGATCCGCTGGCCGGTGCACGCGCGTCGTTGAGGGCCATCGCTGCCCTGGAAAGCCCGAAATGCCGGAACTGCCTGGGTAGAGTCGACTGTCAGGCGACTTGCGCGCGCAAGCGCGGGTTCTTCCAGCAGTTCGCAAAGAGCAGTCGACCAACAGTCGACTCTACCCCCGACCCACCCAGGCATCCCATGCAACACCCCCACGATCCAGCGGCCGCCGCCGGCAGCATCGGCCAGCAGAATGCGGCCGCCACCCTGAAGGCCATCCTGCGCACCTACCCCTGGCAGCTCACCGGCACGTTCTCGCTGGTGGCACTGGAAAACGCGCTGCTGCTGGCCTATCCGCTGTTCGCCGGCTTCGCCGTGGATGCCATCATCCGCGGCAACATCGGCCATGCCATCTCCTACGCCGGCGTGGTGCTGCTGTTCTGGTTGGTCGGTGCCGCCCGCCGTGCGGTCGATACCCGGACGTTTACCCGCATCTATGCCGATCTGGCAGTGAACGTGGTGCAGGCGCAGCGCCGTTTGGGCCAGGCCACCTCCACTTCGGCGGCCCGCGTCGTTCTGGCCCGCGAGTTCGTCGACTTCTTCGAAAAGCACGTGCCGATCATCGCCACCGCACTGGTATCCATGTTTGGCGCTGCGGTCATGCTGCTCGCAATTGAACCGCTGGTCGGTGGAGCCGCTCTCCTCGCGCTGTTCGGTGCTCTCCTGCTGCTGCCGTCGTTCGCGCGTCGCAACGAGCAGTTGCATGAGCGCCTCAACAACCGCCTGGAACAGGAAATCCGACTGGTGGACCGGGTCAGTCCCTCGGTTTTGCGCCGTCACTACACCACGCTGTCACGCCTGCGCATCCTGCTCTCCGATCGCGAAGCCGGCGCCGTGCTGGCCGTCGGCGCGACGGCAGCGGCCCTGTTCGCACTGACCATCGGCCGCCTTGCCACCACCCATGGCGTTACCCCCGGTCACGTCTATGCGGTGATGACCTATCTGTGGACCTTTGCCGGCAGCCTGGACGATGCACCGTCGATGGTGGATCAGCTTGCGCGGCTGAAGGACATCGGCCGGCGAGTCAGCCCGGGGATGTACGACGCGGAGCACAAGGATGTCGCTTGACCGGTAGATGCCCACCTTGGTGGGCACCGGCGGGAGCCCGCGCCAACCAAGGTTGGCGGCTACCGGGCGCGATGGGTACCCATGCGCCGCTCGGCGCTACAGGAACTCCGCCATGCGCTGCAGCTCGTCGTCCAGCGCGCCACGAAAGACCTTGTCGCGGGCCAGAGACTTGCCGGCATAGCCCACGTTCGACACCAACTCACCTTCGCGCATGCTCAGGTTGGCCCAGCCCACCACCTGGTCGTGCCACAACACCGGCAGTGCGTAGTAGCCATACTGGCGCTTCGGTGCAGGCGTGTACGCCTCGAACTTGTACACCCAATCCCACAGCAACTCGAAACGGCGGCGGTCCCACACCACCGGATCGAACGGCGCCAGCAGGCGCACCTGTTCGTCCGGCGCATGGCGGCGCGAGCGCGGATTTTCGTCCGCCGGCCAGTACCAGGTGGTGCCCTCCAACGTGCAGCTGGCCAGCTGCTGCTTGGCCAGTGCCAATGCCTTGCGGGTCTGCTCGGCCAGGTGCGGAGCGCCATAGCCCAGCAGGCGCACCAGATAGGTCAGGCTGGCCGAAGGCAGCGGTGCGTACTTGCGCACCACCAGATCGATCAGGGCGGCAGCACGTTCGATCTGCGCCTGTTCGCTGGAATCGGGCTCGGCATGATCGGCCACCGCGTAGATGCGCGTACCGCTATCGCGCCGTTGCACGCGCAGCAGGCCGCGGTAGTGCATGCCGTCCAGCAGATGGGTACTGGCATTGCTGGTGCCGCCCCAGTAGTTGGTCACCCGCCCATGCGCGAACGCCTGGTCGACCTCGCGTGGGTGCACGCTGCCACGCTCGCGCACAAAGGCCAGCACATCGGCCGCACGGCGATGGGTCTCGGCATCCCACTCGCGCTTGGAAACCCGTGGGTGCATCAGCGCCAGATGCTCGCGCGGCAGGAAGCCGTAGTTCACCAGGCAATCCTCTTCCACCGGCAGACGCGTGTAGCGGCGCTCAAGATCGCCCGCGCGGTAGTCCTTCACCCGGTGGCGCAGGGTCAGGTCCTGCGCGCGAGCGGGTGCCCGGATCGGGTCGGCCTGCACGAAGCCCAGCCGCCGGATCGCGGTCAGCAGCGTGGTCGGCTTGAACAGGGTGCGCGCCACCGCGTAGCGGCGAAGATCATCGAGAGTGGGCGTGGCAGGCATGGCCGCATTGTATTCTCGACACTACGCGATCCGTCCAGTAGAGCCAGGCCATGCCTGGCTGGCGTCATGGTGAATGGCCACGATCATCCACTCATGGCGTGGATCTACCGAAGCCGCGATACCTCCAGCGAACCGATCACCAACGCCCGCATGCCCTGCTTGAACTCGGTGATCACCTGCCCCTCCTCGTCGTCCGCAATCGCATAGATCGTGTCGGCGCCGGCGATGCAGTAGAACGCGATCGTGGCCAGCAGCCAGCGCGCCTTGTCCACCGGCAGGCCGAACACCTCGGCCACGTGCGCCTGGTGCGAGGCGATCTTCTCCAGCATCGGCGCGGTCGCCACCGTGCGCCGAAGCAGGTACGGCGGTAGCCCGGGATGCGCCTTCACCACTTCGCACAGCGACTCCACGAACCCCATCAGGTAGGCCTCCAGCCCACCGGGTGCGTCGACCGACGCGCGCGGAATCTGCCAGCGCTGGAACACCGCCTCCGCCACCAGGCGCTTCAACGCCTCCAGGTTGGCCACGCGCTTGTACAGCGCTGCCTGGGTTACCGCCAGTTCGGCGGCTACGTTGGCCATGGTCAGGTTGGGCAGGCCCAGGCGGATGCCAATGTCGGCCAGGCGCTCCGGGGTGATGGTGGGTGGGCGGCCACGGGTCGGCGCCGTTGGATCGGGGTGGGTGCTCATACCCTGCTGAGGGTGCCAGTAAAGGGACCCTCTTGTCCGCTTCAATTGATTTAGTTTAACTTACCCAACTAATTCGGAATGCGTCCAGCACGCTGCCCGTAGTCGAGCCCATGGCTCACTTCCCGCCAGGTCCCCACCCAGCCAACAACCCTGCGCTGCGCCCTACCCCCGTGCTTGCCGTCGGCAGCGCGCCAGGCGCGCTCGCGCCTGCGATTCACAGGACTCTGGCATGACCGTTTACAACTTCACTTCTGCACAGCATCGTGCTGCCGCATTCTCAGGCCTGATGCATCCGCCGGGCATGCCCATGCGCTACCGGATGTCAGCCCTCGCGCTGGGGCTGCTGGCCTCGTTTGCCGCGCTGGCCGACACCGCACCGTCCACGCTGCCCTCGGTGCAGGTGCAGGAACAGCGCCGGGTCACTGCAGACTATGCGGGCGGGCAAGTGGCTGCCGGCAGCCGCGTCGGCCTGCTCGGCGACAAGGACTTCATGGACACGCCGTTCAGTACGGTCAGCTACACCGAGTCCTTCATCCGTGATCGCCAGGCCAAGGACCTGACCGACGTCATCGCCGCCACCGACCCCACGGTGTTCAGCAATGGCGTCACCGGTGCCTGGAGTGAGAACTACGCGATCCGCGGCTTCGCCTCCAACACCAGCGACACCACGTTCAATGGCCTCAGCGGCATGGCGCCCTACTACCGCACCTCGCCGGAAATGTTCGAGCGCATCGAGGTGCTGAAGGGACCGTCTGCGCTGCTCAACGGCATGCCGCCGGGCGGCTCGGTCGGTGGCAGCGTCAACCTGGTGCCCAAGCGCGCAAGCGAGCAACCGCTGCTGCGGGTCAGTGCCAACTTCGCCTCCGACGCGCAGTTCGGCACCCACGTGGATATGGGCCGTCGTCTGGGCGCCGACAAGCAGTTCGGCATCCGCTTCAACGGTGCCTACCGTGATGGTGACGGCGTAGTCGGCAAGCAGAGCAAGAAGGTACAGCTCGGTTCGCTGGCACTGGACTGGCGCGGCGAACGTGCGCGGGTGTCGGCGGATCTGTACAGCGCCGACGATCGCGTGGACGGCCCGGCACGTGGCGTCGGCCTCGCACCGGGCGTGGCCATTCCGCGGCCACCGCGTGGCGATACGCTGATCAACCCGGACTGGGCCTACGTGGACAGCCAGGACAAGGGCGCGATGCTGCGCGGCGAGCTGGATATCAACGATAGCCTGATGGCCTACCTCGCCTACGGCACCAGCAAGACCGACTACCGCTACAACGGTTCGATCAGCGCGCAGATCCTCAATCCGGCTGGCGACTTCACCACGGTGATCGGCCAGCTCGCCTTCGACATCAAGAAGCAGTCCGGAGATGCCGGCCTGCGCGGTTCCTTCCACACCGGCAGCGTCGGCCACCAGTGGGCCGCCAATGTGACCCATTACCAGCACACCCAGAACGACTACGGCCGGCGCAGCGTGCCCGGCTGGGACTGGACCACCAATCTGTACAACCCGGTGTGGGGCCCGGCCGCGCCGTTCATGGCACCGCACATCTCGCATACCGAGCTGACGCTGGACAGCCTCGGCTTCGCCAACACCCTGTCCTTCTCCGATGACCGCGTGCAGTTGACGCTGGGTGTGCGTCGCCAGCAGGTGGTCAGCGAGACCTTCAGCGTCGCTACCGGTGCGCGCACCTCGCGCTACGACAAGAGCGCGACCACCCCTGCGGCTGCATTGCTGGTGAAAGCCACCGACACGCTCTCCCTCTACACCAACTACATCGAAGGCCTCAGCCAGGGTGCTACCGCGCCGATGACCGCAGCCAACGCCGGCGATGTGTTCGCACCGTTCCGCACCAGGCAGAAGGAGCTGGGCCTGAAGCTGGACCTGGGCAGCTTCGCGCACACCTTCAGCGTGTACGAGATCAAGCGACCGAGCAGCTACACCGATCCGGTCACGAATATCTTCTCGCTTGGTGGCGAACAACGTAACCGCGGCGTGGAATGGGGCTTCTTCGGCGCACCGATGGACGGCGTGCGCCTGCTCGGTGGCGTGGCCTATGTGCAGCCGAAGCTGACCCGCACGGCCGGCGGCGTGAATGAAGGACGCATCGCCACCGCCGTGGCGCAGCGGCAGGCCAAGCTGGGCGTGGAATGGGATGTGCCGACCTTGCAGGGCCTCACCCTGACCGGCAATGCCACGGCGATGTCGAAGCAGTACATCAGTGCCGACAATAGCCTGTCGGTGCCGGGGCGTACGTTGTTCGACGTGGGCGCGCGCTACAGCACCACCGTGGCGGGTCGACCGCTTGCGCTGCGGGCCAGCGTGAACAACGTGACCAACAAGGCGTACTGGGGCATGCCGTTGCTTTCAAGCCTGGCGCTGGGTGCGCCGAGGACGGTGTTGCTCTCTGCGACGATGGATTTCTGAGCCGGGCGACAAACTGTCAACGGGATCCACGCATGGCGTGGATCTGCCGGAAACTGTAGAGCCAGGCCATGCCTGGCTGCTTCCATGGTGATCCGCCAAACGCATCCACGCCTGGCGTGGATCTACCGACACAAGGCACGACCACGCACGCACTGATCACGAAAGCACGCGCGCCACCACCGCCAGCACCGCCAGATGCCCCACGTAGTACCCATAGAACACCCAGCGCCAGCGCGGCAGTCGCCACGGCACCCGCGTCGCCAGCACGACCACCGGAACAGCCAGCAGTGCCCAGCCGTTGTGGTTGACCCCGCACACCGCTGCAAGCCCAACCAGCAACAGCCACCACGCCCGATGCCGGAACGCGATCCAGGCCAGCAGCACGGCGCCAACACCGGCCCACTGGTAGTCCACGAACATCGGCAGCACGCCGGCAGCCAGCAACAGCAGCACAGGCCGATTGTTCGCAAACGCATGCACGGCCACCACTGCCAAGGTGAAGGTGAGCAGGATGTTGAGCGGCAGCCAGGAACCGAACGCCAGTGCGTGCAATGGCTGCGCAATCAGCCCCCATAGCGCCAGCCGGCGGATCGATTTGCGCAGGTCGGCGCCCGGCTGGGCCAGGTTGCAGGCCATCACCAGCGCGAACAGCGGGAAGGCGATACGCCCCAGTTCGCTGACCACCGGCACGTAGCCCCCGAAGACCACCTTGGCCACGTGGTCGCCGGTCATGGCCAGCAGCGCGATCCACTTCAGCAGCTCGCGCGCGCCGCTGCCGAGGGTGAGGTTGAACGTGGACGTCCCGGTCGTGGTCGCTTGCATCGCGGAAGCTTATGCGCATCGGCCAGCGCATTTCCAGCGCCGCGCAGGAGCCCGCCGCTGCAAGTCGTAGATGGCGGCGCTATGCTGGCCGCCCCTGCTTGTGAGACACCCGTCATGCGCACCCTGTACCCGGCCATCGAGCCCTACCGCGAGTTCACCCTGAAGGTGAGCGATCTGCACACCCTGCATATCGAAGAGTGCGGCACGCCGGAGGGCATTCCGGTGGTGTACCTGCACGGTGGCCCGGGCGCCGGTATCTCGCCGACCCATCGGCGCTTCTTCGACCCGGCGCGCTACCGCATCGTGTTGATCGACCAGCGCGGCAGCGGCCGTTCCACGCCGTTTGGCGAGCTGCGCGACAACACCACGCAGGACCTGGTGGCCGACATCGAGAAGGTCCGTGAGCACCTGGGCATCGAACGCTGGCTGGTCTACGGCGGCTCGTGGGGTTCGACCCTGTCACTGGCCTACGCGCAGGCGCATCCCGAGCGCGCCACCGGCCTGATCGTGCGTGGCGTGTTCCTCGGCCGCGAAATGGAGAACCGCTGGTTCGCCGAGGCCGATGGGGGTGCGCGCTGGATCTTCCCGGAGCGCTGGGACCGCTATCAGGCCTATATTCCGCACGCCGAACGTGGCGACATGATTGCGGCCTACTGGACGCGCATGGATGGCCCGGATGAGGCAACCCGCATCGAAGCCGCGCAGGCCTGGCTGGGCTGGGAAGACAACGCCGCCACCCTGCAGCACGACGTGGATGCGCAATCCACCGATGATCCGCTGGATACGCTGGCCAAGGCCCGCATCGAAGCGCACTACTTCCGCAACGGCATCTTCCTGGAACCGGACCAACTGCTGCGCAACATTGATCGCATCCGCCACCTGCCCGGCGTGATCGTGCAGGGACGCTACGACATCATCTGTCCGCCGCGCAGCGCGTGGGACCTGGCCAAGGCGTGGCCGGAAGCGCGCCTGGAGATGGTGACCTCCGGCCACAGCGCCAACGAGCCGGCCACGGTCGATGCGCTGGTGCGCGCCACGGATGCGTTTGCCGACCGGTTCGGCAACGGCACCTGATCCGCAGCGTCAACACGCCACCGTGAGCCCCACCGTGGTCAGCCCGTCGCGGCTGGCCACGAACACATCGCCACCATGCAGCACGGCGATGGCCTTGACGATCGACAGGCCCAGGCCGTGGTGGCGTTCGCCCCGGTACTCTCGGGCCTGGTCAACCCGGTAGAAACGCTCGAACAACAGCGGCAGGTGCCCGGCGGCGATGCCATCGCCTTCGTTCAACACCGCAATGCGCGTGCCCTTGCCTTCGGCCTGCAGCTGCACCCGTACCTCGGTGCCGGGCCGCGCATGCTGTACGGCGTTGTGCAGCAGGTTGGTCAGGGCACGCCGGAACAGCGATGGATCGATGCTGGCGGTTGCTTCACCTTCGATGCGCAGGGTCAGCCCGGCCTCCTCGAACAGGAACTCCAGGAAGTCCCCGGCGGCGGCCACTTCGTCGGCCAGCGCCACCGGCCGGGTTTCCATCGCGATGTCGCCCTGCCCGGCCCGCGACAGGAACAGCATGTCGTTGACGATGGCGCGCAGCCGCTCCAGCTCTTCCAGGTTGGACTGCATCACGTCCTGCAGCTGCGCGTTGTCGCGCGGCCGTGACAGGGCCACCTGGGTCTGCCCCATCAGGTTGGCCAGCGGCGTGCGCAGCTCATGCGCCACGTCTGCGTTGAACGCATCCAGCCGCGTGTAGGCGGCCTCGAGGCGATCCAATGCACCATTGAAGGCATGCGTCAGGTGCCCCAGCTCTGCCGGCAGCGCCTGTGTGCCGAGCCGCTGTGACAACCGCTGTGGGCTGAGCGAGCGCGCCTCGTCCGAAAGCGCGCGCAACGGTGCCAGTCCCAGGCGCGCGATCCAGTAGCCGAGGCCGGCCACCAGCAGCACGCCCAGCCCACCGGCAACCCACAGCGCCACGGCGAAGCGCTGCAAGGCATGCGTGTACGGTTCGGAGTCGATACCGATCCACAGGTCCACCGCCGGCCGCACGCCCTTGCCGGGCACGCGCTCATAGAGCGTACGCAGCGGATGCTGGCCCTCGCGCTGCAACGTGCCCATGCCGCTGTCGTTGCCATTGGGTGGCTGCACCTGTGGGCGTTCACCACCGATGCGGAAGGTGGGGTCGTCACTCCAGGCCCAGACCAGCGTGTCGCGGTCGCCGGAAATCAGGTTGCCGACCTTGTCGCGCACCTTGCTCCAGCGCTCGCGGGTATCGCACATCGCCACACTGCCGCTGACCGCGTGCAGCTTGGTCTGCAGCTCGGCGTGCTGGTAACGCACCACCTGCCGTTCCAGCACGCCATACACGCCGATGCCCAGCAGGGCGAATACCAGCAGCGCGGCCAGCGCGAACATCGCCGACAGGCGCTGGGCGATCGACAACCTCATCGACCGTCACCCTCGTCATCGCGCACTTCCAGCACGTAGCCCATGCCGCGCACCGTATGCAGCAGCTTGCTGGGGTACGGGCCGTCAAGCTTGCTGCGCAGGCGCTTGATCGCCACTTCCACTACGTTGGTGTTGCTGTCGAAATTGATGTCCCAGACCTGCGCGGCGATCACTGTCTTGGACAGGATCTGCCCGCGCCGCTGCGCAAGCAGGGCCAGCAGCGCGAATTCCTTGCCGGTCAGGTCCAGTCGCGTACCGTCACGATAGGCGCGGCGCGCCAGCAGGTTGACCTGCAGGTCGCCCACCTGAAGTTCGGTCGGCTCCTGCTGGCGACCGCGCCGGACCAGCGCCTGCAGGCGCGCCAGCAGCTCGATGAACGAGAACGGCTTGACCAGGTAGTCGTCGGCACCCTGCCCCAGCCCGTGCACTCGGTCATCCACGCGGTCGCGCGCTGTCAGCATGATCACCGGGGTCTGCTTGCTGCGGCGCAGTTCGCGCAGCACGTTGAAGCCGTCCATGCCGGGCAGCATCACGTCCAGCACGATCACGTCGTAGTCGAACTCGCGGGCAAGGTGCAGGCCGGTCACGCCGTCGGCGGCCAGGTCGACCGCCCAGCCCTGCTCGCCCAGGCCGGTGCGCAGGTAGTGGGCGGTCTTGCTCTCATCCTCGACGATCAGCAGTTTCATCCGGGCTCCGTCAGCGCGGCACCGGCGGCCGCCCTGCGTTCGCATCGGCGCTGCAGGAACAGCCGGTCCAGGGCCAGGTAGATCACCGGGGTACTGTACAGGGTCAGCAACTGGCTGATCAGCAGGCCACCCACCACCGCCACACCCAGCGGCTGGCGCAGCTCCGAGCCGGTGCCGAAGCCGATCATCAGCGGAATGGCACCCAGCAGCGCCGCCAACGTCGTCATCATGATCGGGCGGAAGCGGGTCAGACAGGCCTCGTGGATGGCCTGCAGCGGGGTCAACCCGCGGTTGCGCTGGGCATCCAGCGCGAAGTCGACCATCAGGATGCCGTTCTTCTTGACGATACCGATCAGCAGCACGATGCCGATCAACGCCATGATCGAGAAATCCAGCCCCCACAGCCACAGCGTCAGCACGGCACCGATACCGGCCGACGGCAGCGTGGACAGGATGGTAAGCGGGTGCACGAAGCTCTCGTACAGCACGCCGAGGATGATGTAGACGGCCAGCAGCGCGGCCAGAATGAGCAACGGCTGGCTGGCCAGCGATTCCTGGAACGCCTGTGCGGTGCCCTGGAAGCGCCCGTTGATGCTGTCGGGCATGCCGATCTGCGCCTGTGCCTGCTCGACCAGGGTAACCGCCTCGCCCAGCGAGACGCCCGGCGCCAGGTTGAACGACAGGTTCACCGCCGGCAGCATGCCGTTGTGGCTGATCGACAGCGGCCCGTTGCCCGGCGGCTGCACCTGGGCCACTGCCGACAGCGGCACCATCTGCCCGGTCAGCGGCGAACGCAGGTGGAAGTAGGACAGCGCATCGACCTGGCCAAGCAGGCCGGGCGCGATCTCCAGGATCACGCGGTACTGGTTGGTCTCGGTCTGGAACTCGTTGATCTGGCGCTGGCCGAATGCATCGTAGAGCACCTGGTCGATATCATTGGCGGTCAAGCCGAAGCGCGCCGCAGCGGTGCGATCGATCTGCAACCGGGTAACGCTGGCGCCGACCTGCTGGTCGTTGGACACGTCGCGCAGCTGCGGCAGCCCGCGCAGGCGTTCGGTCAGCTGCTCGGCCCAGCGTGACAGCTCCCTGCTGTCCTGGCCGCGCAGTGCGTACTGGTACTGCGTACGCGCCGGCCCCGCGCCCAGGTTGATGTCCTGCGCGGCCCGCATGTACACGGTGATGCCCGGCACGCTGGCCATCTTCGCGCGCAGCCGGTCGATGAAGCCGTGCACATCCACGTCGCGGTCGCCACGGTCCTTCAGGATGAACCAGAAGCGGCCATTGGACAGGGTCTGGCTGCCACCGGTGGCGCCCACCGCATGGTTGTAGGCCTGCAACGCAGGATCCTCGGCGGCGATCTTCGCCAGCTGCTGGTGCTTGGCCACCATCTCCTCGAAACCGATGTCCTGTGCCGCTTCGGTGGTGGCGAACACGAAGGCCGTGTCCTGCAGCGGGAAGAAGCCCTTCGGGATCACCACGTACGAGGCCACCGCTACCGCCACCGTCGCACCGAACCCGACCAGCACCAGCCGCTGGTGGCCCAGCGCCCACTGCAGGCTGCGGTCGTAGCCGGCCAGCAGGCGCCCGGCCAGCGTGTCCTGGCCGTCGCGATGGGCCGGCATGCGCTTCATCAGGTGCGCAGCCATCATCGGCGCCAGCGTCAGCGAGGCCACGATGGAGATCAGGATCGCGACCGTGATGGTCATCGCGAACTCCGCGAACAGGCGCCCGACCACGCCGCCCATGAACAGCAACGGGATGAACGCCGCGATCAGCGACAGGCTGATCGACACCACGGTGAAGCCGATTTCCTCGGCACCCTTCAGTGCCGCTTCCACGGGCCCCAAACCGGCCTCGCGATGGCGGTGGATGTTCTCCACCACCACGATGGCGTCGTCCACCACGAAGCCGACCGCCACCACCAGCGCGACCAGGGTGAGGTTGTTGAGACTGAAGCCGGCCACATACATCGCCGCGAACGTGGCGACCAGCGCAACGACCAGCACCGCACCGACGATGAGCGTGGCCGAGAGCTGGCGCAGGAACAGCCCCATCACCAGCACCACCAGCACGATGGTCAGCACCAGGGTGACCTCCACCTCGTGCAGCGACGCGCGGATGGTGCGCGTGCGGTCGTTGAGCACTTCCACATCGACGCTGGCCGGCAGGTTGGCGCGCAGCTCCGGCAAGGCCGCCAGCACCGCATCGGTGGTGCGAACGATGTTCGCGCCCGGCTGCCGGCTGATGATCAGGCCCACGCCCGGTTGCCCGTTCGGCCACGCCTGCACATAGGCGTTCTCGGCACCGTCGACCACTTGCGCGATATCGCCCAGCGTGACCGGTGAACCCTGCCGGTAGGCGACCACCAGCTGACGGTAGTCCTGGGCATCGAACAGCTGGTCGTTGGCCTCGAAGGTGGACGTGCGCTGTTCGCCCATCAGCGCGCCCTTGGCCTGGTTGAGGCTGGCGTTCTGGGCCACGCCGCGCAGGTCGGACAGGGTCATGCCCATCGCTGCCAGCCGCTCCGGCTGGGCCTGGATGCGGATGGCCGGGCGCTGCTGGCCGACGATATTGACCTCGGACACGCCACTGATCTGGCTGATCGAACGCGCCAGGCGGCTCTCGGCCAGGTCGCTCAGCTCGGTCATCGACATCTGTGCCGAGACCACGCTGAGCACCAGGATCGGGCTGTCGGCCGGGTTGACCTTGCGCCAGGTCGGCAGGTTCGGCAGGTCGCTGGGCAGGCGCCCGGCCGCCGCATTGATTGCCGCCTGTACTTCCTGTGCGGCGGTATCGATGTTCTTTTCCAGATCGAACTGCAGCGTGATCGAGGTGCTGCCGAGCGCGCTGGTGGAGGTCATCTCGATGATGCCGGGCACGCCGGTCAGCTGCGTTTCCAGTGGCGTAGCCACCGCCGACGCCATGGTCTCGGCACTGGCGCCGGGCAGGCTGGCATTGACGCGGATGGTCGGGAATTCCGCTTCAGGCAGAGGTGCCACCGGCAACCGTGGCAACGCGGCCACGCCGAGCAGTATCACCGCCAGCGTCAGCAGCGTGGTGGCCACCGGATGCCGGACGAACCAGCTGGACAGCGAAACGCGGGTGCTCATGGTGCGGCCCCGGCCCTGGCAACCGGTGCGCCGGCTTCAGTGACGACCACACCCGGGCGCAGGCGCGACTGGCCATCGCGCACGATCACATCACCCACCCGCAGCTCGCCCTGTATGGCCACCTGCCCGTTCTCGGCTTCACCCACGGTGACCGGTAGCACCTCGACGCTCCCATCGCCCACTACGCGGTAGACGAAGCTGCCCTCGGCACCGCGCTGGATTGCGGCAGCGTCCACCACCAGTGCGCCCGTGGTCTGGCCGATGCGTACCCGCACGCTGACCAGCTGCCCGGGCCACAGCCGGTCATCGGCATTGGCGAAGCGGGCACGCAACCGCACCGTGCCGGAGGTCTCGTCGATCTGATTGTCGATCACCTGCAGGGTGCCTTCGGCGAGGCGCTGGCCACCATCGCGGTCCAGCGCCTGCACCGCCACGTCGCCGGCAGCCAGTGCCTGCCGCAGCTGCGGCAACGCGTCCTGCGGCAGCGCGAACACCACCGAGATCGGATCGGTCTGCTGCACCGTCACCAGTCCCTGCGTATCGGTGGCACGTACCAGGTTGCCGGGGTCCACCTGGCGCAGGCCGATGCGGCCATCCATCGGCGCCAGGATACGGGTGTACGACAGCTGCACCTGTGCGGCGTCCACCGCCGACTGGTTGCCACGCCCGGTGGCCTGCAGCTGCTGTACCGTGGCCGCCTGCTGCTCCAGCATCTGCCGCGAAACCAGCTGGTCGGTAGACAGGTGCTGCAGCCTCGCCAGGTCCGAGCGCGCGGCATCCAGCGTGGCACGGTCGCGAACCACCGCAGCCTGTGCGCCACCCAGGTCGGCACGGATCGCGCGATCATCGATACGGGCCAGCAACTGGCCCTTGCGCACCTTCTGGCCCTCCTCGAACAGCACCTCGGTCAGAACGCCATCGACCTGCGGCCGCAGCACGGTGCTCTGCAGCGACTGCACCGTGCCTACGCCGCTGCGCCAATGCGCCACGTCGCGCTGCTCGACACGGCCGGTCACCACCGGTACCGGCGGCGGCGCATTGGCCGGTTGCGCGTCGCTGCGCGACACACCCTGGAACAGCATCACCAGCGACAACACCACCAGCAGCAACACACCCAGGACAAGGTGGCGGCGACGCATTCGTGCGGACAGGAAGGGAATTCGCATGACAGGGATCCATACCAGTGCCGGCGCGGGGGCTGCGCGGGCCTGATGCCATCCTCCCGGCTGGCCTCCGGCGCCTTGCTGTCGCCTGCCTGACAATTTCGTCAGGTGCGGCCGGTACACGCATGGGGCGTGCGGGTGAACGGTGGCCCACCGCTATCTGGCGACCCGGTCGGTTCTTCGCAGCTCGCTTACAGATCCGGGCCGAAGATCCGGCCGTGGCCATCCACAACCGTGGCCCGCGTCCCCACTTCTGGAGCCTGTCATGACCGGTACTCGCTGCGTTCCTGCTGTCCTTGTCGTTACCATCGGCCTGCTGCTGGGCGCCTGTTCCAAGACACAGGAGGCAAGCAAGGCCACCGCCGCCGAGGACGTCACCGAAGTGAAGCTGATACCGCCGTATGAGTCGCTGGACAAGGACAAGGACGGCATCGTCACACTGGCCGAGGTGGATGCCGTGGCGCCGGACTGGGCCGAACGCCTGCATACCTGCGATACCGACCGCAACAAGACGTTGACCCGTGGCGAGTACGACGTGTGCAAGCAGACCAGCGCTTCGCATTGATCCATCACTGAAACCTCGATTGGCGCTGCGCATGCCCGGCTATACCAAGGTATAGCCGGGCTAACCCACGGGCCTCTAGGCCTGTCCCATTCAGGGGCGGACAATAGCGCCGTTGGCCAGGGCAACCCTGGCTGGCCCCCTCCCCTCATGGAGACGCAGATGGACCCCGACCCTGCCGGGCGCACCGCGCCCCCGATGCCCGCAATCCGCCTGTTCCTGGCGCCTGCCCGCCGGTCCCTGCCTGCCTGAGTGACGGGGGACCGCCAGGCGCCGCTTGCCTGGAGATCGCCCCCATGTCCTACAAGATCCTCTACATCACCCTGCGCCGCCTGATCGGCGAGCGCGATGTTGCCGGCCTGCGCAGCCAACTGTTGCAACACGGCCCCGTGATGTTCGCCCGTTCGCTGTCGCTCGGTTCGCCGCGCGTGGTGGCCGATGCGCTGTCGCTGCTGCCGATCAGCGAGCGCATCACCGTGCTGCGTCATCTGCCCTATCCCCTGCGCGATGCGATGAAGCCGTTGTGCATCGGCGGCAGCCAGCGCCTGCACATGCAGCCGTGGTCGCCGGCGGTGCTGGCGATGCGCCACGCCTGACCTGTTCCAACCGTTCCGTTCCTGTTCCGGCCGCGGCCGGCTCTGACATTCGAGGAGAGTCCCATGAGCCTGCTCAACGCCTGGTTCAATGCCTTCCTGCGCAGCCGTCGCGCAGGCAACCTGTTCCGCCGCCGCGCGATGCCCGAAGCCGGCTTTGGCCCGGGCAGCGCCGAGGCCGCGCCGTTCGCGCTCACCACCGGCCTGGTTACCCTCGCCCAGCAGGAGGAAGCCGAGCTGCTGGCCACACTGGAGTCGCATGCCGATGGCCTCAGCCCGCATGAGGCCGAGGAGAGACTGGTCACGCTCGGCCCCAACGAGGTGGATCACGAAAGGCCGCTGCCGTGGTGGCGCCATCTGTGGCAGTGCTATCGCAACCCGTTCAACCTGCTGCTGACCGTGCTGGCGGCGGTGTCCTGGCTGACCGAGGACATCAAGGCCACCGTGGTGATCGGTGCGATGGTGCTGCTGTCCACGCTGATCCGCTTCGTGCAGGAGGGGCGCTCGAACCGTGCCGCCGAGCGGCTGAAGGCACTGGTCGGCAACACTGCGCGCGTGCTGCGCCGCAATCCCGGCACCGAGGCTGCGGATGTGGCCGACCAGTACTTCGGCGCGCACCTGCACAGCCGGCGCCCGGCGCGCCTGCTGGACCTGCCGATCCGTGAGCTGGTGCCCGGCGACCACATCGTGCTTTCAGCCGGCGACATGATTCCGGCCGACTGCCGCGTGCTGACTGCCAAGGACCTGTTCGTGGCACAGGCCGCAATGACCGGCGAGTCGCTGCCGGTAGAGAAGTTCGCGCACCCGGGCGACGGCCTGGCCGGCCTGCTGGAACAGCACAACCTGCTGTTCATGGGCACCAATGTGGTGTCCGGAACGGCCACCGCCGTGGTGCTGGCCACCGGCAACCGCACCTACTTCGGCACGTTGTCCCAGCGCAGCACCGCCACCGACCGTGCGCCGACCGCATTCCAGGCCGGCGTCAACAGTGTCAGCTGGCTGCTGATCCGCTTCGCGCTGGTGATGGTGCCGTTCGTGCTGCTGATCAACGGCTGGACCAAGGGTGACTGGACCGAAGCGTTTCTGTTCGCGCTGTCGGTGGTGGTGGGCCTGACGCCGGAGATGCTGCCGATGATCGTCACCTCCACCCTGGCCAAGGGTGCGGTGCTGCTGTCGCGGCGCAAGGTGATCGTCAAGCGCCTGGATGCGATCCAGAACTTCGGCGCCATGGAAGTGCTGTGCACCGACAAGACCGGCACGCTCACCCAGGACAGGATCGCGCTGGAGCGCCACACCGATGTGTTCGGCCACGATTCGGAAGACGTACTGAAGTTCGCCTATCTCAACAGCCACTTCCAGACCGGGCTGATCAACCTCCTGGACCGCGCGGTGCTGGAACACGTGGAGCTGCAGAGCTCGCTGCGGCTGTCGCAGGACTACCACAAGGTGGACGAGATTCCGTTCGACTTCGAGCGCCGCCGCATGTCGGTGGTGGTGTCCGAGCGCGAGGACCACCACGAGCTGATCTGCAAGGGCGCGGTGGAAGAGATGCTGGCGGTGTGCAGCACCGTTCGCGAGAACGGCCAGGACATGCCACTGGACGAGCACCGCCTGGCCCGCGTGCGGCAGACCACCGAGGAACTGAACGAGCAGGGCCTGCGCGTGGTGGCGGTGGCGATGAAGGAGACCGCGGCCAGTCAGAGCGCCTACTCGCAAGCGGACGAATGCGGGCTGACCCTGGTCGGCTACGTGGCCTTCCTGGACCCGCCGAAGGAGTCCGCTGCGCAGGCGCTGCAGGCGCTGACCGCACACGGTGTCGAGGTCAAGGTCTTCACTGGCGACAACGAACTGGTGACCGCCCGTGTCTGCGCACAGGTGGGGCTGGACGCGGACACCATCCTGACCGGCCCGCAGATCGAGCGCATGGACGACGGCGCGCTGTCGCGGGCGCTGCACCACCATCGCGTGTTTGCCCGGCTGACGCCGCTGCACAAGGAGCGGCTGGTACGCGAGCTGCGCGCGCAGGGCAAGGTGGTCGGCTTCCTCGGCGACGGCATCAACGATGCACCGGCGCTGCGCGCAGCCGACATCGGCATCAGCGTGGACAGCGCGGTGGACATCGCCAAGGAGGCGGCCGACATCATCCTGCTGGAAAAGAACCTGATGGTGCTGGAGGAAGGCGTCATCCAGGGCCGGCGCACGTTCAACAACATGCTGAAGTACATCCGCATGACCGCCAGCTCCAACTTCGGCAACGTGTTCTCGGTGCTGGTGGCCTCGGCCTTCCTGCCCTTCCTGCCGATGCTACCGCTGCAGCTGCTGGTGCAGAACCTGCTGTACGACATCTCGCAGATCGCCATCCCGTTCGACAACGTTGACGAGGAGCTGGTGCGCAAGCCGCTGAAGTGGAACCCGGCGGACATTGGCCGCTTCATGGTGTTCTTCGGGCCGATCAGCTCGATCTTCGACCTGACCTGTTTCGCGCTGATGTGGTACGTGTTCGATGCACGCACGCCGGCCGACCAGGGCTTGTTCCAGTCCGGCTGGTTCGTGGTCGGCCTGCTGACCCAGACGCTGATCGTGCACATGATCCGTACGCCGAAGGTGCCGTTCCTGCAGAGCATCGCCGCGCCGCCGCTGCTGGTGATGACCGGCCTGATCATGGCAATCGGCGTGGCCCTGCCGATGAGCCCGCTGGCCGGCTACTTCAAGCTGCAGGCGCTGCCGGCCGGCTACTGGCCGTTCCTGGTGGCGATCCTGTTCGGTTATGCGGTGCTGACCACTGCGCTGAAGCGGTTCTACATCCGTCGTTACGGCTGGCAGTAAGCGCCCGCCGCCTTGTCCAGGGAGAATCACAATGGACATCAATCCGAACCTGCCGGCGTTCAACGCCGGCGCAACCCTGAGTTCGCTGATCAGCCTGTCGGTGGCGTTCGTGCTGGGCACGGCCATCGGCCTGGAACGGCAGCTGCGCCAACGCACCGCCGGTCTGCGTACCAACACGCTGGTGGCGGTGGGTGCGGCGGTGTTCGTCGATCTGGCCGTGCGCTTCCATGATCTGTACGGCGGCCCGCCGTCACCGCTGCATGTGGTGGCCTATGTGATCTCCGGCGTCGGCTTCCTCGGCGCCGGCGCGATCATGAAGGACGGCGCACAGGTGTCCGGCCTGAACACCGCCGCCACCCTGTGGGGATCGGCGGCGGTGGGTGCATGTGCCGGTATCAAGCTGCTGCCGGAGGCGGTGTTGGCAGCGGTGTTCGTGCTGGCCGCCAATACCCTGCTGCGGCCGGTGGTGAACCGCATCCAGCGGCAGCCGCTGCCGGAAGCGTTCAGCGAGGCGACCTATGCGATCAACGTGGTCTGCCAGCGCGAGCAGCAGGCCGAGGTGCTGGACCAGCTGTTGCTGCTGCTTGAGCAGGCGCACTACCCGGTGCGCGCGGTGGACCAGCGCCCGTTCGGCGAGCGCGACGTGGAGATCGAAGCGGTGCTGTATGCCACCACGGTGGATGCCGGTGAGCTCGATGCCGTGCTGGCCACCCTGGCGACCACGCCCGGTGTGCTGCAGGGCTTCTGGAACGCCAGCCTGGAGGAGTAGTGACGGCCGCTGGCCGGCAACCTCGTGATCTCCGAAGCACCGTGCAGTTGCCGGCCAGCGGCCGGCACTACCAGGCATCGCTCTGGTTTGTGCCGACCAACGGTCGGCACCCACTGCACGAGAGCACGCCGACCCAGGTCGGCATCCACCAATGCCGGCTTTGCTATCCTTTTCCCCCACGCCAGGGAGCTCCCCGATGCCATCGCTGTCGCCCCGCCGCCCGCTGGTGCTGCTGGCCCTGATCGTCGTGATGGCGGCGATCTTCCTGATCGACACCGTCACTGATTATGCGGTTGCCGCGGCCTGCTTCTATGCAGCGGTCATCCTCGCAGCGTCGCGCGTGCTGAGTGCGCGCGGGCTGATCACCCTGGCCTTCGCCTGCATCGCGCTGACCGGGCTGAGCTTCTTCCTGACCCGCTTCGGCACCTACCACATCGGCCTGGTCAATTCGGTGATCGGCATGCTGGTGATCGGCATCACCACCTATCTCGCCCTGAACATGGAAGCGGCCAAGGCCGCCGTGCAGGAAGCGCAGGGCCGCCTGCTGCGAGTGGCACGCGCTTCCACCGTGGGCGAGCTCACCACTTCCATCGCGCATGAAGTGAATCAGCCGCTGGCGGCCATCGCCAGCAGCGCCGAAGCCTGCCAGCGCTGGCTGGCGCAGGACCCGCCGAACGTGGACAAGGCCCGGCAGACCGTAGCCCGCATCCTGGCAGACGCGCACCGCGCCGGTGACGTGATCGCCCGCATCCGCGGCCTGACCCAGGGCGCGGCACCGGAACGACGCACCTTCGACCTGAACCAGGCGGTGGAGGAAATGCTGGCGCTGTCGCGCAGCGAGCTGGACCAGCATGGCGTGGCCGTGGCGCTGCTGCTGGACGCCGATCTGCCGCCGGTACACGCCGACCGCGTGCAGGTGCAGCAGGTGATCGGCAACCTGATCCTCAATGCGGTGGACGCGATGGAGCCAGTCCCTGCTGCGGACCGGCGACTGTCCCTGCTGACCCGGCGTGACGGTCAGCGGGTCAGTCTCAGCGTGCGCGACCGTGGTGTCGGCCTGCCCGCCGATAATCCCGAGCGAGTATTCGATGCATTCTGGACCACCAAATCACATGGGCTCGGCCTGGGCCTCAGCCTGAGCCGTTCGATGATCGAAGCCAATGACGGCCAGATCCGCGCCGAACGACCGGCAGGCGGCGGTGCCTGCTTCGTGTTCGACCTGCCCATCGCCTCGGACGTTCAACATGCGTAAGCCCGCTGCCCCAGCCATCGACCCAGCGCCCATCGTCTACGTGGTCGACGACGACCCGTCGGTGCGCGCCGCACTGGAAGACCTGCTGGCCTCGATGGGCCTGCAGGTGCGGGCCTTCACCTCCACCCAGGCCTTCCTCGAACACTACCTGGAAGACGCGCCAGCGTGCCTGGTGCTGGACGTGCGCATGCCCGGCCAGAGTGGGCTGGAGTTCCATCGCACGATGGGCAGCCTCGGCCTGCAGCTGCCGGTGGTATTCATCACCGGCCACGGCGACATCGCGATGGGCGTCAACGCGATCAAGGACGGTGCCATCGAGTTCCTGACCAAGCCCTTCCGTGACCAGGAGCTGCTCGATGCCATCCACAAGGGCATCGAGATCGACCGCCAGCGCCGCCGCGACGGCGAGGCACTCGGCGCACTGCAACTGCGCTGGGACACCCTCAACGCCGGCGAGCGCGAGGTGGTCGATGGCGTGGTACGCGGCCGGCTCAACAAGCAGATCGCCGGCGACCTCGGGGTGAGCGAGATCACGGTGAAGGTGCGCCGCGCGCAGGTGATGCGCAAGATGGGCGCGCGCACCCTGGTTGACCTGGTACGCATGTATGACCGCCTGCAGGCGGGGACGCCATGAACGTCCACGTCGCCTTGCTGCGCGCGGTCAACGTCGGCGGCACCGGCAAGCTGCCGATGCGCGAACTGGTGGCGATGTGTGAGGACGCAGGCTTCGCCGATGTCCGCACGTACATCGCCAGCGGCAACGTGGTGTTGCGCAGCTCGCTCGACGAAACAGGCGTGCGCCAGGCCCTCGGCCAGCGGCTCCAGGCCTATGCCGGCAAGCCGGTGGGCGTGCTGGTGCGCTCGGCCAACGAGATTGCCGGCGTGGTGGCACGCAATCCGTTTGCGCAGGCGGCCGGCAACCGTGTGGTGGCATTGTTCCTCGATGCCAGCCTCCCCGCCGATCCGTTGGACGGCGTGACCGGCCGGCGTGATGAACAGCTTGCATTCGGCACGCGGGAGATCTTCGTTCATTACGGTGCTGCCATGGCCGACTCGCGCCTGCGGATGTCCTATGCCCAGCAAGGCACTGCCCGCAACATGAACACGGTGGGCAAGCTTGCAGCGATGGCCGCCGCGCTGGCCTAGCCTGCCAGCATTTCTTGTGCAGCGGTGCTGAAGTCGAGTGTCAACGACTGCTCAGCGCTTGCGTTCGATGGCGGCTGGAGCGCTTTGCTGACGCAACGGATCACGCCCGCTGCAGGCGACGCTTCAACCGCGTATCCATCAACCCCACGGCCAGCAGCACCGCACTGGTCAGCCAACCGGCGGCCAGCAGATGGGTGTGCGGCAAGACCACGCCCAACACGACCAGCGCCACGGCACCGAACAGATGCGAATACGGGGCGCGCCCGTACACAATGCGCTTGTAGAGGGCGCTGCCAAGCAGGTAGATCAACGGCCCGGCGACCAGCACCGTTGCATATACCGGCGTCACCGCCGCTTCCGGGTGATCCATCACCAGGTCGTTGCCCACCGCGGTGGCGATGATGCCGGCGATCAGCAGCGCATGCACGTAGTGGAAATTGGCGCCCATCCGCCCGGGGTCCTCGGAATGGGTGATCACCGCAGTGGCGTCGCGGCTGGAGATGCCGAAATACAGCCACCACATGGCGATGGTGCCGGCGAAGGTGGCGAGCACCGCAGACACCACCGCAGCACTCCACTGCTCGACCTCGCTGAGCACGCCACCGGTAGCCAGCAGCGTCTCGCCGAGTGCGACGATGACGAACAGCTGGCAACGCTCGGCCAGGTGCCCGCCTTCGATGGTCCACTCGCGGGTGTGCGACCGGCCCAGGCCCGGAAACGCGAAACCGAACATCGGCGAGATGTATTCGCAGGCCACCGCCACCGCCCACAACGCCAGGCGCAGATTGCCCTCGGCGGCGGCGCCCGCCAGCCAGAAGCAGGCCGACACGCTCACCCACGCCAGCATGCGTCGGAAATTGGGCGCCAACGGATGGCTGCGACCGACCTCCAGCAGCACGAACGCCGTGCGCCCGACCTGCATGGTGGCGTACGCCCCCGCGAAGACCCAGGCGCGTTCAGCGAAGGCCTCGGGAATGGACGAGGACATCAGCAGCGCCAGCAACATGCTGACGAACAGCAGGCTGCGGATGCGTGGCGCCTCGGGATCGAACCAGTTGCTGACCCAGCAGGCGTACTGCCAGCCCAACCAGACCGCGAACCACAGCACCAGCGTCTGCATCACCCCGACCAGGTCCAGGTGATGCAGCAGATGGTGGCTGAGCTGGGTAACCGCAAAGACGTAGACCAGATCAAAGAACAGCTCTTCGTAGGTCACGCGGGCGTGGTGCCCATCGCGCTGGCGCAGGGCAGGCAGTCTCAGTCGTGTGCTCATGGCCGTCCTTCAGCGCGCCAGGCGCCAGTACAGCAGTCCAGCCAGCAGGGCCGGCACCGCGAACACCAGCAGCAGGATCGGCAGTTCCTCCCGCACGGCGTAGCCGGCCTTGCTCACGCCCACCCACATGTTGGCAAGCGTCACCAGCAGCCAGGTGGCGATGAACGCGAGCAGGGCCGTGGGCAGCTGTGACTGGCCTACGCTCCACAGCCGCCCGAAGAGCAGGAATACCCCCAACAACAACACCCCACCCACCATCACCAGAAGCACGTGCATGGTCCATCTCCTTGAGCCTGCTGGCAGGCTAGCCGCGGCCGATTCTGCGCTCCAGACGATGATCGTGGTTTCACTTTCCAGTTCCGACGAACAATCCCCGACCCGCGCCCCACATGGCAAACGCGAACGGTTCCCATTAGTATTGCGTCATCGCGCAGGGATGCCCTCCCCCGCGCGCCCCTTGCCCTTGCTTCCGGTCCGGATGTCCCAGCTGCCTTCCCTACCCCCTCCCGCGCTGCCGCTGGTCTCCTCGCTGGTGCGCCATTACGAGGAACTGGTGGAGTACCTGCGCCGCCGTTTCCGCTCGCCGGGGTTGGCTCGTGAGGTGGTGCACGATGTCTGCGTGCGCCTGCTGGAACGCCCAACCGCCTACGATGCACGGCAACCCATCGCGCTGCTGCGGCGGATCGCGCACGACACTGCGGTGGATCGCTGCCGCGCCGAGGATCTGCGCCGGCACTGGGTGGAGGCACGTGCCGAGCTGCCCGATGACGCCTGCCCGCGCCCCGGGCCTGAGCAGCAGGCGCAGGGACAGCAGGCACTGCAACGACTGGGCGCCACCATCGAACGCATGCCCTGCCGCCGCCAGCAGGTCTTCATCCTGCACAAGATCCACGAACTGCCACAGGCTGAGGTTGCCCGCCGCATGGGTATCGGCCAGAAGGCGGTGGAGCGCCACCTGCGCCTGGCCATGGCCGATTGCCAACGGTCGGCTGGCCTGCGATGAGCCCACAACCGCCGCCGTCCCCACCGCAACCGCCGGTCCAACCCGCAACCACCGACCAGGTGCTGGACCAGCATCGCGATGCCCTGAAGGAACGCTTCCCCATGCCCAGCGCGGATGCGCTGCAGCGTCGTCGCGGTGGGCGTGCGTCGAAGATCGTCCTGCCACTGCTGCTGATCACGGCCACGGGCGTGTTCATTGCCGACCCGGCATGGCAGGTGCACGACTATCGGAGCGCGGTGGGCGAACGCCGCGGCATCCGCCTGCCCGATGGCAGCCATCTGCTGCTCGACGCCGGTACCCATCTGCAGGTTCGCAGGCACATCCGCTCGCGGCAAGTGGTGCTGGTGCAGGGCCAGGCCCGTTTCCAGGTGCAGCACTCGACCTGGCGCCCGTTCGAGGTCGAGGCCGGGGCGGTGCATGTGCGCAACTATGGCACGGTGTTCGACGTTGACCGGCAGGGTAGCCTCAGCGAGGTAACCCTGTGGCGCGGCGAGGTGGGCGTGCGTGTGGATGGCGGGGGCGCCGAGCAGCGCCTGAAGCCGGGGCAGCGTGTGCTGGCCCAGCCAGGATCGTTGTCTCCGCCGGAAGCGGTGGACCCGGATCGAGCGGACTGGACCCGTGGGCGGCTGCAGTTCGACCGCATGCCGTTGGCCGAGGTGCTGCGCATCCTGCAGCGCTATCACGACCGTCCCATCGTGCTGGACGACCCGGTACTGGGGCCGCTGCAGGTAGATAGTTAGATCGGAAGAGCGGTTCAGCAGGAATGCCGAGACCGATCTCGTAT
>OJST01000098.1_pt1 | contig 25546 bp, 20 predicted proteins | sample 1599491 | NCBI WGS metagenome assembly OJST01 (sample SAMN04436635, study PRJEB24849) | human gut metagenome | biome: human gut; feature: NICU; material: stool | host: Homo sapiens | place: USA: Saint Louis, MO | collected 2010-02-10
ATTAATGCTGAAAAATTTTCCGATCCCGAACAGTTAAAACAAACAACGAGCATGGGGCGCCGCGCCCGCGCATGCCCCCGCAGTCGCCCCCCCAGGTGGACCTGGCGCCGATCCATGTCACCGGCAGCCGGTTGCCGCGCACCTCCGTGCAGACCACCCTGCCGGTGACCACGATCGATCGCGCAGACATCCTGCGCAGCGGTTACGGCAGCCTGTTCGACCTGCTGCGACACCTGCCCGGCATGAACGGGCTGCCAGCGATGAGCAGCGCACGCAGTGGCGATTCGCAGTACCTGCCTGTCGGTGCAGCCGCCACCACCAGCCTGGATGGCATGGGACCGCGCGCCACCCTGTTCCTGGTCAATGGCCGGCGCCTGCCCCGTTATCCGATGGTGTCCCTGGAACAGGGCGGGCTCACCGACCTGGGCGGCATTCCACTCAGCTTTGTCGAACGCATCGAACTGGTGCGCGGCGGTGCATCGGCCATCTACGGTGCCGATGCCATGTCCGGCGTGGTCAACATCATCCTCCGCGACCAGGCCGACGGCCCGGAGGCAACGCTGCAGACCGGTCTGAGCAGTCGTGGCGACGCTGGCCAGTACCGCGTGCAGGCCGCCACCGGAGGCCTGCGCGGGAGCGGCGACCGCTGGTTCGCAGGCATCGACCTGCATCGCGTCGATCACCTGGCGGGGGACCAGCGTGACTGGCACGCGGAGACGTCGCAGTACCTGATCGGCGCCTTCCGCGATGGCGACTACTGGCCCGCTACGCGCTGCGACGGACCATTGAAACGACGCAATGGCGCCTGCTGGTTCGACAGTTCGCGCCCTCGTTCGCTTCAACCGGCCTCCGATACCGCCTCGGCCTATCTGCGCTACCGGCATGAGCGTGGCCAGGGACGCTACGTCTATGCCGAAGCCCGCGCCAGCCACAACCGGCAGCGTTTCGATCTGGGCCCGACCGCCGTCGCCCTCGGCCTGTACGGCTACACCTTCAACAGTGTCCTGCGCGAAGCCGGCAATGTGCGTCCCCAGGTCCGTGCCACCGACGCCGATCTCACCCTGGGCATCGGCCGGGACCAGGGCAGCCACAGCTGGGACGCCGGCATCAGCGCGCAGCGCAGCGACGTCACCCTGGCCACGCCGGGCACCGTGCGCGCCGAACCGTTCATCGAGGCGGCGCAGTCGCTCAGGTTCCTGCCAGGCTTCGATGCATTGCCCGCCGATGAAGCCACCTCGCTGTTCCCATCGATCCGCAACCGTGGACTTACCGAGCAGTGGCAGGGCTGGTGGGGCATACAGCGCGCATTGATGCCGATGCGGGGCGGCAATGCGCAGCTGGCTACCGGCATCGATCTGCGCCATGAACGCTGGACGTCGCACCCGGACACCCTGCTGAGCCAGGGCGATCTGGCACTGGGGCTGCCGCAGCAGCAGCGGCGCCTGTCGCGGCAGAGTGGCGGCGCGTATGCGGAACTGGGCCTGCCACTCACGTCGGAATTGCGCATGGACCTGGCCGCGCGCTGGGACTACGACGGCGACTACACGGCATTCTCGCCCCGTGCCGGCCTGCGCTGGACGCCAACACCGCACTGGTCGTTCCTGCTGGCCAGCGGCCGCGGCTATCGCGCGCCCAGCCTGTTCGAACAGCGCCGCCCGCCAGGACAGTTCGGCACCCTTACCCTGCCCGTCTCAAGCGCACTGCCACCTTGTGCACAGAGCGAGCCGGACGGCCGCTGCGTGGTCACTGCGGATGTGGAGGAGAACAACGCGCTCAAGGCCGAGAGCTCACGCAGCCATTCGCTGGCGGCGACCTGGTCACCCAGCGATGCGTTCTCGCTTTCGCTGACCCACAACATCGTCGAGCTGCGCAACGAGATCCTCGCGCTGCAACCGGCCGATGCCGTGTGGAACCGTGACACCTGGCAATTGGATGAGGATGGCAACCTGAGCAGCCTCCGCCTGTCGTTCGACAATATCGGCCGCACCACTTCCCGCAACTGGGTGCTGCGTGGCGAATACCGGGTCGACACCGGCAGCACCGGCCAGTGGTTGTTCTCGCTGGACGCGCTGAAGCAGCAGGAGCTGCGCCGCCGTCGGGACCATGAGCCGGCGATCGACCTGCGCGGGCATGTCACGCCCGAGATGGCGGCGGTCCTCAACGTGCAATGGCAGAACAGCAACTGGGACATCGCCCTGCGCGGCAACCAGGTGGGCCGCACCCGCGCATGGCTGCCCGGCGCCGAGTGCCCGCAGCGGCAGATCGAACAGAACCACTGCATGAATCCGCGCCAGCTGCGCTGGAACCTGCACCTGGCGCGCCGCCTGGGCACACGCGTCATCGCGGCGCTGGACGTGCACAACGTGCTTGATGCGCAACCGGTGAACTACCTGGTCGGCAATGGTGGGCAGATGCCGGGGCTGGACGATCCACTGGGTCGCTACTACCTGCTTACCCTGCAGTTCCGCTGAGCGTAGTACGCTACGCGGCCTGTTCCACCGGTCTGCCACCTTCCCCATGAAAGCCTATCTCTGGTTCTGGGGCGCGTTCCTGCTGTTCTTCGCGTTGCCCTTCCCCTGCATCCTCTATTTCGGAACCTCCTGGCCGGTGGCGCTGGCTGATCGCAGCGCGCCATGGCTGTCCCTGCTGCTGCTTGTGCTGTCGCTGGCTGCATGGCTCTCTCTGCTGTTCGCGTTCCTGCATTTCCTGCTGCTCGGCCCACCGCGCGCCCTGCATCGCGTCCGCTCGATCCTCGCCGATGGTGAACCGCGCGATGCGCTGATCGAACACGCTGAACAGACCGGCGTACAGGTGCGTGGCTTCGCGCAATGGAAACTGCAGCTGTCCTTCAAGAACCTGTCCGGCACACCGATCCGCGAACAGCTGCTGGTGGTCGACAGCAAGCCGCAACTGCAGCGCTTCGGCGTCGGCAGGCACGTCGATGCACGCCTGAGCCGGGTGCCGGGCGCGTTCCCGAACGTGGTACTGGACGGTGCCCAGCCCGAACTGGATGTCGCCAGCCTGTGGCGGCGAAGCATCGGCGCAGCGCTCGGCATCGTCCTGGTAGTCGCTGCCTATGTGGCGGCCTACCGGCTGCAGAGCGAGGGCCTTGGCTGGACCTTCCTGTCCTTCGGCCACCCGCTGCTGGTGTGCCCGCTGGTGCTGTGTGGGTACATGTTGGGGCTGCGCCTGCTTGGCCGCCTGCTGCAGGCTGATGCGCGCGGCGAGGCGTTGAAGTACCGCGGCATCGGCGTTGAGGCCAGGGTGCTGAAGGTGCGTCAGACCGGCACCTACCTCAACGAACAGCCGCAGGTGGAGTTCCAGCTGGAGTACACCGATCGCGACGGCCGCGTACAGCAGGTGAGCGTGCGCCGCTTCATCCCGCTGATCGATCTAGCCAACATCCCGCGCGAAAACGTGACCCTGCTGTACGACCCGGATGACCGTGGCAACGTGCGCCTGGAGGGCGTATGAAACAGCCGCCCTCCACCCGCGCCGTGTTCCTGGTACTGCTGCTGGTTCTGGCGGGCGTGGCCGTTGCCGGCGGCGCCCTGCAGACCATCAGCGAAACGCTGGGGCATTCGGTACAGCCGGACCGGTTGCCACCCTCCGTCTCGTCTCAGTCGCCGCGCGAGCAACCCGCATCGCTTGTGCCGTCCCCGGCCGCCTTCCCCGCAGCGAGTACCGCTGCGGCGCCCGAACGCAACAATCGCCTGTTCGATGCGGACTACCTGCAGGCTGCGCGCCAGGCACTGGAGCAGCTGCCGGCACTGGCCGGCCAGAGGCTGACGGTCTTCCATAGCATCCACTTCTACGACGATGGCCGCATCAACCTCGATCTGGTCGACCCGCAACAGCCGGGCCACGTCGACAGCTACCACTTCGAACGTGGCCAGTGGCGCAAGGGCAATCCGGTGAACCCGCAGCAGTTCGCGCCGACCATCAGCCTGCAGCGCAGCAGCACACCCCTGGCCAGCATCGATTTCGAGGCCGTGCCGCGCGTGGCGCAGGCACTGCAGGAACAACGCAACGCGCTGCAGAACCCCGCATCCGAAGTCGGCCACGTCTACGTGATCGTGCGCAAAGGCGGCAAGCTGGTGTGGCTGCCGGATGACGTCGCCGGTGACCGCGAATCCGTGCGCCTGCAGTTCGATGCGCAGGGCACCCTGCGCGGCGTGAACCGTCGATAGGCCACAAAAAAAGGGGACGGAGGGGATTAAGTCGCATGTGCCTTGGTGCGGATTGCGACTTAATCCCCTCCGTCCCCTTTTTCTATTTCACCGAGCGGGCGATGGCGTACTGCGCAGCGTAGTACGTGGACAGCACCAGCACGCTGGCCAGCGGCAGGCCGCCGGCGAAGCGGTCCAAGGCCAGTAGTGAATCGCTGGCGACGAACAGCAGCGCACCAGCGGCCGCCCAGCGCGCGCTGCTGGCTTCCACGGCAGCGGGCTGTGGCCGGCGCCACTGGCGTGCCAGTGCCAGCACCGCCATCGAGGCCAGCACCACCACATACGCCAGTACCGGCGCACGCATCGGTGCAGGCAGGTGCGGCCACAGGCCAAGTACGTTGAGCACGGCAAACGTCGCCAGCAGGACGCTGGCGGCGAGCAGGCCACGTCCGGCACGCAGGCCGTCGCGGAAGGCCACGATGTAGCAGAGGTGGGCCAGCAGGAACGCGACCAGGCCCGGCACGAACGCATCCATCGGCAGCATCAACGCGATGTCACCCACGCACGACAGCAGCATGCCGGCCAGCACCGCGCGTCGATAGAACGGCTGCGCGGGATCATGCACGCGCCAGACGATGGCAGCGATCAGCAGCGTGGTGGTCGGCTTGGCCAGCCAGTGCAGCCAGCGCCCGTCACCCTGCAGGAACGTGCCGACGATGGCCAGGATCGCCATCAGCAGGATCACGCCATCGCGGGCGCGCGGCTTCATCGCGCCTTCCACAATTCTGCGAGGCGGTCAGGCTTGCCGGCGATACGCTCCAGCACCGGGTACTGCAGGCCACCGTGGTAGGCGATGCTCATCGTTTCGATGCGGTCGAACTGCTTCACCAGCAGCACGATCGGCGCCTTGTCCTTCGCTGCCGCAGCCACCGCGTCCTTCAAGCGCTGGCTGCTGTACTCACGGCCGCCAACCGCGATCACCTTCATGCCCGGTGCAAGACCGGCGTTGAACGCCGGGCTGTCCCAGATCACATCGCCGACCGTACCGCTGTCGAGCACGGTCGCGCCCAGCGAATAGGCGAGCAGTGCCGCCTTGGCGCGTTTTTCCTGTGCCTTGTAGGCGTCGTTCGGCGTATCGCGGTAGACCAGCTTCCAGCCTGCCAGCTCCAGGCCGCCGGTCAACGAACCGTGGCCGTCCAGGCGCCCGCGCAGGAACGTCGCCCAGTCGTACGGCGCGATGCCGTTCAAGGTCGCGACCACATCATCGAAGGTGTACGGGTTGACATCCCAGTCGCCATTGCCGACGCCGAAGAACGCACGCGCGAAGTCGTCCAGGCTGCGGCGGTTGCCGCTCAGTTCGCGCAGCTTGCCCTCCACTTCAAGCCACAGCATCTGGCCGCCGGAGTAGTAGTCCTCGCTCATCTGGTAGTTGCGGTAGGGCAGCGTGCGGCGCTGGGCGATGGTCGGATCGTTGGTAGTGTCCTGCAGCGGCCGCCAGGCCAGGCCCGGTCGGCCACGGTCGTAGGTCGCGGCCACATTGGCCAGCATGTCGCGCGCCTGCGCGGTCGACCACAGCCCCGAACGCGCCGCCAGCACCTGGCCCCAGAACTGGGTCTGGCCCTCGTACACCCACAGCAGGCTGTCGCCCATCGGCACGTTGAAGTTGGCGGTGGCTAGGTCGGCGCCGCGACGGTACTTGCCGTTCCAGGAATGGGTGTACTCGTGCGGCAACAGATCGCGCATCCACGCGTTGCTGTCCCACTCGGTGAAGTAGCCCGGGTCAGCGCTGTTCTCGCTGGAACGGTGATGCTCCAGGCCGATGCCACCGAGGCGGTCGGTCAATGCCAGCAGGAACTCATAGTGGTTGTAGTGGCGCGCACCGTAAAGCTTGTCGGCCTGCTGCACCAGCGCGCGATGCATGGTGATCTGTGCCTCGCTCGGCTTCAGCGATTTGGCGTCGTCGGCAAACACATTGAGGTGCACCGGCACCTTCGCGCCCGGGTCGAGATCGATGCGCTGGTAGTGCTCGCCGGCGAACAAGGGCGAATCGACCAGATGGTCATACGAGATCGGCTTGAACACCACGGTGTCACCGTCGCGCCGCGCGGTTTCCAGCGCGGTTGCGAACGACCAGCCCTTGGGCAGGGTCACGCTGGCCTGCGCCTGCAGGTTGCGCGCATCGACGCCGGCCGGATACAGCGAATTGGCGTTCCACTGCAGGTTGAGCATTTCCGGGATCATCACCACCCGGCCCTGGCTGCCGCCCTGCGAGGACAGGAAGTCGAAGTGGGCGACGATCTCGCTCACGCCCTCGGGCACGTTTACCTTGAACGCATAGACGTTGAACTGGTCACGCTGCCAGGCCAGCGGCTTGCCGTTGGCGGTCACGCGCAGGCCGGCCAACTTGTCGATCGGGCCGGTGGGCGAATGGTTGCCGGGAATCCACTGCGGGTACAGCAGGGTCATCGGGCCGGGCTTGGCCGGCACCGTAGCGGTCACCTTGAAGATGCGCCGGGCCAGATCGCGCGCGTCGACATCGATGCGCAGCAGGCCGGGGGCCGCGGCATCGCCCGGCGGCGAGGTCTGCGCCAGCGCAGGCGTCGCAGCCAGCGCGAACAGCACGGACATCACCAGGGCACGGGTCTTCATCAGGCAGGTTCCAGCTTCGGTAGAGCCTTTGATGCTAGGCCTGTGGCGTGCGTGGCCCTATGGCCAAAGGTCATGGGAGACAGGCTTGCTGAAAGCCCCAAGCATTCCCTAGCCCCCCAGCATCTCTGGGGAACACCGATGCACTTCTTCCGAGCGCTGGCTTGCCAGGCCTATCGGCGGTCTGGCAAGCCAACTGGATCGGAAACCTATTTCGATGCTTCTTGCTTGTAAGCGGCTTCAATTGCCCCCTTCAACCTCATCGGATCTTCGATCCTGACGCCTGTCAAACACTTGGAACCCGTTGCATCAAAAAATACAGTCGATGCCGAACCCCCTTGGAAGTGTGCGTAACCGAAAACCGGTGCCGGCGAATCGGCCAGCGGCGCCCATACAATCTTGCCCAGTACGAGTTTCGCCTTCGCGACGTCCCGATCGATACACCCGCCCGATGCTCTCACAATTATCGTTGTCTGGCCTGATCGTTGGTCAAGTTCGGTGGCAAGCTCAATACCGCCGAAATTACGAACGGTCCCGGTCGCAGTGGCGACATCAGCAAGCAAGCCGTTTTTTATACCCAAAGCATCAGCGGCGGCATCCGGTCCCGCACTTCGCGCCAATTCCAGTCGCTCGATGTAATCGAGCGCCTCGAGCTGCGAAGCTTTTGCCGCGGAACTCCATGCCTGAGGGGGCGGGGTTGCCGCTACAGCGGCGAGCGGAACAATCATAGGCAAGGTCAGCAATGATTTCACTGACGTCCTAACAAAATCACCAAGGATAGTTGGCATCGTAGTAGTCCTCGTGCTGCTTGGTATACGTTTTTCCCGACGCGACATGATTGTTATCGCAGAAAACTTTCCCGATATCCACCAATGACTCACCACCCGACCACATGCTCCATAGCTTAGCGGAGTTCTCGGAAATCAACGGGACTTCAACAAATCCTTCAGATGCCACACGAATCTGATCACTTACTACCGCGTTGTTAACCACGGCCTTAGCCTCCCACACGCAATTCCTTTCAACATACTGGGCTTTGGTGATCGGAGCATCAATATTGGGAACACCTGCCTCGTGGTGACCAAGCTCATGACTCAGATAGCCCACAGTTTTATAGAGCCCAGGCCAGTCATTGCTATCGCAAGAGTATGGTGGAACCAATATTTTCGCCGTCAGCGGGTCGTAACTAGGTGGAAGGCCGTATGCTCTTACCCCCACATGTGCCTGGATCTGGGAGGTAAGCGTGGTGGAAGCAGCGGAGATGAAGTCTACGCACTGGCCCAAACCAGTTACAGGGAAGGCCTGCGATTTCGCGTAGGCCGGACAAAGAAGTGAGATGATCAAAATCAGGTATTTCCATACCATTTGTTTACCCCTTTCCTTGGGTCACAGCGATCCGACTCAAAAATAGCGCCAGCAGTCCTTTTTCATCATAGGAAAATTCCTAAAGACTCCGCTATTTGCAGCCGATCACACCCGAAACGAGAACGCGTTAAAACTTTTCGGCATCAGGGGCAAGCGTCATGATTTTGAAGACAAACCGCCATGCGTTCGCAGAGAGAAAGACCTCGGGCGAGACCATTGATGGAACAGCGCATCAAAGCTCGGAGTGTTCAAGTGGCATGATCGCTCATCTGCTCATCTGCTCAGCCAGCAATGAGCTGAGCATGGGTCGCGTGTTTATTTGGCAGCTTCCAGCGATGGTACCCTCGATACTCACCATCGCTGCGCCCATCTACTCATGGCGTGAACCTATTTGCGATGCGCAAGCGGGAAAAGGTCACGCGCGGTGCGCCCATCCACGCTTGGCGTGGATCTACTGGCGCGCGTGGGCGGACAAGATCATGGGCGATGCCCATCCACGCATGGCGTGGATCTACGGGTGTGCCGACCGGATGCAGTAGATCCACGCCATGCGTGGATGGACATGCACCCGGTAGCGCCGGGCCATGCCCGGCGAACCACCTTCCGCAGTCAATCCACCAACCGCAGACGCAGTTCCTTCGGCAGCGCGAACACCATCGATTCCGGTTCGCCGTCCAGCTCGCCCACGCCGGTGGCGCCCAGCTCGGCCAGGCGCGCCAGCACGCCATCGACCAGCACCTGCGGTGCCGAGGCGCCGGCGGTCACGCCGATGTGCTGCTTGCCTGCCACCCATGCCGGGTCGATCTCGTGCGCGCCGTCGATCAGGTACGACTCCACGCCCTCACGGCGGGCCAACAGCTCGCTCAAGCGGTTGGAGTTGGAGCTGTTCGGCGAACCGACCACCAGCACCAGGTCGCAGCGCTTGGCCAGATCCCGCACGGCATCCTGGCGGTTCTGCGTGGCGTAGCAGATGTCGTCGTTCTTCGGGCCCTGCATCGCCGGGAAACGCTCGCGCAGCGCATCGATGATGCCGCGCGTGTCATCCACCGACAGCGTGGTCTGGGTGGTGTAGGCGAAGTTTTCCGACTGGTTGATCTGCAGCGTGGCAACCTGCTCCACGTCTTCCACCAGGTAGATCTGGCCGGTGCCGGCTTCGCGGTTCCACTGGCCCATGGTGCCCTCCACTTCCGGATGGCCGGCGTGGCCGATCAACACCACGTCACGGCCGGCACGGCAGTGGCGGGCGACTTCGAAGTGGACCTTGGTCACCAGCGGGCAGGTGGCGTCGAACACCTTCAGGCCACGGCGCTCGGCTTCCTGGCGCACGGCCTGGGACACGCCATGGGCGCTGAAGATCACCGTGTTGTTGTCCGGCACTTCGTCGAGTTCCTCGACGAAGATCGCCCCGCGCTGCTTCAGGTCGTCGACCACGAAGCGGTTGTGCACCACTTCATGGCGAACGTAGATGGGCGCGCCCAGCGTTTCGATCGCGCGCTTGACGATCTCGATCGCACGATCGACACCGGCACAGAAACCACGCGGGTTGGCGAGCAGCACATCCATCAGTTCAATCTCCCGGCAGCGGCCGGCTTACGGTTTCGGATTGGCATTATCCGCCTTTTTGGCGGACTTGCCGTCGAACAGGCCAAACAGGGCGATGCCGATGGCACCCACCACGATGGCCGAGTCGGCGATGTTGAACGAGGGCCAGGTGTAGCTGCCCACGTACCACTGGATGAAGTCGACCACGTGGCCGTGGACCTGGCGGTCGATCACGTTGCCGATGGCGCCGCCGATGATGAGCGCATACGGCACCGCGGCCTTCCAGTTGCCGCGCGCGGTGCCGCGCAGCCACCACGCCATCAGGCCGCTGATGGCGATCGCCAGCGCGGTGAAGAAGTACTTCTGCCAGCCACCGGCGTCGCTCAGGAAACTGAACGCGGCGCCGGTGTTGTAGGTGCGGTACCAGTTCCAGAAGCCGTCGATGACCACCACCGGCTGGAACTCCGGCAGGCTCGACAGCACCCAGGCCTTGGACCACTGGTCCAGGCCGATGATGGCGGCCGACAGCAGCAGCCAGACCAGGGCGTTCGGATGCGGACGGGGCGCGGCCATCAGAACCAGCTCCGCACTTCGCCGGCGCCGGTCACGTTGCTCACGCAACGGCCGCACAGTTCCGGATGGTCGGCGTTGCTGCCGACGTCGGCGCGGTGGTGCCAGCAGCGCACGCACTTGGCCTTGGTGGTCGGCTGGGCGCTGACGAACACCTCGTCGGTGGTCGCCGGGCGCACCTGCACGTCGCCACTGATGAACAGGAAGCGCAGTTCATCGGCCAGCGGCTGCCACTTCGCGGCCTGCTCCTCGTTGGCGGCAATGGTGATCTCCGCTTCCAGCGCGGCACCGATGGCGCCGTTGGCACGCATCGGCTCGAGCACCTTGGCCACCTGCTCGCGCACAGCCAGCAACTGATCGAAGTCGGTGGCGTTGAGCTGGGCATCGGCCGGCAGCGGCGCCAGGCCGTCGTACCAGGTGGTGAACAGCACATGGCCGGCATGCTCGCCCGGCAGGTAGCCCCACAGCTCGTCGGCGGTGAAGGTCAGGATCGGCGCCACCCAGCGGGTGAACGCTTCGGCGATGTGGTACATCGCGCTCTGTGCCGAACGGCGACCGTGCGAATCGGTCGGCATCGTGTACAGGCGGTCCTTGGTCACGTCCAGGTACAGCGAGCCCAGGTCCACGCTGCAGAAGTTCAGCAGCAGCTGCACGATCTCGGCCATGTTGTAGCCGTCGTAGGCCGCCTTGATCTTCTCCTGCAGCTCCCACGCACGATGCACGATCCAGCGGTCCAGCGCGACCATCTGGTCGAGCGGACGCAGGTGCTGGGCCGGATCGAAACCGTCCAGGTTGCCGAGCAGAAAGCGTGCGGTGTTGCGCAGGCGGCGGTAGGCATCGGCATTACGCTTGAGGATCTCCTGCGACAGCGACATCTCGTTGCTGTAGTCGGCCGAGGCGATCCACAGGCGCAGGATGTCCGCGCCCAGCTTGTTCATGATGTCCTGCGGCTCGATGCCGTTGCCCAGCGACTTGGACATCTTGCGGCCGTGCTCGTCCACGGTGAAGCCGTGGGTCAGGCACTGCTTGTACGGGGCGCGCTTGTCGATCGCCACGCCGGTCAGCAGCGAGGACTGGAACCAGCCGCGGTGCTGGTCGGAACCTTCCAGGTACAGGTCGGCCGGCTTGCCGAAGCCACGCGCGGCGAGCACGCCTTCATGGGTCACGCCCGAATCGAACCAGACGTCGAGGATGTCGGTGACCTTTTCGTAGTCGGCGGCTTCAGCGCCCAGCAGTTCGGCGGCATCCAGCGAGTACCACACGTCGATGCCCTCGGCTTCGACGCGGTCGGCGACCTGCTGCATCAGCTCCACCGAACGTGGATGGATCTCGCCGGTCTGCCGGTGGGTGAACAGTGCGATCGGCACGCCCCAGGTGCGCTGGCGCGAGATGGTCCAGTCCGGGCGACCGTCGACCATGCTCTGGATGCGCGCCTTGCCCCAGGTCGGGAACCAGCCGACGGTGTCGATGGCGGCCAGCGCATCGTTGCGCAGGTTGGCCTTGTCCATCGAAATGAACCACTGCGGGGTGGCGCGGAACACCACCGGCGTCTTGTGGCGCCAGCAGTGCGGGTAGCTGTGGCGGATCGGATGGAACGCCAGCAGCGAACCGTTGTCGCGCAGCACGCCGACGATGGCCTCCTGCGCCTTCCACAGGTGCTGGCCAGCCAGCACCACGTCACCGGCCGGCGGGGTCGATTCCAGGTACACGCCACGGCCGTCGATCGGGGTCACCTGGCCGGCGTTGTACTTGTCCAGCAGGCCGTACTTCTGGCTGACCACGAAGTCTTCCTGGCCGTGGCCGGGGGCGGTGTGCACCGCACCGGTACCGTCCTCGTCGGAGACGTGGTCGCCGTTGAGCACCAGGATCTCGCGCTCCGGGTAGAAAGGATGCGCCAGCAGCTGGTTTTCCAGCGCCGCGCCGGTGGTTTCAGCGTGCAGCACCACCTCGTCCACGCCATAGCGCTGCAGCGCGCGCTCGGCCAGCGCGGCGGCCAGCACCAGCCAACGGCGCTTGCCGTGGTGCGCCGGGCCTTCGGCCAGCACGTAGGTGATCTCCGCGCCCAGCGACACCGCCAGCGAGGCCGGCAGCGTCCACGGGGTGGTGGTCCAGATCGGTACGGCCACTTCCACGTCGGCCGGCACGCTCACGCCGAACGCCTGGCCGATGGCCTGCGCATCGCGTGCGGCGTAGGCCACGTCGATCGCCGGCGATTCCTTTTCCTGGTACTCGATCTCGGCCTCGGCCAGCGCCGAGCCACAGTCGAAGCACCAGTACACCGGCTTGGCGCCACGCACCAGGTGGCCGTTGGCCACGACCTTGGACAGCGCACGGATCTCGTTGGCTTCGAAGTCGAAGCTCAGGGTCTTGTACGGGTTGTCCCAGTCACCGGTCACGCCCAGACGCTTGAAGTCCACGCGCTGGATGTTGATCTGCTCTTCGGCGAACTCGCGGCACTTCTGGCGGAATTCAACGGCGTCGAGCTTGGTACCGACCTTGCCCCACTTCTTTTCCACCGCGATCTCGATCGGCAGGCCATGGCAGTCCCAGCCCGGCACGTAGGGCGCATCGAAGCCGGCCAGGTAGCGCGACTTGACGATGATGTCCTTCAGGATCTTGTTGACCGCGTGGCCCAGGTGGATGCGGCCGTTGGCGTACGGCGGGCCGTCGTGGAGCACGAACAGCGGGCGGCCGGCGGCGTTATCGCGCAGCTGCTGGTAGAGCCCCTGCGCTTCCCACCGCGCCAGAATGCCCGGCTCGCGCTTGGGCAGATCGCCGCGCATCGGGAATTCGGTGGCTGGCAGGTTCAGGGTGGTCTTGTAGTCCTGGCTCACGCAGTGGCTCGCAATCTATGTTCGGAAAGGATGGCGCGCGCCTGTTCGGCGTCGCGGTGCATCTGGTCGGTCAGCGCCGCCAGATCATTGAATTTCTCTTCGTCGCGCAGCTTGGCGACGAACTCCACATCGATGTGGCGCCCGTACAGGTCGCCCTGGAAATCGAACAGGTGGGCTTCCAGCAGCGGCTCCACGCCCTCCACCGTCGGGCGGGTGCCGAAGCTGGACACCGACGGCCACGGCTGGTCGAACACGCCATGCACCCAGGTCGCGTAGATGCCCGACAGCGCCGGGGTCTTCGGGAACCGCAGGTTGGCGGTGGGGAAGCCCAGCGTACGGCCGAGCTGGCGCCCGCGCACCACCCGGCCGCTGATCGCGTACGGACGACCCAGCAGATCGTTGGCACGGGCGAAGTCGCCCTGCTGCAGCAGCTGGCGGATGCGGGTGCTGGAAATGCGTTCGCCATGCAGGTCGACCGCTTCAATTTCGCCCGCAGTGAAACCCAGTTCGGCACCCATTTTCTGCAGCAGAGCCAGGTCGCCGCGGCGGCGGTTGCCGAAGCAGAACTCGGGGCCGATCCAGACCTCACGCGCACTCAGGCGCTTGACCAGCAACTGGCGCACGAAGGTCTCGGCCGGCATCGCCGCCATCGCCGCGTCGAATCGCAGCAGGCCGACCGCATCGACACCGAGCTCGCGCAGGATCTCGACCTTGCTGCGCGCCAGGGTCAGCCGCGGCGGCGGTGTGCCCTGGGCGAAGAACTCACGCGGCAGCGGCTCGAACGCCACGGCCACGGCGGCCACGCCCAAGGCGCGCGCGCGGGCAACCGCGTGGCGGACCAGCGCACGATGGCCCAGGTGGAGGCCGTCGAATGCACCGATACAGACCACGCTTCCGTTGGGGAACAGGTCCCCGCCCTCGACGCTTCTGAACAGCCTGCTCATCAACTCTCGTTCCGGCCCGACCGGGGCCGCCGCTTCAATGGTGTAACCCTGAAGTATAGCCGCCACAGGCCGCGATCAATGCCCACGCAGATCGCGCGGGCGGAAGCCCATCGCCAGCATGGCTACCGCGTAGGTGGCACCGCCACCGCCGACCAGCAGCGACAGGCTGCCGATCCGCTCCCACACGCTCATCGCCGAGAAGCCCGGCAGCCAGTGCAGCAGGGCCAGCAGCACACCAACCATGGCCGCACAGGCCAGCAGCAGTCGCAGCAGATAGCCGCCCCAGCCCGGCCGGCGCTGGTAGACGTCGGTCTTGCCCAGCCAGTACCACAGCAGGCCCAGGTTCAGGTAACTGGACAGTGCACTGGCAATGCCCAGCGCCAGATGCAGGCCCGGCTGCTTGCCGATGGCCGCCATCACGCCCTGCGCCTTCAGCTCGTCCGGCACCATGACCTGGTACAGCACCGCCAGCAGGGCGAAGTTGAACACCATGTTGGCCACCAGCGCGGCCACACCCGCGCGCACCGGGGTCTTGGTGTCCTGGCGTGCGTAGAACGCCGGCAACACCACCTTCAGCAGGGCGAACGCCGGCAGGCCGAAGCTCAGGCCGTACACCGACAGCGCGGTCATGCGGGTATCGAAGGCACTGAACTGGCCGTGCTGGAAGATGGTCGCGATCAGCGGTTCGGCCAGCAGCAGCAGGCCCAGCATGGCCGGCACCGAGATCAGCAGGGTCATCCGCAGGCCCCAGTCCAGCGAGCGCGAGAAGCCTTCGCGGTCGGTGCTGACGTGGTGACGGGCCAGCGCCGGCAGGATCACCGTGCCCAGCGCCACGCCGAACACGCCCAGCGGTAGCTCCAGGAAGCGGTCGGCCAGCGACAGCCAGGACTGCGAGCCATCGGTCAGCTTGGCCGCGATGACGGTGTCCAGCAGCAGGTTGATCTGCGCCACCGAGGAGCCGAACAGGGTCGGCACCATCAGCGTCATCACCTTGCGCACGCCCGGATGGCTCCAGCCCCAGCGCGGCAGGGTCAGCAGGTTGATGCCCTTCAGCGAGGGCAGCTGGAACAGCAGCTGCAGGATGCCGGCAGCCAGTACCGCCCAGCCCAGCGCCAGGATCTGTTTCTCCGGGGTGCCGCCCAGCCGCGGGGCCAGCCACAGTGCACCGGCGATCATGCACAGGTTGAGGATGACCGGGGTCAGCGCCGGCATGGCGAAGCGCTGGAAGCTGTTCAGCGCGCCGCCGGCCAGGGCGGTCAGCGACACGAACAACAGGAACGGGAAAGTCAGGCGGAACAGGTCGACCAGCAGGCCCTGCTTGACCGGATCGGTATCAACGCCACTGGAGAAGACCGAGGCCAGCTGCGGCGCGAAGATCAGCGCCAGCGCAGTGACCAGCATCAGCACCCCACCCAGGGTGCCGGCGGTGCGGGCCATCAGTTCACGCAGCTCGGCGTGGCTGCGGGTCTCCTTCACTTCCGTGAACACGGGCACGAAAGCAGTGGCGAAAGAGCCTTCGGCGAACAAACGCCGCAGGAAATTGGGTACCCTGAAGGCGACCCAGAAAGCATCAGTGATGGCGTTGGTGCCGAACGTGGTGGTCACCACGAAGTCCCGGACAAGTCCGAGAACGCGCGAGACCATGGTCATGCTGCTGAACGACAGCAGGCCCCGCAACAACTTGGGTGAACTCACTCAGCGTCCCTCTTGACAATCGACTTGACGTGCATTTCTTACGCCATCATACTAGCTAGCTTGCTGTTCCCATAACACCGATTTTTTCAGGAAACCACCACCGTGGCCAATATCAAGTCCGCCAAGAAGCGCGCCAAGCAGACCGTCGTGCGCAACGCGCGCAACGTGGCTCAGCGCTCGATGCTGCGCACCGCTGTCAAGAAAGTGATCAAGGCGCTGGACGCCAACGATGCCGCCGGCGCCGAAGCCGCCTTCGCCGTTGCCCAGCCGATCCTGGATCGCTTCAGCGCGCGTGGCCTGATCCACAAGAACAAGGCTGCTCGCCACAAGAGCCGCCTGAACGACCGCATCAAGGCCCTCAAGGCCGCCTGATCCGGCGTTGCCGCCCTGCCCTTAGGGGCCGGGCAGCAGACAAGAACCCGGCCCAGGCCGGGTTTTTTGTTGCCAGCGATCCGGGGATTGCCGCAGGTACGGCGGCATTGGCCGGCGGCGTGGACTGGCGGCTGCACCGGCTGGGTAGAGTCGACTGTTAGTCGACTAACGCGCGCAGCGCGGGCTTTACGGGTAGCGAGAAGAGCAGTCGACTAGCAGTCGACTCTACCCAGCCGGAGCCATTACCCAGCCGGAGCCATCCACCCCAGCCAGCCCCAACCCCATCGCGCAGGCCACAAAAAAACCCGGCCGAAGCCGGGTTTTTCGCATGGAACCACAACAGCATTACTGCGCGTCGCGGGCTTCCTGCTCCTCTTCCTTCTGGCGATCGAAGAAGGCCATGATCCGGCTCATGATCGGGAAGGTACCTTCGCGGCCCAGCGCGGAGACCAGGAACCACGGCTCCTTCCAGCCCAGCTCGGCGACGATCTGCTCGGCCGCAGCCTTCGCTTCATCCTCGAACATCAGGTCAGCCTTGTTCAGCACCAGCCAGCGCGGCTTCTGCAGCAGTTCCGGATCGTGCTTTTCCAGCTCGCGCTCGATGGCGCGCACCTGCTCGACCGGAGAAATGCCTTCCACCCCACCCTCCATCGGCGAGATGTCCACCAGGTGCAGCAGCAGGCGGGTGCGCTGCAGGTGGCGCAGGAACTGCGCACCCAGGCCGGCACCGTCGGCCGCGCCTTCGATCAGGCCCGGGATGTCGGCAATCACGAAGCTGCGGTAGTTTTCCACCTTCACCACACCCAGGTTCGGGTACAGCGTGGTGAACGGGTAATCGGCCACCTTCGGCGTCGCCGCCGAAACGGCACGGATCAGGGTGCTCTTGCCGGCGTTGGGGAAGCCCAGCAGGCCGACGTCGGCCAGCAGCTTCAGCTCCAGCTTCAGCGTGCGCTCCTCACCCGGCTCGCCCGGCAGCGCCTGGCGCGGCGAGCGGTTGGTCGAGCTCTTGAAGTGCATGTTGCCCAGGCCACCGCGGCCACCCTTGGCCACCAGCAGGCGGTCGCCGTGCTGGGTCAGGTCGCCGATGACTTCATCGGTGGCAACGTTGATCACCACGGTGCCGACCGGCACGGTGATGGTCAGGTCTTCGCCGCCCTTGCCGTAGGCCTGGCGGCCCATGCCGTTCTCGCCACGCTGCGCCTTGAAGATGCGGTCATGGCGGAAGTCGACCAGGGTATTCAGGTTTTCGTCGGCGCGGATGTACACGCTGCCGCCCGCACCGCCGTCGCCGCCGTCCGGGCCGCCGAGCGGAATGAACTTCTCGCGACGGAAGCCAATGCAGCCGTTGCCGCCGTTGCCGGCGAACACTTCGATTTCTGCTTCGTCTACCAGTTTCATTGTTTCGATGCCTGCGATGGGCGCGGCCTGCCGGCCGCCGCCTTGAATGTTATGCCTGCCGATGGCCGGCAGCCCGGCCTGGCCGGTCTTGCTTCAACTCTAACGAAAAGCCCCGCCGAAGCGGGGCTCTTCATGCAGCACCCCCATGCCGAGGCACGGGCGCCGGCGATGCCTGGATCAGGCGTCGGCCGAGACGATGCTGACGGTGCGACGCTTCTTGGCGCCCTTGACCGAGAACTCCACCTTGCCGTCCACGAGGGCGAACAGGGTGTGGTCACGGCCCAGGCCAACGCCGGTGCCCGGGTGGAACTGGGTGCCGCGCTGACGCACGATGATGTTGCCGGCTTCGATGGCCTGGCCGCCGAAGATCTTGACGCCCAGGTACTTCGGGTTGGAGTCGCGACCGTTGCGCGAGGAGCCTACGCCCTTTTTATGTGCCATGACTGCTTCTCCTGATGCTTAGCCGGCGATGCCGGTGATCTCGATTTCGGTGTAGTACTGACGGTGACCCTGACGCTTCATGTGGTGCTTGCGGCGACGGAACTTGATGATCCGGACCTTGTCAGCACGACCCTGGGACAGGACCTTGGCGGTGACGGCAGCGCCCTTCAGCGCATCGCCCAGCTTCACGCCGTCGCTGTCACCCAGCATCAGGATGTTGTCAAACTTGATCTCGCTGCCGACTTCGACTTCGAGCTTTTCAATGCGGAGCTTTTCGCCCTGCGCCACGCGGTATTGCTTACCGCCGGTGACCAGTACTGCGTACATGACCAGGCCTTCCTCTGTAGTTATTGTGGTCTGAGCTGCCGCCATCGAGGGCGGACAGGAGCGGAATTGTACGCAGATCAGCGGGCGCGGGTCAAGTCAACCCCTGAACGTCGAAGGAGAAGGCACCGGAAAGGGGTCAGAAGCATTTTCACGCCGTGAAAAGGGATCTGACCCCTGGCTGACGGCCTGTCTCACAAGGTGAGACACCGGGCTGGCATTGTCGCCCATTGCCCCCATCTGGTCACCTCGGTAGGCTGACCGATTGCCGTTCCCTGCTGGCCCGGCACCCAGCCAACGCCCCCACAACCGGATCCCCCATGGCGATGGATTTCATCCGCATCCGCGGCGCGCGGACGCACAACCTGAAGAACCTCGACCTCGACCTGCCCCGCGACAAGCTGATCGTGATCACCGGCCTGTCCGGCTCGGGCAAGTCCTCGCTGGCGTTCGACACCATCTATGCAGAAGGCCAGCGCCGCTATGTCGAGTCGTTGTCGGCCTATGCGCGCCAGTTCCTGAGCGTGATGGAAAAGCCGGACCTGGACCACATCGAAGGCCTGTCCCCGGCCATCTCGATCGAGCAGAAGTCGACCTCGCACAACCCGCGTTCGACCGTCGGCACGATCACCGAGATCTACGACTACCTGCGCCTGCTGTACGCCCGCGTCGGCACCCCGCGCTGCCCGGACCATGGCTACCCACTGGAAGCGCAGACGGTCAGCCAGATGGTCGACCAGGTGCTGACGCTGGACCCGGAGCAGCGCTACATGCTGCTGGCGCCGGTCATCCGCGACCGCAAGGGCGAGCATGCGCAGGTGTTCGACCAGCTGCGTGCGCAGGGCTTCGTCCGTGTGCGCGTGGACGGCGAGCTGCATGAGATCGACGCGGTGCCGCCGCTGGCACTGCGCCAGAAGCACACCATCGAGGCGGTGATCGACCGCTTCCGCCCGCGCGAGGACATCAAGCAGCGCCTGGCCGAGAGCTTCGAAACCGCGCTGAAGCTGGGCGACGGCATGGCCTCGGTGCAGAGCCTGGACAACACCGAAACCGCGCCGACGCTGTTCTCCTCCAAGTATTCCTGCCCGGTCTGCGATTACTCGCTGCCGGAGCTGGAACCGCGCCTGTTCTCGTTCAACGCACCGATGGGCGCCTGCCCCGGCTGCGATGGCCTGGGCATGGCCGAGTTCTTCGACCCCTCGCGCGTGGTGGTGCATCCCGAACTGTCGCTGGCCGCCGGTGCGGTGCGCGGCTGGGACCGCCGCAATGCCTACTACTTCCAGCTGATCGCTTCGCTGGCCAAGCACTACCGGTTCGACGTCGACGCGGCGTGGAACTCGCTGCCGGCCAAGGTGCAGCAGGCCGTGCTTTACGGCAGCGGCGACGAAGCGATCACCTTCACCTACTTCACCGAAGCCGGTGGCCGCACCCAGCGCAAGCACCGCTTCGAGGGCATCATTCCCAACCTCGAACGCCGCTACAAGGAAACCGAGTCGCCGGCGGTGCGCGAAGAACTGTCCAAGTACATCAGCGAGCAGCCGTGCCCGGAATGCCACGGCGCGCGCCTGAACAAGGCGGCTCGCAACGTGTTCGTGGCCGACCGCCCGCTGCCGGACCTGGTGGTGCTGCCGATCGACGAGGCGCTGAAGTTCTTCAGCGAACTGAGCCTGCCGGGCTGGCGTGGCGAAATCGCCGCGAAGATCGTCAAGGAAATCGGCGAACGCCTCGGCTTCCTGGTCGATGTGGGCCTGGATTACCTGACCCTGGAGCGCAAGGCCGACACCCTGTCCGGTGGCGAGGCGCAGCGCATCCGCCTGGCCAGCCAGATCGGCGCCGGCCTGGTCGGCGTGATGTACGTGCTCGACGAGCCGTCCATCGGCCTGCACCAGCGCGACAACGAACGCCTGCTCGGCACCCTCACCCGCCTGCGCGACCTGGGCAACACGGTGATCGTGGTGGAGCATGACGAGGATGCGATCCGTCTGGCCGACTACGTGCTGGACATCGGCCCGGGCGCGGGCGTTCATGGCGGCGAGATCGTCGGCCAGGGCACCCTGCAGGACATCCTGGAAGCCCCGCGCTCGCTGACCGGCCAGTACCTGTCCGGCAAGCGCGCGATCGAGATTCCGGCGCGCCGGCACAAGCCGAATCCGAAGATGACCCTGCACCTGCGCGGGGCCAGCGGCAACAACCTGAAGGGCGTGGACCTGGCGATTCCGTCGGGCCTGCTGACCTGCGTGACCGGCGTGTCCGGCTCGGGCAAGTCGACCCTGATCAACGACACCCTGTTCTCGCTGGCCGCCAACGAGATCAACGGTTCCTCGCACCCGATCGCCCCGTACAAGGAGATCGATGGCCTGGACCTGTTCGACAAGGTGGTGGACATCGACCAGTCGCCGATCGGCCGCACCCCGCGTTCCAACCCGGCCACTTACACCGGCCTGTTCACTCCACTGCGCGAACTGTTCGCACAGGTGCCTGAAGCGCGCGCGCGTGGCTATTCGCCGGGCCGCTTCAGCTTCAACGTGCGCGGCGGCCGCTGCGAAGCCTGCCAGGGCGACGGCCTGATCAAGGTCGAGATGCACTTCCTGCCGGATGTGTACGTGCCGTGCGATGTCTGCCATGGCAAGCGCTACAACCGCGAAACGCTGGAGATCCTGTACAAGGGCTTCAACATCAACGACGTGCTGGAAATGACCGTCGAGGATGCGCTGAAGCTGTTCGAGCCGGTGCCGTCGATCGCGCGCAAGCTGGAAACGCTGGTCGACGTCGGCCTGAGCTACATCAAGCTGGGCCAGAGCGCGACCACGCTGTCTGGTGGTGAAGCGCAGCGCGTGAAGCTGTCCAAGGAACTGTCGCGCCGCGATACCGGCCGCACCCTGTACATCCTCGACGAGCCGACCACCGGCCTGCACTTCCACGACATCGAAGCGCTGCTGGGCGTGCTGCACAAGCTGCGCGACGAGGGCAACACGGTGGTGGTGATCGAGCACAACCTGGACGTGATCAAGACCGCCGACTGGATCGTCGATCTGGGCCCGGAAGGCGGGCATCGCGGTGGCACCATCCTGGTCACCGGCACGCCGGAAGACGTGGCGGCCTGCCCGCAGTCCTACACCGGCCAGTTCCTTGCGCGCATGCTGCCGTCCACCAGCGCGCGCCCGGAACAGCCGGCCGCCGTGGCCAACAAGCCCGATGCCCGCCCGCCGCGCAAGGTGAAGCCTGAGAAGCCGGCCAAGGTGGCGAAGAAGGCGGTGGCTGCCAAGAGCACCGGCAAGGCCAGCAAGAGCACGACGAAGAAGAAGGACGCCTGATGAGCAGCGAACACAAGATCCTGGCCCGCATCCCGATCAGCGTGCGCTGGCGTGACATGGACAGCATGGGCCACGTCAACAACGCCAAGTACATTTCCTACCTGGAGGAAGCGCGCGTGCGCTGGATGCTGGGCGTGGACGGCGTATCGATGACCGACCGCATCGCACCGGTGGTGGCCGCGACCAACGTCAACTATCGGCTGCCGATCGTGTGGCCCAACGACATCCTGGTCGAGCTGTTCGTCGAGCGCCTGGGCAACAGCAGCGTGACCATCGGCCACCGCATCGTCGATCAGCAGGACGATTCGAAGCTGTATTCCGATGGCAACGTGGTGGTGGTCTGGATGGATACCCAGACCGGCAAGAGCGCACCGCTGCCGGAGGCGATCCGCAGCACCTCTACCTGACGCGCCCTGGTGGGTGCCGACCTTGGTCGGCACGCTTTGGCTGCAATGAGGTTGCCGGCCAGCGGCCGGCACGACCGACACTGATCAAAGGACTGACATGATCCACAAGACCGAACTGCGCGACCTGCTGCCCGGCATGGTCCCCTTCCCCACCGACGTCTTTCCCGCCGACCAGGCCTGGCTCGGCCAGCACCTGCTGCCGCTGCTGAAGATCGACCTGGGCGTGCTGCGCCCGGAACTGGCTGGCCAGGTGGCAACGATGCTGTGCCCGATCGAGCCGTACGACGGCTGCATCGGCGAGACCACCGAAGAACACCACAACGATTTCACCGGCACCAACTGGATCGCCTTCGAACTGACCGCCGGCAACCAGATGCGCTTCCTCGGCAACGAGGGCTATTTCATCGGCGATGCGGTACAGGACAAGGACGCACAGGAACACATCGCGCAGATGCGCGAGAGCTACGCCAAGGCCCGCGACTACCATGCCGAGCACGGTCGCCTCGCCTGCTACTCGCGCTATGGCAAGGGTGAGGCCAGCGAGCGCGATTATCTGGATACGCTGGGTGGCCCCATTGGTTTCGGCAACTGGACCGAGACCGCGGAGATTCCCGCAGCCTTCGAACTGGGCTTCACCGAGGCGGCCGATGACCCCAACGCTGCGGACGATGCCGAAACGGTGATCATCACCCGCAATGGCAACAAATTCTTCGCCGTGGCCGACGTAGCCGGCTACAACTGGTGCGCCACCGGTGCCGACGCGATCGTGATGCTGTACGAGCCGGTCAGCCGCACGGTGCTGTTCTCGTACGACTGGTCGTAAGCCTGTTTGGTAGTGCCGGCCACTGGCCGGCATACCGAGTTGCCGGCCAGCGGCCGGCACTGCCATCCCGCTACGGCGCGGCCTTGCGCACGGTCAACGTCGCGCTCGCTTCGCTACCCCCTTCCAGCTGCAGCCGCAGCGGCAGCACCTGCCCTTCCTTCAGCGCGCCCTTGCCCTGCATCAGCATCAGGTGCAGGCCGCCGGGCTTGAGCTCGGCACGCGCGCCGGCTGCCAGCGGCAGGCGCTCGATCGCGCGCATCCGGCTGACCCCGTCGACAATCGTGGTCTCGTGCAGCGACACATCACCGAAGCTGCTGCTGGTCGCGCCGGTGATCGCCACCGCCTTGCTGCAGCCATTGTGGATGACGCCGTAGCCGGCGGTCATCGGCATTGCCGGATTCGGAGGCAACCGCGCCCAGCCCTGCTCCACCGTGACGCACGCCGGTTCGGCGGCCGAGGCCGATGCTGCGGTCGCACACAGGACCCACAGTACGCCAACGAATGGTTTGGTTATCATCGCCCAGGTTCCTTCTTCGCAACGAGACCGCAGCATGACGACGCTCATCGAGGTGATCAACCATGGCCCCATCCGCGAACTGCGCCTGGCACGGCCGCCGGTCAACGCACTGGACACCGAACTGTGCCGGCAGTTGATCCATGCCATCGAGCTGGCCATGGCCGAAGACGCGCATGGCATCGTGCTGTCGGGCAGCGAACGCGTCTTCACCGGCGGCATGGACGTGCCGCACCTGCTCTCGCATGGCGATGACAAGCACAAGCTGCTGGACACCTGGAACGCCTTCTTTGGCGCCGTGCGCACGCTGGCCGAGAGCCGCATTCCGGTGGTCGCGGCGATCACCGGCCACGCCCCGGCGGGTGGCTGCGTGCTGGCCCTGTGCTGCGACTACCGGGTGATGGCGCGCAGCGCCGATCCGTCGCGGCCGTATGCCATCGGCCTGAACGAGGTGCAGGTGGGCCTGATTGCGCCGGAGGGCATCCAGCGCCTGCTGCGCCGTGCGGTGGGCGTGCACCGCGCCGGTGTGCTGCTGACCACCGGTTCGCTGGTGCCGGCCGAACAGGCGCTGCAGATCGGCCTGGTGGATGAGCTGGCCGAGGGAGACCTGGTGGTGGCACGCGCCATTGCCTGGCTGCAGAACCTGCTCAAGCAGCCGCGCCAGCCGATGCTGCTGACCCGCGCGATTGCCCGTGCCGACCTGCATGAGGCGCTGCACCCGGACCTGATCCAGCTGGACCGCTTTGTCGAGGCCTGGTTCGCCCCGGACGCACAGAACGCCCTGCAGGCCCTGGTAGCCCGGCTGGGCAAGTAAACGGTAGTGCCGGCCGCTGGCCGGCAACCAGGCAATCCTTCCGGGTCGCCTGTGGCTGCCGGCCAGCGGCCGGCACTACCGATGATGGGCTGGCCTGCACCGGTATAATCAGGGCCTCTTCACTGCTGTGGCCGCCCCCCCCTTGAACGAAACGCCCGAACCCGTCGTCTCCGAGCTGATCGACCTGCTCACGCTGGAGCGGCTGGAGGACAACCTGTTCCGCGGGCAGAGCCGCGACATCGGCACCAAGTACGTGTTCGGCGGGCAGGTGCTGGGCCAGGCGCTGGCCGCAGCGCAGGCCACGGTCGACAATGGCCGCCACGTGCACTCGCTGCACGCCTATTTCCTGCGCGCTGGCAACATCGACCACCCGATCGTCTACGACGTGGACCGCACCCGCGATGGCGGCAGCTTCTCGGTGCGCCGGGTCACCGCGATCCAGCACGGCAAGGTGATCTTCTTCTGCGCGGCCTCGTTCCAGCAGGCCGAGACCGGCGCCGAACACCAGCACAAGATGCCCGAAGTGCCACAGCCGGAAGACATCGAGCCGAATCGTCCGCTGCCGGCGGAAGTGCTCGAACGCCTGCCGATCAAGGTGCAGCGCTGGCTGTCGCGCGGTGGCCCGTTCGAGTTCCGCCACGTGTACCCGCGCGACGAACTGAACCCACCCAAGCGCCCGCCCTACCACCAGGTGTGGCTGCGCCTGAGCGAACCGGTGGGCGATGCGCCGGAGCTGCACCAGGCGCTGCTGGCCTACGCCTCCGACTTCCACCTGCTGGGCACGGCGACCTTCCCGCACGGTATCAGCTACTACCACCCGCACGTGCAGATGGCCTCGCTCGACCACGCGATCTGGTTCCACCGCCCGTTCCGCGCCGACGACTGGCTGCTGTATTCGCTGGACAGCCCCAGCGCGCAGGATTCGCGCGGGCTGGCCCGCGGCCAGTTCTTCACCCGCAATGGCGTGCTGGTGGCCAGCACCGCGCAGGAAGGCCTGATCCGCGTCGTTCCCGACCAGGCCGCGGCCGCTGCCGTGCCAGCCAAGGAGTAACCCCATGCGCCAGATCTTCAGCAGCCAGCGCGTGGAAACCGTCGAAGGCGTGGCCGAGCTCCTGCGCGAGCATGGCATCGACGTCAAGGTGACCAACGGGCGCTCGTACAAGACCCGCCGCCGCGGTCAGTTCAGCTATACCGACCTGGGCAACGCCAACGCCTATCCGGCGGTGTGGATCGTACGCGCCGACGACCAGCCGCGCGCGCGTGAAATCCTGCGCGAGGCGCGCCTGCTCGACACCACCCGTCGCGACCACCCGACCGCCGAGTTCGCCTTCCGCGACGCGCCGGAACCGGGCAGTGGCGGCCGCAGCTGGGCCT
>OJST01000100.1_pt1 | contig 24747 bp, 18 predicted proteins | sample 1599491 | NCBI WGS metagenome assembly OJST01 (sample SAMN04436635, study PRJEB24849) | human gut metagenome | biome: human gut; feature: NICU; material: stool | host: Homo sapiens | place: USA: Saint Louis, MO | collected 2010-02-10
AGCGGGGCGTGGTGCCGGGGGCGATGGACGCCGAGGGCATGCTGCCGGACGCGCTGGAGGAGGCCTGCCAGCTACGCCGCCCGCGCCTGCTGTACCTGGTGCCGACCATCCAGAACCCGACCACGGCAACGATGTCGGCACAGCGCCGGCAGGCCCTGCTGGCGGTGGCCAAGCGCCACGATCTGACCGTGATCGAAGACGATCCCTACTGGTTGCTGGCCGGTGACGCCGCGCCACCGCTGGCCGCCCACCGCGACGCCGGCTGCCCGGTGTATTACATCTCCACCCTGTCCAAGTGCCTGGCGCCAGGCCTGCGCACCGCCTATCTGTTGGTGCCGGCCGGCGAGCCGATGGAACCGGTGCTGGACGCCCTGCGTGCGATCGCACTGATGCCGACTCAGTCGATGGTGGCGGTGGCGTCGCAGTGGATCCGCAGCGGCCAGGCCCAGGACATGGTGCAGCGCTTCCAGCAGGAACTGCGCGAGCGCCAGGCGATTGCCGCGCAGTACCTGCCGTCCCGTGCCCAGGCGCATCCGGCCGGCCTGCATGTGTGGCTGCCGCTGCCGCCACGGCTGGACCAGTACCGGTTGATCCAGGCCGCACAGGAACAGGGCCTGGGCATCGCCAGCTCGGATGCCTTCAGCGTGGAAGAGCCGCCGCCGGGCAACGCGATCCGCCTGTCGCTGGGCGGCGCGGTCGACCAGGGCGCGCTGGCCGGGGCGCTGGCCAAGCTGAACGAGATTCTGTCCGAAGCCCCCGAGGCCCGGCACAACGCCATCGTCTGAACCGGGTGCATGGCACTTTATCCATACAAGATGATATTTTGTATGCAATGTATGGATGAAGGGACGTGCATCGATGCGCGCCGAGAAACTGAAGTTCCACCTGGTGATGGCCGGCTGCGGTGGCTTTGTGGTGTTGATGCTGGCCGCGCTGGCCTGGGTCTGCCTGCAGCCGCAGACCGTGGACGTGCAGGCCGCCGAACGCCACGCCATCGAGCAGTGCGTGCAGCGCAGCGAGGATCCGTCGCGTAGCGAGATCCAGCGCCGCGCGCAGGCCGATTCCTGCCGCGAGATGCGCAAGCAGTACGTGCACAAGTTCGGCCGGGAAGATTCCTGATGGGCGCAGCCGCGCCGCGTCGCCGCTGGCTGCTGCCGACGATGATCGCCCTCGCCTGCCTGTTCATGGCCGGCGTCGCCGCTGCGCTGTGGCAGTACTTCGGCTACAGCGCGCAGTCCACATTCACCGAACAGGCCATCGTCTTCGACGACTCGCAACTGCGCTTGCCGGCCAATCTGGCCGGTGATACCGGCCGCATCCGCGTGGTGCATTTCTGGGACCCGGCCTGCGGCGTGTGCAACCGCGAGACCGGTGCGCACCTGAGCTACCTGATCAGCATGTACCGCCGCGCCGGCATCGACTTCTATGCGATCCGCCGCCCGGGTACGCAGGGCGAGCTGCCCGAGCCGCTGCGCAACAAGGTGATCAACCTGCCGACCATCGACGGTATCGAACACATCCCGGCCAGCCCCGCCGTAGCCATCTGGGATCGCCAGGGCCATCTCGCCTACGCGGGGCCGTACAGCATCGGCATGGTCTGCAACTCGGCCAACAGCTTTGTCGAACCGCTGCTGGACAGACTGGTGCGCGGCGAAACCGTGCGCCCGAAAGGACTGCTTGCCGTGGGCTGCTACTGCCCCTGGCAGGCCAAGCGCTGAGGACGCGCAATGACATCACTGACGCTGGCCGGTGCGGCCGCCGCAAACAACAACGGCGGTCACCTGTCCGAACCGACCGATGGTTATGGACAGGCTCCCGCCGTTGGAAGCAACGATACGCCCCGACATGCTCCGTACATGCCGCGACCGGATGTCGCAGCGCGCGAATGGGTGCAGGACGTGCTCGCGCACAACGGGCCGATCTACCTGCGCATCGTCAATTCGCTGGAACGCACGGTGCGCCGTGGCGGCCTCGCACCCGGACAGCGCCTGCCCTCGCAGCGCGCGTTGGCGCAGCAGCTCGGCATCGACCTGACCACGGTCACCCGCGCCTTCGATGAAGCACGCAAGCGCGGCCTGATCGAAGCACGCGGGCCACAAGGCAGTTTCATCGCACCGCCCAAGGCCGGCTTCGACCAGGTGGTGGACCTGAGCATGAACGTGCCACCGGTGCCCGACGCCGATGCGCTGGCCGAGACCCTGCGCCGCGGCGCCGCCGCCGTGCTTGCACGCAGCAACGCGCCCAACCTGATGACCTATCACCTGGGCGGCGGCAACCCGACCGACCGCCACGCAGCGGCGCGCTGGCTGCAACCGATGCTGGGAAAGGTGGACGACGCCTGCCTGCTGCTGACCGAAGGCGCCCAGGTGGCGCTTGCCGCGATCCTGGTCAGCCAGGGCCGCGACGATGATGCGATCCTCTGCGATGCGCTGGTCTATCCGGGCCTGCTGCAGGCCGCCGCCGCACTGGGCCGGCGGCTACTGCCGGTGGACAGCGACGAACACGGCATGTGTCCCGATGCGCTGGCCCGGCTGGCACGCGAAAGCGGCGCGCGGTTGGTCTATCTCAACCCGACCTGCCAGAACCCGACCGCGCTGACCCTGCCGCTGCAGCGGCGCGAAGCGCTGGCACGCGTGCTGGAGCGCGAGGGCCTGCTGGCGATCGAAGACGATCCTTACTGGCACCTCGCCGAGGATGCACCGACACCGCTGGCGGCACTGGCACCGCGTCATGTGTTCTACGTGGCGACGCTGTCGAAGGTGATCAGCCCCGGCCTGCGCACTGCGTTCGTGCGCTGCCCAAGCGCTGCGCACGCCGAGGCGATGACGGCTGCATTGCGGGCGACGCGGCTGATGGGCCATCCGCTGGTCTCGGCGTTGGCCAGCCAGCTGCTGCTGGATGGTTCGGCGCAGTCACTGCTGGCCCAGGTGCGCACCGAGGCACGCGAGCGCATGCGCATGGCGCGCTACCTGCTGGCGCCATCGCTGCTGCAGCGCGCGGAAGGCCTGCATGCCTGGTGCCGGGTACCAGCGCCGTGGACCGACGCCACGCTGGTGCGTACCGCACAGCTGCAGGGGCTGGCGATTGCGCCATCTTCGGCGTTCTGTCCGCCAAGGGTTTCGCACCAGAGCGGCGTGCGTTTGTCGCTCGGGCTGGCAGCGGACCGCCGACAGCTGGAGAGTGCGCTGCGACGGATTGATCGGTTGTTGTTGTCGGACGCGTTGCCGGCGATCGAGCGGTAGGTGTGGAATGGGATGTGCCGACCAACGGTCGGCACCCACCCGACCGGTAGTGCCGGCCGCTGGCCGGCGGAAGATTCCCCGGCACGGTTGGAATGTGCCAACCAAGGTTGGCACCCACCAAAGCAGGGTCAGGCCAAGGCGGAGAGGGCCTTCACCAGCGCATCCATCTGCTCCGGCCGGGTGAACACCGATGGCGTCACCCGCACGCAGGCGCCGGAATCCAAACCGTCGCGATGGGTGGTGAACACGCGATGCTCATCCAGCAGTCGCTTCTGCAGAGCCATGTTGTCAGCCACGCTGGTGCGCCCGCGCAGGCGGAAGCTGGCCAGCGCACTGGCCAGCGCCGGGTTCGGCGAGGACAGCACCTCGATGTGCGCCATCTGCCGCGCCGGCAGCGTCCAGCGCTCGCGCAGGTAGCGCAGCCGCGCCTGCTTGTTGGCCACGCCGACGCGCTGATGCAGGGCAATCGCCTCCGGCAGTGCCAGGTAGGCGGCGAAGTTGACCGTACCGGTGTGCACGCGGCTGCCGACACGGCCATCATCGGTCTCGCCCATGTACGGGTCCAGGTCCGCCACGCGCCCCTTGCGCACGTACATCGCGCCGACGCCGACCGGCGCGCCGATCCATTTGTGCAGATTGATGCCCACGAAGTCAGCCTTCAGATCTGGCACGGCGTAGTCGATCTGACCGAAACCATGGGCAGCATCAACGATCACATCGATACCGCGTGCGCGCGCACGCTCGACGATCTCGGCCACCGGCAGCACCAGCCCATGGCGATGGCTGACCTGGGTCAGCAGCACCAGTTTCAGACGCGGCAACCGCGCGAACGCGGCCTCGTAGGCCTGCAGGATCTGCGCGTGGTCAGGCACGGCCGGTAGCGCGATACGCTCGACCTGCACGCCGCGACGCTGCTGCAGCCAGCGCATCGCGCCGATCATGCTGTCGTAGTCGATGTCGGCATACAGCACCTGGTCGCCGGGCTGCAGGCGGTTGTAGCCACCGATCAGCGCCAGCATCGCCTCGGTGGCCCCCCGCGTCAGTGCGATCTCATCAGCACCCACACCCAGCAGTTCGGCTACCTCTCGCTGCACCGCCATGTATTGCGCCGGAAACGCGCGGCGCCCATACCAGGCGTTGCCACGATTCACTTCAGCGGTGTGGCGCTGGTAGCTGGCCAGCGTCTCGCGACCCATCGCGCCCCAGTAGCCGTTCTCCAGGTGGTTCACTTCATCGGTGATGTCGAAGTGGCTGGCCACGGCGGCCCAGTAGCCTTCATCGCGGGCCAGCACGTCCGGCGCCACGGTCGTCGAGGGAATCTCCATCGGCGAAGCGTAACGCGCAGCGGCGCTGGCAGGCAGTGAAGAAAGTGCAGCTGCGGCCGGCAGCAGTGCGCCGGCGCGCAGCAGGGAACGACGACGAGCGTCCATCAGAAGGTCAGCCGGTACTGCGCGTACAGGTTGGCACCGTCGGTGTCGTACGGCGCGTTGCGCGAGTAGACCAGGCCACGGCTGGCCTGGAACGTGGCCTCATCCGGGTAGCGATCGAACACATTGTCGGCGCCCACGCGCAGGCTGTGGTGCTCGTTGATGCGATAGCCCACGGCCAGGTCGAGGAAGCTCATCGCACCGAAGCGCTGGTAGATGTCGCCCACCGCGTTGCCGCTGGAATCGGTCCAGGCGCCGTAGTAGCGCATGCGCGCCATCAGCGACCAGGCACCGATGTCCCAGCTGCTGGTCAGACTTCCCTTGTGCTCGGGCAGGCGATCTTCGAACAGCACGCGCTGGGTCTCATTGGTGGCCACCGAGGTGCTGCCGTTGTCCACGCGTGTACGGTTGTAGTTGTAGGCCAGGGTCAGCGTCATGCGGCCGGCGCCGAGGTCGCGCAGGTAGTTGCCAACCACGTCGACGCCGGTGGTGGTGGTGTCGAAGTCGTTGGTGAAGTAGTTCACCGAGGTATAGCCCAGCGGATTGGGCGTACCGGCCGGAATGGCGAAACTGGCCGACTGGCTGAAGCGGTCGGTGAGCTTGATCTGGTAGACATCCACCGAGCCGGACAGGCCCAGGTCGGTGCGCCAGGTCAGGCCCAGCGAGGCGGTGCGCGATTCCTCCGGCTTCAACGGCTTGGCTCCAAGCAGCTGCGCCAGCGGATCGTTCGGCGACAGGCGGCCACTGGTGAAGATCTGCAGCGTGCGCGTGTCCAGGCCCTGGGTGGTGCTGGTGGTGTTGAGCTGCGCCGGCGTCGGTGCGCGGAAGCCGCTGGACACGGTGCCGCGCAGGGCCACGTCCGGGGTGATCGCAAAGCGCGCCGACAGCTTGCCATCCAGTGTGCTGCCGAAGCTGGAGAAGTCCTCGTAACGGCTGGCCGCACCGATGCTCCAGCGCTCACCCAGCGGCACCTCCATGTCCACGTAGGCGGCCTTGCTGCGCTGGCTCCACTGCCCGGCCTGGCTGGCCGAGAAGCCCGGTGCACCGTTGGAGTTGGCTTCCAGCCCAGCGGCAGCGCCCGGGCCCACGGCGTACGAAGCCGGATCACCGGCACGCACCTGGTAGGTCTCCTGGCGGAACTCGCCACCAAAGGCAACGTTGATCGGCTTGGACAGCGCAGCGACGTCCCATTCGTAGTTGAAGTCGGCGTTGGCGTTCTTCTCGGTCTGGGTCAGGCGGCCGAGATCGAACGCGGTCGGGCTGGCGGGACCCAGCGAGGCGTTGATCGAATTCGTCAGGCTGTAGTCGATGGCATTGCGGCCATACGAGGCGCTTACATCCCAGCGCAGCTTCGGCGTGATCTCACCGCGCAGGCCACCGACCAGCTGCAGGTCGTTCTGGACGTTGCCGTACTGCGGGCTGAAGCCCACCGGGTACAACGAACGCAGGTTCCAGCCCGGGAAGATGGCGGTGGTGCGATACGCGCCGGTGGTGGTGTCCGGGTTGCGCCAGTTGAAATCGCTGACACCGTCGCTGTGGCTGTACAGACCGAACGCATACAGTTCCAGTGTCTCGCTGGCGTTGGCCTTCACGTTGAAGCCGACGCGGCGGCTTTCCAGCTCCGGCTGGCCCCAGCGCTGCACCGGGTTGGGAACGTCCAGCTCGGGATGCGCGGCCTGGAAGGCGATGGCATCGGGGCGCTGGCGGGTGCGCGAGGTGGCATCGGAATTGGCGGATTCAGCGAACAGCACCAGGCTGCCATAGTCGCCCAGCGACCAGCCGGTGCGCGCACTGAAATCGCGGGAGGCACCGTCGCCCTGCGCGTACTGCGAATAGCCGGCGGTGATCTCGGTGCCCGGACCATCCTCGAGGATGATGTTGATGACACCGGCGATGGCGTCCGAGCCGTACTGCGCCGATGCGCCGTCGCGCAGCACTTCGATGCGCTTGATCGCGCTGGTCGGAATCTGTGCAAGGTCGGCCGCCTGTGCACCACGGTTGCCGAGCAGCGCGCTGCGGTGGAAGCGGCGGCCGTTGACCAGCACCAGGGTCTGGTCCGGCGACAGGCCACGCAGGGTGGCCGGGCGCACGAACACCTGGCCGTCGGCCATCGGCAGGCGCTGCACCACGAACGACGGCACCAGCTGGGCCAGCACGTCCTTCAGGTCGGTGGATTCGACGGACGTGATGTCTTCCTTGGTGAACACGTCCACCGGCGCCAGTGTTTCGAACTGGGTGCGGTTGGACGCGCGGGTACCGGTGACCAGCATCGCGTCGAGCTGGGTGGGTGCGGCGCGGTTGCCGCCTGCGGCATCGACCGCATCGGCCTCCGCTGCGATCGCGCCTCCTGCGCTGGCCATGGAAAGGGCAAGGAGGATGGAACGCGAAAGCTTCGAACGATACACGGCAGGGCTCCGGGAGGACGCGACAGGGCCAGCACCTGTTCGGAAACAACAGGGCTGGACAAGGCGCGCAGTCTCGGCGCGATGTGTGAAGGGGGCATGACGTCAGTACGACAGCTTGATGCGCCAACCAAGATTGGCCCCTGCCAGGGCTCATCCGTAGATCCACGCCATGCATGGATGGGCAATGCAGACCCACGCCCCATCCCCGCACACAGCGGCTAGCCGTTGCCGTCGTCGCCAAAGCCGAAACGGGCCGGCCGTGCCGTTCGCAGCGGAACGAACATCATGGCGGCGAACACCACCAAGGCGGGGGTGGACATGATCCAGATGCCCCTGTTGCGAATCCCGATCCCCATGAAGTCGACCTGCAGATCGCCGATCCATTGCAGCTGCGTCAGTATCATCACCAGCCCGCCGATAGTCGCGCACGGCAACCCACCGTGACCGGCCCCCAACAACGTCGGTGTCAGAAACCCGCCCAGCAACGCGAAGCCGACACGGTACACCCAGGGATTGCCGCGCCACCGTGGCGCGCCGAACAACATCAGCAGCATCAGCGCCAGGGTCAACAGACTGGGAAGTACCCAGAGGGCAAGCAGCATTTCGATCATCTCGATCATCGGCCGGGCTCCGCTGGCCTGGCATCCCACGTCGTCGATCGCATCTCCCTGCCCCTCATCACGTCCATGAAGCACGCATTGTTGCCGGTACGCAGGCAGACGCAAAGCCCCGGCAGCGCAAGAACTGCTAAACGCCGCGCCTGCCGATCCGCTACTGTGCCGGCATTGGATGCGGGGAACGGCAGGATGAGCGCGGCAGGCAAGGCGTTGTGGTACATCGAAACCCATGCGGACCAGCCATTGGCGCTGGCCGATATCGCCGCTGCGGCCGGCCTGTCGCCGTTTCATCTGTCACGCCTGTTCCAGGCCCGCACTGGCACCTCGGTGGTGCGCTACCTGCGGGGACGGCGCCTGACCGCTGCCGCGCAGCGGTTGGCCGACGGGGCGGGGGATATCCTGCAGGTCGCGCTGGGAGCCGGCTATACCACCCATGCCGCGTTCACCCGCGCCTTCAACGAACAGTTCGGGCAGACGCCGGAACGGGTACGCGAACAGGGCACCGATGGCCTGGCGCTGGTACAGGCGATCCGTGTGGACGATGCGCCGGCGCCCTGCGGTGAAGCGCCGCGGCTGCTCGACACGCCCGCTTTCCAGGTGGCGGGCATCGGCATGCGGCACACCCGCGACAGCGGCGGTGCGATTCCCGGACAATGGGCGCAGCTCAACCGGGAATGGCCGACGCCCGCTCCAATCAGCTTCGGCGTGTGCTGCAACAGTGATGACGATGGCGGCTTCGATTACATCGCGGCTCTGCCGGCAAGCGCGGTGTCGAGCGTGCCTGCGCATTGGCAACGGGTGGACGTGCCGGCGCGCCGCTATCTTGTGGCCTGGCACGGCGGGCACATCTCGGCCATCCGCTCGACCTGGTTCTGGCTGCTGGACCATTACCTGCCAGGCTCCGGCCTGAGCCTGGCCGAGGCACCGGACCTGGAACGCTACGACACCCGCTTTGATGAGCACACCGGCAACGGCGGCGTGGAGATCTGGCTGCCAGTCGACGAACGTCCCAACTGACAAGGAACTGAAGATGCGCATGATGGCCGCTGTGCTGGGAATGATCCTCATGGTCTCCACTGCCATCGCCGAGGGCAGCGAGACGCAGGCGGCCGGCGAGCGCCACGGCGCCACCACGGTGGCCAGCGCGGCTGTACGCGATGGGCAGCACCACGACGCGCTGCGCTACACGGTCTGGTACCCAGCGCTGGCCGGCAGCCGGGAAACCGCCCTGACCATCGGCCCGCCCGACGCACCGCTGTTCGAGGTCGGACGCGCAGCAGTGGATGCTCCCGTCGCGGGGGCTCGCCTGCCGACGCTGCTGCTGTCGCACGGTAACGGCGGCAGCGCACGCATGATGGGCTGGTTGGGCACGGCGCTGGCGCGGGACGGTTATCTGGTGATCGCGGTCGATCATCCCGGCAACAACGGTGCCGACGAGATGACGCTGGCCGGCAGCATGCTGAGCTGGCTGCGCGCGGATGATCTGCGCGCTGCGTTGGCCGCCGTGCAGGCCGATCCGATCCTCGGCCCGCATGTCGATCCAGAGCGGCTGGGCGTGGTCGGCTTCTCGGCCGGTGGCTACACCGCGCTGCTGGCAGCCGGTGCACGGCCCAGCCTGCAGCGACTGCTGGCCTTCTGCACCGCGCACCCGGATGACGGCGTCTGCCAACCGCAACAGGAGGCGGCCACGCACACGATGCAGGCGCGCCGGGCCGCTGCGGCTTCGCCCGCGCTTGCCCCCTGGATCGCCGAGGCTGACGCACAGCGCGCGATTCCCGGCGTGCGTGCCGTGTTCCTGCTGGCACCCGCCATCGTGCAGGCGCTCGCGCCCGCGCAGCTGTCCGCGTTGCGGCAGCCGGTATCGATCATGTTGGGGGCCGCAGACACCGTCGCGCCACCGGAGACCAATGGTGAGGCCGCACAGGCGCAGATTCCGCGCGCAACGCTGCAACGCCTGCCGGACGTGGGTCACTACGACTTCCTGGCGGCCTGTACCGCTGTCGGCGGGCAGAGGCTGCCCGGGCTGTGCAACACGTCGGTTCCCAGGGCGAAAACCCACCGGCAGGCGGTGGATGCAGCCACGCGATTCTTCGCCGACGCACTGCGCTAGTGGCCGCCGGGTGCGGCCCGGCGCTACAGTGGTCGCGTCCACGGAGGAACGATCATGCGCCTGCTGCACCTCACCCTGCCGGTCTCCGATGTCGGTGCCGTGGCCAGCTACTTCCACGATGTGCTGCAGCAGCGCGTGGTCGGCCCCCATGTGCACATCGGCTGGAGCACGATCGAACTGCAGCCCGCTGAAGGACGTCCGCTCGGAGGCGTGCACCTGGCCTTCAACGTACCGGACAACCGCTTCGGCGAGGCAATGACCTGGCTGCGCGAACGCACGCCACTGCAGCGCAATCCAGCAGGGCTGGATTACTTCGCGCTGGAAAGCAGCTGGCAATCGCAGTCGGTGTACTTCACTGGCCCCGATGGCTTGATCCTGGAACTGATCGGCCGCCGCCGCTTGCCCGACAGTACGCATCAGGGCGCCTTCCACGGCAGCGAACTGACCTGCCTGAGCGAGGTCGGCCTGCCCAGCCACGATGTCGATGCCGTGCGCGAACAGTCCAGCATGCGATTCGGCCTGCAACCGATCAGCCCGCCTTCGGCGCAGTTCGCGCCGATGGGCGACGACGAAGGCCTGCTGATCGTGGTTGCTGCGGACCGGCGCTGGTTCCCCGAGCAGAAGGACCTGCCCAATGCGCAGGGGCTGTTGCTGCAGGTCGGCGACGTGGCCGGCCCGGGCGTTGTGGAGGACGCTGCACTCGGCTGGCGTGTGCAGGCGACCTGATCTACCAGCTGCCCGACGCGCCGCCTCCGCCGCTGCGGCCGCCGCCTCCGGACCAACTGCTGGAGCTGCTCGACGACGAACTGCTGGATGACGAACTGGACGCGCTGCGGTGGCCGCCGGATGATCTGCGGCTGCCGCGTGCCTTCTCACCTGGCAGCATGGTGAAGATCCAGGTGAAGTACAGCACGAGCGTGCCGGCACTCCACCCGATCGTCGTGGCGAGGCGCGCAACCGGGCCGGCGCGATCGATGGCCAGCAGTGCGAAGAGCACGTAGCCCGCAGTCAGCAGCAACAGCACTGCGCACCTCACCCCGAAGCTGCTGCGGTCCTTGTGCCAGCGCGCGCGGCACGCCTGTACGAGGAAGAACACCAGCATGGCCACGATGCCTACCGCCAGGTCCAGCAACGTGTGCAGGGCCAGACTGGGTGGCAACTGGCCACGCACCACCATCACCACGAAGAACCCCGAACTGACCCCGAGCATGCCGAGCAGCACCACGCGCACACCGCGACTGCGGTGCCAGCACCAGCCAAGCAGGCTCGCCACCGGTACGCACAACGCCAACACGATGCAGAGCGCTGCCAGTGCCTGGCGTGGCGCCCACATGGCCGCCGCCAGCAGGCCCGCGGCCACCACGGCCGTCACCAGCAGCGGGCGGGCCCAGGCCGGCAATCGCTCCGGGTGCGCCTGCGCCGAGGGCGGCGAGCGCCACAGACCCGCAAGGAAGCCGGCCAGCAGCGTCAGTGCAACCACCGAGTCTGCGCTGCGCCAATCGGCCGGCAGCACGTTGCGCATCGATGGTTCTTCCCATGCCGGTAGGTCCTCGCCATCGATCAGCGCCACTATGATCTTCGTTCCGTCCAGCACTCCCTGGTCAAGGTCGCCATCGCGGAAGCGCGGCACGATCGCCTTGTCGATGATGCGGGCGGCATAGGCATCGGGTATCGCGCCCTCCACGCCGTAACCGGTCTGGATGCGTACACGGCGGTCCTGCACGGCCACAAGCAGCAGCACGCCATCGTCAACGCCTTCGCGGCCCAGCTGCCACTGGTCGAACACCCGCTGTGCGTAAGCTTCGATGCCCTCGTCGCCAACATGGTTGACTACCAGCACCTGCAGCTGCGCGCCGGTGCGCGCCTGCAACTGGGATGCCTGCGTGCGCAGTTTTTCGCGGGTATCCGCCGAAAGTGCGTTGGCGGCGTCCACCACCGGATCATCCAGCGCAGGGACTGCAGCACCGGCCATCACCACCATCGGCAACAGGCACAACAGCATCAACAGCCATTTCGTGGCCCAGGTGCACGTCATCCTGCGCAGCATCTTCACGTGCCCTGCCCCACCTCGATCTGCGCATGCAGCGCCTGCAGCTGTGCCGCCGTCTGGTTGAACACCTGGAGATCGGCGTCCACCAGGGCCGCCCAGTCAGGCGCGTGCCCCAGCAGTTGCGCCACCTGCTCGTTCGGCGCGCGATCGAAGCCCTCGCCAAGCACGGCAAGATAGCGCGCACGGAACCCCTCGGGATCGCGCTGGTCCTGCACATACAACTGCACGGCCAGCAGACCCGCATACAGGTAGTTCACCAGATAGTTCGGGTCTTCATACATCAGGCGCTTGCCGATCCAGGTGTTGCGCAGCTGCGGGTAGCGCTCCGGTTGCTGGCCGAAGCGTGCGAGCACCCGCCCGGTCAGCGCGTCCAGGTCATCGGCGGTGCCCAGCGTGCCGGCGGCAACGCCCTGGTAGATCGACTGCTCCAGCTGCGCTTCCTCGGATGAGGTGAACAGCTGCAGCACCATGTCGTCCAGCAGCGATTTCAGGTAGTAGGCCTTGGCACGCGGGTCCTGTGCCTGCTGGTACAGCTGGTCGCGGAAGCGCAGCTCGTTGTAGATCGCGAACGCCTCGGTCAGCCACTGGCTGCCATTGCGCTGCAGCGGCGACGCATGACCCCGCTGCATCCACTCGCCGTGCAGGGCATGGCCAGCTTCATGGGCGATCTCGACATCGCTTTCCAGGTCCCCGCTGCGGACACCAACGAACAGCATTGCCGGCACACCGGGAGCGCTCACGGAGAACGCGTCCTGGCTGCGGTCACCGCGTTCGGTGGCCAGATCCATGCGGTGGCTGGCCGGATCGAGCAGCGCGCGCAGTTCAGCGACGTACGCCGGGCCCAGGTGCTTCATGGCATCGGCGGCGTTGTCGCGCAGCTGCGCCAGCGTCAGCACCGGTGGCGTGTAGCCGGCATCGGGCACCGTGGTATCCCAGATCTGCGGCGCGTCGATGCCCGATCGCGCAGCGTGGTGCAGCAGCATCTCCTGGTAGGCGCGGCGGTCTCCCGCATGCTGTTCGATCGCCACCAGCGTTGCATCCACTGCGGCAGTATCCAGGCCCATGCGCTGATAGCCATGTGCCGGCGCCGAGCCGTCACCCTGCAGGCGTGCCGCGGCGTCATTCACCTGCACCAGCCCCAGCAGCACCGACGCCATCGGCTCACGGCGCGATTGCAGGCCTCGCCAGTAGCCCTTCCAGCCCGCCTCGCGCAGGGCGCGGTCGGGCTGCCGGGCCAGTGCCTGCCTGTCGCGCCCCGTGTCCCAGTGCCGGCCGCCGTGCTCGATCTGCGGGTACTCGGCGCTGCGCAGGATCTGCCCACGCAGGCGCGCGAAGCTGTCCAGCGCCGGATCGGCCAGTGCCTCCACGGCCTCATCCAGCGCGGCGTTGGCCGGGGCGGCGGCCTCCTTCAACGCGCGTGCGCGCAGGAAGCCATAGGGTGCTGCCCATGGCGCATCCGCGGGCGCCTCGCGCAGAGCGGCGCGGCCGCTGCGGGCAATGCGGCTGCACAGCCCCATCACCTGGTCCAGCGCCTGGGCCGGACGCTGATCACGCGCATTGCGGGCGGCCTGCAGGTGCAGGTAGCTGTGATGGCGCAGGCACTGCGCCTCCAGTACCTCGGCCTGCCGGAAGTGTTCCGCGGGTGCAACGGTGGACGCCTGCTGCAGAGCCTCGACGCGCTTGCCCAGTGCGTCACGCGCGGCCTGTTCGGCGGTGGCATTGGCGAAGTAGGCGCGGTCATCGGCATGCACCGACTGTGCCTGGGCGCCGCTGAGGGAGGCTATCGCCAGCACAGCTGCGATGGCGGTGGTGGTGGCGTGCTTCCTGAAAGCCTGCATCGGCGTCTCCCTGCCTGGACCAGGGATCGAGCCTAGCAGTCACTGGCCCGCCGCGCCTGTGCCGGATCAGGTTTCAGATCGACTCGTCCTCACGCTTGACCAGTGTCCAACACGGCGTCTGCGCAAAGGTGTAGGTCTGCTGGTCGCTGCTGTCCGGCATACGGATCTGCACCTGCCGCTGCCCGTCGGCCAGGAGGCTGACCTGCATTTCGCGGCCCTGCCCGGCCAACGCGGCAGGATCGGGCATCACCGGCCACTCCACATCGGCCAGCGCCAACCGGCTTTCCACCTTGCGCGGTTCCGGCTCGGCCTCTGCATCGATGTAACTGTCCAGCAGCGGATCGGCAGTAGCCTTTTCCTGCAGCGCGATCTCATTGCCGAAATGCTTCAGGAATGTATCGAATTCCGGGTGGGGGCATTCACTGCGTGCAGCCACAGGTGTGGGCTCGGCGGCAGTGATCGCCGGCGCCGCTGCGGCAGGCCCGGCTTCGCCCGCTGTCTGCAGCGGCTGCGGCGCTGGCGTGCAGGCAATCAGCACCACGCCACAGGCGAGCATCAGCAGTGCGGCAGAACGGTATCGACACATGGGCTCATCCTGAATCCGGTCCGGTCGCTCCATGCTACCGCGCGCCCTACAATTCCGGCATTCCGCCTGTCCGAGAGTCCTCATGCATCGCCTCCTGCTCCTGATCGGCCTGCTGCTGCCCGCCCTGTGGCCAGCGGTGGCGATGGCCGTCGATGTCCACGAAGGCGATCTGCTGTTTGTCACCGCCGGCCGCAGCGGCCTCAGTGCCGCCATTGACGATGCCACCGGCAAGCAGGGCGCGCCCAGCTTCGATCACGTCGCCCTGGTCGCTTCCACGCCGAAGGGCTGGGAGGTATTGCATGCGGACGAGAAAGGATCGCGCCGGCAATCGCTGGTCGAGTTCCGCCAGGAGGCGCGCGCCAAGCAGCGGCAGATCGTGGTCTATCGCCTGCATGCGCCGCAGCAGGCGGCCATCAAGGATGCGGTCGCCACCGCGCGCACGATGCTGGGCAAGCCGTACAACACGTCGTATGTGTTGAACGAGGACAGCTACTACTGCTCGGACTTCATCGAACGCGCCTTCCGTGCGCACCACGTGTTCGCATTGCAGCCGATGAACTTCCGCAACCCGCAGACCGGGGAGATCGCCCAGCACTGGGTGGATCTGTACCGCGGCATGGGCATGGACGTGCCGCAGGATCAGCCCGGCACCAATCCGAACGACATGTCGGCAGCGCCGGTGCTGCAGCGTGTCGGCGTGCTGGAATAAGCAAAGCCCCGCACGGGGCGGGGCTTCGCATCACCGGAGCTGGTAGCGAGGTCACTCTTCCTCGTCCTGCCCACCCTGCTGCTGGTTGCGCTGGTTGCGCTGCTGCTGTTCCTGCTGCTGTTGCTGCTGCTGGTCGCGGCCACGACCCTGCTGCTGATCCTGCTGGTTCTGCTGGCCCTGCTGCTTCTGGTTCGGGTTCTGGTTCTGCTGTGCCATGTCCGATCTCCAAAGCCACGCGCGGAATGCGGTGGACGGGACCATCGTCTGCAGCGATTGGTTAATCACACGTGGGTGGCCGGCTACATTCGTGTGTACGCCTGTGAATGAACGGGCGGAACCTCTTGCGGCACAAGCGCCTGAAGGATTCATGCGGGTTCGGCATGTGCTCATGCCGTCATCGGCGTTGCGCGCATTCATGGCGCTCGCAGCCGGAGACACGCGCTGAACGAGGCTGGCTTTCCCGGCTCACACAGGGAAGCCAACGCTGCATTCATGGCATCACCGGCGGCACGTACGCCAGCGTCATCCCCAGCAGCCACAGCAGGCCCAGCACCAGCGGGATATGCACCAGCAGCTGGATGAAGGTGAAGCCCACGATGTCGCGTGCCTTCAGGCCCAGCACGCCCAGCAGCGGCAGCATCCAGAACGGGTTGATCAGGTTCGGCAGCGCTTCGGCCGCGTTGTAGACCTGCACGGCCCAGCCCAGGTGCGCCTTCAGTTCGTTGGCGGCCTGCATCACGTAGGGCGCCTCGATGATCCACTTGCCGCCACCAGACGGCACGAAGAAGCCCAGCACCGCCGAATAGACGCCCATCACCAGCGCGAACGAATCGGTGCTGGCCACGTGCACGAACAGGCTCGACAGCCGGTGCGCCAAGGTCTGCCCGTCACCGCCGGCGGCGTGGGTGAGGATCATCGCGATACCGCCGTACAGCGGGAACTGGATCAGTACGCCGGTGGTGCTCGGCACCGCCTTGGCCACCGCGTTGAGGAAGCTGCGCGGGCGCCAGTGCAGCAGCAGGCCCAGCGAAATGAACAGGAAGTTGTAGGTGTTGAGGTTGGCGATGGCGGTGACCACCGGTTTGTTGGCGAACTCGTTGAACAGCCAACCGAACGCCAGCAACGAGAGCAGCACGGTCAGCAGCGGGCTGTATTCCAGCCACTCGCCCGGGCGCGTGCGCCGCTGCAGCGGCTCCGGCTCGGCCTGCGCGGCGCCGGGGAACTCCTCGGCAGTACGCGCACTGCCGGCCGCAGGCGCGGTCAGCCAAGCGATCAGCAGCGAGACCAGGATCAGCACTGCGGTCAGCGCGATCGACTGCCACAGGAAGATGGTTTCGGTGAACGGCAGGACGCCGGTGATCTCGACCAGGCCCGGCGGCATGCTGGCCGGATTGGCCTGCAGCTGTGCGGCCGAGGAACTCAACCCCATGGCCCACACCGCGCCCAGGCCGAGATAGGCCGATGCACCGGCCGCGCGGTAGTCCATGCGCAGTTCGGTACGGCGGGCCAGCGCGCGCACCAGCAGGCCACCGAACACCAGCGAGAAACCCCAGCTGAGCAGCGAGGCCAGCATGCTGACCAGGCCCACGTACACCACCGCGCCGCGACCGGTGCGCGGCACACGGGCGAGGAAATCGATGAAGCGTGCGACCACCGGCGCGGTGGCCACGGCGTAGCCACCGATGACCACGAAGGCCATCTGCATGGTGAAGGGAATCAGGCTCCAGAAGCCGTCACCGAAGGCGCTGGCGGTGGCCTGCGGGGTCGAGCCGAAGCCCATCGCGGCCAGCGCGACGATGACCACGCCCAGCACCGCGAACACATACGCGTCGGGGAACCACTTTTCCGCCCAGGCGGCCGAGCGCAGCGCTGCGCGCGCCATCCAGCCGTCCTGTACTGCTGCCGTCGAGGCCATCGCCTACCCTCCCAGGTTCGATGGATCGATTCTGGGCGGTGGGGTGCGGCCTGTCAGCCACCTATTGGTCGTAGGTCGCGGAGGAGGGTAGTGCCGGCCGCTGGCCGGCAACCTCGGGATCGTGCACGGGTGCAGCCGGCCAGCGGCCGGCTCTACCAGATCTGGGGACGGTCGCAGGTAGTGGGTGGCGGTAGTGCCGGCCGCTGGCCGGCAACCTCGAGATCGCACACGGGTGCAGCCGGCCAGCGGCCGGCTCTACCAGATCCAAGCATCATCGCAGGTGGTGGAAGGCGGTAACGCCGGCCGCTGGCCGGCAATTTCCCAATTGGGATGGTCGTGCAGCCGGCCAGCGGCCGGCTCTACCTCACCTTGGGCTCAACGCAGTGCCAGATCCACGGCGATGCCGGCAAACAGCGCGGCACCCACCCAGTTGTTGTGCAGGAACGCCTTGAAGCAGGGGCCGCGCTCGCGGTTGCGGCAGATCCAGAATTCGTACACCACCAGCGCGGTAGCCACGGCCACACCGGCCAGGTAGTACCCACCCAACCCTCCACGCACGCCGACCAGCGCCATAGTGGCCAGGAACAGCGCGTACAGCACGCCCTGGATGACCAGGTCGAGGTCGCCGAACAGGATCGCGGTGGAGTGCGAGCCCATCTTCAGGTCGTCCTCGCGGTCGACCATGGCGTACCAGGTGTCGTAGGCGGTGGACCACAGGATGTTGCCGGCGTACAGCAGCCAACCCAGCATCGGCACCTCGCCCTGCACGGCGGCGAAGGCCATCGGGATGCCCCAGCCGAACGACATGCCCAGGTAGACCTGCGGCAGATGGGTGTAGCGCTTCAGGTAGGGGTAGCTGGCGGCCAGGAACACGCCGATGAAGCTCAGGCCGATGGTCAGCCCGTTCATCGTCAGCACCAGGCCGAACGCAACCAGCATCAGCACCGCGAACAGAGCGAGCGCGGCGCGGCCACTGATTGCGCCGGTCGCAAGCGGGCGGGACTTGGTGCGCTCCACGTGCGGGTCGAGCCAGCGATCGGCGTAGTCGTTGATGACGCAACCGGCCGAGCGGGTCAGCCACACACCGGCGGTGAACACGAACAGGGTCCACAGCGGCGGCAGGCCGCCTGCGGCCAGCCACAGCGCCCACCAGGTGGGCCACAGCAGCAGCAGCGTGCCGATCGGGCGATCAGCGCGCATCAGACTCCAGTAATGCCGCCAACGCGGCGTCGCCGGCGACTGCGGCGAAATGAGGGGGGTATCAGCCATGGCGATAGGATACTCCTGCGCCTCCGGCAGGGCTTTGCCCGTGGGGGGAGATTTGTTCGGCGAAACTGGATAGAATGCCGGTCCCGCACCGCCTCATGGCGCTGCGATGCCCGCCCCGGCACTGGTCGGTGGTGCGGCGGTTCTACAACGCGCCCGTAGCTCAGCCGGATAGAGTAGTGGCTTCCGAAGCCATTGGTCGGGGGTTCGAATCCCTCCGGGCGCGCCATTTTTCCTTCATTGCCTGTACGCAGCGTCCCAACCGGGCGATGCTGCGAAGTCGCAAGGAATCCGGCTCGCCGCCAGGAATGTCAGGGAATGAACGTTGCCGAGCGATGTTCGCAATCGGCAGCGTCCTGTACCACGATGGAGTAATTCGCGCCCGCGCTGGATGCGCCGGGCAGGAACAGGCCATCACCATCGAACAGAACGCTCTGCTGTTCATCCTGCCCGATCGACACCCCGATCGCTCCCGGTGTGATTTCCTCAAGGATCACGTTGTAAGGCCGCCAGGCATCTTCGCCTGTGCGCCTCATCTCTGCGCGAGCGGTCCTTGAGTTCAACCTGCGTCTCTCATCCACCCACAGCTGAAGCGGCTGACCAGCGTTGTGGCTGACCTGGAAGCGCCCATAGGTCAGCCCGTCGATGCTCTCGGTGCCGATGTAAGTGAATTGGGCCGGCTGACACTTCGTCGTGCTGTTCGGATGCGCCGCACAGGATGTCAGTGCGGCCGCGAGGCAAAAGGCAGTCAGGCGCTTCATGGGTTCGAGGCCTGATGTGGGTGGTTGTCGCGGCGGAATGCGGCGGTGAGGGCAACCAGCACTACGCCCCAGAGCGGCGTGAGCAGCACGACGCTGATCACCGTCAGCGAAACCGGTACCTGCCAGAGCAGCGATGGCCTGAATCCGCTGAATCTGTAGGCTTCCAGTACAAGTACCACGACCTGGGCCAGAAGGCCCGCGAGCAGCCCCAAGCCAGCCCCCTTGGCAAGCCGCCTGAACGTCAGGCGGCCAGCGGCGGGAACCCGTGCGCCAATTCCCAGCAACAGAAGGCTGACGGCATACAGCCAGAAGAAAACCTGATGTGAGTCGAAGGCGTAAAGCGCCCTGCCCACAAAGTGCAGGAACAGCCAGAGTGCTCCACACGACACCGCGTAGGCCAGCCCGTACCGAAGAATCTGCCTCGCTTTCATCTTGTACCTCTCCGAGGCGTGCAGGCCGATCGCGTTCTGTTGTGGAGGAGCGCGGGCGCTCATGCACCTTGCCTCCTGCTTGGCGGCCTACTCACGCAGCCCATCGCGCAGCGCTCGAGAGTACTGCCTGCCCGAAGTCACTGTCGACACCGAACCGGGAAAGCAGTTCGCTGAGTACAGGATCCATGATGTTCATCGAGCTGCACGCACGGTAGAGCCCATTGCGTTGGCCCGATGGTGATCCGTCCTGTAATCCATCCCTGCGTCAGCTCCCTGCCGGCCTACATGCCCGCTCAACAGCTGCAATCTATGCCCCCGCCCGCAAACACACCAACAGAGCGCTCGCAAATGAAATTCCCACTTCCCTATTCCCACCTCAGACCCACACACATAAGAATCTTCAAAGCGCTCCTGAGCACCCTCCGAAGACCTTGGCAGGCCTCTTACTCAGGCTCACAGCAACCACTCGATGCACTTGCTCCCCACAACTTCCCATTACCCCGTACAAGATGAGAATTCCATTGTCATTTATGTAGCCGACAAAACTCCCGCCTCCTGCACCCGAGGCCGCTCTGACGAGATAAACAGTCTCCCCCTCTGCCGGCACTAACCCATTCAACTGTAGTGGCGCGAATTTCTCAGCAGCATCCGATGCTTGGATGATGCTCAAGTTCTGATCGAGCATCCACTGAGCAATCGATTTTTCGCTCTGCGGATTCAAGGTGGCCAAGCGGTCACTTCGAAGTGTCGTCGAGTTCCCAGGAATGATCTCATCCGATGAAAAGTCCACCCAATCTGAGTTCCATTCAATGTGTTTGATCTGGCTAGTGCCACAGCCTCCGAGCAATGGAAGAAGGAGCGCAGCCACGCGTAGACTCACCATCATTTGCACCCCAACCGCTTCTTGATAGCGTCCCGAACCCTATCGTCTGGAACGCCAAGATGCTCTGCCATGATGTTTCCCTCCCACCCCGGAACGGGCTTGGTAGAACGAGATGGCGCCTGCGACACCACATCGTACATATCAAAACGACCATCGTACTTGAATTTCATCAAATGCCCTGCTTCGTGCGCAGCCGTCCACTCAGTGTTTCCTGCATACCATTTACCGACACTGCCTCCAGTTACGGTCGCCCCCCTCCCCAGCGGAACCTCAACACGGTTTAACCGACCTTTCTCCGGCTGGCTAACAGTCACTGTAAATCCGGGCGCAGACCAGGTCGATTCAATTGCATTTACCATTTTTCTCAAAGTCTCAGGAGTAGCTCCCTCACCACTGAAGCGAATAGGGATGTCGATATGAACTCCACCGTCCACGCAAGTGCAATTGGCCAGCAGTCCGAGCGGATCAACCACCTGCACTGGATCAGCTGATACATAGGAGAAGGTAGATACCCCTCCGTCGAATCCCATCGGATCACTCTGCGAATAGCGCCCCGCTGCCGGGTCATACTCCCGCTGGTAGTTGTAGAACAACCCACTCGCAGCCGTGGCCTGCTGGCCCGGGAATCGTAGCGCCAGCTCGAACGCCCCACCATCCCCATCCGGATCAGCGTTCGGAATCTGGTTGCCGAACACCTCGCTCTTGTTGTTCCACTCCCAGATCGCCGCATCGCGCATCGGATCGATCACCACGCGCGGCGTACTCAGATGATCCGGCTGCACGTAGGCCAGCTGCAGAACACCGGTACTCGGCACATTGATCAGCGCCACCGGATAGTTGTCCAACCAGATGGCCTGCAACTGCGCCTGGCCCGTGGCCGAGTAGTTGTCCAGCCATTGCCCCGCCTCGTCATACAGGGTGATCTGAGCCGCACCACCGGCAGGGGTCCGCAGCACGCGCTCGCCGCGATGGTTGTAGGCGTAGCTCTCCAGTACAGCATCGCCCTGCTTCACCGCGTTCATGCGGTTGGCATCGTTGTAGGTGAACGTCTTGCTGCCGATGCTGCTGGTATTGCCCGCTGCGTCATGGGTACGCGCCTCGCCATCCACCGCAGTCAGGCGATGGCTGCTTGCGGGATAGGTGTAGCTGGCGGTGCTTGCCGACGTGGTCAGCGCGGTACGATTGCCGGTGGCGTCATACGCATAGGTTTCAATCGGCGTGCCGGTCGTGCCGTCCTGGGTCTGGGTCAGGCGGCCCAGAGCGTCGTAGGCGTACTTGGCCAGCACCGTCGAGCATGTGCCGGTCTTCAGTTCAGAGGTCGTTGCGGCCGATTGAGTCCAAGCATGGCAATTCTACGATTCCGTACCCGCGCAACGCACCGCGTTTTTGGCGTGAATTACCATGGCAGGAGCGAGGACCAAGAGTGCGAACACTATTACAACTGTCAGGGCCAGCCACCATTTATTGCCTGTAACCGCAAGCACGAAGGGAATACAGCGATGACGGCCAGTACATGAGCATAGAGTAGAAGAAGCACATATCTGTACAGACTCGACGCCGAATCCGCAACGCCCGCAATACTTCCGCACCGACCTGTTAAGTGAATTGAATGTAGAGAAGCTCTGTTCACGTGCCCCGCAGGAGGAGCACGTGAATGAAAGTATCGACCTCACCGGCAAACCTCCTCGCCAACTATTGCCGCCGCTGCGACAGCATCAGGATGCTGATAGGTAACTCTAAAGGATGAACATAGACAGCGAGCCGGATACCGGGATCCTTACCGCTGGTGAAAATATATAACTGACACCGAAACCCGAGGCAGCGCGGCTCAGTAGCTGTACGGGATACTTGGATGCTACTGCACTGACTGCCGTCGCGGTCTGACCAGGGGGCGAGGATACCTGGGAGAGCACGGCGTTCAGTTGAGTATGGGTACTGATTGCTTCCTGTTGAGTCCCTTGGCCCCACCAGTGTTCTCGTCCAGTGAGAGCTGCCGCACGCCACACGCCCCCCGTGATCTAGTCGGATACCGAGCTGGTGGGCGGACCGGGTGGCTGCGCTGTGGCCTGCTGATTAGAGCAGGCCCGATGCGGATGTTATGGAACACACGCCGCACATGCGGCGTGTGCTACCGAACAATGGCGATCATGGAGGTAGCGTTCGAGAAGAATCAGCTCGGGTCCGACGCACGGGATGCTAGGGCAGACGGAGCAAACGTAGAGACCCGATGTGGATGGGGCTAGTTCTCCCATAGATGTGTCTTCTTGACCCGCCATACTCCTTCCTCTTTTCTCAAGAACACATCTGCGTTCTTTCCTGTCGGAGGGAATCCGATTTCCATGAAAGCAGCATCGTCATCAAAGTACAACTTCTCAATGGCAATGAATGGCGAAGTGCGATCATATGACGACGACTTTACGAACTGAAATCTCCCGCCGTTGGCTTCGCACAACGGCAATGAAGATGACGATTCATCGCCATCCCATAGAACGTTTATCCGTGAAGATCCCCATCCATCTCCTCCGTATGCAGAAAGCGCTGAATCCGAGGATGCCGCCTGGATGATTGCCACCGGATCATGACTACACGGAGCACCTCTTTCACTGGATGACTTTGCGCATCCAAATAGGGTAAATGCAATTATCAAGCACAAGCCAACGCGAAAGAGGTTAGTGTGAAGCAGGCCTTCTGATCCCATAGACATACTCTTCATAGCTCCAACCCTCCTCGCCCTTGTACTGATTTTTGTTCCAGAAATACTCCGAGAAGTGAACCAACTCGTGCTCCAGTGTTCTTTCCAGCTTCTGCAGGAGTTCTGGGCTTCGGTCACCCGATTCGAAGCGGTCAAAATAGGTCTCATGAATAAATATCTCACCCGAGCCAGGCGCGTAACTACCATCGTCATGCCTCATGTATTTTGGCGTAATGACTGGCCCATCGCATTTCGATAGAAGCTGATCAAGATGCCCCTGTCCGATGTTTCCGTATCGCTGGAATCCATCATATTTGCGACTGGTCATTCGATCTTTCGTTCCATTCAAGAATTCCGTCGTCGCGGGGTACTTCTTGCTGACCCACGAGTGATAGCGGAGAAGTCCTAATGGATCGACAAAGTCTAACGGATCATTTCCTGTGTACGCGTAGATTGAAGCTCCGCCTCTCAAACCGATCGGATCACTCTGCGAATACCGCCCCACCGCCGGGTCGTATTCCCGCTGGTAGTTGTAGAACAACCCACTCGAATCCGTCGCCTGCTGGCCGGGGAAGCGCAACGCCAGCTCGAACGCCACACCATCGCCATCGGGATCGGCACTCGGAATCTGGTTGCCGAACACCTCGCTCCTGTTGTTCCACTCCCAGATCGCGACATCACTCACCGGATCAATCACCACGCGCGGTGTGCCCAGATGATCTGGTTGGACGTAGGCAAGTTCCGGCACGCCGGTGCCCGGCACGTTGATCAGCGCCACCGGGTAGTTATCCAGCCAGATGGCCTGCTGTTGCGCCTGCCCCGTGGCCGAGTAGTTGCCCAGCCACTGCCCGGCCTCATCGTACAGCGTGATCTGAGCTGCGCCACCGGCTGGAGTACGCAGCACGCGCTCGCCGCGATGGTTGTAACCGTAGCTTTCCAGCACGGCATCGCCCTGCTTCACCGCGTTCATGCGGTTGGCATCGCTGTAGGTGAAGGTCTTGCTGCCGATGCTGGTGGTATTGCCCGCTGCGTCATGGGTGCGCGCTTCGCCATCCACCGCAGTCAGGCGATGGCTGGTTGCGGGGTAGGTGTAGCTGGCGGTGCCTGCCGAGGTGGTCAGCGCGGTGCGATTGCCGGTGGCGTCGTAGGCATAGGTTTCAATCGGCGTGCCGGTCGCGCCGTCTTGGGTCTGGGTCAGGCGGCCCAGCGTGTCGTAGGCGTACTTGGCCAGCACCGTCGGACCTGCGCCGTTCTTCAGCTCGGTGATCGAACCGACCGGGTCGTAGCCGTAGCCCAGCGACAGACCGCCCGCAGCCGGGTCGTGCACCGCCTGCGGGCGATAGTCCAAGTCCAGCGGACGCTGCAGCTGCCGCCCATTGCCATAGGCCCAGCCGGTGGCCGGGCCGAAGGCCGCATAGGTCACGTTGTTCACCACGATCTGGCGCGCCTGGCCGGGGCGGGTGAGGCCGATCTGGCTGATGCGGCCCTGGGTATCGCGCACGTAGTCGGCCACGCTGCCGTCGGGGTAGGTCAACGCGGTCAAGCGACCCGACTTGCTGTAGGCATAGCGCAGAGTGGTGGCCACACCATTGACGGTCTGCACCTTGCGGGTGACCTGGCCGAAACGGTCATGGCAGTACTGGGTGCTGCCATTTGCGTGCAGCACCTGCCCCAGGCGGCCCTTGGCGAAGCGCTCGTCGGCGGCACAGGCGGCCGGCGCCACGTCATAGCTGTAGCCCACGTCCAGATTGGGGTCCGGATAGGCGATGCCGATCAGGCGGTTGAGTGCATCGTAGTGATAGGTGGCGGTGATGC
>OJST01000102.1_pt1 | contig 24714 bp, 26 predicted proteins | sample 1599491 | NCBI WGS metagenome assembly OJST01 (sample SAMN04436635, study PRJEB24849) | human gut metagenome | biome: human gut; feature: NICU; material: stool | host: Homo sapiens | place: USA: Saint Louis, MO | collected 2010-02-10
GGCGCTGTGCGCGCACCACGGCCTCGCGCAGCATCGCGCGGTCGGCCTCGCTCAGCGCCTCTCCTCCACCCTCGCACCAGGACTCATTGAGCCCGGTCTTCCAGTTGCCATAGGCACCGGCCTGCGGCGGGCCTGCGTGCAGCACATACCAGCCGCTGCGCTGGCCACTGCCATCGCCCTCGGCGCGTACGCGGCACAGACGGCCATTGGCCAGGACAGATTCGCCCGTGCCGACGCATAGACCTGCCGCACGCAGTGCCGCAATGAATCCCTCAGGCCGCGTCATCGTCGGCCTCCAGCTGGCTGCTGTGACGGGCGTTGGCCAACACGGCGGCGAGGTCCTCATGCACGTAGGCGGCGCTGAACGCTACAGCCTCAAAGGGCACCGCCATGCGCTCATCGACGCTGGCCAGCAGCAGTGCAGCCGAGCGTGCACGCTCCACGCGATTGAAGCTGTCCTCGCTGATCCAGTAGCCAAAGGGCATGGGGGCAGCGCTGCGCGAAAGCGCTTGCGGCGGCGCGGCAGCAGCCTGCTCGGCTTGCAGGTCGGCCAACTGCAAAGCCATGCCTCGGTCGAACTGTTCCTGCGACTCCGCAGGCGCGAACAACGACAGGCGCACGCGCACCCGCGCCGCGACGGTGGCCAGCTCCAGGCAATCGCGCTCCAGCGGCCACAGCAGGCGCTCGCGCAGGCGGTCCTCCAACGGATGGCCTTCCAGCGCCTCATCCAGTTCGCCACTGAGGATGGCCAGACGACGTGAGGCCTTGTTGTGCAGCCGCTCGACGCGGCGAGCCACCTCGACAATATGGGCGGTACGCTCGGCATCGAACCAGGTATCGGTGATGGTGGCGCTGAGTACGCCATCGGCCACGCCCGGTACGCCGGACACACTCACGGTTTCCGTGTTCATGCAGTCACCTGCGCATCACGGACCATGGCCAACAACTGGCCTACGGAGAGTGCTTCCAGTGCACCGGGTCGGCGTTCCAGCGCGTTCACCAGCTGCGACAGTGCGGCCATCGGCATCGTATGGATGCGCTGCAACTGACACACAGCGCTGAACAGGTCATGCGTGGCCGCATCGTCGTTGGCGACGGCAGCATTCAGGGCGAGAGCGTTCATCGCGCGGCCTCCTGGACGGTGGCGGCAATGGCGTGTTGCACCTCGCCCAGCGTCAACGCCTCGGGGGCCTTGCCGGTGGCCTCAAGGCGCGCAGTCAGCGCCAGCCAGCGGGAATGGTCCCAGTCGAGGGTGTCGGCGATTTCGCCAAGATGGTGTGCGATACGGGTGGCAAAGCGCGACGGCGCGGCCAGGGTGTCGAGAGACATGGCAGGATCCTTGTGTGAAATTGGATCCGCCAACTCGCTGCTAAACGAGGTGACGGACGGTACGCGGTTAGCAGACCGGCACAAGGACCGGCAGGCCTTTCGGCCTCCGCGCACCGCCCGCCATAGAACTGGCAAGCAATCGCCCGCGACGACACAGCGAGCAATAAAAAAGCGCCATGCATCGGTCGATGGGCGCTGGTGCGCCTTGTGAGTCGGGCTGCTAAACCCGGTCGCCGATTGTGCGGCGACGGGGCAATGCTGCGCCTGGTGAGCGGGTGCTGTCAACAGTTGCGTCATCGCCGTGCCTTGCGTGGGGTCACGGGTTCTGGCGCGGCCTGTGCACTGAGCGCGGCGCGTTCAGCGGAGCTGCTGATGGGCAGGCAGACGTCCCCCCTCGGGCACGCACTCTGCGTATGCGTACGCACGATTTCGGTGTAGGCCGAGAACGTGTGACCGCACAGCGCATTGCGGCACTGGAGCACGGATTCGCGCAACAGTTTGGAATGCAGCACGCTGGTGCGCACGATGGCGGGCGTATCGCAATGCGGGCAGCGCAGGAAGGCTCTGGATTGGCTCATTGCAGTGCCTCAGCAGTCAGTGATGGAACGGCTGCCCGCGACACCACGCGACAGCGCGATGCGGCCACCTTGCTCAGTCCGACTCTGCGAGAAATTCAGTGCCAGGTTCGGCTGCGCCACAGCTGTGCGCAGATGCTCAGCCAGGAACTTCGCCTCTGCCGGGCTGAGGCTGAATTTCTGGTTGGAGATGGTCAAGGTGATGGTGTCTTTCATGGCTGCACTCGCAGGTGGGTGTCGGGAATGTGGGTGGCAATCCACGCGTCCACGTCCGACTCCAACCAGACAGTTACGCGCGGGGAAAGGGGGATCGATGCGGGGAACCGGCCGCGCCTCATCAGCCAGTACAGGTGCGAGCGGGAAATGCCGGTGCGACTGAGCACTTCGGGCTTGCGCAGGAAGCGTTCACCGCGTGCGGCGTCAGGCCGAGAATGATCGGCAGGCTGACCGGGTGCGGTCGCCTGAGGGGCTGGGGAACCAAGCATGTGAGAGGTCGCGGGGCTGACGTTTAGTCAACCGCCGCCCTGTGTTGTGGGCTTGGTTAGAAGGCTAGAGACAGCTGCCGCTCAACTCACGCAGCACGATGTGTAGGGAAAATTTTTACAGTATTTTGTAAAATTACACATGACGAATTCCCCTTGACGGCGCACGTTCTCGATGCGAAAGCCAACTGGCGGGAGCTGACAATCGAGCGCAGCAGTCAAGCCGCCCGACTGGTTGCGCAGGACAAACGGACGCGCCTGGCAACCTGCTGCTCCAAGCCGACGGCGCAAAATGTGCGGCGAGCGAACTATCGATTACCGGCGGGTTCGGTCTGGTCATCGGCCGTCATGACGACAACTCGGCGGCCTACAAAGCCACCCGCTGGCCGGAAAGAGGCTGCGGCAGAGCCATTCAATCGGCGTGCGCCATCGATCCAGATACGTCCAATGTGGATCGATAGGGCGCAGCTGTAACCAGCGTAACCAGCTGTAACCAGTGAATGCGGCGCTCCGAAAATGGACGCAACCGACTGATTTTTAATACGTTTCTCAGCGGTGTAACCAGTGTTACCACTGTAACCAGCAGAAACAGTAAGTTAGAAATGAAAGATGGAAGAACGGGAGGTCAGCTGGAGGCTCTCAAGCCGTCCAGATAGTCCGCCCACGCCTGCATCATTTTTGCCCGCTCAATCAGGTGAGCCGTACGGTTGTATGCCCGTCCGTTGGGATCACGCACAGCGTGTGCAAGCTGGTGCTCGATGTAGTCCGGACGGAAGCCCAGCACCTCATCCAGCACAGTGCGCGCCATCGCGCGGAAGCCATGCCCGGTCATTGTGTCGGAGTCGTAGCCGAGGCGACGTAGCGCCGCGTTGATCGTGTTCTCACTCATGGGCCGCCCCTTGCCACGCACACTGGGAAACACGAACTCTTTCCGTCCAGTCAGCGGGTGCACAGACCTAAGAATCGCCACAGACTGCGAAGCCAATGGAACAACGTGCGATTGGCCGGTCTTGCTTGCCGTGAACCGCCATTCGCCATTGTCCAGGTCGATGTCCGACCATCGTGCACGACGAAGCTCACCAGGGCGAACGAATACCAGCGGCGCTAGGCACAGGGCCGCCATGACAATCGGTGATCCTTGATAGCCGTGTATTGAGCGCAGCAGTTCTGCGATCTGCTTGGGCTCAGTCATGCTGGCGAAGTGACGCCCTTCGGGCGAAGTGAGCGCTCCTTTCAGATCCTCTGCCACGTTTCTGTCTGCACGTCCTGTCGCAATCGCGTATCGAAGAACCTGGCTGACCAGCATCCGCGCCCGATGTGCAGTTTCGACCGCGCCGCGCCCCTCGATCTTGCGCAGCGTCTCCAACAGTTCACGCGCTGTGATCGCCGCAATGGGTCGTTGCCCGATGTACGGCGTCAGATCTTTCTCGATCAAGCGCGTCTCTCGTTTCACCGACCCGGCAGACAGCTTCTTGGCTCTCATCGCCAAGTGTTCGCGCGCCAGCGCCTCGAATGTGTTGGTGGCCAGTTCCAAGCTGGCCACTTTCTGCGCCTTGCGCTGCTCGCCCGGATCAACACCTTCGGCCAACAGCTTTCGCGCAGCAGCATGGCGCTCGCGCACGGACGCCAGGCTCACCTCTGGATAGGTGCCAAGCGACAGCGTGTTGCGCTTGCCGGTCACAGGACGCCGATAGTCCCAGCGCCACCATCTGGCGCCATCAGGTTTCAGCAGCAGGTACAGGCCTCCACCGTCTCGCAGCTTCTGCACGGCAGCGGTGGGCTTGGTCCTGCGAATGGCGGTATCGGTCAATGACATGGTGGCGGTAACTGATTCGGCGGTAACAGGTGTAGAGCGGGTGGAGGTTACCGCCAAAGATACCGCCAGAGAAGCCTGGATGCTCCTGGATCACATAGGACGCAATCAGACGCAAAAAAAGCCGAAACCCCTGTTTTTTCAGGATATTTTAGCCTTCATAGGACGACATAGGATCATCAATTGGTGGGCCCACCAGGATTCGAACCTGGAACCAAGGGATTATGAGTCCCCTGCTCTAACCGTTGAGCTATAGGCCCTGTAAGGGTTTCAGGCGCGTTTGCGCGGGGACCGTGGTAATTCCGGTGTAACCGCGTCGCCTGAAAGGTGCTGCTGTAGGGCCGCCATTGCGTCCTGCATCGAAGCCGCGTGAGTGTACCGTTCGGCCATGGCTCTTGTCTTCCAGCCGCCCATTGCCTGGATGGTGGCCGCATCAAGCCCGGCGTGCGCCGCGTTGGTAGCTGCGGTGTGTCGCATGGTGTGCGGGGTGACGTGCTTGGTTATGCCCGCGGCTCGCACGCATCGCGCGAACACGGAATTCATCTGGTACGCCCGGCCGCTGCCGGCGCGTGCCGAGGGGAAGAGAAAGTCGTCGGACTGAAGACCCTCGATGACCTTGGCAAGGTATTCGGCCAGCACCTGCGGCATCGGCTGCTCGCGCCGGCCGGCCTTGTCCTTGCCGATCCACAGGATGCGCCGCTGCACGTCGACGTCGCCGGCGCGCAGGTTGAGCGCCGCGCTGTGCCGCAGGCCGGTGTAGAGCGTCACCATCACGAACCGGTGCGCCAATGGCGACAGATCCTCCTGCGCGGCCAGCAGCAGCCGCTGCGACTCCTCCGGGGTCAGGTAGACCAGCTTCCCCTGGGGTTCACGCTGTCGGACCAGCAGCGGCGCTGCAGCGAGAAGCTTGCGCCGACGCATGGTGTTGAGCATGTGCAGCAGCGCAGAACGCTCACGGTTGATCGTGCCCGCGCTGGCGCCCTCGCCTTTCCGGGTGGCCACGTAGGCGAGCCAGTCATCATCGGTCAGCCTGGCGACCGGTCGGCGCCCGAGGTGCGGCTTGATGTGATCGCGGAACCGCCGCTCCTTGGTGTCAATGTCCTTGCCGTCATGCCTGCGCAGATAGTCCAGGTAGTCGTCAGCCGCCTGCGCGACGGTCTGCGAGGCGTTGCCCTTGCTCCCCTGCACCCCGTGCGACGCACTGCGCTTGGCGGCCTTGAGCGCGGCCACCACGTCCTCCGCTTGCGTACGGGTGTACCCCTCCGACTCCAAGCCCACCACCTGGTGATGCCGGCGCCTTGCCACCATCACGTTGACCGACCAGCGACCATCGCCGTTCGCGGTGCGGGTGTAGGTGATCCCGTGTTCGCTGATGGACTGGCCGGGCTTCAGCGCGCGCTGCGCCGACCTGGTGAGCTTGGTAAACGCAGCCATCAAAAGTCCATTTCGTCCATCCATCGCATGCGGGCCTGAAGGTCATCTCCAAGAACCTTCACATCTTCACGGAGGCGGTCCAGATACTTGGCTATGCGCAGGTTCTGCTCTTCCAGCATCCGCTGCTCTTTGATGATCTCCGCAATCCGCGCAGATAGCTGGGCGGCCATATCTGAGTCATCCTCCTTTCGGACAGCGCCCGTATAGCTGGCAAGTTCCTTGCTGAGATCCTCAAGGCGCTGCTCCCCCTCTTGGAGCGCAGCGAGAAGATCGCCGCGCTCCGCAAGCCTAGCCTGCAGAAGCGTTGCTTCCAGAACTGACTCAAAGCTCGCCTCGAGCCGCCGAACCAGCTCGGCGGTGAAGCTGCGGCCTGCCTCATTGGCAGCCTGCGTGATGCGCTCCTTCAAGGCAGCAGGGAGCCGCACGTTTGTTTGCTGGTCGTCTTTCTTAGCCATGCCAAACGATAGCACGTAGCAAAAGTGCTTGCATATTCCAGATTCCGGGAGTAGCGTCTCCAACGTAGCACTTTTGCTACGTTCGCCCGGAAGGCACATGAGCAACCCCCAAGCCACCAACCCGCCGCTGGATCGCCTCAGCACCTCAGCCGCAGCGGAGCGGCTCGGTCTGAGCAAGAGCACTTTGGACAAGATGCGATGTGAGGGGCGTGGCCCCCGATACCTGCGGGTGGGCAAGCGTTGCTTCTACCGGCCTGCAGACCTGGACGCCTACCTGGAGGCCGCAGTTGTGGAGACGGCGGACAGCCGTGCGCTGCCCCGCTGAAAAGGAAACGGCTCGCCCGGCGGCAACCGGGACGAGCCGTGAAAGCCATCGAACCCTCACCAGGAACGAGACCATGAAGAAGACTGTACAGCAACCAGCGCCCGAATCAATCGGGCAAACCCCCGATGCGCATTCAGAAAACTCTGACGCACTGGCTCCGGCAGACACCCGCTACGACTGGTTGCGCGAGGAATGGCGGCAGAGCAACCACGCTGATCAGTACCGGCTGGAGATGGTTGACCGCGCGCTGTACGCCGCGAGTGGGCTCCAGAGGATTTTGATCCGGGAACAGCGCGGCCGCGCGCTGCAGGCCGCCGCCCCCGATCAGCTGTCCCATGACCTGCTGGACGAGCCCGAGGCCGAATCAATGTGCGACGCGGTAGCGCTGCTCCTGCACATGGCCATCGACACCCTGGAGCCTCTGCGCAGTGGGGGTGGTCGATGAGCCGCCGATTCGAAGTGATCCCCATTGCCTGCGACTGCTGCGGCAAACCGCTGCTGCCGGTGTTCGGCACGTTCCATCGGGTGGAGCGGGAGTTCGGGTGGGCCTCCCTGCCCTACGTGCTGTGCGGCGACTGCGCCCTGCAGCACCGGGGCAACCCGACCGACGCGCGTGTGCACGAGTGGATCCAGCGCCGCGCCGATCGCGCCGGCGCTGATTGGGGCCGCAGTGTCGGTCAGCTGCTGCAGAGTGCCGCTCGGGTGGTGGCCGCACGGGAGCGCATGCGATGAACGTGACCCGGATCACCCCGAGGGCTCAGGTGGAGCGAGATCTCCTGCTCCCAGCACATCTGCGAGAGCAAGGGTTCGGATTTCAAATCGATGCCCTGCTCGGCTATGCGTCAGCGGTCATCAACTGCATCCACCACGCGGGGCCAGATTGCGCGGATGAGCGCGCGCTGGAAGTGGTGCAGATGCTGATCGGATTTGCTCGCGATCTTTCCAAAGAGCGCGACGGCCACGAGCTGGAAGAGAACGTGTGACACGCATGTCCAAGCGGGCAAAGTTCACTGGCCGAGGGAAGGGGCCACCCTTCCTTTCGATCCTCCATGACATATCCGACTCGCCAGAGTTCGGAAGCCTAAGCGCCTGGGCGTGCAAGCTCCTCATCGAGCTTGCACGCCAGTACAGGCCCGGCAGGAACGGTGATCTGAGCATCCCCTGGTCGATGCTCAAGGAGCGTGGCTGGAACAGCAAATCAACGGTGGTCGCGGCCAAGCGAGAGCTACTGGAGGCCGGCTGGATCATCGAGACCCGGAAGGGCACCAACAACGTATGCAGCCTGTACGCGCTCACCTACTACGCCATCGATGAGTCAGACAAGCACCTGGAGCCGCCAACCACGACGCCGCCACACCTTTGGCGAGCAAAACGAAAAGAGGGGTCGCTATGTGTACCGACAGCGAGCAGCAGCAGTGCGTAGAAATTGAGAATCGGGTTCGCTATGCGTACCTACGAGGTCGCTATGTGTACCTACTCGAAGAGGTGTCGGTACACCTACAGACCTCCGGGTTCGCTATGTGTACCAGTCAAGGCTGTTTTGGCCTGTTCCGGGGTCGCTATGTGTACCCCTATCTACATATCTACCAAGCGGGAGCGCAGCGGACGCTTGGTGCTGTTGCTCCCGGCTCTTGCTGTACGTCTTTTCAGGGCCTCAGGCCCGAACGGCGCGAGCTGCACGGGGCGCACCCCATGCGCCCGCTGCACCCGATGCACCACGTTCACCAGTGCACGACGTTCACCGCCACCGCATGTGCGTTGTGCGGAAAGCCCATCACCAGCTCACCCACAGGCAGACCACGCACCTATTGCAGCTCTGCCTGCCGTCAAAAGGCGTATCGCAATCGCCTGTTGTTACGAAACCCATTGAGCCGCGCGCTGGAAGGCGTATCGTTGCAGTTGTCGGCGATCCGCGATCCCGACACCGCACACTCCGCGATCAGCGATCCGGCAGCGGCCAATGAGTTCACTTGGCAAGCCTGTACCGGAGATTCCCGCGCGTGATCGTTAGCCCCTCCTTCGTAATCGAAAAGTCCCTCGGGCAAGGCCGCTTCGCTGGCCTGGCATGGTCCTTTCTGGACACGCCTGACCGAGAGGGCGACCTCATCTTGCCTTCTGCACTGGCGCGCGCTGTCGATGCAGCCAAGAGCCGTCCAGAGATCCGCATCGAACACGATCCCGACCAGGTAGCGGGCGTGATCGACGTGATGACTGTTACTGACCGTGGCCTGGAGGTAGAGGGCCAGATCAACACGGCGCAGACCATCGGGCGCAAAGCCTACGACCGCCTCAGTGACCGCTCACTGGGCGCGCTGAGCATGGGCTTCGTCGGCAGCGCCGAGACCTCGGGCCGCAACCGCGTGTTCACCGAGATCACTGCCATCCCTGAAATCTCCCTGTGCCGCGAGCCGATGAACGCCGGTAGCCGCATCCATGCGGTCAAGAGCTGGGCGCAGGTGGATTCAGAGCGCGCGCTGGAACACCTCCTGCGGGACGTGGGCATGCCCAATCGTCTCGCCCGCAAGTCGGCCGCCATCGTGTGGCCAGCCATTTCCACCGACGACGACGATGCGCGCGCTGAGACGCTCGCACGCCAGCTCGACGCCATCACCCGCTCACTGAGGAACAACGCATGACCGACGTAATCGAAAAGGCCCTGAAAGATCACAGCGAAGCCCTCAAGGGCTTCCAGAAGTCTGTCGACGCCAAGCTCGACGCCCAGCGCGAGGAGCTGGACAAGCTGACCGACAAGGTTTTCACCATGGAAGAGAAGGGCGTCAAGCTGGCGCCGGGCGCGCGCCGCAAGCAGGAATCGGTGGCTGACGCGATCAGCAAGGCGCTGAAGGACGAACAGTTCCAGCAGTTCAGTGCCGGCAAGCTGCAAACCAGCGGCAAGCTGGAGCTGGAAATCGGCCTCAAGGCACTGACCTCGTTGCAGGGCTCGCCGGAGACGCCGCCGGCAGGCTTCGACGTGCAGCCGGACGTGATGCCGATCCAGACTCCGGTGCAGCAACGCCTGCGTGTCCTGGACGTGCTGCCGCAGCGCGACACCACCAGCAACAAGGTGGGCTATCCCCTGCTCGACTTCTCCGAGGGTGGCGCTGATTACCAGGAAGGCGAAGGCACCCGCAAGGCTGAGGCGAAGTTCAAGGCCGAATGGGACGAGGCCAGCATCGCCACCATCGCGGTGCACACCGAGGTGTCTAAGCAGGTGATGGACGACGTGGCCGGCCTGTCGGAAACCATCCAGCTGCTGCTGCGCTACAAGCTGACCAGCAAGAGCGATATCGAGCTCATGTCGGGCGATGGCGCGCAGTTCCACATCAAGGGCCTGCTCACCCAGGCCAACAGCTTCGCAGGCGGCACCGGCAAGCCGGTGGACCGCATTGGCCGCGCCGGCGCCTTGCTCAGCTCCCAGGGCTACCAGCCAAACATCGTGTTCGTGAACCCGCTGGACTACTTCGACTTCTCGTCGGAGCGCGCCACTGATGGCCAGTACGTTGCCGGCGGCTGGAGCCGTCCGACCAACAGCCCGATCTACAACCTGACCCCGATCCAGACCATGGCCGTGCCGGTCGGCCAGGCGCTTGTGCTGGACACCAACGTCACCAAGGTGCTGATGCGCGAGCGTCCGTCGATCACCTTCGGCTGGGTGAACGATCAGATGGTGCGCAACCTCATCACCATCCTGGCAGAGCTGCGCCTCGGCCTGCTGGTGCTGGACCGCAAGGGCATGCTCAAGGTCGACCTCACCGCCGCTCCGGCTGGCGGCTGAGGCGGTGACGGACAAGCCGTGAGTGTCCGGATCGCTCGAAGAACCACGGCAGTCAGGGCAGCGCGCAACCCGCGTTGCGGGCATCGACTGGTGCATACCCGGGCTGTGACCTGACCACCAGCAGCGGCGAACCAAGGTTCGTTCAGGTAGGGGGAGGGCGATTTATACCAATCGCCCGAGCCTAGACCGAGCGCCCCCCTAAATTCGCGCATCCGCAATTGGAAATACGACCCCTCAGAGGGCATGGAGGAACCGTGGCGAGGGCAAGAACCCCGACGAAAAAGGCGATGGTGTCTGGCGCAGCGCTGAAAGACCCGGCGCGCTACAAGAATCGCACCGCGCCGAGCAATCCGAACCCCGTAGGCGCCCCCTACAAGGGTATGACTCGCCCTCAGCTGGCTGTTTGGCGCGAATGTGTTGCCAATATGCCTTGGCTCAACGCCGCCCACCGCATCCTGCTGCGCCAGGTGTGCATTCTCGCGGCGAAGATGGAAGCCGGCGAAGAGCTGAGTGTGTCCGCGACACACGCACTGAGCGCAATGCTCTCCAAACTCGGCGCGACGCCGGCCGACGAATCGAAGGTTAATCACGGCTCGGGCGACGACGACGCGGGCGAAGAGTTCTTCGGCGGCCCTGTTGGCAACCGCCTCAACTAAATCCAAAGACGAGGCCGCGAATGTCCCTCTACACCCTCACCGTCGACCTGCTGATGAAGTCGGGCTCTTTTGAAAAGGGCATGACCCGGGCCGAGCATGTCGCTGGCCAGAAGGCCGCGCAGATCCAAGCCTCCATGACGCGCATCGCAACCGTTGCGGGCGCGGCGCTGGGCACCGCCGCCGCCGCCGCTGGCACGGCAGTATTTACCTGGACCAAGCAGGTTGGGCAGCTGGCCGTGGAGTATGACCGCCTGGGCAAGCTCTCCGGCACCACCTCGCAGGACTTCCAGCGCATGGCCGCAGGCGCACGCACGGTGGTTATCAGCCAGGAAAAGCTGGCCGATATCTTCAAGGACGTGCAGGAGAAGATCGGCGACTACGCCCAAACGGGCGGCGGCGAGATGAAAGACTTCTTCGACAACATCGCCAAGGGCAGTGGCCTCACCGTCGAGAGCTTCCGCAAGCTGTCTGGCCCCGACGCTCTGGGCCTGTACTTCAAGAGCCTGGAGAAGGCGAACCTGTCGCAGTCGGAGCTGACCAGCTACATGGAGGCTATCGCCAGCGACTCTGCGATGCTGATCCCGCTGCTGCGCAACAACAGCGCCGAGTTCAACCGCATGGGCAACGCGGCGGAGGCCGCAGGTAGCATCATCGACACGCAGCTGACCCAGGCAATGCTGGGCATGCGTGATGTGACGAACCGTGCGGAACTGTCCCTGCAAGGCATGAAGGTGCAGGTTGTGGCTGGCATCCTGCCGGCCCTGCAGGACTTCACCGACCAGCTCGACGCGGTGGCAGTCAACGGCAACTTCGCCAAGGAAGCGGCCGACGCTCTCTCCGGTGCCATCCGGGGCGTCACCGACGCGGTGCGGGACGGCGGCGCCGTCGTGGACTTCTTCGACCGAATCCGGGGCGGCCTGGTTGGTGTGGAGAAGCAAGGCCACGCCGCGTTCAAGCTGGCTACCGGCCAGTACGCCTTCGGTGGCGGTGGCTGGGAGGGCTTCGCGAAGGAATACGCGCAAGGCACGGCCTATGCCGACAACGGCTGGAAGGCAATGCAGCCCAAGACCGCCAAGCGACCCAGCGTCACTGTGCTGGAAGGATCGGAGCGCATGCCCGAATGGGCGTTGTTGCCGGCCACGCCGGACGCCTACGAGCCGCCCAAGGCGCGGGGCAAGGGCGGCGCAGCGAAGACCGGGAACGCGGAATACGACCGCCAGGCCGAGCTGCTGCGCCGCTACACGGTTGAGGCGGACATGGCCGCCGCTACGATGGCCGGCCCGCTGGCCGAGGCCGAGCAGAAGCACAAGCAGCGCCTGGCCGAGCTGAACAAGGAACTGGCCGCTGGCAACATCACGCGCGCTGCCTTCAACACGCTGGAGAAGGAATCAGCGGCTCAGCTTGCGGCCACCACCGCCGAGCTGGACAAGCGCAAGCGGGCGCCGCAGGCGCTGCTGGACACCATGAGCGGCGAGCTGGACATGATGCGCCTCATCGGGCCAGCGCGAGCGCGCGCGCACCGTGAGATGCAGAACCAGCGCGACATGCAGGAAGCCATCAACGAGGCGAACGCGGCCGGCGCGGGCATCACCGCCGACCTCAGCGCGTCACTCATGGCGCAGGCGCGCGCTGCGGCTCAGGCCAGCATCGATGCGGACAAGTACGCGGCCAGCCTGCAGCAGTGGGCCGACGTGGGCACTTACCTGGTCAGCGACACCGCCGACGCTATGGCCAACTTCGTCGCGGGCGGCCTGCGCGATTGGTCCGGCATGTGGGACGACATGAAGGACATTGCCAAGCAGGGGTTGCGCGACATTGCGCGCCAGCTGCTGGAGCAAAAGCTGGTGATCCCGATTCAGACCCGCATCATGGACAGCATCAATGGGCTCGGCAGCGGCAACGGGTTGAGCCTCAACAGCATCCTGGGGATCTTCGCGGGCAACGGCACCGCCGCAGGCGGCCAGAACGCCGCCAACATCGCCAGCCTGCTATCGAAGGGCCAGAGCGCCATCGGCTTCACCCCCGGCGCCGCGGCCGCGGCCGGTGGCTTCGGCCCGAACACCATGATGGGCTTCGGCAACAACGTGGCTGCACTGACGGGAGGCGGCACCGCCGCTGCCGGTGGGGCCGGTGCCGCCGGAGCCGCTACCGGTGCGCTTGGCGCCGTGGCGGCGTTCGCTCCCTACGCTGCCCTGATCGCGATGGGTATGCAGATGGCCGGCAGCGCCTACAAGGAAGGCTTCGGGCTGGAGAACCAGGACAAGTTCGACCTGCTCAAGCGTGGCCACTTCGCCTCCGGTGGCCTGTTGACGCCGGTCATGCTCGACAGCATGTCGCTGGACGTGATCGGGCGCGCGCTGGGCATGAACCGAAAGACGGCGGCGATCTTCTCGGGCAGCTCGCTGCTGGGCAAGGCGTTCGGGCGCAGTGCGCCCAAGATCACCGGTCAGGGCATCACGGGTAATTACGGGTTCGGTGGACTGGACGGGCAAAGCTACGCCGACGTGAAGCAAAAGGGCGGCTGGTTCCGCTCCGACAAGAAGTGGACCCAATACGGGGCACTCGACCCCGGTATCGATCGCACGTTCGACATGGCGGCCCGGCAGATTCGCGGCGCTGCCACGGACCTGGCCAAGCAATTGGGCGTGGACATGTCCCAGCAGCTGGCCGGGGTCAAGGTGAGCCTGGGCAAGCTGTCGCTGTCGGCGGATTCGGCGGAGGCGCAGCAGCAGCTGGAGTCCTACCTGGCCGGCATGCAGGACCGGCTCTACACGGAGGCCGTCAAGGCCGCAGGGTTCGGCGGGCAGTTGGATGGCTACTTCGACTCGGCGGACGTGTTCGCCGCGCTGGGAGCATCCATCGAGCTGGCGGTGGGCAATGCCGACGAGCTGGGCCGGGCACTCAACGGGCTGGAAGTCGACAAGGTCAACAAGGCGGTCGACTACTTCCAGGACCTGGCCGGCGTTGCCGGTACAGACCTGGCCACGCAGATCACCAAGGTGTCGGGCCTGCTGGGCAACTACTCGACCCTGATGGCCGACGTATCCACGCAGCTGCTCACGGGCGACCTGACCGCCTACCAGCAGCAGGCACTGAGCATCGAGCGCACCTACCGCCAACAGGTGAAGTCGGCCAACGACTACGCCAAGGCGCTGGGCCTGTCCGGCGCGCGCGCTGAAGACCTGGCCAAGATTGAGGCACTGCGCGCCACCAACATGGGCAAGCTGCAGGCGCAGATCGACAAGGACAAGAAAGCCATTAGCTACGGGCTATCCGTGAGCGACCTGTCGCCGCTGACCGATCAGGAGAAGCTGCAGAAGACCATGCAGGAGCTGGAGCGGGCCGTATCGGGTGGCGACAGCAGCGCGGCGCAGGCGGCCGCACAGGCGGCGCTGGGCTTCGGACGCAACCTCTACGCCAGCGGGCAGGACTACAACAGCCTCTACGGCCAGGTGACGGGCCTGATTGACGGGATGAAGGTGGGCGACCTGGACAAGGGTGGCGTGGGCATGGGCGAGCTGGCCGACACCATCGAGGCACTGCCGGACAACTTCGCGCGCGCTGTGTTCGACCTGGTGGTGGACAACAAGGCGCAGGCCGCGACAACGGCGGCGGTGCAGCAGAGCAATGCCCTGCTCGCTCAAGTGGTGGATCGGTTGGACCGGCTGGAGGCCGTCACGACGCAGGGCGTGCGGGCATCCGGCAGCAGCGCACTGCGGGCATCGCTCAATCGGTAAATCACCGGAAAGAGGGTGATTTAAAGGTGGGGCCCACGCACTTTTGCACACACTCCCCAAAAGTGGGGAGTGCAGGGAAATCAATCGCTTGCCCGCAAAGCTCAAAATTGAGCTTTGCAGATCCGGTGTAATTCCGGTGTAACCGTGTCGGAAAATCCGGCATATCCAGTGCAATCGGCTGAAACAGCGATGCGCCGGAAGCACTTGAAAAAGGCTGATTTCTGAGGGGAATGGAGATACCTGGCGACACCGAGAAACGGGGTGGGGATGGATTATGAGTCCCCTGCTCTAACCGTTGAGCTATAGGCCCTGCGCAGCCTTACAGTGTAGTGAGGCCGGCAATGGGTTTCCACTGCGCGCACCCTACCCCCTCACGCCACTACTGCCCCAAGCGCTGCATCAATCGTTCCAACGGCGCACGGTTGTGGTACTCACCGTGCAGGCGGCGCTCGCGCTCGCCACACTGTCCGTTGTCGGCCACCACCAGGTCGGTGCCGCGCAGCAGTACACGTGTCGTGCAACGGCCCTGGCGCAGGTACAGCGCATCTTCGCCCTCCTCCGGTGCAGCGCGCCCCAGAACCTGCGGTGCCGTTCCCTCACCGCCCTCCTACGTGCTCAGCTCGAATGCGTCCCCCTTGGCTGCGATGTCGATGGCATTTCCGTCACTGCGTTCCCAATGGGCGACCCAGTCGGTCAGGCTGGTCGCGACGTAGTTGCTCGTTTTCATCACGCGCGACTCCGGCGCCCAGCCCACCACTTCCTTGCTCGGCGAACGTGCTTTTACGCAGTAGTAGCTGTTCCGGCGGTCACCGATCACCAGGCCGGTGCCCGGCTCCATCTCCTCGCCACTGCGGCACCCATCCCGTTCCTCCTCCAGGCAGCCCTCTGCCTCGCCCAGCAGCAGCACCTGCCCGGTATCGACCACGCGACCCACGGCATAGTCGAACTGGCTGCTGAAGAAACTCTCTGCATTGCACGCCGGTGGTTTCGGAGTATCCGCCCAGGCAACCAGTGGTGACAGCGAGAGCAGCAGGATCGGCAGTTTCATCGGCATTCCATTGACCAGTGCAAAAACAGGACACGCATCCTATCCCGTCGCGCGCAGCGCGGACGACCGCAGGCAAAAAAAACAGACCCCGCTTGCGCGGGGTCTGTCGGGTGCTTCATATGCAGCGGATACCCGTCAATCGATATCCAGGAAGCTGCGCAACTGCTCCGAGCGGCTCGGGTGACGCAGCTTGCGCAGGGCCTTCGCTTCGATCTGGCGGATGCGCTCGCGGGTCACGTCGAACTGCTTGCCGACCTCTTCCAGCGTGTGGTCGGTGTTCATGTCGATGCCGAAGCGCATGCGCAGCACCTTGGCTTCCCTCGGGGTGAGGCCGGCCAGCACGTCGCGCACGGTTTCAGACAGATTGATGTTGGTGGTGTTCTCGATCGGGGACTCCACGTTGGTGTCCTCGATGAAGTCGCCCAGATGGGAATCCTCGTCGTCGCCGATCGGGGTTTCCATCGAGATCGGCTCCTTGGCGATCTTCATCACCTTGCGGATCTTGTCTTCCGGCATGTCCATTTCCTTGGCCAGCTCCTCCGGCGTGGCCTCGCGGCCGTACTGCTGAAGCATCTGGCGGGAAATGCGGTTCAACTTGTTGATCGTCTCGATCATGTGCACCGGAATACGGATGGTGCGTGCCTGGTCGGCAATCGAGCGGGTGATCGCCTGGCGGATCCACCAGGTGGCGTAGGTCGAGAACTTGTAACCGCGGCGGTACTCGAACTTGTCCACGGCCTTCATCAGGCCGATGTTGCCTTCCTGGATCAGGTCGAGGAACTGCAGGCCACGGTTGGTGTACTTCTTGGCGATCGAGATCACCAGGCGCAGGTTGGCCTCGACCATTTCCTTCTTGGCCTTGCGCGCCTTGGCTTCACCGTAGGCCATGGCACGGCTGATTTCCTTCAGCTCTTCCAGGTCCAGCTGGGTCAGCGTCTCGATGTCGATCGTCGCCTGCTGTTCGGCAATGATCTGGTCCTTCACTTCGCGCAGCGCCGAGGACCACTTCTGCTTGCGCTTCAGTGCGTCTTCCACCCACTCCAGGTTGGTCTGGTTGCCTTCCCAGGAACGGATGAAGTCCTTGCGCGGCATGCGGGCGGTAACGGTCGCCAGGTTCAGCACGCGACGCTCATGGGCCTTGATCGACGCCATGGTGTCGCGCAGCTGCTTGGTCAGCACATCGGTCAGCGGCAGCGGCAGCTTCAGGGTGACGAACACCGCCGACATTTCTTCGCGCAGGCGCGGCAGGTTCTTCTTGTCGCCCTTGGTCGCGGCCTTCTTGAAGGCGTTGAAGGCATCGCTCAGCGCCTGCATGCGCGCGGCGACTTCCTCCGGATCCGGACCGGTCGGTGCGGCCTCTTCATCGCCACCGTCGACATCGTCGTCCTCGTCCTCGTCGCCTTCGGCGTCCGCATCGGCGCTGTCATCGGCAGCGACCGCCGGCGGCGCCGGCTCTTCGTCGACCAGGTCGTTGAAGCCGACGATCACTTCGGCCAGGCGCTTCTTGCCTTCCTTGTGGGCTTCGTAGTCGTTCAGCAGCGACTCGACCGAAACCGGGAACTGGCCCAGGGCCGCCTGGACCTGCGAAAGGCCTTCCTCGATGCGCTTGGCGATGGCGATTTCGCCTTCGCGGGTCAGCAGCTCGACGGTGCCCATTTCGCGCATGTACATGCGCACCGGGTCGGTGGTACGGCCACCTTCGGTGTCGAGCGCGCTCAGCGCGGCGGCAGCTTCTTCAGCCGCGGTGTCATCGACTTCGCGGTTGCCGGTGTTGCCATCGTTGAGAAGCAGGGTTTCCACATCCGGCGCAACTTCATGGACATCGATGCCCATGCCGTTGATCATGCCGATGATGTCTTCGATCTGTTCCGGGTCGACCATGTCGTCCGGCAGATGGTCATTGACTTCGGCGTAGGTCAGGTAGCCCTGTTCCAGGCCCTTGCTGATCAGTTGCTTGATTTCGGATTGGGCAGGACGTTCGTTGGCCATGTAGTGCTCGCGCCACCGGCAGGGAGAAATAGGGAACGTAGCATTATACCAGCCCGGGGCCCTGCCTGCCGGGCGGTGGTCCCGCAGGCTCAGGGCCGGAGAAGGAAGGTCACGGGACCGTCATTGACCAGGCTGACGACCATATGGGCACCAAATCGGCCCGTTTCCACCCCTGGCGCGTGATTTTCACGACAGATCTCGACAAATCGATTGAACCCGCGTTCAGCCTCTTCCGGCGGCGCGGCCGTGGTGAAGCTCGGCCGCATGCCCGAACGGGTGTCGGCGGCCAGGGTGAACTGGCTGACCAGCAGCAGGCCGCCGCCGGTATCGCGCAGCGAGCGGTTCATCTTCCCGGCCTCGTCGGCGAATACCCGGTAGCCCAGCAGGCGCTCGGCCATCCGCCGCAACTGGGCCTCGGTATCGCCCGGCTCCATGCCGACCAGGGCCAACAGGCCAGGGCCGATCTGCCCCACGGCCTCATCGTCGACATGGACGGCGGCCTGGCTGACACGCTGGATCAGGACGAGCATCGTGGGCTTCCAATGAACAGGGCCGGCCACGATAGCAGCGCCCTTGGCTAAACTGGCGCCGATGAATCCGCAACGCAAAGCCCGGCTGGTCTACCGCGCCCCCACCCTGTTCGCCCGCCTGCCCTGGCCGCTGCTGCGGGCGTTCGCGCGCGCCCTGGCGTGGGCGTGGATCGCCCTCAATGCCCGTGAGAGCCGCGTCACCCGGCGCAACCTGGAACTGGCCTACCCGGAACTGGATGGCGCCGCGCGCGACCGCCTGCACCGTGATCTGCTGCGCTCCACCGCGCTGCAGGCCATCGAAACCCTGCGGCTGTGGAGCCAGGCGCCGGCCGACAACCTGCGCCTGCACCTGAAGCAGCGCCATGGCGAGGCCCTGTACGACGCCGCCCTGGCCAGCGGCAAGGGCGTGATCGTGGCCGCGCCGCACTTCGGCAACTGGGAGCTGCTGAACCAGTGGCTGGCCTCGCGCGGGCAGATCGCCATCGTCTACAAGCCGCCGGAGGACGAGGCCAGCGATGCCTTCCTGCAGCTGGTGCGCGGCGGCCAGAACGTACAGCAGGTGCGCGCCGAAGGCCCGGCCGTGCGCCAGCTGTTCAAGGTGCTCAAGGACGGCGGCGCCACCGGCATCCTGCCCGACCAGCAGCCCAAGGCCGGCGATGGCGTGTTCGTGCCGTTCTTCGGCGTGCAGGCGCTGACCATGACCCTGGTCAACCGGCTGGCCGAACGCACGGGTGCCACCGTGCTCCATGGCTGGTGCGAACGCATCGGGCCGGACATGGAGTTCGCCCTGCACATCGAGCCGACCGACCCGGCCGTGGCCGATCCGGACCCGCTGGTGGCGGCCACCGCCCTCAACGCCGGCATCGAACGCATCGCCCGCCGCGACCCGGCGCAGTACCAGTGGACCTACAAGCGCTATACGCTGCGGCCACCGGGCAGTAGCGAGGAAGACCCGTACGCAACTGAGGAACACCCCCACTGACGGCCGCCTGCGACCACTGGCCGCACCACGTTGAATACGACGCCGGCGCCCCCATAGAGACTGCGATGTCCGCCTCCCCCGGTCCTGCCATGCCTGCTGCTTCTTCCCTGTTCGGCGATCCGGCCGCGATCCGCTGCGAACGCGCGGTGGCCGAACTGCGCGCCGGTCGTCCGGTGCTGCTCCACGATGGCCAGGGCCAGCGCCTGGCGGTGATCGCGCTGGACAGCGCCACGACCAGCAGCTTCGCCGCCTTCGCCGCTGCCGCCCGCGAGCGCCATTACCTGTTCCTGACCGCCACCCGCGCCCGCGTGCTCGGCGTGGAGGCACCACAGGGCGCGCGCCTGCCGCTGAGCGGCGTGGCCTTCGAGGCCCTGCCCTCGCTGGGCTACCTGCGCGAACCCGGGCCGATGCCCGAAAGCTGGAGCGCCGGCGACGCCTTCGATGCCGGCGCGGTGGAGCTTGCCCGCCTGGGTCTGCTGCTGCCAGCGATGGTCGCGGTGCGCCTGGACCTCGATGACCACACTTTCGACGGTGCGGCCGAGGTGGCACTGTGCGACCTGGCCGAAGGCGCAGCACATGCGGCCCACGACTACGAACTGGTGGCGCGTTCGCCGGTTCCGCTGCGCGACGTCGGCATGACCACCTTTGCAGTCTTCCGCGGCGGCGTGGCGCAGCGCGACCAGGTCGCGATCATCGTCGGCGAGCCGGACCTGTCGGCAGTGGTGCCGGTACGCGTGCATTCTTCGTGCCTGACCGGCGATCTGTTCGGTTCACTCAAGTGCGACTGCGGCGACCAGCTGCGGCGTGGCCTGCGCAAGCTGAAGGACCTGGGCGGTGGCGTGCTGCTGTACCTGGACCAGGAAGGCCGCGGCACCGGCATCGCCGCCAAGATGCGCGCCTATGGCTACCAGCACGACGGCCTGGATACCATCGACGCCGATGCGCAGCTGGGCTTCGGTGCCGACGAGCGGCGCTACGGCAGCGCGGTGGCGATGCTGCGTGGCCTGGGCATTTCGCGCGTGGCGCTGCTCAGCAACAACCCGACCAAGGCACAGCGCCTGCGCAATGCCGGCATCGAAGTGCTGGACTGCATTCCGGTCACCGGCGAGATCACTGCCGAGAACGAGAACTACCTGCGCACCAAGGCCGACCGTGCCGGCCACCTGCTGGATGTCGATGCGCTGATCCAGGCTGCCCAGTAACGCAGCCGACCTGCTACCGTCTGCGCGGTGCGGCCACGGCCGCTACCGCCCGCCCTGCTGCCTGACGGAGCCCGCGTGACCGACGCCACGATTCCTGCATCACCCGCCACCGACTGGCAGTCACTGCCGCAACGCGCAGCCCGCCTGGCCGCACTGGAAGGTGCCTTTGGCGGCCTGTTCGTCCCGGGCCTGCCACTGGCGGCGGCGGCGTGGTTCTTCGATCTGCCCGGTGGCCTGTGGACCGCTGCAGCCGGGCTGCTGATGGGTGTGGCTTTTGGTGCGTGGCTGGGCCGTCGACGCCTGGTCCGCACCCGTTGGCGGCTGGACGCACAGGGCCTGGGCCTGCGCCGCGACCTCATGTGGCAGCTGGAGACGCGCATTCCCCTGTCGCGAGTGCAGCATCTCGATCTGCGCCGGGGCCCGCTGGAGCGCCGTGCCGGCCTGGCCACGCTGATCGTGCACACCGCAGGCACCCGCATGAGCGCGGTGACCGTGAGCGGCCTGGACCAGGCGGACGCCGAGCGCCTGCGCGACACCCTGTCCCACCAGCTCGACCAGGACGCCGACGCCCTGTGAGCCTGCCGCCGCCCCTGCCTGCACCGCCGCCCGCCGGTACCGAGGACCACCGCCTGCACCCGTGGTCGTGGCTGTTCGTGCTGCTGATGCAGCTGCGCCACTACTTCCTGCCACTGGTCGCGCTGCTGGTGTTCGGCCAGCGCGGCGACCGCGATCCGATGTGGGCGCAGCTGATTCCGCTGACGGCAATTGCCGCCCTGGTCCTGGTGTCGGTGATGCAGTACCTCAGCTACCGCTACCGCATCGGCAGCGATGCGATCACCGTGCGCAGTGGCCTGTTGGCGCGCAACCGCCGCGAGATCCCGTTCGCCCGCATCCACAACGTGGAAGTGCGGCAGAACCCGCTGCACCGCCTGTTCGGCGTGGCCGAACTGCGCCTGGAATCGGCCGGCGGTGTGCGCCCTGAAGCGGAGATGCGGGTACTGAAGCTGGACCAGGCACTGGCGCTGGAACGGCTGGTCCGCCAGCGCGGGCAGGCGCGGCAGGCCAACGACGCCGTCGATGCGCCGCCCATTGCCGACGTCGACAGCGAACGCGTACTGCTGCGACTGTCCAGCTGGGACGTGGTGCGCATGGGACTGCTCTCCAACCGCGGCTGGGCACTGGCAGTGGCCGCGTTCGGCGTCCTGTTCCAGACCGTGCCACGGCCGGTGATGGACGATGCCATCCAGCGCGGCGGCCGCGAGGCCTTCGGCTATGCCAGCCACCTGCATCCCGGCGTGACCGGCGCGTTGCTGCTGGCGGCGGCGGCCCTGCTGCTGGGCTGGCTGGCGCTGCGCGTGCTGTCGGTGGTGCTGACCGGTATGGGTGCCGATGGCCGTGAAGGTGCGCGCCTGCTCAAGCAGGGCGGCAGTACGGTGTGGGCCCAGGATGAAGCCAGCTGTGTGATCTATGGCATGCCCATGGCCATCGTCAAGGCCAACCTGGCCGACGCGGTGTATAGCCTGGACGAGATCGGCAAGCACCTGGTAGAGGCCTGCGTCTGATGGACGTGCTGAGCCTGATCGGCCTGATCCTCGCCTTCGTTGCCATTGTCGGTGGCAACTTCCTCGAGGGTGGCCATGTCGGTGCCCTGGTCAATGGGCCGGCGGCATTGATCGTGCTGGGCGGCACCTTGGCGGCAGCACTGCTGCAGTCACCGCTGGCCTCGTTCAAGCGGGCCCTGCAGATTCTGCGCTGGATCCTGTTCCCGCCCAGGGTCGACCTGGCGGGTGGCATCGACCGGGTGGTGAACTGGAGCCTGACCGCGCGCAAGGAAGGCTTGCTGGGACTGGAAGGGGTGGCCGACAGCGAGCCCGACCCGTATGCGCGCAAAGGCTTGCAGCTGCTGGTCGATGGCGCCGAGCCAGAAGCCATTCGCAGCATCCTCGAAGTCGATTTCCTGACCCAGGAAAGCCGCGATATCCAGGCGGCCAAGGTGTTCGAGAGCATGGGCGGGTACGCGCCTACCATCGGCATCATCGGTGCGGTCATGGGCCTGATCCACGTGATGGGCAACCTGGCCGACCCGTCGCAACTGGGCAATGGCATCGCCGTGGCCTTCGTCGCCACCATCTACGGTGTGGCCAGCGCCAACCTGGTGCTGCTGCCGATCGCCAACAAGCTCAAGGCCGTGGTCATGCGCCAGTCGCGCTACCGCGAAATGCTGCTCGAAGGCCTGTTGTCGATTGCCGAGGGCGAAAACCCGCGCTCCATCGAGCTGAAGCTGCAAGGCTTCATGGAGTAACCCATGCGCCGCCGTCGTCATACCGAGGAACACGAAAACCACGAACGCTGGCTGGTGTCATACGCCGACTTCATTACATTGCTGTTCGCATTTTTTGTGGTGATGTACTCGATTTCGTCGATCAACGAGGGCAAGTACAAGGTCATTTCCCAGGCGCTTCTCGGGGTGTTCAACGACCCTGAGCGCAGCATGAAGCCCATCCCCGTGGGCGAGGAAAAGCCATTGACCGTGCGCCCGGCCGAGCCGCTGGTCAACGACAGCGAGCAGACCGAAGCAGGCCTTGCGGCAACCAATACCGATCCGCTGAAGACCATCAGCGATGACGTGCGCGATGCCTTTGGCGACCTGATCAAAAGCAACCAGATGACTGTGCGCGGCAACGAACTGTGGATCGAGATCGAGCTCAATTCATCGCTGTTGTTCGGCAGTGGCGATGCCATGCCCAGTGACAAGGCGTTCGCCATCATCGAGAAGGTGGCCGATATTCTCAAGCCGTTCGCCAACCCGGTACATGTCGAGGGTTTCACCGACAACCTGCCGATCCGTACCGCGCAGTACCCGACCAACTGGGAGCTGTCGTCGGCGCGGGCGGCGAGCATTGTGCGCCTGCTGGCCATGGAGGGGGTGAACCCGGCCCGCATGGCCTCGGTCGGCTATGGCGAGTACCAGCCGGTGGCCAGCAATGACACCGCCGATGGCCGGGCGCGCAACCGGAGGGTGGTGTTGGTGATTTCCCGAAACCTGGAAGTGCGCCGCAGCCTGACGGGCTCGGGCAGCGCCAATGCAACACCGGATGCTGCCTTGCGCCGGGCTGGCACACAAAGTGCACCGGCTACGCCAGCAACGGTGGCGGGGCAGTGATTCGTCAATTCTCTGGCACTGCTACAAGCACAATTTTGACTGTGACGCCGTCCCCTCTGGCAGCGGGCGAGCCCGCGAAGCAGGCGACGCGGTGATTGTCACCGGCTTCGTCGGTGTTCGCGGGCTCGCCCGCTGCCACATCGATCGCACGCGCTTTCAAATCAATACATAGAGTTTGCTTGATGAGAGTCTGGGCAGTAGCCAATCAAAAAGGTGGCGTCGGCAAGACCACCACGACCATCGCTTTGGCCGGCCTGCTGGCCGAGGCCGGCAAGCGCGTGGTCGTCGTCGACCTGGACCCGCACGGTTCGATGACCAGTTACTTCGGCCACAACCCTGATGCCCTTGAGCACAGTTGCTACGACCTGTTCCTGCACAAAGGCAGCGTGCCTGAGGGCTTGCCGGGGCAACTGCTGCTGCCCACCAGCGACGAGCGGATTTCGCTGTTGCCGTCGAGCACCGCGCTGGCCGTACTGGAGCGCCAGTCGCCGGGGCAGAATGGCCTGGGCCTGGTGATCGCCAAGAGTCTGGCGCAGTTGTGGCAGGATTTCGACTTTGCCTTGATCGACAGCCCACCCTTGCTCGGCGTGCTGATGGTCAATGCCCTGGCCGCCAGCCAGCAGTTAGTGATCCCGGTGCAAACCGAGTTTCTTGCGGTGAAGGGGCTTGAGCGCATGGTCGCGACCCTGGCCATGGTCAACCGGTCACGCAAGCAGGCGCTGCCGTACCAGATCGTGCCGACGCTGTTCGACCGCCGCACCCAGGCCTCGCTGGGCACCCTCAAGCTGCTGCGTGACACCTACGGCCAGCATGTATGGCAGGGCTACATCCCGGTCGATACGCGCCTGCGCGACGCCAGCCGCAAGGGCGTGACGCCCTCGCAGTTCGACGCCAAGAGCCGTGGGCTGGTCGCCTACCGGGCACTGCTCAAGCACCTGTTGACCTACAAACCCGCAGCGCAGGTGGCCTGATGACCCAGACCCGGTACACCGGCACCCGGCCACAGATGGCCTTGCAATCGTATCTGGATGGCCTGCTGCAGGAGGCCACCGAAGACGAGGCGCTGTTGCAGCCCCCCGTAGAGCCCGCTGCAGCCGATGAGTTCGCTGAAGCCGTGCGCGAGGAACAGGCCCGCGATGCCCGCCAGCCGCAACCTGCCGAACCGCTCGTGGCCGTTGCCCGCCCTGCGCCTCGGCCTTTCGCCGAACCCCGCCTGGCG
>OJST01000104.1_pt1 | contig 24484 bp, 35 predicted proteins | sample 1599491 | NCBI WGS metagenome assembly OJST01 (sample SAMN04436635, study PRJEB24849) | human gut metagenome | biome: human gut; feature: NICU; material: stool | host: Homo sapiens | place: USA: Saint Louis, MO | collected 2010-02-10
GGCAGTTTCCATGGGCGGTGTGGCTCCGGTCTCCGGCAGCGCCGGCCGGGCGCCGCGCACCAGCTGGTCGCGGCCGCTGATCCGGTCGGCAAAGGCCACCAGGTCGGAATCGGCATCAATGCGCTCGAGCCGACTGCGCAGCTGCTGGGCCACCGTCTCGTAGCCCTTGGCGTTGTTCGAGCGCTCTATCGCCTGCCGGATCTCGACGCGGCGAGCGGTCAGGGCGTCGAAGTCTTCTGCGGTGATGCGCTCGCGCGGGTCGGCCGGCAGGACGTTGTTGCGCTGCAGCTGCTCCTGTCGCCGGATGACCTCCACCAGCGCGGCGTCCTCTTCACGGTAGGCGGCCAGCTCTTCTGGGCTCAGCCGGTCCCGCTGGGCAAGATCGTCCAAGGTACTGAGCCGCTGGTCGACGATCTGCGCCGCTTCTGCAGGCGTGGTCGGCGCCATCGGCGCGTCCTCTGCGGCTAGGCCGGTGGCCATCTCCGGGCGCACCATACGCACGGTCTCCGGCACATCGATTCCGGCCCGCCGAGCGCGCTCGTCCCAGTTGGCGATCGCATCGCCCTTGGTTTTCCCCTTCAGGTAGGGGTTCGCGTCCATCTGGGCCTTGCTCAGGATGCGCGACATTGGCGTGTCGTCCGCAGCCCGAGCGAACTCCAGCCCGCGCTCTGCGCCGAAGTGGTGAGCCGCATAGAGGTTGTGCGCGGTCGCGTCGACGCCGCCAGCCTCCAGGGCCGCTGTGTTCTGCTCGTCGAGAGCTCGGGCCATCTGGCCTGACTTGACCGGGTCCCTGCGTGCGGCCAGCAGCTGGTTGTCGTTCAGACCTTGGGCCCAATCCGGCTTGGCCTGCGCAACGATGCGCCGCCACGTGCCGGCAGTGAACTGGTCGATGCCGGTGGCAGTGCTGGCGCCGTTCTTGGCGTTTGGATCGCCACCCGACTCCAGCACGCGGCGATATGCTTCGTATCGCGCCGGACCCATCTCGTAGTTCACGGCCGACTCTGTAGGGATGCCAGTACGACGGACCGGCAGAAACTCAGCTGCGTCGATCATGCCGGCCACATCGACCGGCTCACCTCGCAGAACCGAGCTGATTGCCGACGCCATCGCATTCTGATGCGCGACGCTGGACAGATCATTGGCGGGAATGCCAGGTGCAGTGTTCACCTGCAGGTGTTCAGCATTGGCAGCAGTCAGCACCGCATCACGCTGTGCACTGGTCACGCTCGGCGCCTGCAGATGCGCGATGCCGCCAAACGCAGCGCCCGTCACCAAGTCCAGAACGCGTGATTCAACGTTCAACGGGTCGTATGCCTGGGCTTGCTGCTTGTAGCCACCAGCTTTCAGCGCCTCATATTGGATGGTTGAGGCCCCGGCTCCCAACGCAAGGTTCAGGCCTGCGCCCGAAGCAACGCGCTGCGCCAGCGTCGATCCCAAAGCCGGGGGGAGCTTGACGCCAGCAACTGCAGCAACAGAGGACACAATGCCGACGCCGGTCGCTGTCTTTGCATCAACCCCGTCATTTACCAGTCGGGCAGGGGTGCCCACGCCCTCGTTCAATGCCAGCAAAGAAGGGTTACCGCCTGCCAGAACAAGGGGGGTTATAGACTGCATCAGACCGTTCACAATCCGCCCCGCAGTGCCCGTCTGCGCAGGGTCGGGTGTCCAATAGTCGTAGGCATTTTTGCCAACGTCATCGACCACATTCTGGAAGTACCACTCCTGCCCCGTCATTTCCGGAACCGTCGTGTCACCTTTCAAGCCGATGGATCGCGCCAGCTTTAGCGAATCAGGGCTCTGGAACGAACTGAGGTAGTCATCTCGCGCCCCGACCGCTGGGGACACAGACATTGCGGCTGCCGTGAACGAAGTCGAGAATGCCTGCATGGCACCTTTGCCCGCGGCAGGGAAAAAGCCAGAGAACATGCCGGGCGTGACCTTCGACAGGTCGAGCGGGTTATCTGCTACGCGCTGGTTCAGTGCCTTCCCGCCCTGTTCGTCGATCTCGAATACGCTCACGGTTGGCTGCTCCCATCGATACGGATCACCAGCGGCGACCCATCCTTTCCATTGAGGAAGGACATACCGCCCTTCACGAAGAACGTGTTCTCACCCTGCTGGACCAAGCCGAACGCGCCGAAACCACTCACCGTCGACTCGGGCAGGCCGGCCTGTCGCGCCGCGGCGATGAACGCCGCCTCCGCCCGGTCCTCGAAGTCAGTGGCCGACATGCCCCAGGGCGCCAAGACTTTGCCCTGTCCGTTCACGTCGACCACCGACCCCAGGGATGCCGAGATGGCTTCCGAAAGGCGGTTGTCATCCACGTCCCCACTCACGTCGCCATCGGCAGCGGCCTTACCGGTGTAGTAGGCCCGCACCGCCTGCATCGCTACGTCTGCGGCGCCAGGCCGGCCGGCGAAAACCTCCTTCGTCACATCGTTGAAGGCGGCGCGGAACTTCGCGTCCGGTGGCACCGGGAACTGGCGGTCGCCCTTCCCCTGCAGCAGGCGGTTGCCCTCCAACATGGTGGCAGCGACGTCGCGCGCGCCGGCAGTCTTGTTTGGCTTGAACCAGTGCGTGGCCAGTGTGGTGCTGGCCCGCTCCTTGGTGGCCAGCATGCCGGCCAAAGCCACCACCGGCTCGTCCGGCGCAAGCTGCTGCATCACCTTGTTGAACAGCTTGTCGTCCATGACTGCGGTGCGGAGCTGGCCAAGCATGGCCGTCTGATCCTTGGCCGTCTTCTCCTTCAGCGTGTCGGCCAACACCTTGACCTCCTGCGGCAGCAGCAGACGCTCGGGCACCTGGCTGCCCCAGCGCTTGCGCATGCTCTGGATGGTGGCCATGCGATCGTTCAACTGCGCGCCCACCTCCCACGCATCCGCCGGCGATGCCAGTGCCTGAACCTTCAGTGGCTCCACAGTGCCGCCCTCGCGCGACGCGTTGTAGAGCAGCGGCGCGTCCAGCAGCTGCTGCTGGTTTGCCTGCACGGCATTCTTCAGGCGGTCCAGGTTCCCCTTCTGCGCAACGGTGCCGCCCTCGGTCATCAGCTTGGTTTCGAGGTTCTGCACGAAGGTCTGCTGCTGATCGGGCGCCAGGCGCAGGACCTGCTGCACCGTCTTCTCCTGCTCGACCATGCTCTGGAACTCGGCCTCGGCCGGGGTTCCCTTCACCGTATCGGCCCACTTAGCCATCTGATCCGGCGGCGTCGGAACGCCGATGGAGATTTGGCGCTCGTATGCGGCGATGACTCGCTCGCCCTTGGCATCCAAGCGGTCCTGTGCCCGCTCCGCTCGATCCAGCAGGGTCTGCTGCCGGGTGGTCACATTGGCCAGCAGCGCGTTCCGCTTCTCGGCGTCCAGCTTGTCTGCGTAGTAGCCATCCGACGCGGAAAGGTCGTGTTCCAGCTTGGCCAGCGCTTCCGGGTTCTCGCGGGCGAAGATGGCGCGCTGGGTTGCCTGGGAAGTCCAGTTACGGTCCTTGAAGTCCTGGAGCATCTTGGCGCGGGTGTTGTCGTCCAGCCCAGCCTGCAGCCCCATTGTCGTCACCAGCTGCTCGCCGCGGAGGTTGATGGCATCGATATCCGCGTCGGGCATGCCGGCGATCTTCCCCAGCTTGTCGATGCCGGCCGTCACTTGGCTGCGCAGCTCGCCGCGCTGGGCGGTCTGCACGGCCCGTCGCACCTTCAGCTCCCCGGTGCGCGCGGTGCGTTGGATGCCGCGGTCATATGCGAGTTTCGCCTCCGGGGCCAGACCGTCGATATCCGGCGCCTTGATCTGGCTCACGCGCTGAGTGAAGTCCTCACCGGCCTTGCGGTAGTCCATGCTCCCGGTAGTGATCGCGTCCTCGGTCTGCAGCGTGGCGTCCTGTACCTCGATCTCATAGTCGAGCTGTGCATTCAGGGCGCGCGCGCGGGCAACCGTCTCCGCTTCCGTCTTCTGCCGGCGCAGCTCCACCTCCTGCTCGCGCTGGGCGCGGTCGGCGAGCTGCATGCCGGTCTGCCCCAGTTCGCCAACCGCCTGAGCGACCTCGCCCACGCCGGCCGGACCAACCCGCGTCTGCACGACTGGCGCCTGGCCAGCACCCCGGCCGTAGCCGCCCATTGGGATCTTCGCCATGTCAGGCGCCTCCTGCAGCCGCCGGGCGCTTCCAGCCTCGGCCATTGTTGCCAGCGGTACTCAGCAGCGACGTTCCTGCCCGCACTAAGCCAGCAGTCCGGGCCTGCTTCCCCGCGATCCGGTAGCCATCGGCCTCGGCGGCCAGGCGATTCGATCGATCGACACCGCCGGCCAGGGTCAGGAACGCATCCTCTTCCGAGTCCCGCACGATCTGCTGGTCGATCTTCAGCGCGGTATCGCTGTTCACGTCCATGCCGGACGAGGCCAGCTCTGCGATCGCGTCTGAACGCACCTTCTCCCGCTGCTTGCGGATGCGCATGGCCTCAACCTCGGCAGCGCTCTGGGCCGTGCGCTGATCGGCCTCAGCCTGGTCCGCCAGATAGTCGTTGTACTTCTTGGTCTCGATACCCTGTTGCACAGCGGCTCCCGCCGCCAGGATCGTCGCGCCCCACTGAATGGCCGGAATTACTGCAACGCCCATGGGTCATTCCCCCTTGTATTCGAGAATGGCGCCGGTCGGCTCGAAGCCGATCGCCTGGTAAACCTTGACGGTCCGGTCGAGCGTGACGCCGGTGGTGATGCCGGCTTGGATTAGGTCTGCACCCGCTGCCTTGCACCAGGCGACGTACTCGCGCAGCAGCTGAACGCCCGCGCGGGAGCCGCGGTGGCCAGGAAGCACGAAGATCCCGTACTCGCCGGCCACCCGTGCATCGGCGAACCAGAAGTCCTCGCAGTAGCCGGCGGCGACCCCGATGGCCTGGCCGTTGTCTTCGGCCACGAACAGGCAGCCCGCGCCATCGATCAGCGCACGGAACAGTGCAGCGAGCTTTGCCGGCGCGAACGGGAAGCGCGCATAGGACGACTCGGCGTGCATGGCCTCAGCCAGCACGAGCAGTGCGCCGATATCGGAATGGGTCGCGTGACGGATCATGGGGTATTCACCGAAATGGTTGTGATGACTGCTTGCAGGTGGAACGGATAGGGCTGCTGCTGCTCAATCACGACCTGGAAGTCGCCCTTGCCCCAGCCCAGCTTTTCGATGGGCTTGTCGCCAGTGAACAGCGGCGGCGGGCGGTCGAGTGCCCCCAGGCCGAGGTCGCGGCCGAACAGCGTCTGGCCATTGACGGTGGCACCGGTGGTTTCGAGGAAACGGCAGACGATGCGAGAGATCCCGGTGGCGCCGCCCTGGGACGTGCCTTCCTGCGTTTGCAGGGCAGGCCTCAGCAGTTCCACGCGCGGAGTGAACTTCAGCCCCACCTCAATCGCCTTGGCCGGGCGCTCGATGGTGATCGAACCGCCGGTGACCACGCGGTCGTTCAGCTCCACGCCGTCTGCCTTGACCTTCACGGTCAGGCCTTCCAGATGGCCCAGGCCATCCCATACGGTCTCGCCGGTGGGGCTGGTGCCGGTGATCGCGCTGTCGGTAAACAGCTCCGGGTCGAACAGCTCGACATAGCGCACCTGCTGGCCGTTCACCTGGCGGATGACAATGGTCCACACCTGGCTGCCGTCCTCGGTGGGTAGCACCGCCACCGCGTCGAAACGACCCTGCGTCTTCTGCGTGGTCCAGCCGATGACCTCCTGGTCGCGATCGATGGTGCACGTGGCGATGGTGCCGTCGGCGACGGTGGCGAACAGCACCGGTTCCGGCTCGCTCTGGAAGGCCATGCCGGTGATCCCGGGCTTGAAGAGGTGTTCGGCCAGCACCGTGATATCCGGCGCAGCGAACATGTCGGCGTCGATCCTGTCGGCTGACAGTGCGCGGATCTTCCGGCCGGCCCGCTGCACATACATCAGCTCGTTGCCGATGCGCTCCGGCGACACGCGACTGCAGCCGAAGTTGGGCTGCGACTTGATTTTGTTCTTGGCATTCGGGGCGATGGCCGAGTCATCGGTGCCACGCGCCGTCACCGCGCCGCCGGCACTCAGGGCGATCAGCGATCCCAAGGTGGTCAGATGGGTGATGGCGTCCTGCTGCTCGCTGGCTGCCGACAGAGAGATGGCATCGTCAGCCTCGGCACCCAGCTCGAAGTCGAGGTATTCCCCGATGCGCGATCCCCACATCGTCTGCGGGAACTTACGAGATCCGCCGGCCCAGAGCCGCTGCTCGTAGAACGTGCCGGTGCGCGGGTAGCCGTTGGCACCGCCCCAGGCGTTGCCCATCAGCGACCATGCGAGCGCCGGCGATGCCACCAGTGCCGACATGGTTTTGCGTAGCTCGCCGGTGGCCACCGTGGCGGACGTCACTGCGGTGATCTGGACCAGGCCGGCGTTGATATCCACCCACTTGCCAACGTCGTCAGATCGCCAGCCGGCGGCACTCAGCGTCAGCGTGATAGATGCGCCGACTGCCGGCTGCTCGTTTCCAGTGCCGCCCGACCAGGTTGGCGTCAGGGTGGTGAAGGGGCTGCCCGTGATGACCCATTCGCCGGGGGCGATGACCAGCGCAGGGAATGGCGTAAGGACGTCCACGGTGACCACGGTGGTGCTGGTATACGCGGTGATAAGCGCCAGCCCGCCCTCGGTCTCGATCTCGCGGCCGACGTCCGACGCCATGAACGAAGCTGCGCTGGCGGTGATCGTACGGCCCGGGCCAAGTGCGGCGCTGTCCAGGGTGATGCTGGCGGTCGGGCGCAGGCCGACCTCGGCATAGGGGACGTTTACCCACGGCACATCCTCCAGCACCCACGCCGCATCGCCAAACCGGCGCAGGCGACGGGTCGGGTAGCTCTCGTGGAACAGGAACATGGTGTCGCCGCTCTGCACGTAGTCGATCGCGGCCAGGTCGGCCTCGGCATAGTCGGTCTGGATCTCGTAGGGCACGAACACCCCCGGGGTGGTCTCCCGCACAACCTGGGAGCCGTCCTGCAGGAACACGCGCAGGTAGGCGTCGCCCACCTCCAGCATGTAGGCCTGGTCACGATTGAACACGTAGGGGATCAGTTCGGCGTGCTTGTCCCCGTGCTTGGCCGGCTGGCCATAGCGAAGCCCGTAGCGACGCTCCACGCCGCCCTGCACCAGCACCAGGACGTTCTCCAGCACCTTGGCCGAACTCTGGTAGCGGTCGATATCGGTCCGCCCGTACAGGCGCGGAGAGAGCGCGCCGCCGGTGAAGTTGGTCTTGACGGTGTTCGCTTTCATCGGTGGCTGCCCCAGCCGTAGCCGCCCAGGCGCGACGTCATCAGGGGGAAGTCGCCCAGGGTCTCGGGCGGGTCGTCCTGGCCGTCGGCGGAACGTGCCTGCTGCATCAGCTGCCGCAGCTCGGCGGTCTTGACCTCGATCATGCTGGCCGAGCGAGTGACCGGATACGCCAGCCGAGCGGCCAGCGCCGCGGTCATGGCGTCCACCAGCAGCGAATCCCACTGGCTCTCGTCCACGTCGGCCAGGTACAGCAGCGGGAACACCACGGCGTCGCTCAGCAGGTAGCGGCCTTCGGTTCGGAAGTCGATGCGGTCGCCTCGGTCACCCACGCCCAGCGTGCGCAGCCAGTCGCCTGGCAGCAGGAAGCGATGGGCGTAGCCGAAGGCCGGCGGTTGGGCGTCGGGCGAGAGCTGCACTCGGCGGATGGCGCAGTTCCACGGGTGGCTGCGCAGCACACCCAGGCGCACCTGCGGATACAGGCTGGCGCAGAGCTTGGCTCGGTCGAGGTCGGCATAGCCTTCTGCCTCGTCGAAGCTGGAGATGGGCTCAGCGCCCAGGGACAGCAGCGCATTGGAGCAGATGCTGACGGCGGTTGCGGCTTGGATCATCGCGGCTGTCCTCTTAGAACACCGGGGGCACGTGGCCCCCGGCGGTTTGCTGCAGGTCGAACCAGTGCGGGTCAGTTGCCGTCGATGAAGTGACCCTTCAGTGCGACGTTGCCCGCGGCCGTTGCGCCGGCGGTGAGGGTGGCGGCCACGTCGTACCAGACGCCCGGGTCGGTCGGCAGACCCAGCAGGCGCCACAGCGGCCATTCCAGCTTGTCCACGGTGATGAGGCCCGACTCCCGCAGGACGTTGGCGCCGTCCAGGGCGGCCGACAGGTCCTGTGCGGACGCGAAGAAGTCGGCATCGACGACAGCGCCGGCGTTGCGGGTCGGAATGTCGTAGAGGCCGATATCAGCCGCCGCGCCAGTGATCGCGCTGCAGGACGCCAGCACCGAGCCAACACGCCAGCCCGACATGACGGAGAAGAAGCGCAGCACGCTGCCGATGCTGTCGCCGTTGGCCACCGGGATAACGCCGATGGATTCCTTGACGCGGCCGGTGGCGACCTTGGTGGACGCCAGCTGCGAGGCGCCGAGGATGGGTGCGGAATCGCGGGCGGTGATCGCGGCGCTACCCTTGTTGACGATTGCCATGTTCTGTACCTCTTGATGGTGTGGGTAGATGGGCGGCAGCCGGAGCTACCGCCCTGCCGATCAGGCCGCTTCCTGCGCGGCGATCTCGACGACCTTCTCTTCCTCGACGCGGGCCGCGCCGATGGCCTGCTTGGCGTACACGCGGACGTTGAAGCCCTTGCCCGGGTCTTCGCCGACCTTGGTGGTGGTGTCCTTGCCGATGCCGAGCGCCACGCCCGACTTCGCCCATGCGTACAGGAAGCGGGTGTTGCCGACCTTCGGCAGGCGCTCGGACGGGATCCAGGTGAAGCCCATCCACTTGCCGACCACATCGCCGGTTTCCAGGAACTTGGCGGCCATGAAGTCCGCCGAGGTCAGGGTGGTATCGGCCAGAATGTCGGCGGCCGCCTGGGCGCTGTAGGCCATGAACAGTTCCTCGCCACCGATGGCATCGGCCTCGTTGCGGCGGAAAAGGGTCTTGGCCTGGATGATCTTCGCCTTGGTCAGGCCCGAGGCGTTGACTGCGATCTTCTGCGACGCCGGCAGGGCGATGTTGCCGGTGGTGCTGCGCGAGTTGCCGCCCAGCGCACCGATCACCACGTCGTCCTTGGTGCGGTTCATGGCGTTGACCATCGCCTTGACGTAGTCGCTGGTCGGGTCCACGAGCATGCGGACCTTGTCCAGGTCGTCGATCATGTCGCCGTCTTCCCAGTCCAGCAGGTCGATGAACCGGGTGGAGTGCGGCTGGTCGTTGATCGGGGTGTCGCCGTGGCGCACCAGGCGGCGCTGCGCGCTGCGCTGGCCCAGGCGGTTCACCGACTTGGACATGCCGACGATGTTGCTCTCGATGGTGACCGCGCTCTGGAAGCGGGATTCGGTCTGCTGCGCGACGTGCTTGAAGTTGTCGGCGAACTGCTGCACGAACGCTTCGGTGATGTACTGGCTCATAGGAACTCCGAAGGGGTGGATGGGTGTTCGTGCCTGCCCGGTTATCCCTGTCGGGGCCGTGCGGTTCGCGTGGCAACGTGCGCGGGCGATGCTGGTTGTCCGAGAGCCACCTCGGGCCAGATGCCGAGCAGTTTTGTTCCAGTGCCCAGTCGGGTTCCCGACTATTTCCCCCAACGAAAAAGCCCCGCACTTGGCGGGGCTTCGTTCCTACGTCTGGCCGCTGTCACCACCAGCGGATGGCATCCACCAGCATCGCCACGGCGAACAGCAGCGCGGCCCAGGAGGCGACAGTCCATGCGCGGGCGCGAACCATGGCCGCCCGCTCTGCACCCTCCCGCGACATTCGCCCGGTAATTCGCATCATCGGGTCGCCGATGCGCCGAGCTGGCGCTGGTTGGTGCCGTAGCGCTTCTGGTACAGGTCGGACAGCTCGCGCACCTTCTGATCGTGCTGCGGGTGCTTGGCGTCCATATAGGCCGGGTCAGCCCTGATCGCAGCGATGCGGGCATCCCAGTCCTGCTCGGCAGCCGGGTTGCCGCTGATCGGGGTGTCCTCGCTCAGTTCGGCACCGACCGAAGCGGCGAAGCGCAGGAAATCGGGGTCGTCGCCGAACTTCTCCTGCAGGCGGGCCAGCGAACCGGCACCCTCGCCATCGGCTGCGAATGCCTTCACCGCGCGGAACGCCTGCCCCAGGTTCTGCTGCATCGCCTGGTCGTCGGTCCAGACCTTCGACAGCTCGGCCCGTGCATCCTGCTGGCTCAGCGCAGCATTGCCGGCCAGCAGATCCGGCGCGAAGCCAAAGTACTCGCCCAGGAAGAAGTTGACGTGTTCCTGCGGGATGCCGGCGGCGTGGGCGCGGTCGATGATCCCCTTGAACAGCGGATCGCCTTTCACCTCGTCGACGTTGACGCCATCGGGCAAGCCTTCGATCACGTACTCGGCCGCGGTCTTCGGCAGCGTGCCGCTGGTGCCGCGCGACTTCTCCAGCTCGGCATAGCTGGTGGCCAGCTTCCGGGCCGACGCTTCCAGATCCAGATCGGTGCCGCCCTCCTTCACGGTGCGGAACTTCTCCGGCAGCCAGTCGTTCTGCCCGCCGCCCTGGTTCAAAAGGCTGCCCTGCTGGCCGCCCTGGCCGCCCTGGCCGCCCTGGCCGCCCTGGCCGCCCTGGCCGCCGTCATTGTTGTTCGTCACTTTGCTCATCTGTGTCCACTCCGTTTGCGCGGTTGCATTGGGTAACGATGTAGTCCACGACGGCCCGAGAGCCTTCGCGGTGGTAGGTGTTGAGGATTGCGTCGATGCCGCCGGTCAGCTTTGCGGGCCGGTGGAAGATGCGCACCAGGTCTTCCAAGATCAGCGCGCCCTCGGCATGGTTCTCGAAGACGCGCGCGTACATCTCCGGCGTTACTTTGGTGACCCGGGTCATGCGGCCTGCCCTCGTAGCTGGGCCTGCGCGGCCATGCCCATGGCCTGCTCGCCCATCTGCTGCTGCTTGGCCTGCTCAGCCGCCTGCTGCTTGGCCTGCAACTTGGCCTGCATTTCCTCGTCGGTGAGCAGCACTCGCTGCGGCACGCCAAGCCCCTCGGCCATCAGCTCCAGTGCCGCGTCGGGGTTGAGTCGGTCGAACACAGACGTATCGCCGGTGGCTTCGGCGATCATCCCCGCTCCCTCGAACAGCCGCTGAGTGGCGGTGACCTCCTCCAGGCGCTGCGCGCGCGCCATGGGCGACACGTAGCGGACCGAGTAGTCTCGGCCGGCCAGCGATTCCGGTGGATCACCCAGGACGCCTGCGCGGTACGCAATGCCGAAACAGCGCTCGATCAGCGGTCGCAGGTACTCCGCCTGCAGGCGGCCGTAGATCGGACCCAGCAGCTGGCGGATCAGCTCAACCCGCACATGCACCTCGGTGGCCGTCATCCGTGGGCCGTCCTGGGGCTGCAGCTGGTCGGCCATCAGCGTCTTGCGGATGGACGCCTTCAGGTCCGCCACCATGTACTCGGCCAGCTGGAAGTCGCTGCCAGTGCCGAGCGGTTTGATGTTGTCGACCTCGCTGGCCACGAGGATCTTTCGCGGCCCAAGCTTGGCGGTGCGGGGATTGAACACGCCGTCATCGGTGGCGACGAACATTCCGCCGATGGCCAAGTCCGCCGCGGCCATGTTCATGGCCTTCAGCTCGCACAGCTGGCGAATATCGGGCAGCGCGTCGAACACCGGACCCACGCCGTAGGAGGTGTCAGGGATGCGCTGCCAGCGCGGAACGATCACGGGGAACTCGTGGTAGCCAGACTCGCGCACCAGGTGCTTGTTCTTGACCTCGACCACGTAGGAGCCGAACGGTAGGTTCTTCGCCATGCGCGCCCCGACCGCAAACGGCGTGCGCGGCTGGATCGCGTGGATGAACGCGACCTGGTCGTCGGGCTTTTCCTTCACCAGCTTCTGCGTCGGCTCGCTCAGGTTGGCCAGGCCGAAGGTCTCGGCGGCCGCCGCCGCGGTCATCGAATGCTCGCGGTAGCAGGTGTCGATCAGACCGTCGCGCCTGGTGCTGGTCGCATAGACGCCGGCAATGGGCCACTGCTCGAAAGCGTAGCCGCCATCCTGCTTGTTCTCTTCCACGTACAGCGCGAACCAGCCAGCGGCCACGGTGTCCAGACAGGCCTCGAAGCCCTCGGCGTCGAAGTTGGACTGGTGAATGTTGAGCCAGATCGTCTCGGCCGCGTTGTCCAGGTAGCGTTTGTCGTCCGGCGTCTCGCTGTCCACATCCAGCTCGAACCAGCGCGAGTTGGCCGGCGTCAGGCCGGACATGATCCCCGAGGCCAGGATCTGCGCCGCGTTGGTGCCGGTCGAGTCGGTGATGCGCGCCTTCTGGTTCTGTGCCTGCTGGGCATCGACCACATTGCCGTTGAACCCATGGGCGCGCAGCGGGAACGTCAGCTCGAAGCAGTCGCGCCACACATTCTCGTGCGGCTGGCGCCGCGACTTCAGATCGCTGAGCCGCTTGCAGATGCGCCCTGCGTCCATCAGGCACCCCCAAGGGTAGAACGGCCCTGGGCCTGGGCCAGCAGCGACATTCCGCGCTGACCCGTCAGGCCATCGGCGCCCAGCGTGAGCAGGCTGCTCTCCCGCCGCCTGCGGCGACGACTGGCCAGCGCCATGTTGGCCTCCGATGCAGCGGCTGCTTCAGCGGCGCGCTGCTCGGCAACCAGGTCGCGCTCGACCACCTTCGGCTGCTTCTTGGATCCGCACATGGATCAGCTCCTATTGCCGCTGGCCAGCAGCGACGACGGTGTGGCCCCGCCCTGCAGGAGCGACACAGCAAAGGCGCTGCGGCGCTTCAGGCGGGAGTTGAGGGAGGACGCAGTGGAATCTGCCGCGTCCAGCGCGGCGAGGTTGCGTGCGCGCGGCAAGACGTTCTTGGCGTCGTCCTGCGCCTTGCGGTCGGCCTCGACCTGAGCGGCGAGGCGTGCGCGTTCCTTGCGCAGGTCACCGGTCGGATCGCCCACGGCGGTCTTGGTGATGCCGAGCGGGTCCGCGTACTTGGCGTTCTTGCCAGTCAGCAGCCCCGCCGGGTCGAGGATCTTGGCCTTGTTGCCGCACATGGCTCAGGCCTTCGGCTCGGGTTCGGGCACCACCCAGCCGTCGGCGGTCAGCACGGCGGCTGGCTGCTCGGCCTTGGTGACGGGGCCGCCAGTTGAACTCCGACGGATCGACGCCGCTGCAGCTTCAGCCTCCGCAGCAACCTCGCCCTTGCTCTTCTGGCGAGGGCCAACAGCGTCGGCACCGTTGCCGAGCGCGTCGGACAGCTGGCCAGCGGCAGCGCCGGTGCCACCGGCCGTAGCGGTGTTGGCCTCGTTCTCGCCCTGGGCCAGAACGTCCAGCTGGTCGCTGATCGGGCCCAGCACGGTGACGCGGCCCTTCCCGTCCGTCTCAATGGCGTGGAGCAGGATCAGCTCGTCGCGGTTGAGGGTCGTCAGAGCCTCCAGTACCTCGGGCACGTTGAGCGAGGCGATGGCCTCCAGTTCCGCGCGGAGCTGGTCGGCATGGTCAGTGGCGACGCCGGCGGCATCCACAGCCTCAGCGGCGTTGGCGGCGGTGGCCGCATCGGTCTCGGCGGGCGGCAGCGCTTCGCCGGGAACGCGCGGCGTCAGACTCTTCGGGGGCATGGATGGCTCCAGCACGGTGGGTGTGCGGCCAGTCTGCGCACCGCCCCGTGCGGATTCCCGACTATCTGCCAATGCCCCGAGCAACCCACGGCGGTACGATTGGGCCTCACCCAACAGCGGAGAACCGCGCTTGAACACGGACGCTCAGACCTACCTGGCCCGCCTCGTCGGCCGCGACATTGCCCAGGAGCGAGCGCTCCTGACGTTCATCGGAAGCCCTCGCAAGAACGAGCCCGCAGTGATGCAGGACTTGCTGCGCAAGAACTTCGAGATCGGCCGCGCGCAGATTCCCACCCGCCTGGTTGAGGCTGGCCTGCCTGCCGACATGGCCCGCATGGTGGAGGACGGTTTCGCCAGGACCGCGACTGCGATCCTCAATGGCGTGGCCAATGGCCAGTACCACCCGGCGGCGCGCTGACACTGCACAGTTTTGTGCAGTGCTTTGAAATCAATGTCCTGCTGCAACCGTCTGCCTTACGGGGGGCGGTTGCAGGCTGGGTGGTGGATCGCCACCCAGTGCTGGGATTGACGTATCCCAACGCGCTGTAGGTTTCCCCCCTCTTGGTGGAATACCCCGGTTCTAAACCGGAGAAAGGTCGCGTTTCAAACCGGACCTTCACAAAACTGCCGGGATTCCGGCAGTTAAGTCCTCGGCGCCTCGTGCCGGCTGCGCCCGGTCATCGCCATCCACAGGTCGAGCAGCAGCTCGCCGTCTCGGTACTTCGGCTCTGCCCCCTGCTTCCACCCCAAGATCGTGGAGCGCGGCACGCTCATGTGCTGCGCCACGGAACTGACCGGCACGCCGGCGCGCGCCAGTTCGTCCAGCAGGCGGAACCAGTCGATGCGGCCTTCGACCGCGTCAGTCCTCACCATACGCGCCCCCATATGTACCGCACGGGATCACCGCGCCTGCCCGCCGCCAAACGCGCGCGCGCGCGAGGCGGACCGCTCGGCGCCCTCCAACCTGGCCCGAACAGTGGCCACGGCCCAGATGAATCCCTTTCCCAAGCGAGCAGCATCCCGGGCTGCCTCGGCGAACATTTCCGGCGTTCCCCCTTCCACGATGGCGGCCAGCAGCGACGGGTGGGTCGGTATCGAGCCCCGCACCCCCGCCTTGCGCATCTCCAGGCACACGCGAGCGCTGGTGTCTGCTGATGGCGCAGCATTGCCGTTGCTGGGTTTCGCTTCACCAAGGTCCAACCGTGGTGATGCTTTCCCGTTGTGCCGCCTCACTGCCTTGATCCGTTTGCGTGCGATCAGCGCCTGCTGCTGCCGGATGTACTCGCCCACCACCATCGATGGGCAGTACCAGCACGGCTCGCCGTCATCGGGAACCAGCACCATCGCTGCGCCCGCGCTCCGGCCATGACTCGCCGACCAGGTGAACGATGCACCGCCCACATCGGAACCGATCAGCACCCCTGCATCGATCAGCTCGACCAGCAGCGGCATGGCAGCGCCAGTGGCGGCGGCGATCTGCACCAGCGTTGCCCGGGTTGCGCCGGGCGTCGGCTGTGCCTGCAGGTGGCCCCGCACGTCCATCCACGTCCCGCGAGCGGCCGGGCTGCAGGCGCGAAGCCTGCGCGCGGCCCTGGTGTGGATCTCGCCGCGCTCACCTGCCATGCGGGGGTCCCCCGTCTGCCGGCGGCGTCCACCCGAGTCGAATCAGCTGCTCGCGGATGCCCTGATCCATCTGCATCGCGGCCACGTTTGCAACGCGTCTGCTGGCATGTCCGAACACGTCCAACGTCTGAACCACTCTGTAGTCGTCGGTCAGCACCGTGTCCACCCGGAGCTGCCGCTCGCCGAGATTCTTCCTGCTATCGGCCATCGGTCGTTCCTCCCAGCTTTTGAGCCAGCCGCTCCAGCTTGTTCGCCTGCTGCCGGGCGATGGACGCGGAATGCCGGAATGCCTCCGCAACCGTGGAGCGCTGACCACGGTCACGCCACAGCCGCAGGTCGTAGACGCTGGCCTGCTGCTCCAGCGTGTCGGCCAGGTTGCGAAGCGCCTGCGGTCCATTCGGAATCAGATCAGTCATCTTCGCCTCCTTGGTGGGAGCGTCCACGGCTGCCGAGGCGAGGGGCGAGGGGCAGCGGCTTTGCCTTCGGCGCAGGCAAAGAGCTATCGAACTCGTAAGCCGGTCCATCCCAGTCGGTTGCACGCTGGTACTGGTACTCGTTGCGCAGGGAGACGACGGTGCCGGTCTTGATGTTCCGGCCCTTGCCCACGATCACCTCGACCAGGCCCGGCCTGTCGGTGGGGTTGTAGACGTCCGGCCGGTGCACGAACAGAATCACGTCGGCGACTTCCTCGATGCCGCCAGAGCCGCGGATATCGGTCACCTTGGGGCGGTCGCCCTTCGCCCCAGCGCGGTTCAACTGGGCCAGCACCACCACAGGACAATCGAGGAACTTGGCCAAGCCCTTCAGGTCGCGGAGAGCTTGCCCGCGCTCCAATGCCTCGTCCTGCTTGCCCGGCAATGCCATCTCGTGCAGGTGGTCGACCACCACCAGCCGGAGCGGCTTACGGCGGTGTACGCGCTTGGCACGGGCAACGATCTGCGGCGCGCTGAGCTGGGGGTCGTCATCGATCAGGATGTTCGCCTTCATCAGCTCGTCCATGGTCGGCGCCGCCTTGGACCAGTAGATATCCGAGTCTGCTGCGGATTCCTCGTCACTGTTTCCGACAAGCCACTGCAGCGGAATCTCGCCCATCGCCGCCACGTCTCTGGCCACGACGTCCGTATCGACCATCTCCATGGAGAACTCGACCACCTGGTCGCCACGCATGCCGGTGAACCGCGCCAGCTGGAATCCCATCAGCGACTTGCCCATGTTGGAGCGGGCCGCGATCACGATCACCTGGCCATTGCGCAAGCCGCCGATGGCCTTGTTCACGTCCTTCCAGGGTGTGGGCAAGCCGATAGGGATGCCATCACGATGCCGAGCCAGCAGCTCGGCGGAGAACTTCCGAACCACATCACGATATGGCGTTGGCCCTACCGCGCGCACCGGCGCAATGTCGGCCATCTGCGACGCCAGGTGCGAGGCAAGCTGCTCCGCCGAGTGCCCGCTCCTACCCGTGGCAGCCTTCAGCGCACGCTGGCATGTGTCGATGAATCGGCGCATGCGCGAATGCTCGACCACGATCTCGGCGTGTGGGATCACATTGGCGCGGGTGTAAGCGCCTCCAGCGATCTCGCTCGCCAGCGCCTCCAGATGGCGGCCGTCCTCGCCGCACTTATCCAGCAGCCACTCGCCAGCGGTGATCGCGTCGGCCAGCTTGTTCTCGCCGCATAGCTCCAGCACACACTCGTAGATCCGGGCGTGGTCGGGGCTGTAGAAGTCGGAAGGCGTCAGCCAGTCTTGCACGCTCGACAGCACATCGTTGTCCAGCAGCAGGCCGGCCAGCACCGCCGCCTCGGCATCGAGGTTGAACGTCTGCGCGTCCCCGTCGTAGCGGATCATCGGCCACCGTCCAGGTAATGACCTTCGATCACCTTGACGAAATTGGTCGGGCTGACCAGCCACTCCAGCGTGCATCGGAACGGCCTACCATCACGACCATTGCGCTGCCCCATCAGCCAGGGCATGTCCCGCACCGCCTCGAAGAACGATCGCCACCAGGTCAGTTCCTGCTGCTCCCGGCGCTCCTTCCAACGCGCGCCCAGCTTCCGCTGCCGGGTTTCGTTCCACGCGCACACCGCCGGCAGTTCCGGCAGGACCTCGTGGAACAGCTCGATGATCTTCATGTGCGGGCACGGCGGTGGGCCTGCCTTCTTCGGCACCTTGCCCAGCAGGTCCTGCCCTTCCCCGGCATCAGCAGGTTCGGCGTGGTCGCCAGTCGCGGCATCGCCGTCGGCTGACGACAAACCCACGACAGTGGGTTCATCTTCTTGGGAAGGAAGGGTATTGGTAACGGATACGGTATCGGTATCGGTATCGGAAGGGAAAGGAAGCGGGCATCGTCTAGATTGATCCGTTAGATCATCTACATCCGATCCGTTAGATGATCCAACCTCTCCGACTTGATCGTCGTTTGCGCCGCTTTCGGCATCTGATGGATCGTCTTTTCCCTTCTTTTGACCATCTTCTGCAAGCCTAGCGGCGTATTCCGGATACATCTTCAGAGCGCGTGCACGGCCGTACTCCCGGCACGCCACGGCGAACTTGGAGCGCATCGATCGATCGCCAGCACCAGCGGCCCAGGCGTTGTGATCGTCCCAGTCGTGAATCCTGCGCCTGCCCTCATCCCCATCCAAGAAGCCAACGGCGGCCATCGCGGACACGAAGGCATCAGGCTCCCCGCTCCAGTTGATGGCCAGCTCGATATCCTCATCGGTCATTCCCGACAGGTCCCCATCGCTACGGTTGGCAGCTGTCCAGAGGAACAGCCATACGCAGTGCAGCGGGCCGGAGTCTCCTAGCCGGCGCGCCAGCTTCTTCGTCTTCGGGTGGCCAGGAAGCCCCACGGAAATGCGGGCGTCGGTTGCATTAGCCACGGCTGGCCACCGTCTGCGGGAATGCCTCGGCGATCAGCGCCGCGAAGACGCACAGGTGTTCGGTGGTGATCCACGACTTGCCTGCCATCTGAGCAATCCACAGCAGGGCCGACTCCGGGCCGCTGCAGTAGAAGTCGTACTCGGGTTCGTCGTGTTGCCGTGTGCGGTCGAACACCAGGACGGCAATGCGGCCGTCCGGCAGGCGCTCGGCCAGCTTGACCAGCGGGCGCGCGCTGCGCTCTTGGAGATGCGCCATGGCGTCCTGCATGCAGTCGCTGATGTGGCGCGTGGAGGTGGGGTTTTCCCCGTTGTGATCGTGTGGCATAGTGGCCTCGGTCTCAACGAAGCCTCCGCATCTGTCTGCCCGACAGCGGGGGCTTCGTCATTTCTGGACGATGGGTTCTCGCGCCAGACACCCGAACGGCCACTACCACGCCCGGGATGCACGCTTTCCTTCATTGCGCCAGGATCGTTCCGTCGGTCCCAGCAAAGCCTGTTTATCGGCTTTGGTTGGCATCTACAGGATGCAAAGGGACCGAATACGCGACGACCCTGCCGGTGGCGTCTCGTTCCCATCGCAGGTCTGGGCGCAACTGTTCGCACGTCACGCCGGTGAATGCCTCCGCTGCGGGGCAGCGCTCAGGGCTCAAACCACGAGTGAAGTAGGGTTTGATGGCCTGCGGCTTGACGCCGATGGCAGCGGCGAACTTGACCTGGTTCCCCGCAATCCTGATTGCACGTTCGAGAGCTTCGCTGTTCATGGCAGCGATGATGCACCCAACTGGAGGAAGAGTAAAGCAATAGTTTATTGCCATAAATCAACCCCGTGTTTATCCTCCCCACATGGATCAGAACCACACCATCAGCGATCGCTTGACCTCACTCATGTCCGCGCAAGACGTGAGACTAGTCACCGTTGCCCAAGCTTGCGGCGTAACGCCACAAGCTGTCGTCAACTGGCGCAGAAACGGGAAGATCGACCGGAGGCATTTCCCCGCCCTGTCCAAGCTCTTTGGCGTCCCTCTCGATTACTGGCTGGGCGGTCCTGAGGTCCAGCCTGTAAAGGTTCACGCCTATGGGATTCGCGGGATAGATGGGGAGGATGGTCTAGATGTAGATCGTGAGGTCATGCTCCCCGTCTACGACATTGAAGTATCCGGCGGGCCAGGGGTTGTGGTGCCAGATTTCGTCGAAACGCGATACCGGCTCTCCTACCAAATGGACTGGCTCAATCGATGGGATGCCAAGCCGAAGGACATCTTGATTGCCAGGGTCATAGGTGCATCCATGGAGCCAACTCTCTACGACGGGGACAAGGCAGTCATCCACCAAGGCCGGAAAGACATACGCAACGACCGTGTGTACTCGTTGATATACGGCGGGGAAGCACGAGTGAAAAGGGTCTTCAGGCAGGCCGACGGCACGCTTCGCATCGTGAGCGACAACCGGGACAAAGACAGATATCCCGACGAATTCGTTAACTCGGACGACATGGACGGGGTCTACATCATTGGCCAAGTCATTGAAAAGATGGGAAGTGGGGGGCTGTAACAACCATCGATTGATAAAATCAATCAATCATAGGTTGACCTTACTACAACCATAGCTTTAAATTGTCCCCATCGCGGCACGGCGCCGGCAGATGGGAGACACAAAGATGCACCTGGGAACCAACACTGCCGGTGGGTACGACCCGGCAGAACAGCAGGAGACCTACACGGTCATCCTGAGCAGTGGGGACGAGATGTTCCTCGTCCCAGCAACCTCACCCGAAGAAGCGGCGCGGAGCGCGGTGGCCAGCTGGGCCACCCGATACGGCGAAGTCGTTGAAGTCGTCCGCGTTTGCCGGACTGGCGAAGGCACGCCTCAATGACGCCCCGCCATCTCACTCGTAACCTCCGTAGCCGGATGGTGTGGAACAGGTTCGAGCGTTTCGCCCTTACCCACAATTCAGCTCGGCATGGATGCCTCTTCATCCTCACGCGCTCCGGGTCTGGCTATTACCGCCGCATCGAGGACTGACCCATGGCATCCCGAGACCAGAGTTTTCGGGTCCCCCGAATCGCTTGGACAGTGCTGATTGCGATCGCGGCGGTCGTCGTGCCTTTGCGAATCGCGGAGATAGTGCAGCAGCACAGGGACCCTATTTTTAAGCCTAAAAACCACGCGGACGCAGTCCTTGCACCGTCGCAGGGTACGTCAAAACCTTGAATCGAGGAAACCTGATTTATGAGTAGGGATTGTCTGACAGAACGAGATTTGGCCCCGAGCCACACAGCTGGAGCCAAGGTCATCAATCAGAAGGAGGGCGGACTGATCCGCATCGGCGACAGCATCGATGTTGTCGTTCTCAAGGCACGCGACGGACACGCACGCGTCGTCATCAGCGCGCCGCGCAACCTGGAAATCAACGCACCAAAACAGTGACGGCCCGAGCGCGCTAACGCCCGAGCCGTCTGCCAAGAAGCCCCATCACGTCAAAGATCAAGGAAGCCACCATGGCGAAGAAGATTGTAACCCCCGAGCAGCCCGGGCCGAAGATTGACCTGGCCAACGACACCCACTGGATCGAGATGAGCTGGAACGACAACCCCCTCCCTCCGTTCATAAAGGGGCAGCTGCATCGTATTGATCGGTGCATCGTCGGCGCAGCGGCCTTGGCCAATGTTCTGCATCGCTTCCAGATGGGCCTAGACGATGTTGAAGCCACCGGCAGTGGCGACAAGTTTGGTGTCGTCTATCCCCAGTTTTCCGTGAACGACATGGATCGCCTGCGCGTTGGGATGCAGGAGCTTTTGGATCGCGCGGAGACCACGATTGAAAACGTGCGCGACGACCGCGACGGGATGATCGCCGCATACGTGAAGGAGCAGGCTCGTGGCTGATCTGAACCGAATCGACCAACTGCTTGAGCGTGGGCTTTCTGCACGCGATCTCATCTCCTACATGCTGCCCGGCATCGTCTGGCTCGCCGAGCATCAGGACGAAACATTCAGGCTCTGCTATCACGGGTCCAACGGTGAGGTGGTCGTCGAGACGGTGGCAGGCAGTGCCTTGATCGCGCGGGCGCGCGAGCTTGGTTGGACACCCGGTGAGTTGCTCGATGGCCGCCCGGCCTGCATGTTCGATGAAGCCGTCTACCACTGCCGGCGCGGCGTGCACTGGTATGCAACTGCGTGCGATGACACTACGCAGATGCTGCCGCTGGGCCTGCCGGCCAAGGAACTCGCTGCAGCGCAAAGGAGAGAAGAGCGCCTGTATGGAGCGGCGGCCCAGGCGCGCCGAAAGGCCGCAGATGAACGCCGCAAGCGAGCCGCTCATCGTGCAGAGGATCGAGCGGTGTATGCCAGGGTGAAAGAGGTTGTTGAGATGGTAACCGGCGACCTGATGAAAGAAGCGCGGGAATCAGGTCGGCCCATTGCGATTAGCACCGCACGCCGGCGGGCGTGGAAGCATGTGAAGGAAACGGATGACGGAACCTATTTCTTGCTTTGCAAGAAGCTTCGGGCGATGCAGAACAACGGCGTAAAGGTGAAAGTATGAGCGACCATATCGAACTGCTCGCCGAGCTGCGCTCGGATGCCAAGACCATGAGCATTAAAGGTGCAGGCAATACGCTCACGCACATGCTGGCAGCGCAGTTGATCGCGCGTGCGGCCGATGCCCTGGCCACGTCCTACACCCCTGCGCAGATGGCGGAGTCGTTCCGAGCCGGCCTCAGCACCGCGCGCATGCACGATCACGACGTGAACCCATCTGCGCCTGACTGGCGCAACGCACCGCCCGAGGCACAGTTCTGTGCCATGGACAGCGACGGCCAGTGGGGCTGGTATACGTCCCGCCCCTACACCGAATCGTTCACCGGCTATGAAGGCTGGGACGCCGACACCGGCGTGACCGAGATCCGCGGCTTGGCCTTCTACCCCAACTGGAAAGACACCCTGCAGGGGCGACCTGGGCTGCATAGCACTTGCAACGACGAGGCAGATGGTCCATTGGACACCGAGCAGCTTCTCGTAATGGCCGCGCAGGCCCAGCGCAGCGCCGTCGGCGAATCATCCGTGATCGCCACCCGGATCGATCAGATGGTGAGCGACGTCCGAACCGCAAAGGAGGCCAAGTGAACGCCGCCACAAACGTTCTGGCATTCCCCATGCACAGGGTGAGGCAGCGCGCGCCCGACGAATTTCCTCTCGGCTGGCCTACTGGCCACGTCGGCGAGGAAATGGACAAGCTTGCGCGTTTGACTATGGCCCGGGCGCAGAGCCTGGGATCCGAGATCAGTCTGCCCGACTGCCGCGCTGTGATCTACACCGTCGTCTGCGAGGCCCGCCAATGTCATTGAATGGCCTGACTCGAATGGATATCGACGCTACTGATCTACAGAAAGTCGTATCCGGGATCGAAGACTTCATAAACCTCGTTGAGACGGGTCGACTACGCGCTGCGCGTGAGTTGTTGGAGCGCATGCCTGGATATCTGCGCGCACTGATTCTCGTCAGCAAGGCCCAGTCACGAGCGGCGCCGAGGGGCGTGCAGAAGAATCACTACAGGGCGATGGGCGAGGATTTGAATCTGATCTGCGAGCGGGCCGAGCAGGCGGAGCAGATGATGGACGTTGGGAAACATGTCGATGCCATGATGCTCAAGAACTGCTTGGGGGTTGCTCGATGCTTGCTCGACCTTCAGCACCTACAAGACGAGCGAATCGCCAGGAAGGAGAAATCCAATGGCTGACGCCTATCGAATCGAGAAGATCGGCGACCTGCTCCTGATCCCGCTTGACCGTCTTCCAGCGTTCATTGAGCAACTGGAGACGGGGATCGAAATGGTTCACTTCGTTCATGGTTCTGCCGCACGCCCCGAACTCCTTCCAGCGATTACGTGGGTTGATGACGGCCGACACTCAACAGAGGTCCGGCACCAGGATGGAAGCTCGCTGCGTGTGGAGGTGTATGAGGACGGGGGATTGACCGATGGCTGATGAAATCGACGTGCCAACCATCGCGGCAATGGCGCGCGATGCGGAATGGCTCAATGCGGACGCGTGCGCCTTCATCCTGGGTCTGACCACACGCGAGGGGAAGATCAACCGCCGCGCGTTCTTGGAGCGGGTCGCGGTGCGCAGCAGCTTCCCCAAGCCCATGGCCATCGGCGCAAAGAAGCTATGGAACCGCGAGGCTGTGGTTAATTGGGCCGAGGACGAGGCTCGGATCAACCGAGCTTCTTAGCCAACTCCGACGCCGTGGCCCTGTAGTAGATCAGGAGGCTGGACAGGTTGCGGTGCCCGATCACTCGGGCCAGCTCCAGGACGTCCAGCTTCTTCGACAGGCGCCAGATAGCCTCAGCTCGCGCATCGTGGAAATGCAGGTCCTTGATGGTGGGCACACTGTCTCGGACCTTGCGGAACAGGCCGTCCCGCTTCGACGCCGACAGGCCGAACACCGGGGCGAAACCAAGCGGCAACGCGCGCAGGATCTGCACAGCGCGCGCCGTGAGCGGGACGTCGCGGGTATCCCCGTTCTTGCTGACGCGGACCGTCACGTAGCGCTCGTCCAGGTGCACGTCGGTCCACCGCAGTTCGCATATCTCGCCTGACCGCATTGCCGTCTCCAGGGCGAACAGGAACGCCAGGCCGATCCGGTGCCGCTGGGTCTCGACCTTCAGCGAATCCCACACATCGAATGCCTTGGCCAGCGCCTCGACTTCCTCGCCCGAGATCCGGCGCGCACGCCCCTTCGGCTTTTTCGGCTGGCGCACGTCGCGCATGGGGCTTTCTTTCAGCCATCCCCACTCGCGCCGAGCGACTTCCAGCACCGCGGCGATCAGGTTCATCTCTCTGGCCACTGTGCCGGGCTTCACCTGCTTCAGCCGGGCATCGCGCCATTCGGCCAGGTCAGCAGACGACAGTGCCAGCAGCCGGCGTTTGACGATCTTGTCCTCCCGGTTGAAGCGGGCAATCCGTACACGATCCCACCGGCCGCCGCGCTTGCTGGGCGTCACCTCGTCGGCGTATCGGGTGAATGCTTCCTCCAGCGTCTTGTCCGGAAGCTGGGTGCCGGTGAACAGCGCCTCCTGCTCCTGCGCCCAAGCGAGCGCGGCCCGCTTGGTGTCGAACACCTTTGTGGTCCTGCGGCCGTCGACTTTGACGAAGACGCGGTAGCGATTTCCGAGGGGACGAATGGATGCCATGGGCGCATTGTGTGCCTTTTCGTGTGCCCGTGTGCCTTTCGATACGGGGAAGCACGGGGCGATGCGGAAAATGGCGGGGCGCGTAAATCGCTGATTCTGTTGGGAATCGTGGCGAAACGGGGCGATACGGCCAATGCGAAAAATGGGGTCTTGGTGCCGCTTATCCGAATCGAACGGATGACCTACTGTTTACAAGACAGAGATAGTTAGATCGGAAGAGCGGTTCAGCAGGAATGCCGAGACCGATCTCGT
>OJST01000106.1_pt1 | contig 23955 bp, 15 predicted proteins | sample 1599491 | NCBI WGS metagenome assembly OJST01 (sample SAMN04436635, study PRJEB24849) | human gut metagenome | biome: human gut; feature: NICU; material: stool | host: Homo sapiens | place: USA: Saint Louis, MO | collected 2010-02-10
CGGCGTGGCTTTCAGCGCCGCGCTGTTCCAGCTCGGCCAGGCGACGCCGTGCCTGCGCCACAGTGGCGCGCGGCAGGCCGGCCAGTGCGGCCACCTGCAGGCCAAAGCTGCGGTTGGCCGGGCCGTCTTTCACTGCGTGCATGAACACCAGCGCTTCGCCGTGCTCGACCGCGTCCAGGTGCACGTTGGCGATGCCGCTGCGGCCGCCCTCATGCTGTTCGTCGGCCAGCGCGGTCAGCTCGAAGTAGTGGGTGGCGAACAGCGTGTAGCAGCGGTTCTGGTAGGCCAGGTGGCGGGCCACCGCGTCGGCCAGCGCCAGGCCATCGTAGGTGGAGGTGCCACGGCCGATCTCGTCCATCAGCACCAGCGAATGGGCGGTGGCGTGGTGCAGGATGTAGCTGGTCTCGGCCATCTCGACCATGAAGGTCGACTGCCCGCGGGCGAGGTCGTCGCCGGCGCCGATGCGGGTCAGGATGCGGTCGATCGGGCCGATCACCGCCCGGCTGGCCGGCACGAAGCTGCCGATGTGGGCCAGCAGCACGATCAGCGCGTTCTGCCGCATGTAGGTCGATTTACCGCCCATGTTCGGGCCGGTGATGACCAGCATGCGACGGTCCGGATGCAGGTCCAGGTCATTGGGTTCGAACGGCTGTTCGCGTACCGCTTCGACCACTGGATGGCGGCCGCGTTCGATCTTCAGGCACGGCTCGGCCTGCAGCTCCGGGCGCGCCCAGTCCAGCGCCTGCGCGCGTTCGGCGAAGGCGGCCAGCACGTCCAGTTCGCTCAGCGCAGCGGCACACTGCTTCAGCGGTTCCAACTGCCCGCCAAGGGTGTCCAGCAGCTGCTCGTACAGGTACTTCTCGCGCGACAGCGAACGGTCGCGCGCGGACAGCACCTTGTCCTCGAATGCCTTCAGTTCTTCGGTGATGTAGCGCTCGGCATTGGTCAGCGTCTGCCGGCGGGTGTAGTGCACCGGCGCACGATCGGACTGGCCCTTGCTGATTTCGATGTAGTAACCGTGAACGCGGTTGTAGCCCACCTTCAGGGTGGGAATACCGCTGCTCTCGCGCTCGCGCAGTTCCAGGTCGACCAGGAACTGGTCGGCATGGGTGGACAGCCGGCGCAGCTCGTCCAGCTCTTCATCGAAGCCATCGGCCAGCACGCCGCCGTCGCTCAGCTTCAGCGGCGGCATCTCGGCGATGGCGCTGGCCAGCAGCTGCGCGCACGCGTCGTGTTCGCCCAGCGCCGCATGCAGGGCCTGCAGGCGCGGCGAGTCCAGCGGGGCCAGCACTTCGCGCACCGCCGGCAGCAGGCCCAGGCCGTCACGCAGGGTGGAGAAATCGCGGGGGCGCGCCGAGCGCAGCGCGACGCGGGTGAGGATGCGTTCCAGATCGCCGAGGCGGCGGAACTGCTCGCGGATGTCGGCGTCCGCACCGCGATCAATCAGGGTTTCCACCGCGTGGTGGCGCTGCACCAGCACCTCGCGCAGGCGCAGCGGGCGGTGCAGCCAGCGGCGCAGCAGGCGCCCACCCATGGGTGTCACCGTGCTGTCGAGCACGCCCAGCAGGGTATTGCGGGTATCACCGTCGACACGCGTGTCCAATTCCAGGTGGCGGCGGGTGGCGGCGTTCATCGCGATCGCCTCGCCGGCGGTTTCCATCGCGATCGAAGTCAGGTGCGGCAGGCGCTGCTTCTGGGTTTCCTCGACATAGCCGAGCAGGGCGCCGGCGGCGGCGGTGGCACGGGGCTTGTCATCGATACCGAAGCCGCTCAGATAGTGCAGCTTGAAGAAGTTCAGCAGCTGGCGGCGGCCGCTGTCCGCGTCGAACAGCCACGGCGCACGGCGGCGCACGCCGGTGCGCTGGCGCAGGAACTCCGGCCAGTTCTCCTCGTCGGGCACCAGCAGCTCGGCCGGCTCCAGCCGTGCCAGCTCGGCTTCCAGGGCGTCGTCGGTCTCCACTTCGTTGACCAGGAAGCGGCCACCGGCCAGGTCGGCCCAGGCCAGGCCGTAGCCCTGCTTGCTGCGCGACAACGCCATCAGCAGGGTGTCGCGGCGCTCGTCCAGCAGCGCTTCGTCGGTGACCGTGCCGGGGGTGACGATGCGCACCACCTTGCGTTCGACCAGGCCCTTGGCGAGCGCCGGGTCGCCGATCTGCTCGCAGATCGCCACCGACTCGCCCAGCGCCACCAGCCGTGCCAGGTAGCCTTCGTAGGCATGCACCGGCACGCCGGCCATCGGGATCGGCGCGCCGCCGGAGCTGCCACGCTGGGTCAGGGTGATGTCGAGCAGCCGCGCAGCCTTGCGCGCGTCGTCGTAGAACAGCTCGTAGAAGTCGCCCATGCGGAAGAACAGCAGCAGGTCCGGGTAGTCGGACTTGGCTGCGAAGAACTGCTTCATCAGCGGGGTGTGTTCCTTGGACGCCTTGGCGTTGCTGGTATTGTCTTTTGTATCAGTCACTTGGGGCGTTTCGCGTCTTGGGCAGGGCGTCAGGGCGTGACCACGCGCAGGCATGGCCGGAGAAGTCATTAGTGTAGCGACCTGGGGTGGTCGATGATCCGCGGCACCCGCGCTGGGCCCGGAGGCTGTCCGTGTGCCAACGCCTGCGCCCCTGCGCCCCTGCGCCGGCACTTTGGTTGATTTCCCCAGGGTCCCACGGTAGTGTCAGCCCCGGCGATCTCCGCCAAGCGGCCTCCATGGAAAACGGGGCGACTTATCCCCGGGCGGGCGTTGATGGAAAGAACAAGCATGACTGCAGCCTGCATGGCCGCCGAACCTCGTTACACTTGGCGTACCGTCCTGCTGAGCATCCTGGTCGCCATCGTTCCGCTTGCCGGCTCCGCACCCTACACCTTGCTGAAGGCGGTGCTGCTGCTGGCCCTGCTGGTCACCGGCGTGGTTCTGATTCGCCGCCAGCCCGATGTCCGCCTGCGCTACCGCATCGCCCGGTTCATCGTGATCGTCTGCTTCCTGCGCCTGGCCTATGCCTTCTACAGCATCCTCTGGCACGGGCTGCGCTGGAACGAGCTGGATCTGCCGGCGCAGACACTGCTCTACCTGGGTACCGCTGCTGTGTTCGCCACTGCGCTGGACTGGCGCCTGATCTGGAAGATCTTCGCCGTGTCCACCCTGGTCTTCGGCGGGTCGTGCATCGTGCAGCACCACGTGATGGGCCTTGAACGCGCGCACGGTTTCAGTGGCGGCGAATGGACGGCCATCGAGTTCACCATGGTGACGCTGTGCATGGCGTTGTTCTCGGTCATCCGGTTGATCCAGCCCAATGTGCATCCGGCCGAACGCTGGCTGCACGGCGTGGCCATCGCCGTCGGCGTCTACGGTTCGATCCTGGCGCAGAGTCGCGGGCCGATCCTGGCGTTCATTCCCGCCATGCTGATGGTGATTGTGGTGCACGTCCGGCGAACCCGGCGCTGGCGGGGGGCACTGGTCTTCGTCGGTGCCCTGGCCATTGGCGTGGTCGGTGCCACCTCGGTGCTGAACCACGAGGTGATCCAGCGCTTCGGTGAGGTCAGTGGCGAGATCTCCGGCTTCAACCAGGAAAACGAGGTCGGCTCGGTCCGCGAGCGCATCGCCATGTGGGGCGTGGCGGTCGACGCCTTCGCCGAGCATCCCGTGGCGGGGGTGGGCCTGAACCAGTTCGGTACCTATGCGCGTGAGGGCATCGCTCGCGGCGAGGTGTCCGAGTCGATCTTCCGCTACAACCACCCGCACAACGAGTACCTGGAAGCGGCGGTGACCGGTGGCGTGCCGTTGCTGCTGCTCATGCTGCTGGTCTTCATCCTGCCCGGCATTCATTTCGTGCGGCGCCTCGGCCACGCCGACGACATCACCGCGACGATCGCCATCGCCGGACTTGCCGTGGTCATCGTCTATGCGCTTTCGGCGTTCACGGACAACGTGTTCTACCGGGCGATGCCGCATTCGTTCTATTTCTACCTGGTGCTGGGCTTCATGATGGCGACCGCCTTGCCGGCGCGTAACCTGCATCGGCCAGGGAGTCCGTCCTGATGGCGCATATCCATCTACTGGCCGCCGACAACCAGCGTGGCCTGTCCCATGACATCCAGGTGATCGAGCGCTCGTTGCAGCAGCTCGGGCACACGGTGACGGTCAGCCGTCTGGACGCGGTGCGCAATGGTGGTGCCTGGAAACTGCGCGGGATGCGCCTGCGCAGGCTGCTGGCCTCGTGGCTCAGCCTGGGGCGCACGCCGGCCCGGTTCGACATCAATATCTCGCTGGAGCATGTCCGGCCGGCAAGCTTCGGACTGGCCGTGGTCAATCTGTTGATTCCGAATCCGGAATGGGTGTCCGCACGCAGCCTGCGGATCCTGCCGCGGTTCGATGCGTTGTTGACCAAGACCGAAGAAGCCACGCGCATCTTCAACGCACTGGGCATGCGCGCGCTGGAAGTCGGTTTCTGCAGCCGTGACCGCTACGACCCAGCGGTGCCGCGCAGGCCGCGCAGCTTCCTGCATGCGGCCGGTACCAGTCGCATGAAGGGGACGGCTGCACTCGTCAATGTCTGGAAGCGGCACCCTGAGTGGCCCTTGCTGACCATCCTGCGCGGCGGCCCTTCGGACGAAGATGAGGGCGGGGCCGCGAACCTGAGAATCGTCCGCGAGCGGCTGCCCGACCAGGAGGTGCAGCGCCTGCAGAACGAACATGCGTTCCACCTGTGCCTGTCGCAGACCGAAGGCTGGGGCCACTATCTGGTGGAAGCGATGAGCTGCGGGGCGGTGGTGATCACCTGTGACGGCGCGCCGATGAATCAGATGATCGACGACAGCCGCGGCATCCTGGTTGCCGCGCACGAGGGCGAGCCCTGCCATCTGTCCAGGACCTGGCATGTGGATGAGAAGGCGCTGGAACAGGCCGTCGAGCGCGCGCTGGCGATGGATGAGGCCGAGTGGACCCGGCTGGGCGCCAATGCACGCGCATGGCACCTGGCCAGCGAGGTGGCGTTCCCGCGCCGTCTGGGCGATGCCCTGGCCAAGCTCTGAGCTGATGTGGGGCTGGTCGCCGCAGCCCGCTCAGCCAGGCACCAGGGTGATCTGCGGATGGCTGCCGAAGATCTCCATGACGATCTCGAAGTAGGTCTGTCCCTGACCAAGCGCCAGTGCCGTCAACTGAGCGTGGATGGCCGCACCGTTGAACCTGCCGCCCTGAGCGAGTTTCGATTGCAGCCAGGCGCGCGTGGTCTCGCGGCCCAGTGCATCGCGGCTGTGGGCGATGTCACGCCACACCACCGTGGCGATGGCATGGCCTGCGAGAGCGCCGTAGCCGCCGTGAAGCAGGTCATCAAGCGCATCCAGGCTTGCGCCCAGTTGCCAGTCTTCGTCGGCCATGAACACGCGATTGATTTCCACGTAGAGGCTGGCGATGTCGTTGATGGACGCGCCTTCGATGTGCAGGATCCGTGTCATCTGCGGACTGTAGCTCTCCCGGGCGGCGGTTGTGTCCGGCGCAGATAATCCAGGGCCGCTTCGGATGGAGCTGGCATGATTATGGTGTTAAATCCGCGTGATTTTCATCGGGCGCTGGCGTGTCAGCGGTATTCGATAATGATATGGCGCCATTATCTGCCGCCTTGTTTTCTGACTGCCTGCACAGTTCCATATATTTGGATCGGTCCATATATAAAGTCCCGTAAAGTTTCCCTTCGCTGCGCCGCCATCGAACGTACGGCCACGATCAAGGGAATTGAGATGCTTGCCTTACGTAATCTCCGTGTGGGATCCCGGCTTGGCGCCGGCTTCGGTCTGCTGCTGCTGTTCATCATGGCCATCGTTGGCCTCGTGCTGTACGGAAACCACCTGAAGTCCGCCCAGTTCGAGAAAGTGGTGGACGTCAACATGGTGAAGATGCGGCTGTTGAACGACATGCTGGATACCAACAACGCGGTGCTGATGCATCGCCGGCTGATGGTGATCAAGCGCGGTGAGGATTTCGACAAGGATTATCAGAAGGCGCAGGAGCTGTCGCAGACCTACGACGGTATCTGGGCCAAGTACATCAAGATTCCACGCGACGCCACTGGTGATGCCCTGGTGGCGAAAATCGACGCGGCACGCAAGGCCACCGACGCCTCCACCCAGCATCTGCACGAGCGCATGAAGGCCGGTGATTTCGACGGCGCGGCCAAGGAACTGCTCGCCGAGCACGGCTTGGCCACCGCATGGAATGAGGCGATCTCGACCCTGCTGCGGCATCAGGAGACACTGACCGAGCGCAGTCGCGAGGAATACCGTTCAACCGAATCCTGGACCGGCACGTTGTCGATCGTGTTCGGCGCGTTGAGCCTGGTACTGGGCTCGCTGGCCGCGTGGGCCATCACCCGTAGCCTGACCCGCCCGCTGGAAGGTGCGGTGAAGCTGGCCGACGGCATCGCCAACGGGCGGCTGGACAACAGCATCGACGCGTCCGGCAACGATGAGGTGACGCAGCTGCTCAGGTCGATGCAGCGCATGCAGGCGCAGTTGCAGTCGGTGATGGCGGCGCAGGGTGAACTGGCCCGCCAGCACGACGCGGGCAGCCTCAGCTATCGCATGGACGAGAGTGCTTTTCCTGGCGACTACGGGCGCATGGTGCACGAGACCAATGCGCTGGTCGGCTCGCATGTGCAGGTGCAGAACCGGCTGATCGAAGTAATGAAGCATTACGCCCGCGGTGATCTGTCAGTGGACATGGATCCGTTGCCGGGCGAGAAGGCCGCAATCACCCAGGCCATGGACGAAACCAAGACCAGCCTGTCGGCGATCAACGGTGAGATCCGCCGCCTGGCGACGGCTGCAGCCGCAGGCGACTTCAGCCTGCGCGGCGATGAAGATCGCTTCGCCTATGAGTTCCGCGACATGGTGGCCGGGCTCAATCGCCTGATGCAGACCACCGACGAGAACCTGGTGCAGGTGTCGACCCTGCTGCAGGCGATCTCGCGCGGTGACCTCACCGTGCGCATGCAGGGCGACTTCCACGGCGTGTTTGCCCGCATGCGCGATGACTGCAATGCCACCGTCGATCAGCTCAAGCAGATTGTCGGCCGTATCCAGTCCAGCGCGTCCAGCATCAACCTGGCGGCAGGCGAGATCGCGTCGGGCAACACCGATCTGTCGCGTCGCACCGAGCAGCAGGCGGCGAACCTGGAAGAGACGGCGGCGTCGATGGAGGAGCTAACCTCCACCGTGAAGCAGAACGCCGAGCACGCACGCCAGGCCAACCAACTCGCCATCGGCGCGCACGGTGTCGCCTCGCAGGGCGGCGAGGTGGTCGGACAGGTGGTCACCACGATGTCGGCCATCGAAGCCTCGTCGAAGAAGATCGCCGAGATCATCAGTGTCATCGACGGCATCGCCTTCCAGACCAACATCCTGGCACTGAACGCGGCGGTGGAAGCCGCGCGTGCCGGCGAGCAGGGCAGGGGCTTTGCGGTGGTGGCCAGTGAGGTGCGCACGCTGGCACAGCGCTCGGCCGGTGCGGCCAAAGAGATCAAAGGCCTGATCGAGGATTCGGTCGGCAAGGTCGCCGATGGATCGGCGCTGGTCCGCCAGGCCGGCACCACGATGGGCGAGATCGTGGCGTCGGTGCAGCGCGTCACCGACATCATGGCCGATATCTCCGCCGCCTCGCAGGAGCAGAGCTCGGGCATCGAACAGGTGAACCAGGCGGTGGTGCAGATGGACGAGACCACGCAGCAGAATGCGGCGCTGGTGGAAGAAGCCAGCGCGGCGGCACGCTCCATGGAAGAGCAGGCCAACCTGCTGGCCGAAGCAGTTTCGGTGTTCCGCACGGGGGCGGTGACCGCCGCCGCAGCGGTCCGCCCGGCGCTGGCAGCCGTGGCGGCATCGGTTGCACCGGTACGCCGGCCGGCGGTGCTGCCGCCGCGGATGGAACCGACGCTGGCCGCCAATGCGGGCGGTTGGGAAGAGTTCTAGCAGAGGGCAATGCCGGTAGGAAGACAGCGCCTATCACGCTGGCTGATCGTGATGGGCGCGGATTTCTTCCTGAACGCGCGATGGCCGATGAGGCGGCGGACACGCGCATTTCACTTCCGGTTGCCAACCGCAGGAGGACACTTGCGCCATACCGGAACTCAGGAGATGGCCATGAAGACCTCGACCCGATTTCTTGTGCTGGGCACGCTGCTGGCGGCTTCGTCGGTGGCCGGTGCGCAGACGTATGGGCCGCGCGATGAGGGACGCAAGTTCAATGACGGCAGTCGCGTGGTCTGCAAGAACGTGGAAGTGCAGCGCAACTCGCGCGATCCGAACCGCATCACGGGTACCGCTACCGGCGCAGTGATCGGCGGCCTGCTGGGCAACCAGGTGGGCGGCGGTAACGGCAAGAAGCTTGCAACCGTGGCCGGCGCTGTGGCCGGTGGTGCGGCCGGCCGCCAGATCCAAGGCAACCAGCAGCAGAAGAACGGTGACCGCGTGGTTGAACGTCGCTGCGAACGCGTCTATCGCTGATCGATCGCCGAAAGTCCCCGTTTCCCCTTCCACACCGCAGTACCCGAACGCCGGCCCCACGCCGGCGTTCTTCGTTGCAGGAAAAAGGGGACGGAGGGAATTAAGTCGCAATCCCCCAAACCGGCCGTTTACGACCTAATCCCCTCCGTCCCCTTTTTTGCGAGGAGGCGCCAGGTGGCGAGGCTGCCGTAGAGCAGCAGCAGGACGGTGAGGGTGATCAGTTCGTGGCTGACGTCGGCCAGGCTGGCGTCCATCTGGTTCAGGCGCACCATCAGGTTGATGCCGGAGGTGGTAGGCAGCAGCTGCGCCAGCCAGACCAGCGGTTGCGGCGTCATCACTGCCGGCCACGACAGGTTGGCCAGGAAGAACAGCGGGATCGAGGTAGCGATGATGTACTGGAAGGCGCGTTCGCGGGTGCGGAAGAAGCTGCCGACGAACAGGCCGAAAACCACGGTAGCGGCGATGAACAGGGTGCCGCCCAGCAGCTGGCCCAGTGGGTTCCCGCCGCGCGGATAGTCCTGCACCCAGGCGGTGAACCCGGCGTACCAGAACAGGCCGAACAGGCCGATCAGGCCGAAGCCCATCGCCATGCCGGCCAGGGTCGGCAGGTCGAAGCGCAGGCGCCGGCCGAGTGCCAGACGACGACCACCGAGCAGCACGCCGATGCCCATCAGCAGGGTCTGGTGCACGATCAGCTCGGCCACGCCGGGCACGATGGCGCTACCATAGCCTTCCTGGGTGTTGTACAGCGGGCGCTGCACCAGGGTGACCGGCGGCGCCTGTGGCGCGCCCATGAAGGCGGCCTGGCCGACCACGGCGTCACGCCCGAACGCGCCCAGTGCGTCGGCCACGCTGCCCAGCACCCAGCTGGCACGGCCCAGGTAGGCGCCGTTGCCGAGCAGCACCAGCTTGGCCGGGTGGCCGCGCAGGATGTCGCGCTCCAGGTTGGCCGGGATCAGCACGATGCCTTCGGCGTGGCCGGCTTCCAGTTGCTGGCGCGCACTGTCGATGTCCGCCGGTTGCCCGACCACGCGTGCAACGCGGAGTGCATCGAGCTTGCGCAGCAGCTCGCGGCTGGTCGCGCTGTGGTCTTCGTCCACCACCAGCACCGGCAGGTTGCCGGCCACCTGGTGACGGTACGCGGCCGGGTAGAAGAAGGAATACAGGATCACCGCGCCGACCATCACCACGATCGCGTAGCGGTCGCAGAGCACCGCCATCAGGGTCTGCCGCAGGCTGCGCCAGAGTGCGCTCATGCGTCGGCTCCCGCAGGCTGTGCGGCTTCCGGCGTGCGCGCAAAGGCGATCAGGCGCAGGCCGCCAATGCCTCCTGCCACCACCGCCATCAGCAGCAATGTGGCCAACGGCCACACCGAAACCTGCAGCGGCGAACCGATGAACTGCTGCTGGGTCTGCAGCTTGATGTAGGCGCTGAGTGGCAGCAGCTGATGCCAGATGCGGGTGAACAGGGGGCCATCCAGCACCGGGAAGGTAGCGCTGGAGAACGCCAGTGCGGTGCCGATGCTGAGGCCGACCGCGGACAGCGCGGTACCCATGTCGCGGGTGACGCCGACGAAGAACAATGCGTAGGCGGCCGTGGCCAGGTAGAACAGTGGCTGTGCGAGCAGCAGCAGGAGCACGCTGCCGGCCACACCATCGCCGCGCAGCCAGGCCAGGTAACCGATGCCGAGCGCGCCATACAGCGAAAACAGCAGGATGTACGGCGTGACCTTGCCCGCAATCGCCGACCACGGCGTTCGACCCAGCCAGGCGGGCAGGGTGCCGTCGCGGATCTCGCGGCCGAGGCTGCCGGCCACCGCAAGTGCCAGTACCAGCGACAGCACGGCTGGGAAGATCAGCGGCAGCAGGAACAACTCGTAGCTACGCGCAGGGTTGTACAGGATGTCCGACTGCACCGCGATCGGTGCCGCACGCAGCCCTGGATGCAGGTGCGGCATGGCTGGCCTGCCGTGTGCCTGCTGGGGGCAGGCATCGCGTTGCTGGCGCTGCTGTGGTGGGCAGCATGGCGGGTGGGGGCGGTGAAAGCAGCGGCTGGCGCGCGAACCGGTAGAGTCGACTTTTAGTCGACTGCTCTTCGTTCCGACGGCGAAAAATCCCGCGCTGCGCGCGATAGTCGACCAGCGGTCGACTCTACCTGTCCTGCCGTCATCGCTGCAGTGCACGCCGCCCCGGGGCTTCCTGCAGGTCCGCGCTGGCGACCACCACGCGGTTGCGGCCGCTGCGCTTGGCCTCGTACATCGCGGCGTCGGCACGTGCCATCAACCGCTCGTAGTCCGGATGACCATCGTGACCGGCCACGCCGATGCTGGCGGTCAGCTCCAGCACCTGGCCATTGGCCAGTGCTACCGGTGATTGTGCGATCTGTCGGCGCAGGTTCTCGGCGATCACGGTCGCCTGCGACTCGCTGGCGGCCACCAGCACCACCACGAATTCTTCGCCGCCATAGCGGAACAGGTAGTCGCTGCCACGCGTGAGCTGGCCGAGCAGGCCGGCCACGTGCTGCAACGCACGGTCGCCGGCATCGTGGCCATGGCCGTCGTTGATTGCCTTGAAATGATCCAGGTCGAGCAGCAGCAGCGAGAACGGTGTGCGGTTGCGCGTGGCCAGCTCGATTTCCCGGCGCAGCACGGTGGGCAGGAAGCGACGGTTGAGCAGGTTGGTCAGCGCGTCGCTGCCGGCATCCAGTTCGCCGATGCGCTCGAACAGCAGCGTCATCAGGGTGCGGATGGCGGCCAGGTCCTCGCGGATGGCCGGCAGCACCGCCAGTCGCTGCGCCGGAGCATCGCCACTCGCGCGCTGCAGGTGGCCGTCAATGCGGGCCATCAACTGGCCCACCTGCTGCGTTTCGCTGCTTTCGCCGAAGCTGGGGATGCCCTTGTGGGTGAACCACAGGCCGAACTCCGAGGTGGCCAGGCTGGCGTTGTCGCTGGCCTGCACGTGGCCGGCGAGGGCGTAGAGCAGGGCGTTCTCCCAGTCCAGCAGCAATGCGCGCTGGCGCTCGCGTTCGGTACCGACGTTCTGTACCAGCGAGAACAGCCGGTAGGCGGCGTCGGCACGGGTGGAGCGCTCGCGCGCATGGGTGTAGGCCAGGGTCATGCCTTCCATGGCGATGTCCATGATCGCGCTGAGGCAGGCGATGGCGGCGAACGCGGTCGCGCTGTCGGGCGCGTCGGCGCGCAGGCGCACGAACAGCTCGTGCTTGAGCACGCGCGCACCGCGGGTGACCAGGTCGACCGGGATGCCGACCCGTGCGTGTACGTCGCCGATCACCCGCTGCGAGGCGACCGTGGTGGCGATGCCAGCGGCGTCGGTGGTCAGCAGCTGTACCAGCCAGCGCTGCATGGCCGGCTGCAGGCGCTGCTTGACCTGGTCGTGGGACAGGAAGCGGCGTGCGCGCCCGTCCTGCAGCAGCACTTCGTAAAAGCGCTGGGCCAGCGCGGGTGGGGCATCGGTGGCAGCGGCGTTGAGCAGCGCGGTGGCGGCAGGGCCGGCCTGTAGCAGGCATTGCTGCCAGGCCTCGGCCAGCGGCTGGCTGGCATCGTCCAGTTGGGGTGGTTCCACGTCGATCTCTGACTGCGTACGGCAAACCATGGGTATCGGCCGCGGTGGCATACGGTTGATGGCGGGGTAGCCGGCCAGTTTACGCGCGGTGCAGGCTTGCACGGTGCGCAAAGCACATCGACGCCGCTGCGGCAATGAGTGAACGCATTTGAGAATCACTCGCATTGATGGGAGAATGCGCGCACGGAGCGGGCTGCAGGTGCCTGCAGGACGGCTCCGCCTCCCCCCCTCGTCGTTGCCTCAAGCCCTTTGCCAGAGGCCCCGCAGCCCTGCCAGAAGGTCCTGATCATGTCTCCTGCCGTTGTCCATTCACCGCGCCCGCTGGCGCTTGCCGTCGCCGCCCTGCTGGCGGGCAGCGCCCTGACCGCCCAGGCCGAAACCGACGCCACCGACATCGACACGGTGCACGTCACCGCCTCGCAGATCGCGCGCCAGGCACTGGGTACCTCGACCATCACCGCCGAGGATATCGCCCGGCGCCCGCCAGCCAACGACATCGCCGAGCTGTTGCGGACCATGCCGGGCGTCAACCTGACCGGCAACAGCGCCTCGGGGCAGTACGGCAACAACCGCCAGATCGACCTGCGTGGCATGGGCCCGGAAAACACCCTGATCCTGGTCGATGGCAAGCGCATCGGCGCACGCGATGCCGTGCGCATGGGACGCAGCGGCGAGCGCAATACCCGCGGTGACACCAACTGGGTGCCGGCGGAAATGATCGAGCGCATCGAAGTGCTGCGCGGCCCGGCGGCGGCACGCTATGGCTCCGGTGCCTCCGGCGGCGTGGTCAACATCATCACCAAGCGCCCGACCGGTGACCTGACCGGTGCGGTGGACCTGTATGGGCTGGTGCCCGAACACAGCGCCGAAGGTGGCAGCGAACGCGTCGGCCTGCAGCTGAGTGGGCCGATGACCGACACGCTGTCGTTCCGCCTGTACGGCAATCTCAACAAGACCGACGCGGACTCGCTGGAGCTCAACCGCCAGTACGCTACCAACCCCAACGCGGTGCCACCGGCCGGCCGCGAGGGCGTCAAGAACCGCGATGTCAACGCGCTGCTGCGCTGGGACGTGACCGCCAACCAGGTGGTGGAGTTCGAAGCCGGCACCAGCCGCCAGGGCAACATCTACGCTGGCGACCGCGCGGTCAGCACCACCGGTACCTCGACCGGCGTTGACCTGGCGGCACTGGCCGAGGGCGAAGCGGAGACCAACCGCATGTACCGCAACACCGGCGCGATCACCCATCGTGGCCGCTGGGGCGACGTGACCTCGCGGGTGACAGCTGCGGTGGAGGCGGTGAACAACTCACGCATCAACGAAGGCCTGGCCGGTGGCCCGGAAGGCAGCTTCAACGGCACCGACTGGTCGACCTCGCGACTGCGCAACTACCAGCTGGACGGCGAAGTGAGCTTCCCGACCACGCTGGGTGGTGCCGAGAACATCTGGACGCTTGGCTTTGAATACCTGGACAGCCGCCTGACCGACCCGTACTCGATGAGCCAGTCCAGCAGCAGCGGCGGCGGCATCCCGGGGCTGTCGGCCGATCGTGCGCGGGGCAAGGCCGATGCGCAGACCACCGCCGTGTTCGTCGAAGACAACATCTACCTGGGTGAGCGCTGGATCGTTACCCCGGGCCTGCGCTTCGACCACCACAGCCAGTTCGGCAACAACACCAGCCCCAGCCTCAACGCGCAGTTCCGCATCAACGGCGACTGGGTGGTGAAGGGCGGCATCGCCCGGGCGTTCAAGGCGCCGAACCTGTACCAGTCGAATCCGGACTATCTGTATTACACCCGTGGCAATGGCTGCCCGAATGCACTGCCGAGCCTGGGCGCCGGCTGCTACATGCGCGGCAATGCGGACCTGAAGGCGGAAACCAGCCTGAACAAGGAACTCGGCATCGAGTGGGCACCGCAGAGCGGCTGGCAGGCCTCGTTGACGTACTTCCATAACGACTACAAGGACAAGATCCAGGCCGGCTACACCCAGATCGGCCTGACTGCCGACACCAGGGGCCGCATCTTCCGCTGGGAGAACGCGCCGAAGGCGATCGTGCAGGGGCTGGAAGGCAACCTGGTGATCCCGCTGCTGGGCGAGCAGGGCAACCGCCTGAAGTGGAGCAACAACTTCACCTACATGGTGGAGAACGAGAACAAGCGCACCGGCCAGCCGCTGTCGGTGATTCCGAAGTACACCGTCAACACGATGCTGGACTGGCAGGCCACCGACAAGCTGTCGCTGCTGCTGACCGGCACGTTCTACGGCAAGCAGAAGCCGGCCACCACCAACATCAACAATGATCCGCGCTGCACCGGCACCTGCGACCCATCGATCGCACTGCAGGATCGCGGTGCGTACAACATCTGGGGCGTGAGCGCGCGCTACAAGGTGACCGAGACGGTCAGCTTCGGCTTCGGCGTGAACAACCTGGCCGACAAGCGCCTGTTCCGCGAGGCCAACAGCAGCGATGCCGGCGCGGCGACCTACAACGAGCCGGGCCGCGCGTACTGGGCCAGCCTGCGCTTCGGGTTCTGACCCGATGAGGCCTGCGCCGGGGCGTTCCCCGGCGCAGCCTGAAGGCTACTTCACCTGCCGGCAATCGCGCAGGTGGACGCCACCGGTGTCCATCTTGTCGACCACGCCTTCCAGTTTCACCCAGTCGTTCTCGCGCAGGGTGGCGCCCAGCGCCATCTGATCCGGCGCGAGCGCACAGTGCACGGTGAAGTTGGCATTGTTGTCGTCGTTCGACTGGCGCCCGCCGATGCCACCGATGCCCTTCATCTTGGTGACCAGATAGCCCACCTCGAAGGTCTTGGCAAAGCGGTTGGGCTGGGCGGTGTACACCTGGCCATCGATGATGAAACGACGGCCGAAATACTTGACGAGCAACGGCTGGTACATCGCATCGGTATCCGGCGGGGTGCTGGTGCCGGAGAACAGCGCCCTGAGCGGTGCGGTGTTGATTTCCCGCTGCAGCCGCTTGGCGTCCTTGCCCATTTCGGTGGACATGCCGACCGCAGTGGCCTGGATCGGCTTGTCGAAACCGCTGGAGACACGCACGGCTTCCGCGATCGCCTCGCCTTCGGGGCCGGTCTTGAGCTTGTCCAGCCAGCCACACAGCGCGCTGCGTGCGTCCTCTTCCTTGGCGGTCTGCCCGCGTGACAGCTTGGTACCGACCACCACGTTGCCGCCATTGGAGGCGGTGATGATGCTGACCAGCGGCATCTTGGTGTCGGTCTGCAGCACGTACATCTGGCCTTCGGTCTCGGTGATGACATCTCCGCTGACGAAGTTGTTGCCTTCGTCGAGTGCCGCCTTGCGCAGCTGGCCCAGCGCACTGCGGGGCTTCAGGCCGGGAAGGGTGACCTCGGAGGTGAAAAACTGGCCATTGCGGGGGTCGCCTACCGCCTGGAAGTTCTGCTGGCAGGTCTTGGCCGAGGCGCTTGCGGCCACGCCCAGCGTGAAGGCCACGGCGACGGCGACCCAGGGGGTCTTGGTAGTCCACATGTTCCGGATTCCTTGTGCTTGGGTGTCCATTGCGGGCCGCAACGCCGAAGCGGTCTGGCTGCCCGTTCCCCGTCCAGAGGGGATGTGGTCATCATAGTGTGGCCCGGCACGGGCGCAAGCTGCGGCGAGCCGCGACGTGCAGTCTGCAATGTTATAAACACCGTGATAGTTTCCCCACGGCCGCCGGCGTAGCCTGCCTCCATCGCAAAGGAGCTGTTGCCATGGGCCACGACCACGATCACCTGCCATCCGAGATCCGCCACGAGAAACCCCTGTGGTGGGCGCTCGGCCTGACCTCCACCTTCCTCCTCGTCGAAGTGGTGGGCGCGTTCTGGACCAACAGCCTGGCGCTGTTGTCCGACGCGGCACACATGGCCACCGACGCGCTGGCCCTGATGATCGCGCTGGTCGCGGTGCGGCTGAGCCGGCGCCCGCCGGATGCGCGTCGCACCTACGGCTATGCGCGCCTGGAAGCGCTGGGCGCAATGATCAACGGCGCGATGCTGTTCGTGGTTGCCGGCTACATCCTGTGGGAAGCCGTCGGGCGCTTCAGCAAGCCGCAGGAGATCGCCTCCACCGGCATGCTGGTGATCGCCTCGGCCGGCCTGGTCATCAACCTGATCTCGATGCGCCTGCTGCAGGCCGGCAGCGGCGAGAGCCTCAACGTGAAGGGCGCCTACCTGGAAGTATGGGCGGACATGCTCGGCTCGGTGGCGGTGATTGCGGGTGCGGTGCTGATCCAGTTCACCGGCTGGAAGCCGATCGATCCGATCCTGGCGGTGCTGATCGGCCTGTGGGTATTGCCGCGCACCTGGGTGCTGATGCGCGAGGCGATCAACGTGCTGCTGGAAGGCGTGCCCAAGGGCATGGACGTGGCCAAGGTGCGCGACAGCCTGTCCAGCCACGCCGCGGTAATGGACGTGCATGACCTGCACGTGTGGGCGCTGGCCTCCAGCACGCCGGCGCTGACCGCGCATGTCGTGATGCGCGACGGCACCGATGCCGATGCGCTGCGCCGTGAGCTGAGCGGGCGCCTGCACGATGACTTCGGCATCGAGCACGTGACACTGCAGCTTGAAGCGGACCACTGCGGCGAAGCCTGTGGTGAACCGGCGCCGGCCAAGGGCGGTGAGCACGAGGCCCATGAACGCCATGACCACGGCGAGGACGCGCAGGGCCATCGCGGCCACGTGCATCGTTGAATGGGATATGCCGTCACGCGGATCGGGTGAAACCGGCCGGGCGAAACCGACCGGGCGAAACCGGCTTGGTAGAGTCGACTGTTAGTCGACTGCTCTCCGGCGGGGCTGCGACGAAGCCCGCGCTGCGCGCGTTAGTCGACTGTCAGTCGACACTACCCTGTCGCGAGGCCAGGTGGGTCGGTTCCGGCAGGAGGCCGCCATGCAGAGTCTGCTACGAAACCAGCGGGGTGGCACCGCCTTGGTAGAGGCGACTGTCAGCCGACTGCTCTCGCAGCGAGGCTGCGACGAAGCCCGCGCTGTGCGTGATAGTCGACTGACGATCGACTCTACCCTGTCGTCCCGACACGACCGCGCAGGTTGCATCCGTCGAGAACAGCGAAGGTCATTCGTCCCGTCGCGAGGCCAGCCGATCCGCCAGCCGGGTCGGCTCCGGCAGCCGGTAACCGCGCAGGGTGCGCTGCACCCAGTCCAGCGCGGTATCGGCACTGACCCGATGGCCACCGGCCACGAACAGCGGCTTGCAGCGCAGCTTGCTGCGCAGCACCCAACCCAATTGCTCATCGCCATCGAGCAGCGGCGTATGCGCGCCGGCCTCGGTGCCCGGTTCGACGAAGCGGCCGACCAGTTTCGACTTGGCCACACCGATGCTGGGCAGGTCGGTGACCACGCCCAGATGCGCGGCCACGCCCAGCCGGCGCGGATGGCTGATGCCGTGGCCATCGACGAACACCAGTTCCGGCGTGCGTGGCAGCAGCGCCAGTGCGGCCAGCAGAGCTGGCAACTCCCGGAAGCTGAGCAGGCCGGGAATGTACGGCATCACCGTGGGAATGCGCGCTATTACCTGCGCCACGGGCTGCAATGTCTTCGCATCCAGCAGGACCGCTGCGGCGCGGGTGGTGGCACCGTTGTCCTCAAAGCCCACATCCAGCCCGGCCAGCCAGCGCACGTCGTTGGGCAGGCGGTCCTGGCGCTCCACGCGGCTGGCAAGCTGGGTCTGCTGCGCGCGGGCAGCGGCGACGCTGCCTTCCCAGCGCCCGGGGTCGATCACCGTGTTCATTGGCTGGAGCATCGCATGCGCGGCGCCACGGCCCGGTGAGCGGCAGCCGGGGCTACAATGGCGGCCTGCCTTTCCTCGCGTTGGAGACCCTGCAGTGACCCGTAAACTCGTACTGTTGCGCCATGGCCAGAGCCAGTGGAACCTGGACAACCGCTTCACCGGCTGGGTCGATGTCGACCTGACCGAGCAGGGGCGCCGGGAAGCGGCCGCCGCCGGTCGCCTGATGCGCGAGGAAGGCCTGCAGTTCGACGTCGCCCATACCTCCGTACTGAAGCGCGCCATCCACACCCTTCAGGGTGCGCTGGCCGAGCTGGAGCAGGACTGGCTGCCGGTGAACAAGTCCTGGCGCCTCAACGAGCGTCACTACGGCGGCCTGCAGGGCCTGGACAAGGCCGAGACCGCCGCCAAGCACGGCGAGGAGCAGGTCAAGGTGTGGCGCCGTTCGTACGACATCCCGCCGCCGCCGATGGAGCTGGAAGATCCGGGCCACCCGATCCATGACCGCCGCTACGCCGGCCTGGACCGCAACGCGCTGCCGGGCACCGAATCGCTGGCCACCACCCTGGATCGCGTGCTGCCGTACTGGCACGACGCGATCGCGCCGCAGCTGAAGGACGGCAAGACCGTGCTGGTCACCGCCCACGGCAACTCGCTGCGCGCGCTGTACAAGTACCTCAACAATGTCTCGCGCGAGGAAATCCTCGAGCTGAACATCCCGACCGGCATCCCGCTGCTGTTCGAACTGAACGACGACCTGACGGTGCAGTCGTTCCGCTACCTGGGCGACCCGGAAGCGGCGCGCAAGGCTGCTGAAGCCGTGGCCAACCAGGGCAAGGCGAAATAAGTAGATACCCACCGTTGGTGGGTATTCTTCTGCTGGGTGTGTGCGGACCAACGGTCTGCACACACCCGCTTGCGACCACGGGCGTTCCCCCTGTGACCTTTGGCCGGTCCCTGTCGTGGGCCTCCCCGGCTACCCTGTGAAATTACCCGCAGGAGAGCCTCATGAACGTCCGCAACCTGGTCCCGCTGGGCCTGACCATCGCCATCGCTGCCTCGCTGGCGGCCTGTGGCAAGAACGAAACCGCACCGGCGGCCGGTGCCGACGCCAAACCGGCCTTCGACCTGTCGCAGATCAAGACGCCGCTGATCTCGCTCAACAGCGCCGACCTCGATCCGGCCATCTCGGCCTGTACCGACCTCAATGGCTTCGTCAACAGCAAGTGGCTGAAGGCCAACCCGGTGCCGGGTGACCAGACCACCTGGGGCAGCTTCGAGATCCTGCGCGAGCGCTCGCTGGAAGTGCAGCACGCGCTGGTGCAGCAGGCCGCCGCCAGCCAGGCCAAGGCCGGCTCGGTGGAAGCCAAGATCGGTGACATCTGGAAGACCGGCAATGACGAAGCCAAGATCGAAGCCGCCGGCCTCGCGCCGCTGCAGCCGCAGCTGGACAAGATCACCGCGCTGAACGATACCGCCGCCATCACCCAGTACCTGCGCGACAGCCAGGCCGAGGGCAAGGGCGTGCTGTTCTCGCTGTTTGCCAATGCTGATTACAAGGATTCGGCCAACGTCATCGCCTACGTCGGCCAGGGCGGCCTGGGCCTGCCGGAGAAGGGCTACTACTTCGACGATGCGCAGGCCAAGATCCGCGACGCCTACGTGGCCTACATCGCGCAGGTGCTGACCCTGTCCGGCGTGGACGCCGCGCAGGCCGCCGAGCAGGCCAAGGCCGTGATGGCCTTTGAAACCCGCCTGGCCAAGGCCTCGATGTCGCGCATCGAAATGCGTGACCCGGCCAAGCGCTACAACCCGCTCAGCGCCGCAGACGCCGACAAGCTGACCCCGAACTTCAGCTGGACCGCGCTGTTCGACACCCTGAAGGTGCCGGCCGCACAGAAGTTCTCGCTGGCCCAGCCGGGCTTCTTCGGTGAAATGGACAAGATGCTGGCCGATGTGCCGGCCAGCACCTGGCAGGCCTACCTGCGCTTCCACACCATCGACGACGCCTCGCCGTACCTGAGCAGCCAGTTCGAGAAGGCCAACTTCGAGTTCTATGGCAAGACCCTGCGCGGCCAGCAGGAAATGCAGCCGCGCTGGAAGCGCGTGCTGGAGTCGGTCAACGGTGGCATGGGTGAAGCCCTTGGCCAGCTGTACGTCGACGCCGTGTTCCCGGCCGAGTCGAAGGTGGCCATGCAGCACCTGGTGGAGAACCTGTCGCAGGCATTGAAGGCGCGTCTGGAGCAGCTGCCGTGGATGGGCGAGGAAACGAAGAAGAAGGCACTGGAAAAGTGGGCCAGCTTCACCCCGAAGATCGGCTACCCGGACAAGTGGCGTGACTGGGCGGGCCTGCAGACCAACGGCGACAGCTACCTCGGCAACATGCAGGCAGCGCGTGCGTTCAACTACCGCTACATGCTGGACAAGATCGGCAAGCCGGTGGACAAGACCGAGTGGGGCATGACCCCGCAGACGGTCAACGCCTACTACAACGCCACCAAAAACGAGATCGTGTTCCCGGCGGCGATCCTGCAGGCGCCGTTCTTCGACGCCAAGGCCGATCCGGCGCTGAACTACGGCGGCATCGGTGCGGTCATCGGCCACGAAATGATGCACGGCTACGACGACTCGGGCAGCCAGTTCGCCGCCAACGGCAACTTCGACAACTGGTGGACCGACGCCGACCGCAAGGCCTTCACCGAGCGTACCGACCAGCTGGTTGCACAGTTCGATGGCTACGAGTCGGTGCCGGGCGTGTTCGTGAAGGGCAAGCTGACCCTGGGCGAGAACATCGGCGATCTGGGTGGCCTGACCGTGGCCTACGACGCACTGCAGATGGCGCTGAAGGAAGACCCGAAGGCGAATGTGGAAGTGGATGGCCACAGCCAGGACCAGCGCTTCTTCATGAACTGGGCCACCGTGTGGCGCCGCAACTTCACCGACGGTGAGCTGCGCGTACGCCTGAACACCGACCCGCATGCGCCGGCCAACTTCCGAGCCAACGGTGCACCGTCGAACATGCCGTCCTTCTCTGCGGCGTTCCAGTGCAAGGCCGGCGACGCGATGGTGCGTGCCGACGACAAGCGCGTGGTGATCTGGTAATCGATCACCCGTGATGCGTGCGAAAGGCCCGGCGAACGCCGGGCCTTTTGTTTTCCAGGCCGATAGCGATGAGCGGACGGGTAGAGTCGAGTGTCAGTCGACTATCGCGCGCAGCGCGGGATTTTCTCGATCTGGACGAAGGGCAGTCGACTAACAGTCGACTCTACCCGGCGGGTCGTTTCACGTGCGGGAAGATCTCAGGCCAGCTCGGGTTCCTGCGCCAGCAGGCGATGGAAGCGTTGCAGAACGTAAGGATCGATCAGGCCACCAGATTGCTCGTCGATGATGCGCAGAGCCGTCTCGTGTTCCATCGCGGCACGGTAGGGACGCACGCTGGTCATCGCGTCATAGGCATCCGCAACGGTGACGATGCGTGAGCCCAACGGAATGCTCTCGCCGCGCAGCCCATCGGGATAGCCACTGCCATCGAACGCCTCGTGATGGGCGCGGATCAGCCGCGCAACCGGTGCCGCGTCGCTGCGGCCGGTGGCCAGGAAGATGTGTTCACCGCGCACCGGATGCTCGCGCATGATTGCGCGCTCCTCATCGGTATGCCGGCGCGGGGCCAGCAGCACCTCATCGGGAATGCCGATCTTGCCGATGTCATGGAAGCGTGCGGCCAGACCGATCTGCGCACTGGCCTCGTCATCCAGATCGCAGTGCGTGGCCAGGCGCTGCGCGAGCAGGCCAACGCGGTCGCAATGGTGGCGGGTATAAGCGTCGCGCATCTGCAGCGACATCGAGAGGGCATCGATCAGGCAGGCCTGTGCATGCAGCAGGTCGGGGGCGGGTACGGCGTCAGGAAACATGGTCATCCGCCCGCACCGGGTGGGGACCGGTGCGGGGTGTTCGGGGGCGATCAACCCGGGGCGAGGGTGGTCAGAAGGGCGCGGGCCGCGTTGAAGCGGTCCTCCGGCAACGGCAGAGGATGCTTGATGCGAAGCTTGTCGGGCCCTTCCATGGCATAGAGGTTTGGCTGTTTCTGGATCAGCTGGATCACCGCCATCGGATCGATGTTCGGCTTGGACTCGAACACGATGCGGCCGCCGTTCTCACCCAGGTCCAGCTTGCGGATGCCCAGCGTGTTGGCTTTCAGCTTCAGCTCGGCGATGGCGAACAGGTGCTTGGCCGCATCCGGCAGCAGGCCGAAGCGGTCGATCATCTCCACCTGCAGTTCGCGCAGTGCATCGCTGTCACGCGCGCTGGAAATGCGCTTGTACAGGGTCAGGCGGGTGTGCACGTCCGGCAGGTAGTCTTCCGGGATCAGTGCCGGCACATGCAGCTCGACCTCGGCACCACGCACTTCCTCGCCGGCATCCAGGTCGGGCAGCTTGCCCTGCTTGATGCTGCGAACCGCGCGCTCCAGAAGCTCGGTGTACAGGCTGAAGCCGACCTCGGCCATCTGCCCGCTCTGGTCCTCGCCGAGCAGTTCGCCGGCACCGCGGATCTCCAGATCGTGCGTGGCCAGGGTGAAGCCGGCGCCCAGTTCGTCCATCGAGGCGATCGCTTCCAGGCGCTTCTCAGCGTCGGGGGTGATCGCGCGGCGGTCGGGGGTGATCAGGTAGGCGTAGGCACGGTGGTGCGAACGGCCCACGCGGCCACGCAGCTGGTGCAGCTGGGCCAGGCCGAAGCGGTCGGCGCGGTTGATGATGATGGTGTTGGCGTTGGGGATGTCGATGCCCGATTCGATGATCGTGGTCGACAGCAGCACGTTGAAGCGCTGCTTCTGGAAGTCCAGCATCACCTTTTCCAGCTCGCGCTCGGGCATCTGCCCGTGGGCGATGCCGATGCGCGCTTCCGGCACCAGCTCGGACAGCTCGCGCTGCATGCGGCCGATGCTTTCCACGTCGTTGTGCAGGAAGTACAGCTGGCCGCCACGTGCCAGCTCGCGCTGGAAGGCTTCGCGCAGCAGCGCGTTGTCCCACTGGGTGATGAAGGTCTGCACCGCCAGCCGGTTCGGCGGCGGCGTGGCGATGATCGACAGGTCGCGCAGGCCGGCCATGGCCATGTTCAAGGTGCGCGGGATCGGCGTGGCGGTCAGGGTCAGCAGGTGCACGTTGGCGCGCAGCGCCTTCAGGGCTTCCTTCTGGCGCACGCCGAAACGCTGCTCTTCGTCGACGATGACCATGCCCAGGTCCTTGAACTTCACGTCGGGCTGCAGCAGGCGATGGGTGCCGACGATGACGTCGATGGTGCCGGCAGCGACCTTTTCCAGCTCGGCCTTGATCTCCTTGGTGCTCTTGAAGCGCGACAGCACCTCGACCTTCAGCGGGTAATCGGCGAAGCGGTCGCGGAAGTTGCGGTAATGCTGTTCGGCCAGCAGCGTGGTCGGCACCAGCACGGCCACCTGCTTGCCGGCACTGGCGGCGGCGAATGCCGCACGCACCGCCACCTCGGTCTTGCCGAAACCGACGTCGCCGCAGACCACACGGTCCATCGGCTGGCTGCTGGCGAGGTCGCGCAGGGTGGCGTCGATGGCGGCCAGCTGATCGGGGGTTTCCTCGAACGGGAATCCGGCTGCGAACGGCTCGTACATCGCACGGTCCACCTGCAGTGCCAGGCCGGCACGCGCCTGGCGGCGGGCCTGGATCTCCAGCAGTTCGGCAGCGACGTCGCGCACCTTTTCGGCGGCCTTGCGCTTGGCCTTGCTCCACTGCTCGCCACCGAGCGAATGCAGCGGCGCGGTTTCCGCTGAAGCGCCGGAGTAGCGGCTGATCAGGTGCAGCTGGGCGACCGGCACATACAGGCGGTCGCCCTTGGCGTATTCGATTTCGAGGAACTCGCCGGGCATGCCGCCGACGTCCATCGCGATCAGGCCACGGTAGCGGCCGACGCCATGGTCCTCGTGCACGATCGGTGCACCCTCGGTCAGCTCGCCGAGGTCGCGGATGATCGCTTCCGGCTCGCGGCCGGCACGGCGCGTGCGGCGGGTGCTGCCGGCGCGCTCGGGGAACAGCTGGCGCTCGGTCAGCACCGCGATGCGCGGATCGTCCAGTGCGAAGCCATCTTCCAGCGGTGCCACCGCGAT
>OJST01000111.1_pt1 | contig 23268 bp, 21 predicted proteins | sample 1599491 | NCBI WGS metagenome assembly OJST01 (sample SAMN04436635, study PRJEB24849) | human gut metagenome | biome: human gut; feature: NICU; material: stool | host: Homo sapiens | place: USA: Saint Louis, MO | collected 2010-02-10
AGCGACGAGCCGGCCGCGCCGGTGGCCGCCAGCGTACCGATGAGCGCCGAGCCGGTGGCTGCCGCTGCAGCGAACGCTGCGCGTGGCACCAGCCGCCTGCAGTCGCGCATCGAACCGACCTTCGGGAGGCTGTCATGAGCACAGCCACCGGCAACGTGCGCCCGGTGATGATCCTGGCCGGTGGTACCGGCGGTCACATCTTCCCCGGCCTGGCCGTGGCCCGCGTGCTGCGCGCGCGCGGCGTGCCGGTCACCTGGATGGGCGCCGACGGTGCGATGGAAACCCGTCTGGTGCCGCAGCACGACATTCCGATCGACACGCTGGCCATCACCGGCCTGCGCGGCAAGGGCAAGCTGGCCCTGCTGGGCGCGCCGTGGCGGCTGATGCGCGCGCTGCGCGCGGCCGGCATGATCATCCGCAAGCGCCAGCCGCGTGCGGTGGTGGCCTTCGGTGGATTCGCCTCCGGTCCCGGCGGCATGGCCACGCGCCTGCATGGCCTGCCGCTGATCGTGCATGAGCAGAACCGCGCACCGGGCCTGACCAATCGCATCCTGTCGCGCTATGCACGCCGTCTGCTGACCGGCTTCCCAGGCACCTTCGCCAAGGGCGAGGAGTTTGTCGGCAACCCGGTGCGTGCGGAGATCGCCGCCATCGCACCGCCGGAACAGCGCTTCGCCGACCGCCAGGGTCCGCTGCGCGTGCTGGTGGTGGGCGGCAGCCAGGGTGCACGCGCGCTCAATACCGGCGTGCCGCAGGCTATCGCTGCGCTGGGCGCCACAGTGCCGGTGCAGGTGCGCCACCAGAGCGGCGAGAAGATGCATGCCGAAGCGGTCGAGGCGTATGCCAAGGCTGGCGTGCAGGCGGAGATCACCCCGTTCATCGCCGACATGGCCGAGGCGTTTGCCTGGGCCGATCTGGTCGTATGCCGCTCCGGCGCGTCCACGCTGGCCGAGCTGTGCGCGGTCGGTGTCGGCAGTGTGCTGGTGCCATTCCCCGCTGCCGTCGACGATCATCAGACCCGCAATGCGGAGTACCTGGTCGAGCGCGGCGCAGCGGTTTTGCTGAAGCAGGACGGAACGCTGGCCGACGGCATTGCCGCACTGCTGCGCGATCTGTCCGAAAATCCCGCCCGCCGCATGCAGATGGCGCAAGCCGCGCGTGCCCTGGCCAAGGTCGATGCCGCCGAGCGCATCGCCGATATCATTCTCGAGGAAGCTGTATGAAGAAGGCATGCCACCGCGCCTGCCCTGCGCGAGGCCGCGCATGATCCGCCGCCTGCACGACACCAACGACCTGGTGCGCGCGTTCCCGCGCGTGCATTTCGTCGGCATCGGCGGCACCGGCATGAGCGGTATCGCCGAAGTGATGCTGACGCTGGGCTATGAAGTGTCCGGCTCGGACAACGCCGACAACGTGGCGACCCGCCGCCTGGCCAGCCTGGGTGCGCGCATCATGCGCGGCCACTCGGCGGCCAACGTGCTGGGCACCGACTGCGTGGTGGTCTCCAGCGCCATCCGCGAAGACAACCCGGAACTGATGGAAGCGCGCAGCCAGCGCATTCCGATCATGCCGCGTGCGGCCATGCTGGCCGAGCTGATGCGCTTCCGTCGCGGCATCGCCGTGGCCGGTACGCATGGCAAGACCACCACCACCAGCCTCACCGCTGCGGTATTGAGCGAAGGCGGCCTGGACCCGACGTTCGTGATTGGTGGCCAGCTGCTGGCCGCCGGCGCCAACGCCAAGCTGGGTGGTGGCCAGTGGCTGGTGGCCGAGGCCGACGAAAGCGATGGCAGCTTCCTGCGCCTGAATCCGTTGATGTCGATCATCACCAACATCGATGCCGATCATCTGGAGAACTACGGCAACGACTTTGCCCGCGTGCAGGCGGCGTTTGCCGAGTTCCTGCAGCGCCTGCCGTTCTATGGCCTGGCGGTGCTGTGCATCGACGACCCGGAAGTGGCTGCGCTGGCCGCCAGGACCCCGCGCCACGTGATGAGCTACGGCATGAGCCCGCAGGCCGACGTGCGCGCCGAGAACGTGGTGCAGGAAGGGTCGCGCATGCGCTTCACCCTGCGCCTGCCGCAGGGCACCAGCCAGGAAGTGGTACTGGCACTGCCGGGCAGGCACAACGTACTCAACGCACTGGCCGCCGCCGCAGTGGGCTGGCAGCTGGGCGTGGCCCCGGACGCCATCGCGCGTGCGCTGGAAGGCTTCGCCGGTGTCGGCCGTCGCTTCAACGATCTGGGCGAAGTGACCACCGCCAGTGGCGCCAAGGTGCGCATCATCGATGACTACGGTCATCACCCGAGCGAGCTGGAAGCCGTGTTCGCCGCCGCCCGTGGTGGCTGGGCCGACAAGCGCCTGGTGGTGGCCTTCCAGCCGCACCGCTACAGCCGAACCCGCGACCAGTTCGACAAGTTCGCCGCAGTGCTGTCCAGCGTCGATGCGCTGGTGCTGAGCGAGGTCTACCCGGCTGGCGAGGAACCGATTGCCGGTGCCGACTCGCATGCGCTGGCCCGCGCCATCCGCGCGCGCGGCCGCAGCGAACCGGTGGTGGTTGGCAAGGCCGCCGAGCTGGCCAGCGTGCTGCCGGACGTGCTGCAGGACGGTGACCTGCTGCTGATGATGGGGGCGGGCGACATCGGCGCCGTGGCTACCCACATCGCGGTGGAAGGCTTCAAGGGGGAGGGCGAGGCGTGAGCGCGCTGACCTTCCCGCCGCTGCGCGTGACCGACCCGGCTGTATTCGGCCGCGTCGCCGTGCTGCTCGGTGGCACTTCCAGCGAACGCGAGGTGTCGCTGGATTCCGGCCGCAACGTACTGGAAGCACTGCAGTCGCGCGGTGTCGATGCGTTCGCGGTGGATGGCATTCCGGCGCTGGCCAAGGCGCTGGCTGCCGGCGGCATCGACCGTGTGTTCAACATCCTGCACGGCCACAACGGTGGTGGTGAGGACGGCATCGTGCAGGGCCTGATGGACGCCTTCGGCGTGCCGTACACCGGCTCGGACGTGCTGGGCTCTGCGCTGAGCATGGACAAGATCCGTACCAAGCAGGTGTGGTTGTCGCTGGGCCTGCCGACCCCGCAATACCGCAAGGTCGACGCATCGAACGTGCATGCACTGGCGGCCGAGCTGGGCCTGCCGGTGGTGGTGAAGCCGGCCAACGAAGGCTCCAGCGTGGGTATCAGCCGGGTCACCGACGACGCCGGCCTGGATGAGGCCGTGGCCCTGGCTGCGCGCTACGACGGCCAGCTGCTGATGGAGCAGATGGTGGTCGGCGACGAACTGACCGTGGCCATTCTCGGCGACGTCGCGCTGCCGTCGATCCGCATCGTGCCCAAGGGCCAGTGGTACGACTACAACGCCAAGTACATCGCCGAGGACACCCAGTACCTGTGCCCGGGCCTGGACGGTGGCGACGAAGAGGAAATCCGCCGCATCGCGCTGGCCGCGTTCCGCGCTGCTGGCTGCCGTGGCTGGGGCCGCGTGGACGTGATGCGCGACCGCAGCAGCGGCCGCTTCTTCCTGCTGGAAGTGAATACCGCGCCGGGCATGACCAGCCATTCGCTGGTGCCCAAGGCCGCAGGCCAGGCCGGCATCAGCTTCGAAGAGCTGGTGTGGCGGGTGCTGGAACAGACCCTGGAGGCCTCGCACGCATGAACGCGGTGCTGCGCATCTTCGTCTGGCTGTTGGCGCTGTCGGTGGTTGCACTGCCGGTGGTGGCCGTGGTCAATGGCTGGGTCGGCGCCGAGCGCTGGCCGCTGGCGAAGCTGCGCGTGCATGGCGAGTTCAAGCGGGTACCGGCCGAACAGCTGCAGCAGGTGCTGCTGCCGTATGCGCGCGCCGGGTTCTTCGCGGTCAAGCTGCAGGATGCCCAGGACGCACTGGAAAAGTTGCCGTGGGTGGAAAGCGCACGGGTACGCAAGCAGTGGCCGGATGTGCTGGAAGTAACCCTGGTCGAGCACAAGCCGTTCGCGCGCTGGGGCAACGACCGCCTGGTTTCCGAGCAGGGAAAGCTGTTCCCCACGCCGAAGAAGCTGGCCGACCTTGCGCTGCCCGAACTGGATGGCCCGGACAGCCAGACCGAAGAAGTGATGAAGCTGTACAGCGACTCGCGTGCATTGTTCGCACCGGCCGGCGTCGATGTGCGCCGGGTGACGATGGATGCACGCGGCAGCTGGTCGCTGGTGCTGAGCAACGGCACCGAAGTGGTGGTCGGCCGCGACGACGCGCGCTCGCGCATGCAGCGCTTCGTCAAGGTACTGCCGCAGCTCAACCGTCAGGACGCGCCGATCGAGCGCGCCGACCTCCGTTACACCAATGGTTTCACGCTGAGCTGGGGTACCCCGGCCACGCCGGCGAAAACGCCGGCGACCCCGGCCAGAAGCACGCAGGAAAGGACATGAATCGCAAGGGTGACAAATCGCTGATCGTTGGCCTGGACATCGGCACCTCCAAGGTGGTGGCGCTGGTGGGCGAGTATTCGCCGGGCAACCCGATCGAAGTGATCGGCATCGGCTCGCACGAGTCGCGCGGTTTGAAGCGCGGCGTGGTGGTGGACATCGAATCGACCGTGCAGTCGATCCAGCGCGCGGTGGAAGAAGCCGAGCTGATGGCCGGCTGCGAGATCCGCTCGGTGTACGCCTCGATCTCCGGCAACCACGTGCAGTGCAAGAACTCGCCGGGCATCGTGCCGATCCGCGACGGGGAAGTGACCTGGGGCGACCTGGATCGCGTGCTCGATGCGGCCAAGGCGGTGGCGATTCCGGCCGACCAGAAGATCCTGCACGCGATCCCGCGCGAGTACGTGCTGGACGATTCGCAGGAAGGCATCCGCAATCCGGTCGGCATGACCGGCGTGCGCCTGGAGGTGCATGCGCACCTGGTGGTGTGCGCACAGTCGGCCGCGGCCAACATCAGCAAGTGCGTGCAGCGCTGCGGCCTGCAGGTGGACGACCTGGTGCTGTCCTCGCTGGCCTCCAGCGTTGCGGTGCTGACCGCCGACGAACGCGAGCTGGGCGTGGTGCTGGTCGACATGGGCGCCGGCACCACCGACATCGCGGTGTTCGTGCAGGGCGCGATCTGCCACACGGCTTCGCTGCCGATCGCCGGCGACCACGTCACCAATGACATCGCGCACATGCTGCGCACGCCCACCCCGGAAGCCGAGCAGATCAAGGTGCGCTACGCCTGCGCCCTGGCCCAGCTGGCCACCGCCGAGGAAAGCATCCAGGTGCCGTCGGTGGGCGACCGTCCGCCGCGCCGCATGCCGCGCCATTCGCTGGCGCAGGCGGTGCAGGGCCGTTACGAGGAAATCTTCGAGATGGTGCAGGCCGAACTGCGCCGGTCCGGCTTCGAGGAACTGGTGCGCGCCGGCATGGTGCTGACCGGTGGTGCCTCGAAGATGGAAGGCGTGGTCGAGCTGGCCGAGGAAATGCTGCAGATGCCGGTGCGCGTGGGCATCCCGCAGCACGTTACCGGCCTGGGCGAAGTGGTGGGCAACCCGGTGCATGCCACCGGCGTGGGCCTGCTGCTGATGGGCAGCCAGATCGAGCACCCGCGGCGGCCGTCGCTGCCGACCGGGCGCGCCGGAAGCATGTTCAAGAAACTCAAGACCTGGTTCCGCGGCGAGTTCTGACGCGGAACCCGTAACACCGGGGTCACCCGGCGCAGCACCTGCAGTACCCGCATCACAACGCAGCAACGCAATACACAACCCACACAGCCGCAACGGCAACATGACACGCGAAGGCAGGAGGCCCGACCGTCCATGCCACCGACAAGCGGATACAACGAGGACACGGACATGGCGCATTTTGAACTGATCGAAAAGATGGCACCCAATGCGGTGATCAAGGTGGTTGGCGTGGGCGGCGGCGGCGGCAATGCCGTGGCGCACATGGTCAACTCGGCGGTGGACGGCGTGGAATTCATCACCGCCAACACCGACTCGCAGGCCATCAAGAATTGCGGTGCCAAGCTGCAGCTGCAGCTGGGTACCAACGTGACCAAGGGCCTGGGCGCAGGCGCGAACCCGGAAGTCGGCCGCCAGGCCGCGCTGGAAGACCGTGAGCGCATCATGGACGCCCTGCAGGGCGCGGACATGGTGTTCATCACCGCCGGCATGGGCGGCGGCACCGGTACCGGCGCTGCACCGGTGGTGGCGCAGCTGGCCAAGGAGATGGGCATCCTGACCGTGGCCGTGGTCACCAAGCCGTTCCCGTTCGAAGGCCGTCGCCGCATGCAGGTGGCGCTGAAGGGCATCGAGGAACTGAGCCAGCACTGCGACTCGCTGATCACCATCCCGAACGAGAAGCTGATCACCGTGCTGGGCCGCAATGCGACCATGATCCAGGCATTCCGCGCCGCCAACGACGTGCTGCAGGGCGCCGTGCAGGGCATCGCCGACCTGATCGTGCGTCCGGGCCTGATCAACGTCGACTTCGCCGACGTGCGCACCGTCATGTCCGAAATGGGCCTGGCGATGATGGGTACCGGCACCGCCCGTGGCGATGACCGCGCCCAGGCCGCTGCCGAATCGGCCATCCAGAACCCGCTGCTGGACGACGTGAACCTGGCCGGTGCCAACGGCATCCTGGTCAACATCACCGCCGGTGCGGACTTCACCATGGCCGAGTTCGACGAGATCGGCCGCACCATCGACGGCTTCGCTTCGGAAGACGCCACCGTGGTGGTCGGCACCGTGCTCGACCCGGACATGCAGGACGAAGTGCGCGTGACCGTGGTTGCCACCGGCCTGAACCGCGTGTCGGCCAGCAAGGCCCAGCGTCCGGGCGAGCGCGCGCCGATCAAGCTGGTCCGCAACGCCACCACCGGCCAGCCGGAGTTCGGCGACTTCGACAACGGCGGCGACGCCGTGTCCAAGGCCGTCGGCGGCATGGGCCTGGGCCTGCGTCGCGCCAGCAGCGATACCGCGGCGGCTTCGGCCCCGTCGGCGCCGTCCTCTTCGGCCCCGGCCGCGGCAGAACTGCCGAACGATTACCTGGACATCCCGGCGTTCCTGCGCCGCCAGGCGGACTGAGCGGGCCGGCCCGGGGTTGTCCTCCCCGGGTTGCGCCACCATGTCCTGAAAACGCGGGCGCCGGGCCAGGATGGGCCCGGCCGCCCTGCTTCATGTGCGTCCCATTGGCGCGCCGGTGTGTCCTGCCTGCCTTTCAGCCGGGGTAGGGGACCGTGCGTGTTAATCTAATGTGTCACTTCCGGTCCATCCCCCATGATCCAGCAACGCACCCTCAAGAACACGATCCGCGCCACCGGCGTTGGCCTGCACAGCGGTGACAAGGTCTACATGACCCTGCGCCCGGCACCGGTCAACCATGGCATCGTGTTCCGCCGCGTGGACCTGGACCCGGTGGTGGAAGTGCCGGCCAAGGCCGAGCTGGTCACCGAAGTGACGCTGTGCACCGGCCTGACCTGCAACGACGCCAAGATCCAGACCGTCGAACACCTGATGTCGGCGCTGGCCGGCCTGGGCGTGGACAACATCATTGTCGAACTGTCCTCGGCCGAGCTGCCGATCATGGACGGTTCGGCCGGCCCGTTCGTGTTCCTGCTGCAGTCGGCGGGCATCGTGGAACAGGATGCGCCCAAGCGCTTCATCCGCGTGCTGAAGACCGTGGAAGTGACCGAAGGCGACAAGGTGGCCCGCTTCAGCCCGTACGAGGGCTACAAGCTGGGCTTCACCATCCAGTTCGACCACCCGATGATTCCGGCCAAGCAGTCGCGCCAGGAAATCGAGTTCTCGACGCTGGCCTATACCAAGGAAATCTCCCGCGCGCGCACCTTCGGCTTCATGCGCGACCTGGAATACATGCGCGAGCGCAACCTGGGCCTGGGCGGTTCGATGGACAACGCCATCGTGCTGGACGAGTTCCGCGTGCTCAATGAAGACGGCCTGCGCTATGCCGACGAATTCGTGCGCCACAAGATCCTCGATGCGATCGGCGACCTCTACCTGGCCGGTGGCCAAGTGCTGGGTGCCTACGAAGGCTTCAAGTCCGGTCACGCCCTCAACAACAAGCTGGTGCGGGCGCTGATGGCCGACGCCACTGCTTGGGAATGGGTCAGTTTCGACTCGCCGGCGACGCCGGATCCGGTCGAATATGCCACTCCGGCCTACGCCTGATTTATGTAGGTTGTTGAATTAAAAGACAAAAACGCCGCCTTCCAGGGCGGCGTTGTCGTTTCATGCGTGTCCGGCGCATTCAGCATGCTTGACACGCGTCAAGGCCGGTTCGAGGTCACGGTTTTGTGAACCTGTTGGATCGGAAGCCTGAATTTAACGCAGTTTTAACAACAATCTAACGACAGGCCCCCGGATGGCAGCTAGGATGCGACCCGGCCCCCGAAATGTTTCACGCCGTGGTGACACGCGCGACGGGGAGCGGAGCCGGATGCTCCGTTGTCGTCAGGACCGCTTCTTCGGCTTCGAAGGAACGTCCTGCAGGCAAGCCAAGGCGTCGCGTAGCCCTTTGTGCGTGGCGGCTGAAACTGCGTGGGGTCCATTCCGGTTGTCGAGCGCTGGGGAGCGCGTGGGAGTGGGAGACGCAGTCTTGATGGTCACCCTGGTGGCCTTCAGCCCGATGGAACGGGCCGCGTCGAGCAACTGGGCTTCGGCAAGCCGCAACTTGGCATGCCAGACCGGGGACTCGACGAGAAAAACGAGGTGTTCCCCGTCCACATTGGCCAGCCGGCAACGGCTGCGCAGAGGTGGCGGCAACTGGGGGCGCAACTGACGGTCCAGCGCGTCGAGCCACAAGGCACGCCGCAGCGGGTTCCCGCTTTTGTCCGCCATCACCGCATCCAGCGCCGGCTTCGGCACTGACGCGGGGCGAACGCTGGATTTCGGCTCAGACATGAAAACTCACTGATGGCATTCAAAAAGATCGTAATCAAAACGCGTGAAGGACAGGCCAAGTCGTCGCCGATCGCGCGTTTGCGGTTCTATTTCGAGGACCGCCCCCGCGCCCTGCTGGGCAGCGTGCTCGGGGTAGGCTGCATTATCGGCCTTGCTGGCGGCATTGGCGCCAGCGCGCTGAATGATTCCCGGCTGCAGGCCAAGGTCGAGCGCCAGGATGCGGAACTGGCCAAGGTCAAGCGCGATGCGCAGACCCAGGTCAACGCGCTGGCGGCACGCCTCGGCGAGCTGCAGGCGCAGGCTACCCGCCTGAACGCCCTTGGCGAACGGCTGACCCAGATGGGCAAGCTGGAAGACGGCGAGTTCGACTTCAACGAGACCCCTGGCCTCGGTGACGGCGATGCCGGCGGTCCGACCAGCGACATCCCGGTCAAGGACGTCAACGCCGACTTACAGGTGCTGGAGCAGCGTTTCGCTGCTTCAGGCCGCCAGTTGTCGGTGATGGAATCGCTGATGTTCGACCACCAGCTGCAGCAGAACGCCGTGCCGTCGCGCATGCCGATCCGCAACAGCTACGTGACCTCCGGCTTCGGCACCCGTGCCGACCCGTTCGGCCGCGGTGCCGCCACCCACAAGGGCATGGACTTCCACGCCAAGGTCGGCGACCCGGTGATGGCCGTGGCCGAAGGCGTGGTCAGCTTCGCCGGCGTGAAGGGCGGCTACGGCAACGTGGTCGATGTCGACCACGGTAATGGCTACGTCACCCGCTACGCGCACAATTCGCGCCTGGTGGTGAAGGCCGGTGACCTGGTCCGTGCCGGGCAGGAAGTGGCCAAGGCCGGTTCCACCGGCCGTTCGACCGGCGCCCACGTGCACTTCGAGGTGTGGGAGAACGGCAACGTGGTCAACCCGCGCAAGTTCCTCGGCGACGGCGGCAACACGCCGGTCGGCCGCATCAGCCGCGGCTGATGCCCGGGTCGGATCCCTTCCGCGCCGCGGGAGGGCTCTGACCCGATGCGGTTGATCTGGTAGTGCCGGCCGCTGGCCGGCAACCTCATGATCTTCGGCAGCATCGCGGGTCACCGGCCAGCGGCCGGCACTACCCCTCGGGGTTGAAACCTCAGCCGCCCGTCCCAAGCTACAATGGGTGTTGCCATCGACAGGGCGCCAGGCGCCCTGTTTCGTTTGCGGCGGACGGATCCCAAGGGGGAGGCCGGGCGTCGTGTCCATCCAACCCGGTTCCTTCAATGATCAACAGCCTGCTTACCCGCGTATTTGGCAGTCGTAACGAACGACAGCTGCGCCAGCTCAACCGCATCGTCGCCAAGATCAATGCGCTGGAGCCGGAGATCGAGAAGCTTTCCGACGAGCAGCTTCAGGCCAAGACGCCGGAGTTCAAGCAGCGCATCGCTGACGGTGAAGCCCTGGACAAGGTGCTGCCGGAAGCCTTCGCGGTCTGCCGCGAAGCCGGCCGCCGCGTGCTGGGCATGCGCCACTACGACGTGCAGCTGATCGGCGGCATGGTGCTTCACCTGGGCAAGATCGCAGAAATGCGCACCGGTGAAGGCAAGACCCTGGTGGCGACCCTGCCGGTGTACCTCAACGCGCTGGAAGGCAAGGGCGTGCACGTGGTCACCGTGAACGACTACCTGGCCCGCCGCGACGCCGCGCAGATGGGCAAGCTGTACAACTGGCTGGGCCTGAGCGTGGGCGTGGTCTACCCGGGCATGCCGCACAGCGACAAGCGCGAAGCCTACGCCGCCGACATCACCTACGGCACCAACAACGAATTCGGCTTCGACTACCTGCGCGACAACATGGCGCTGTCCAAGGCCGACCGCTACCAGCGCGGCCTGCACTACGCCATCGTCGACGAAGTCGACTCCATCCTGATCGACGAAGCGCGTACCCCGCTGATCATCTCCGGCCCGGCCGACGATTCCCCGGAGCTGTACATCCGTGTCAACCGCGTCGTGCCGCACCTGGTCAAGCAGGAAGCGGAAGACGGCGAGGGCGACTTCTGGGTCGACGAGAAGGGCAAGCAGGTGCACCTGTCCGAAGCGGGCATGGAGCACGCCGAGCAGCTGCTGGTGGAAGCCGGCATCCTCAACGGCGAAACCGAAGGCCTGTACGCGGCGCAGAACCTGACCGTGGTCCACCATCTCAACGCCGCCCTGCGCGCGCACGCGATCTACCAGCGTGACGTTGACTACATCGTGCGCGACGGCGAAGTGGTCATCGTCGACGAGTTCACCGGCCGTACCCTGGCCGGCCGCCGCTGGTCCGATGGCCTGCACCAGGCGGTGGAAGCGAAGGAAGGCGTGCCGGTCCAGCGCGAGAACCAGACGCTGGCGAGCATCACCTTCCAGAACCTGTTCCGCATGTACAAGAAGCTGTCCGGCATGACCGGCACGGCCGATACCGAAGCCTTCGAGTTCCAGAGCATCTACGGCCTGGAAGTGGTGGTGATCCCGACCAACCGCCCGACCATCCGCAAGGACAGCCCGGACCAGGTGTTCCTCAACCGCAAGGGCAAGTTCAATGCGGTGCTGGCCGACATCGAAGAGTGCGCCAAGCGCGGCCAGCCGGTGCTGGTCGGTACCACCTCGATTGAAACTTCGGAAATGCTGTCCGAGCACCTGAGCAAGGCCGGTGTGAAGCACGAAGTGCTCAATGCCAAGCAGCACGACCGCGAAGCGACCATCGTCGCCAACGCCGGCCGTCCGGGCGCGGTGACCATCGCCACCAACATGGCCGGCCGTGGTACCGACATCGTGCTGGGCGGTTCGCTGGAAGCAGAGCTCCACGCGCTGGGCGAGGACGCGACCGACGAGCAGAAGGCCGCAGTCAAGGCCGACTGGCAGAAGCGCCACGAGGCAGTGAAGGCGGCGGGCGGCCTGCACATCGTCGGCACCGAGCGCCATGAGTCGCGCCGTATCGACAACCAGTTGCGTGGCCGTTCGGGCCGCCAGGGTGACCCGGGTTCGTCCCGCTTCTACCTGTCGCTGGAAGACAATCTGATGCGCATCTTCGCCTCCGACTGGGTGCAGAAGGCCATGCGCATGATGGGCATGAAGGAAGACGACGTCATCGAAGACCGCCTGGTCAGCCGCCAGATCGAGAAGGCGCAGCGCAAGGTCGAGGCCCACAACTTCGACATCCGCAAGAACCTGCTGGACTTCGACGACGTCAACAACGACCAGCGCAAGGTGATCTACGCCCAGCGCGACGAACTGCTGGACGCCGAGTCGGTGAAGGACAACGTCGACGGCATCCGCGACGATGTGATCTTCGACGTGGTGGCCCGCTTCGTGCCGCCGAACTCGATCGACGAGCAGTGGGACCTGCGTGGCCTGGAAGCGACCCTGGAGTCGGACTTCGGCCTGCAGATGTCGCTGACCGACCTGGTCAAGGAACACGAGGAGCTGGACGCCGAGGCGATTGCCGCCAAGGTGCAGGAACGCGTCAACCAGCACTTCGCCGAGAAGGAAGCCGGCGTGGGCGAAGAAACCATGCGCGCGCTGGAGAAGCACGTGATGCTGACCGTGCTGGACCAGAGCTGGAAGGAGCACCTGGCGCGCATGGATTACCTGCGCCAGGGCATCTACCTGCGTGGTTACGCGCAGAAGCAGCCCAAGCAGGAATACAAGAAGGAAGCCTTCGAGCTGTTCTCGGACATGCTGGAAAACGTCAAGCGCGAAGTGGTGACCCTGCTGTCGCGCGTGCGCATCCGCAGCGACGAGGAAGTGCAGGCGCTGGAAGCGGCCGAACGCCAGCAGGCCGAAGCCCGCCTGAGCCAGTCGCAGTTCCAGCACCAGGACGTGGGCGGTTACAGCGCCGACGAGGAAGCCGCGCAGGTGCAGGCTGCCCAGCAGGGCGTGGCGCAGATGCAGCGCGACGAGCCGAAGATCGGCCGCAACGATCCGTGCCCGTGCGGCAGTGGCAAGAAGTACAAGCACTGCCACGGCCAGCTGAGCTGATGCCGAAGAGCCCCGCGAAAGCGGGGCTTTTCGTTTGTGGCAGGGGAGTTGCAGCGCATCCGTGATTGCGCCGGCCGCCCTGTTCTGGGCATGCTTCCCCCCATGCCTTCCCCCACCCGATCGATCCATGTCGTGGCCGCCGTCATCACCGACGCCCGTGGCCGCGTGCTGCTCAACCGCCGTACCGAGAACCGCGACATGGCCGGCCTGTGGGAGTTTCCCGGCGGCAAACGCGAATCCGGCGAGACCTCCGAACAGGCGCTGGTGCGCGAGCTGCGCGAGGAACTGGGCATCGAGGCCGATGTCGGCGAGTGGCTGATGGATGTGCCGCAGCGCTATCCGGACAAGCAGCTGACCCTGGAGGTGCGCCACGTGCGCAGCTGGAAGGGGACACCGCGTGGGCGGGAGGGCCAGGCAATCACCTGGGTGGCGCCGGACAAGCTGGGCCGCTATTCAATGCCACCGGCCGACCTGCCGGTGGTGGCTGCCCTGCGCCAGCCCGACAGCTACCTGATCACCCCGGCGCCGGCCGATGATGAGGGCGGCGTGCAGCATTGGCATGAACAGCTGCAGCGCGTGGTGGCCGCGGGCCAGCAGCGCATCCAGCTGCGGTTGCCGACGGCGCATCCGCAGCGGCAGGCGATGGTCGAACAGGCCGTGCGCGCGCATCGTCGCAGTGGGGTGCAGTGGCTGCTCAATCGCGATATCGAACTGGCGCGTGCGTTGGGCGTGGGCGTACACCTGGGCAGCGAGCAGTTGCAGGAACTGTCGCAGCGTCCACTTCCCGAAGGCCAGCTGGTGGCCGCATCCTGCCACGACCTGCAGCAGCTGCAGGCCGCACAGCAGCTGGGCTGCGACTTCGCCGTGCTGGGCCCGGTGCAGGCCACGGCCAGCCATCCGGACGCGGTACCGCTGGGCTGGGATGCCTTCGCCGAGCTGCGCGCGCAGGTGTCACTGCCGATCTATGCGCTGGGCGGCGTGGGTCGCGGTCACATCGCCGAAGCGCGTCGCCATGGCGGGCAAGGCATTGCCGCCATTCGCGGGCTGTGGCCGGAGTGAGCCGGCATGCGGGGTCAGATCCCTGCGCAGCAGGGCTCTGACCCCTCCCGATCACAGCGTGATCCAGAAACACCCGTACTGCCGCCGCAATCCCAGCACCGTCGAGGCGCGCGCCACGCTGCCCGGCAACGTCTGCTCCAGGCGCAGGCCGACCGGATGGCGCACGGCCGGCGGCTCAGGGTCGGACCCCTGCGCAGCAGGGCTCTGACCCTCCTCCGGCTCTGCGACCTGGTCCTGCCACGGATACACCGGCACCACGTCCACCAGCGGCCGCCGCGCCAACGATTCCAGTTGGCCGAGAATGCGCTGCGCGCCCGCGTCGGACACCGAGCCCCACAGGTACAGTGAAGACAGCCGATTGACGTCGTTGCTGAGGATGCCGTTGCGCAATGCGTCCACGAGCTCGCTCAGCCGGCGCGGGCAACGTGCACCCAGCGTGTCGCGCGCTGCGGTATTGCCGGTGGGGGAGGGCGGCGGCAGCCGTGACCGTGCACCCACGCTGTCGCAGGGCCGGTCGGTATACACGCTCTGGCCCTGCGCATCGGTGCAGCGGTTCAGGCGCGTGGACTGTGCGTGGGCGACGCTCGACAGCACGCATAGCGGCAGCAGCAACAGCAGGAAGGAAAGCCGGATCATCCTCGCAGGGTAGCGCCGATCCGGTCCGCATGGCGTGCTTTCAGCCCCGTAGCAGTTTCAGCACCGAGGTGGTCGGCTTGGCCAGGTTCAAGGTGAAGAAGTGCAGGCCGGGCGCGCCGCCTTCGATCAGGCGCTGGCACAGCCGGGCCACCACTTCCGTGCCGAATGCACGTACCGACTCGGCGTCATCGCCGTAGGCCTGCATCTTGCGGCCGATCCAGCGCGGTATTTCCGCGCCGCACTGCTCGGAGAAGCGGCGCAGCTGGCTGAAGTTGGCGATCGGCATGATGCCGGGCGTGATCGGCACCTGCACGCCGAGCCGGCGCACTTCATCGACGAAGTGGAAGTAGGCATCCGGGTTGAAGAAGTACTGGGTGATCGCCGCATCGGCACCGGCATCGATCTTGGCCTTGAAGTGCTTCAGGTCAGCCAGCGCATCGGTCGCCTGCGGATGCGTTTCCGGATACGCGCCCACTTCGATGTGGAACGCATCGCCATGCTCGGTGCGGATGAAGTCGATCAGCTCGGCGGCGTAGCGCATGTCGCCGGGGAAGCCCATGCCCGAGGGAAGGTCACCGCGCAGCGCGACCAGGCGACGGCAGCCGATGGCGCGGTACAGCTTGAGCAGTTCGCGGATCTCCTGGCGGGTGCCGCCCACGCACGACAGGTGCGGCGCGGCATCGAAGCCATGGTGCTGGTTGAGGTGGCGCACGGTCTCGGAGGTGTAGCTCAGGGTCGAGCCACCGGCGCCGAAGGTACACGACACGTATTCGGGGGCGTAGTCCTTCAGCTTGGCCGCAGCACGGTCCAGCTGGCTGCGCTGTTCGTCGGTCTTGGGCGGATAGAACTCGAAGCTGATGGCGGTCATGGCGCGGATGGCGGCGGTCGGTGCGAAGCAGTATATCTCTTCATCAAGATGGATTCTTGAAGATTGCGTGAGAGCCCGCCGTCCCCGGCCCGCGACCGTTCGCCCCGCCGTGCGGCCGCTGCTCCGAAATCGCAACCGGGGTGCCTCCGCCAGGCCCACGCTGCTCCCATCCCGGCACCACCCACCCAATGAAGGAGCAGACGATGAAGATCTTCCTGGCACTCTGGTACGCAATGAAGGCCCTGGCCCGGCTGGCGATGATCGGCATGGCGATGGCCGTGCTCGGTTCCGGCTCGGCGCATGCGGCGGCCGCCACCGGCACCGGCAAGGTGCAGGTCGAGGTGGTCGGCAAGGGCCGTCCACTGCTGATGATCCCCGGTCTTAACAGCAGCGCCGAGGTCTGGCGCGAGACCTGCCTGGCGCTGAAGGACGTGCAGTGCCATCTGGTGCAGCTGCCGGGCTTTGCCGGCGCTGCGCCCGCCGACCCGCGCCCGGCCGAATTCCTGCCGGCCATGCGCGGGCAGCTGCTGGCCTACCTGCATGACCAACAGCTGGGCCCGGTGGTGGTGATCGGCCACAGTCTTGGCGGCCTGCTGGGGCTGCAGATGGCGCAGGCCGAGCCGAAGGCAGTCAGTGCGCTGGTGGTGGTCGACGCATTGCCGTTCCTGCCGGCCGCGCGTGACCCGAACGCCACCTCAGACAGCGTGCGGCCAATGGCTGACCAGCTGCGCAAGGGCATGCTCGCCGCCGATGCCGCGCAGTGGCAGGCGCAGCTGAAGGCCGGCCTGCCGGGCATGACCCGCGATCCGCAGCGGCAGGCCGAGCTGGGGCGCTGGGGCGAAGCCAGCGACCGCCAGACCACCGCTGACGCCATGCATGCGGTAATGACCACCGACCTGCGTGACAGCATCGCCTCGATCACCGCACCGACGCTGGTGCTGGGCAGCTGGGCCGGCTACCAGCCGATGGGCGGCACCGAGGACAGCACGCGCGCGGTGTTCCAGGCGCAGTACGCGAGACTGCAGGGCGTGCAGATCGCGATGAGCGCGCAGGGTTTCCACTTCCTGATGTGGGATGATCCGCGCTGGCTGCGCGGTCAGGTGCAGGCCTTCCTCGACCACCACCACTGAGTTTCAACACGCCTCGGAATGGACATGCCGGATTCCTCCTCGACGGTACGCTTCTGGCTGCTCAATGCGCTGGTGTGGGCGCTCTATGGTGTTGCCGGAATCGGCCTGCGCCAGGCCTATTTCAGCGATGCCGGAAGCGCAGGCGTGTTGATCACGCTGGGCCTGGCGTTGGCCCTGTTCGGGTGCAGCGGTGCCATCCGCGCGCTGGCGCTGCGTGCCGACTGGTGGGCGCGCGGCACGGCCGGGCTGTTGCTGCGGCTGGCGCTGTCGGTGGCATTGGGCGCGGCAGTGGCGCAGCTGCTGGTGAACATCGCGCTGCGCTCGGCGCTGGCCTGGAACTGGGTGAGCCTGGGGCGGCAGACAGCCGACTTCAGCCCCAAGGCGCTGCTGCTCTACTGGTACACCACTGCGGTGATGCTGGCCCTGTGGGCAGCGCTCTGGGCAGGCCTGCACAGCCTGCGCCGGATACGCAGTGCGGAACTGGCGCGCCTGCGTGCCGAGGCCGAGCGCAGCGCGCTGGAGCGCGATGCACTGCGTGCACGGCTCAACCCGCATTTCATGTTCAATGCGCTGAACAACCTGCGTGCGCTGATCCTGGAAGACCCGGAGCGTGCGCGCGACATGGTCACCCGCCTGTCGCGCACGCTGCGCCAGGCGCTGGCACACAACCGCAGCGAGCAGGTCACCCTGGCCGAGGAACTGGTGGTCGTGGACGACTACCTGGCCATCGAGGCAGTCCACTTCGAACAGCGCCTGCAGGTAAGCCAGCACATTGATGCCGATGCCCTGCAGGCACAGCTGCCGGCGATGGCGCTGCAGTTGCTGGTGGAGAATGCGATCAAGCATGGCATCGCCAGCCGCCCGGGCGGCGGTGAGATGCAGATCCGCGCCACGCTGGACAATGATGTGCTGCGTCTGCAGGTCGACAATCCGCTGGGCGGCGTCAGCGAGCCAGCCCATGGCCATGGCGTCGGCCTTGCCTACCTGCGTGCGCAGCTCGGCACGCAGGGTCGTTTCACCCTGCAGCCGGTCGGCGACCGCATGCAGGCCCTGCTGGAGATTCCGCAATGAGTGGCGTGCTGCGTGTGTTGATCGTTGATGATGCACGGCTGGCGCGGCAGGAGCTGCGCACGCTGTTGTCGGCGCTGCCGTGGGTGCAGTGCGTGGGCGAAGCAGACGATGTGCCCGCTGCACGCGAGGCGATCGCCACACTGGCGCCGGACCTGGTGCTGCTGGATGTGCAGATGCCCTCCGGCAGCGGCTTCGATGTGCTGGATGGGCTGGAGACGGTGCCGGCGGTGGTCTTCGTTACTGCCTACGACACCTACGCGGTGCGCGCCTTCCAGGCCAATGCGCTGGACTATCTGGTAAAGCCCGTCGAGGCGCCGCGCTTGCTGGAAGCGTTGCAGCGGGCGCGCCAGCGCGAGGTGGTGGCGGGCGAAACGCCGGAGCCGCGCAGCACGCTGGGCGCGCAGGACCAGGTGTTCGTGCGCGAGGGCGAACGCTGCTGGTTCGTCGCGGTCTCGGAGATCCGTCGGCTGGTGGTGGATGGCAACTACACACGGCTATGGTTCCGCGACCAGAACGCCCTGCTGACCCGCAGCCTGAGCGCGCTGGAAGCACGCCTGCCGCCGGAGTTGTTCTTCCGTGCCAACCGCAACACGCTGGTCAACCTGCGCCGCATCCGAGGCGTGACGCCCAGCATCGCTGATGGCTACGACCTGGCGCTGGACGACGGCAGCGAGGTGGAGGTATCGCGGCGGCAGGCACGTGAACTGCGCGAGCGGATGGCGTTGTAGCTGCCGCTACAGCTCGGCACTGACCGGGCTGGTGATGAATCCCCACAGCAGGCGTGCCATCACTGCGGGCGAGCGTGCCTGCCTGCGCGCATAAGTCTGTAGCGCATCCAGCCGCGGGCGGTCATAGAGGTGGCCGGCCAGCAGCACGGCATGCACGCGGCGGGTATTGGCGATGTCGTGCAGCGGGTTGCCATCAAGCAGCACCAGGTCTGCGGCTTTGCCGACCTCGACGCTTCCATGCGATGCCTGCCGTTGCAGATGACGTGCGGCCTGCAGCGTAGCTGCGCGCAGCACGTCGGCCTGGCTCAGGCCGGCCTGTCGCAGCCACTGCAGTTCATCGTGGTAGCGGAAGCCGCCCAATCCGGTATCGGTGCCGACCAGCACGGTGACGCCGGCACGATGGGCCGCACCGGTGAGAGCCAGGCCATGCTCGAAGTAGGTCTTCAGTGCGTCTTGGCCGCGTCGGCCGGGATAGCGCGCTGCGGTGGCCTGCAGGTCATCACGCCACGCCCAGCGTGAAAGCGGGTCCAGATAGGCCAGGCGCGGATCGTCGACGAAGGCGGGGTCGCTTGCGCGTGCATCTTCTTCGCGGGTGACATGGGTCGGTACGAACGCGGCACCGCTGGCCTGCATCAAAGCGAACGCCTTGTTGCAGAGCGTGGGCTGATAGCTGGCAACCATGCGTTCGGCCAATACGATCGGGTCTTCGCCGTCGAGCGTGCCACCGCGCCATGCCGCCGCGTTGTCGAAGCAGTGGCGCACGAACAGATGGGCGTGCTCGAAGCTGCGCTGGCCCGCCTGCACCGCGTCGTCCAGAGGCACCGCCTTGGGCAGGTGGCCGACCAACGGACGGCGCAGCTGCTGCGCCTCGGTGGCCAGCCGCTGATAGGTGTCCGCACGCAGCCGGTTGTAGACCTTCAACGCGTCGACCCCGCGCGCGCTGTACGTCCGTGCACGCGCAGCGGCGGCCTCCGGCGTGAGTGACGGATCTTCGAAGTAGAAACTGGCGATCTGTACGAAGCGCGGTGCAACCTGCTGCCCGGCAATGGCCTGTGCGGTCCAGCGGCGCTTGTCGGCCACGCAGGCGATCAGCGGATCGGTGGTCTGCGGGCAGTCCATCATGTCGCGGGTGCCGGTGATGCCGTTGGCCAGCATCAGCGGGAACTGCAGCTGCGGCGACAATTGCAGTGCATGGGTGTGCATGTCCCAGAAACCGGGCAGCAGCCAGCGGCCGCCGGCGTCGAGCACGGGAAGCCGCGCGTCCTGCGGATCTTCCCCAATGGCAGTGATGGTGCCGTGGCGCACTGTCACGGTGGTGGGTTCGCTGACCTGGCCGCGCGCCACGTCCACCACCCGCGCGTTGACGATCACGCGGCTGTTGCCCGGCTCGGGCAACGGCGGAGCCGACAGCGGCCAGAGCAGAGCGGCGGCGAACAGCAATGGCGGCGCCAGCAGGAGGATGACCAGTACAATCGGCCACTGCCGACGGTGGGCGGAACGGGGCAATGCGCATGCTGCATCCATGAGCCGGCGATCCTTGTAGTGGGTCGCCCGCAGGGTGCTGCAAGCGGGACGCTGGCGCCAGTGACCATCGGCATCCGGCCCTGTCTGCCTCCAGGGCGGCTACCCTGTGCAGCAGAACTCCTGATCACACCCGCGCCATGTCCATCGTTCTCACCGATTTCGCCCGTCCCCGCCTGTTCCCGCGCGTGCCGCGTGGCAACACCATCCAGGACTGCACTGCCGAGCAGTTCGAGGCACACCTCAATGCGCATGCGCCGCTGAAGGTGCTGGATGGCTACGCGCCGTTCTGCAAGCTGTTCGTCTACGAGAACTGGACCAGCACGCGCTGCCTGACCGTACCGATCACCGAGGCCAACCGCCACCTGCTGCGCAGTGGTTACGAAGCGCGCAACCGCGAGGAACTACCGGTGCTGGTGCGCTGGTTCGAGGGCGTGGAATCACCGCGTGCGAGCTACCTGGTGGTGATCCTGTACAGCGCCGAGCAGCTGGCCAGGGAAGGCTCGCCGATCGAGGCCGACTGGGGCATCGTCGGCTGCATCTACACCGCCGAACCGGAAGAGGTACCGATGGCACCGATCACGATGATGCGCAATGCGCTGGGCGTGGACGAGGGCGGATCCGGCGTGCCGCTGGACCGCGAAGCCTACCGGCGTTCCGTCGAGTTCTGGGAGAACAACGCGAACTGGCGGCCGTGAGCAACATTTGTCATCCACGCATCGCGTGAATGTGCGGACCGCAGTAGAGCCACGCCATGCGTGGCCGCTTGGCCTTCAGGCAGCTTTCCATTCCCACCACGGGTAATGGTACTCGCGGTCGATGGCCTGCCAATGCTGGCCGCATTGCGTGCAGGCAACGGTGTGGCAGTCGCCCCAGCAGCCCTCAGCCTCTTCCACCGAGAGCAGCTGCATCTGTCCTTGTTCAATCAGGCGACGGGGATCGAAGAACGGGTAGCCGGGGTTGAGCGCGCACAGGCAACCCTCGCGTGCACGCCAGTAACGCAGCCGACGCAGGGCGGCCTTCAGATACGCCTGGTTGCTGATCAGCATGCCGCCAAGCGCGATGCCCTGGCAGCGTTGTTCGATCAGATCCACATGTGCGCTCAACGCGTCCAACGATGAGGCACTGAACAGTCGTGCGACGACGCGGGCGGCATCGGTGATGCGCGTTGCGTCGCGCGACAACAGGTCCTGCAGCAGCACATCGGCCTGTGCATCGTCGAGCCGGGGTATCGGCGCTGCAGACCACGGCCAGCGCATCAGCGTGACTTGCCGATGGCGGCGCAGTGGCCGGCGGTGAGGCGCAGCAGATCGGTGGGTGCCAGTTCCACTTCCAGACCGCGGCGACCGGCGCTGACATGCAGCGCGGGCAGCGCTTCGGCACTGGCGTCCAGGAAGGTGCGCAGGCGCTTCTTCTGCCCGAGCGGGCTGATGCCACCCACCAGGTAACCGGTTGCGCGCTGCGCGGCGTCAGCAGCAGCCATCTCGCACTTCTTGCAGCCGGCGGCTTCGGCCAGTGCCTTCAGGTCCAGCTGGCCGGCCACCGGCACGATCGCCACCAGCAGTTCGTGTGTCTCGGTGCTGGCCAGCAGGGTCTTGAACACCTGGGCCGGATCGAGGCCGAGCTTGTCCACGGCTTCGCCGCCATAGGATTCGGCGTGGGCGTCGTGCACGTAGCTGCGCACGGTGTGGGCGATCTTCTCGCGCTTGAGCAGGTTGATGGCCGGGGTCATGGCTGCATCGTAGCGCGCGCTGGGCGCGTTGCCTTGACCGAAGCTACTGCCGGAGCATCCACGCATGGCGTGGATCTACCAGTGGGGACTGGATGCGGGGTGTACGACCACGCGCAAACGCAGAACGGACGCCCGAAGGCGCCCGTTCCGTGTGTTGCATGCACCGGTGGTGCCGGCCGCTGGCCGGCACCCCGCAGGCATCAGTAGCGGTAGTGGTCCGGCTTGAACGGGCCTTCCACCGGCACGCCGATGTAGTCGGCCTGTTCCTGGCTCAGGGTGGTCAGCTTCACGCCGATCTTTTCCAGGTGCAGGCGGGCCACTTCCTCGTCCAGCTTCTTCGGCAGCAGGTAGACCTTCTTCTCGTAGCTGTCCTTGTTCGCCCACAGGTCGATCTGTGCCAGGGTCTGGTTGGCGAAGCTGTTGGACATCACGAAGCTCGGGTGGCCGGTGGCGCAGCCCAGGTTCACCAAGCGGCCTTCGGCCAGCAGGAAGATCGCGTTGCCGTTCGGGAAGATGTACTTGTCCACCTGCGGCTTGATGTTGACGTGCTTGATGCCGGCGAACGACACCAGCGCATCGACCTGGATCTCGTTGTCGAAGTGGCCGATGTTGCAGACGATGGCCTGGTCCTTCATCGCGCTCAGGTGCTCGATGCGGATGATGTCCTTGTTGCCGGTGGTGGTGACGTACAGGTCGGCACGGCCCAGGGTCGATTCGATGGTGTTGACTTCATAGCCTTCCATCGCCGCCTGCAGGGCGCAGATCGGGTCGATCTCGGTGACGATCACGCGCGCGCCGTAGGCACGCAGCGAGGCCGCGCAGCCCTTGCCGACGTCGCCGTAACCGCAGACCACGGCCACCTTGCCGGCCAGCATCACGTCCATCGCGCGCTTCAGGCCGTCGGCCAGCGACTCGCGGCAGCCGTACAGGTTGTCGAACTTGCTCTTGGTGACCGAGTCGTTGACGTTGATCGCCGGGATCAGCAGGGTGCCGGCCTGGGCCAGCTGGTACAGGCGGTGCACGCCGGTGGTGGTCTCTTCGGAGACGCCCTTCCAGTCCTTGACCACGCGGCCCCAGTAACCCGGGCGTTCCTTGGCGACGCGCTTGAGCAGGTTCTTGATGACCTGTTCTTCGTGCGAGGAGGAGGCGGTGTTGACCCAGTCGCTGCCGTTTTCCAGCTCGTAGCCCTTGTGGATCAGCAGGGTCACGTCACCGCCGTCGTCCACCACCAGCTCCGGGCCGGTCAGGGTGCCATCGGCCAGGGTGAAGGTCAGCGCGTCCAGGGTGCAGTCCCAGTACTCTTCCAGGGTCTCGCCCTTCCAGGCAAACACCGGGGTGCCGGTGGCCGCAATGGCGGCAGCGGCGTGGTCCTGGGTCGAGAAGATGTTGCACGAGGCCCAGCGCACGTCGGCGCCGATGTCCTTCAGGGTCTCGATCAGCACCGCGGTCTGGATGGTCATGTGCAGCGAGCCGGTCACGCGCACGCCCTTCAGCGGCAGCTCGGCCTGGTACTTGCGGCGGATCGACATCAGGCCCGGCATTTCGTGCTCGGCGATGTCCAGTTCCTTGCGGCCCCAGTCGGCCAGCGTGATATCGCGGATCTTGTAGTCATCCCAATTTTAGGTAACTCTTACGGTCAACAAGTTTTAACTTTTAATAAAGAATA
>OJST01000113.1_pt1 | contig 22844 bp, 22 predicted proteins | sample 1599491 | NCBI WGS metagenome assembly OJST01 (sample SAMN04436635, study PRJEB24849) | human gut metagenome | biome: human gut; feature: NICU; material: stool | host: Homo sapiens | place: USA: Saint Louis, MO | collected 2010-02-10
GATATTCCAAGTTCAGGACAAGAAGCAGCGCTTTCTTTTAGCAATATTACGATTGCAGATCACCCTGGAGGATGGAACTGTCGTCACTGCCGCCGACGCGCTGGCAAGGGCAGAAGCAGATATCGCCCAGGCAGAGATCGATTCCCGCGGCTTCGCGGCCGCTGTTGCATGTTCGTTGAGGTTCGCCTGATGAGGTCTGAGTGCATTGATGCGGTAAGCCTGGCCATCGGCCGCCGCCTGAACGCTGCAGAGGTGAAGGGGATCGAGGACCGGATCAGCCGCCACATGCGGCAGGCGGCCGTGCGCGACCCGCAGGCTGCGCTTGCACGGTCCCCGGAGCAGCGCCTTACCGAGGCGGCAAGGACTGCGGCCCAGGAGCTGGTGCACGAGGCGGCGAAGAAGAAGCAGCGCGTCGCTCTGACAATCCTGGCGCACGACCGCGTGCAGAACCACCTGAACCAATTCGCCAACAAGTTCGACGGGCTGGACCGCATGGTGGCCTTCTATGCCGATGGGCGCGGCAATGCCATGTCCGTTGAGACAAGGGCCAAGACCATTGAGCGCGATGCTTTACGGCAGATGCTGGACACGCTGGAAGCAACCAATCCGAAGTTCTTCGGCCTGCTGGAGAACCCGGAAGGTGTGGCCAATCTGGTGCGAGAGCTGCATGGGCAGCAGACGGGCGACGTTGATGCGGCAGCGGGAGCGAAGGTTTTCCACACGATCACCGGAACCCTGCGAGAGCGGTTCAACCGTTCGGGCGGCGACGTCGGCCAGCTTGACGATTGGGGCATGCCGCACCACCACTCGCAGTCACAGGTGGCCAGGGCAGGCCGCGAGGCTTGGCTGCAGACCCTTTCCGCAGAAGACCGTAGGATGGCCAAGTTCCGTGGAACGCCACCGCCGATGGCCTTCGCACGCGACGCATGGATCCGGGACGTGATCCCGCTCCTTGACCGCAAGCGCTACATGAATGAGGACGGTTCGAGGATGACCGACGTTGAGGTCGCGGAATTCCTCAATCACGCATGGATGAGCATTGCGACGGGAGGGATCAACAAGCTCGAGCCTGGCCGCGGTGGCGTGGGCGGTGGCATGCGCGCCAACCGCGGTAACGAGTCTCGCCAGATTCACTTCAAGGATGGCGACGCGTATCTGCAGTACCAGCAAAGCTACGGAGAGCGGTCTCTCTATGAGGTTCTGACCGGTCACATCGCAGGCGTGTCGAAGGACATTGCCCTGGTCGAGACGTTTGGCCCTAACCCTGACCTGGCATTTGGTCTGTTCCGCGACAAGGCTCTGCAGGAGCAGACCCTGCTCAATCCCGGTGATGCGGGGAAGCTCGAAAAGCGGAAGATAAACTCCGAGAACCTCTACAACCTGGTGGCCGGCCGAACGCAGCCGGTGGCTTCCAAGAGGCTGGCGGAGACCTTCGACACGGTCCGGAGCTGGCTCGTGTCGTCTCGCCTGGGCTCCGCCGTCATCACCTCGTTCTCGGACGACGCGACGATGTACCTGTCCGCGCATGTGAACAAGTTGCCGGCTATGCGCCTGTTCGCCAACGAACTGGCTGCGCTGAACCCGGCCAACCAGATGGAGAAGCGCATGGCCTTGCGTGCGGGCCTGGCCATGAACACGATGCTGTCGTCGCTCAATCGATTCGGTAGCGACAGCCTCACCAGCACGTTCTCCAGCAAGCTGGCGGGCGCCACACTCAGGGCCAGCGGCCTGAACGCGATCACCGAGGCCCGCAAGCGGGCATACGGCGTGACTTTCATGCACGCTCTGGGCGCTGTCGTGCGGGACCACGGCAGCCTGAAGGCGATCGATGCTGCCGACCACCGTATCTTGCTCTCGAAGGGGATCACGGATAGCGATTACAAGGTATGGAAACTGGCCCAACTGGAAGACTGGGGTGGCGGGAACGACACCATGCTTACCCCAGATTCGATCTACCGCATCCCCGACTCTGCGCTGGCAAGCATGGGAGACCCGACCACCCTGCGGCAGAACGCCGCGACGCGACTGCTGGGTGTCGTGCTGGAGGAAACGGACATGGCTGTCATCGAGCCTGGTGCGCGGGAGCGGGCACTGATGATGTCCGGCCTGCAGCGTGGCACTTGGAAAGGAGAGCTGGCTCGATCGGTCTTTCTGTTCAAATCGTTCCCCATCGCGATGCTGACAAGGCACCTCCAGCGCGGCTGGTCCATGCCAACTGGCACCGGCCGCGCCGCATACCTCGCCACGCTGATCGCCTCCACCACGGTAATGGGGGCCATGTCCATGCAGATCAGCGAAGTCTTGACCGGCCGAGATCCGCGAAAGATGACCGACGGTCGATTCTGGGTGGCGGCGATGCTCAAAGGTGGATCGCTCGGGCTGTATGGCGACTTCCTCTTCTCGGACACTACGCGCTACGGGCAAGGTCCGGTGGCCTCGCTGCTGGGGCCGGTCGTGGGGCTGTTCGAGAGCGCGTTCGGGCTGACGCAAGGGAATGCGATCAAGGCCGCGCAGGGCAAGGAAGTGGATGCGGGGGCGGAGGCGGTCAGGTTTGCCAAGAGCAATATGCCCGGCGCGAACCTCTGGTACTCGAAGGCCGTCATGGACCACCTGATCTTTCACCAGCTGCAGGAGTATTTTTCACCGGGCTACTTGCGCAGAATGAAGCAGCGCAGCGAGCGCGAGTTCGGTCAGAAATACTGGTGGGAACCCGGTGAGGCGGTGCCTGATCGGGCTCCAAATTTGGAAGCCACAACGGGAGAAGGATGATGGGTCCAGGCGCAATCTTCATGGGAATGGTATTGGGTATGTTTGGCCCGCTTCTACTGATGTACCCCCTGAGCTACTACGCAATGGTCAAGGGACGAAATCCTAACTACGGGTGGAAGCGCCTGACGGCCGCTTTCTTTGCGGCTCTTCTGGGCGGCGGGCTTGTGTACGCCACTCTCTGCGTTGTGCTTCGAGTCGGCCCCATGGCGCCGGAGCCGACCGTGGATCTATCCATCATCCTGATCCTCGTGGTTCCTCTGCTTGCATCCGTCCTTGCCCTCTGGGCATTCAAGCCGAGACCGCCGAAGAGGTGACCCATGCGTGACGATCAGCGCCAGCGCCTGGCAGACATTTCCGAAGCACTGGCCGAGGTTGCCATCCGAGACGCGGACCCGGCGAACTGGACGGCGGCCGATAAGCCGCTGTGCGACATGACCAAGGAGGAGCGGGGCGACGCGGCGTGGTGTCGCAAGACGGCTGTGCAGTCTGTGGCCCTGCTGGGCCGCCTGCAGCAAATTCTGCGCGACACCGGCGGCGGCAAGTCGGGCGACGACGATGATCCGGCGTCGGATATCAAGCGCGCCGAGAAGGAGGCCAGAAAGCTACTGGAGCGCGTTGGGGTGAGGGCGGATGGCAACGCCTGAGCGGATCCGAATCACTCCGAAGATCAGCTTTCTGGCGTTCTTCTTCCTATGGGCAGAGCGCATGGGGTGGGAGGTTCCCGAGCTCCACATCCGGGTGTGCGTGTTCCTGGAGGAAGCATGGCGCAGCAACTCTCCGCTGCTACTGCTGATGCTGCCGCGTGGCCACGCCAAGTCGACCATCCTGGAAGTGTTCAATGCTTGGATCTACTACTGCTGGCGGATGACGCGCATCCTCCACCAGTCCGAGTCGGACAGCACCGCGTTGAAGACCAGCCGCGGCACCCAGAACGTGCTGCGGAATCACCCGCTTACCCGCGACCTGCTGCCGGCGAGCATGGGCACGATCGAGCAGTGGTGGGTCGATGGCGCCGCTGCGCATGACGCTCGCAACGCCAGCATGTACGCACGCGGCATCCTGTCCAACACCACCAGTTCGCGCGCTGACTTCATCCAGAACGACGATATCGAAGTGCCCGGGAACATCGGCACGCCAGAGGCGCGCGAGAAGCTGCGCTACAGGCTGGGGGAGCAGATCCACATTGCGGTCCCTGGCGCTCCGAAGCTCTACATCGGCACCCCGCACACCCACGATTCGATCTACGAGGACGTGAAGCGGCAGGGCGCAAAGGCCATGGTGGTCCGCATGTTCCGTGACGAATACCGCATCGAGAAGGCCGAGCGCGGACGATACCAAGTGGGATTCCGCCCAGAGTTCGTGTTCATGGGGATCGGCGAGACAGCGCGGCTGCTGGTCGAAGGCATCGACTACAAGGTCGAGGGCACCGTGCTGCTGCTGGATAATCCGGCTGGCGCGCTGATTGACTGCTATGCCGGGGCGGCCTGGCCGGAGCGCTTCGACGCCGAGGAAATGCAGCTGCGCCGCCAGCAGACGCGGACTATCGGCGAGTGGGACTCGCAGTACCAGCTGCATGCAAAGCCTGTGACGCGCGTGCGACTCGACCCTGATCGGATCGTCCCCTACGAGCTGCAGCCTGTCATCCGCGAGGCGAACGGTGCGACGGCGATGTTCCTCGGCGGCGTCCAGATAGCTGGCGCTGCGGTTCGATGGGATCCATCCAGCGGCAAACTGCGGTCGGACGTCTCGGCCGTCTCGGTGGTGCTGCAGGACCTGTATGGGCGCCGCTACCTTCACCGGATCGAGCAGCTGACGGGCGAGGTAGCTGAGTTCGATGACAGTGGGAAGCGCATCATCGGCGGGCAGGTGTGGCAGCTCTGTAACCTCGTGGAGGAACTGAACCTGACGCGCATCGTTGTCGAGACCAATGGCATCGGTGGCTTTGCGCCGGCTGTGCTGCGCGCGGCCCTGAAACAGCGCCGTCTGGTTCCGTGTGCGGTGGTTGAGCGGCAGTCCACGGTCAACAAGAACAAACGCATCCTGGAATCCTGGGAGCCGCTGCTGCTGGCAAACGGCCAGCTCTGGGGGCACGTCGACGTGCTGTGCGGACCGCTCTGGGACCAGATGAAGGACTGGAAGCCCGAAGTCCAGAACCAGCCTGATGATCTCCTGGACGCCGGCGCTGGCGCGCTGACTGACACGCCTGAACGCGTGGGCAAAATTGTCGGGAACCCGCACGCTACGCCCCGCGAACATTGGGGCACCGGCGCTGGGGTGTTTGAGGTCCCATTCGAGCGCTGAACGCCAACCCGTTCGGAGCTTCAATGAAAGAGCAGATCACCCAAGACCTTGCCGTGGCCGCGGCGAAGATTGCCCCGGCCGCTGGCGTCACGGTCGGCACGTACAACCCCGGGTACACGCTCAGCGACGTGGCCGTGGTCTGCACCATCGTCTTCACCCTGGCGCAGACGTTCACTGTCGTGGTGAAGAACTGGGGCGATTGGAGCGCATGGTGGATGGCCCGATGGGCCACCGTCCGCAGGGTGATCGCCAAGGTGGCCCGCCGTGGCTGACCAGGCACCGAGCGGCAAGGGCCGCAAGTTCGGGTTTGCCGCCGCGCCGGCCGCGCTGATTCTGGCGCTGGTCGCCGCGCTCGGGCAGAACGACTCGGCGCACGAAGGGCGGAAGTACGACCCATATCGGGACTCAGGCGGCGTCTGGACCGTCTGCGCCGGCATCACCGGGCCGGCCGTTGTGCCTGGCCGGCGCTACACCCCTGCCGAGTGCGGGAAGCTAGAGCAGGACTATGTGCAGGCCATGCTGCACAACATGGGCCGTTGCGTCCGCGGTGAATTCGAATTCCACGAGGTGAAGGCCTGGGGCCACTTCGCCTACAACGTCGGCACCAATGGCTTCTGTGCCAGCACCGCCGCCAAGCGCCTGAACGCCGGCGAGCGCACTGCCGCCTGCGACGAAATCTGGAAGTGGCGCTTCGTCACCATCGACGGCGCCAAACGCGACTGCTCGCTGCCGCAGTGGCGTTCGAAGTGCGGCGGCATCATCGACCGCCGGCAGTGGGAAATGGCCACCTGCAGAGGAACGCTCTGATGATCGTGCTCACCCCGAAACAGTCCCTGCAGATCGCCATGGTGGTGGTTCTGGCATCGATCGGGGGCTGCGTCTGGCTGAAGGGGCGAACGGACGCCGCCACCTCAGCCGAAAACAAGGCGCTGCAGGCCCAGGTCCGGGCCACCAGCACCAGCGTCCAGATCAGCCGCGACACTGCCGCCGCCGTCGACCTGGAAGCCCACGAAACCCGCGAACGCACCGCCAAGGCGGTGGAGGCTATCCATGCGACTTCTTCCGATTCTGACCCTGCCGCTGCTGCTGACGTCCTGCGCATTGCTCGGGAGGCGCACGACCGAGCCATACGTGCCGCCTGCCGGGTGCAGCGAACGAGCGATTGCCCAGCGGCCGCCGGCGCCACCGACGGGCCGTGACTGGCTGAAGTGGGCCGCGGCCTACGTGGGTGCCGTCGGCGCCTATGAGGACAGCGAGAACAAGCGCGCCCACACCGCGGATTGCCTGGACCAGCACCGCGGGAAATAGTCGGGAATCCGGCCCCTGATCGGCGGAGCATCGGCGGCAGTCTCCAGCAGGTGCCGCCATGACCGTCCCCGCATACACCGGGCCAAACACGTCAACCGCCAACGGCGTGACGACCGTGTTCCCGTACAGCTTCCCGATCCTAGACGCCAGCCACGTTCTGGTGACCGTCAATGGCCTGCCCAGAATCCTGGGTACGCACTACGACGTGACAGGGGTGGGCAACCTCGCTGGCGGCGATATCGTGTTCCATGAACCACCGGTTGCGACCTCGGTCGTAGAACGGCGGCGGAACATGCCATACACGCGGGACACCAACTACACCAATCTTGGCGATTTGCTGGCCAGCACCCTGAATGCTGACCAAGACTCCCCGGTGATGATGATTCAGCAGCTCGCGGCAAGCGTGATGCAGATCATCTTGGACCCCGAAGGGAGTGGCGAGCTTGTGTGGGACGCAAAGGGTTCGCGCATCATCCGTGTGGGTGACGCGACCAATGACGCGGACGCCCTTAACAAGCGCTCGGCACTGGTCCTCATCGAACAGATTCAAGGCGGCGGCGGCACCGTTGGCGTTACGCCGAAGTTCTGGGCTTTCGAGGGCGACGGCGTTGTGACCGACTTCCCGCTGGCCGGTGCCGACGTGCTGGATCCGCTGTTCTACGACACGGCGGTGGAGACAGCGGCAGGGTCGAACGTCTACCCCGTGTCGAAGCCGGGCATCGATGGAGCGTTCACCATTGTTCCGGGCGTCCTGGGCGCCCCGCCGGCCATCCGCTTCAACCCGCCGCTGGGTGATGGAGTCCGCGGCTTTACGACCCTGCGCGGCTACGCTCGGCCGTGGATTGGACAGCCCCCGGTCTACACCGTCGCCCCCCGCGTCGTGAGCGTGAGCGCCAGCACCACCGTAGACGGTGGCTCGCACAACACCCTGATCCTGGCCAACTCGGCCAGCCCCATCACGATCACCATTCGAAAGAACACCGGCGGCAGCGTCGATTGGAAGGAAGGACAGTTCTTCTCGGTCCTGCAGCTGGGCGACGGCGCCGTGACGCTGGCGATCCAGGACGGGGCGGGGCAGCTCAACATCCCCGTGAGTTTCCAGGCCAAGTGCCGGGGGCCGCGCAGCATCATCAGCGCCACCTGCATTGCGCCGGACGCAGACGCCTGGGTGGCGGCAGGTGACCTGCTGCGCATCGCGGCCTCGCCCGATCTGCAATCGTTCGACCTGATCGACCGCTCCGTGGACATGGGCAACAACATCCAAGTCGGCACCGGGAAGGACAGTTTCTTCATGCCCTACGGCATGCTGCTGGATCCTGTGGCCAGTGGTGGTATCTATGCCACTTTGGCAGTCGCTCAGGCCTCGGGGGTTGTGCTTACGGTCGACGTGAACCGCAACGGCACCAGCATCCTGTCGACGAAGCTGACCTTCGACAACAACGAGCGCAGCACTACCACGGCAGCCATTCCCGCCGTCTACGAGGTGGGCGGCAACATCCTCGCCAAGGGAGACGAGATCACCATCGACGTGGACCAGGTCGGTTCCTCGCTAGCCAAGGGGCTGCGGGTGTACCTGGTCGGCCAGAGGGCAAACTGACATGGCCGCGCGCATCTACGACCGCCCGGACCTGGACCAGGACGTCTACCAGCCGGCGCTCTACGTCAACGGCAGGTTCGCCCGCGCCAAGCCCTCGCTGGCCTACGAGGGCCGGCTGCAGATTCGCAACAGCATCGGCGGCTGCAGCGTGCTGCAGATCGGTGGCGACAAGCTACCTGACGGTGCCCAGCTGCGGGTCGATCAGGCGACCAAGGAGGTGGTGGTGGCCTGGCCTGCCTATCAGACCGCACAGGCGCCGATTGCCAATCCCGGTTTCGAGGAAGGCAAGACGGGCTGGGAGCTGGGACCAGGCTGGAACATCGACACCGAGAACCCGCCTTCCGGCCAGTGGGCCGCCGGCTACTGGGGCAATTGGGGCACCTCGCGGATCTCGAACGCTGCGCGCTACACCGTCCAGGCCGGCCAGATCACCACAGCGAAGTGCGACGTGCGCCAGGGTGCATCTTCGGAGGGAAATGCCGGTGCCTCGGTCATGCTCGAATACCGCAACGCCGCCGGCGAAGTGATCTACACCGTCGAAGGCAACCAGGTCATGTCAGCCAGCAAGAACCGCGTGTACCCCTCGTCGGTGTTCGGCGCTGCTCCACCTGGTGCCGCCACCATCAACGTGGCCGGGAACGGCATTCGTTACCGCGAGAACAAGATTCTCTTTGTCGACAACTTCCAGTGGGACCACACGGTCCCTTCGGCGGGCATCAACTTCGAAACAGTCCTGAACGTCGTTCTTCGGGTCAACGATGCAACAGGACGCTCTTTCATATGGAGCGGCCCGATCACCGTTGCGGCCAGGCCGGCGTCTTACAAGTTCTTTGCGAGTTTCATCACCCCGTATCTGCTTTGCGGTGGATACAGGCATGCTGCGAATGCGATCGACGTTCTTGGAATGTCTACCACGACCGACAAGAGCAACACCTACCTGGTGGGAGCAAGTGACGACGCCACCTTGGGCGCTTCGACCTACAACGTGGCCCCTGGCGTTTCCATCTATCCGGTCAGCCAGGATGGTGCCATCGGTCAGGAGTTTCCGGCGATCAGTCCGGCGCTCCCAGGGCAAGGCCGGTGTGCAACTTTCTCCCGGTCAGCCGCGGCGGTCATCATCGGACACACGACGGCGCCCTTTGTGCGAGCGCAGCGTGTAAGTCCGGCTGGGATCGGCACGCCCTACGACCCGCCTGCCACTGCGTTGAACAACACCGTGATCTTCGTCGCCTTCAATCCCAAGGGCGACATTGTGTATCTGGTGACCGAGCAATACCCCTACATGTTCGCGTATCGATGGGATGACGTGAACGGCTTTGGCGCACGGCTAGACGGTCCACCCGCTATCCCTGCATCGAGCGTTCATTCAATTTCCATCAACGAATCCGGTACGCACCTTGCGGCGATCTGCGGTGCATCCCCGTCCTGCCACATTTATAAGATCGGTGCCAACGGCTTCGAGAGCCGGATCGCAGCGTTTGGCTATAACGCACAGGGGATGGTGGCGTTGTCCGACGCAGCCCGAGCGGTGGTCTTCGGAAGTTCTTTCATGCAACGGATTCACCTCTACCTATGGGATCCGAACAACGGACCAGGCGCTGCCTACCCAGTCCCTCCAAACATCGCCGGTTTGAGCCGTGGCGTTGCATTCTCTAAAGACGGTTTGGTGCTGTACGCGGGCAGCACCAACACCACGGGCATCCAAGTCTACGAATGGACGCCCGGAGTGGGCGCTACTCGGGGGCCGGTCAACTATGGGTCCACAGCCTCTTCGCAGACCATCCCGATCGACTGAACCGGCGGGCCGAGCCTTGCTCGGCCCTTCCAGTCGCACCCGCTGAGGCGCACGGGCGGGTCCTGGTCCGCTATCGCTTCAGCTCACCTGCGTTGCGGCGGCCGGCCTGCAGCAAGGACCAAATCCAGCCCGATCCCATGAAGATGCCGGCCTCTTCATCTCGGGGGCACACAAAAAGGCACACGAACCCAGCGCAGGCCTACTGCCACAAGGACCTTCGTTTCCGATAAGCGGCACCATCGTACAGTCAGCGCCCCTTTGCTTTGCTCTTTCTGGACTTCGGCTGGAGTCTGGCAGCGCGCTGCTCGAGGTACTCGCCCAGCAGGCCGAGCGCTTCGGAGAACTTGATCCGCTCCCGGCCTCTATCCGACGTCCCCGCGCTCGCATTTCGACACGAGCGTCTGCGTGTTGCCCAGCCGTTCGGCCAGATCGACCTGCGACACGCCGGCCCGTTCACGGGCCCCCTTGGGACCCGGACGCCGTGCAGGTCCGGGACGTGTGCGCCAACTTCACTGAGGAGTTCGGCATCGTCGCCTGTGGCCGGGCCAACGCCAAGAATGAGTGTGGCGGGTACATCGGCCCCCTGGGCTTCATGTCGGGCGACAAGAGCGTCATCCTTTGGGGGATAACTTCGCCGTTGAAGAGTCGGGCGTCTGCCTGCAGGTCGAGGGTGGCAATTGGACAGTGGCCGTTGACAGCGCATAGGATCATTAGAGGGCAAGGGAAGGGAATGCCATGGGGAGACAGGCAAGCCGCCGATGGATCGAACGGGCTTGGGGCGCGTGTTTGTTTGCTCTGGCCCCGCTTGCCTTGGCCGCTGATGACCCTTCGCCCTTGCATGCCCAGTTTCAACTGCCTGACGATCGTGTCGACTATGTCGCCGCCAAGCTGGTAGTGGATAGCATCATTGATCCGTCCAATGACACTGTGGCAGTGCGTCGGCAAGTCGATCAGTGGGAGCACGCTGTACGCGGCAATGTGCCTGGCAACCCGACGGCGCGACAGGTCCTCGACGCTTTGCTCAAGACGCTTTACATGCCGGGCGAGTGGAACCAGGGGAAGCCTTTTACCTACGACCTGTCGGACCCACTGGGTAAGAATCCGAAGAACAAGCAGCTAGCTACCTACTTGGCCACGCGCAAGGGCAACTGCGTCTCAATGCCCATTCTCTTTGTCATCCTGGGCCAGCGGCTGGGGCTGACTGTCGCGCTTGCTACGGCGCCCAATCACCTGCTGGTGAAGTTCGCCGACGACGAGCAGCAGATGTGGTTGAACGTTGAAGCCACTGCGGGCGGCTTCAAATACGACGGCAGCTACCAGCATGAAACGGGGATCACCGAGGCGTCATTGGACAATGGACTTTACTTGCGCCCGCTGCTGCCGCACGAAGGGATAGGCGCCATCGCCAGCACACTGATGGAGCACTACGGGGCGAAGAAGGACGCCGATGCGCTCATGGCCGTGGCCGATCTGGCGCTGGCCGCCAATCCGAAGGACCCGGTAGCGATGATATGGAAGGCGAATGCCTACTACATCCAGACCCAGCAACGCATCCGCTCCAGGTATTCGAATGCGGAAGATCTGCCACCTGAGTTGCACGGGGAATTTCACCGTTTGACTCGCGAGAATCTGGCATGGCTTGCCAAGGCCGAATCACTTGGTTGGACGCAGAAAACGCCGGAGCAGGAAGCCAGCTACCTACAATCCATCCAGCGCGAACGCGCGAGAAGAGGACTGTGATGCGCATTGCCATTCCAGGGCTGTTGACCGTGGCGCTGTGCGCCATCGCTTCCAGTGCGTCGGCCCGGTTCGTTTCAGCCGATCCCGTACAAGCCGATCCAAATACGGGCGCCAACTACAACCGCTACTGGTATGGGAACAACAATCCCTATAGCTTTACCGACCCGGACGGGCGCCTGTCCCGTGGTACCGGCTGGACGGACAGGCAATGGAATCAGTTCGACCGCGCCCAGCAGAGCGCCGCTGGCAGCTTGGAGAAAGCGGCGGGCAAGATCAACGGTGCACTGGCCGAAGGGGGCAAAGCACTCCAGCGTGCGGAGAAGTCTTTCCAACGCAACTTCGGTGCTGGCTCAGCCACTCCAGAGAACATGGCGAAAGCTGCCTCAGATATGAGCTCAATGGCTGCGGCATTGCGGGATACCAGTGCGGGCGCCATTCCAGCCAATGGCATGACGGGTGCGCAAATCAATGCGGCTTATGGGGTTGGTGCAGATACGTTGGGGGGCGTGCCTTCCACCGGGCCGAAAATGGTCATCGTCAACACCACGCACGCCAGTTTCAATGATCCGTCGAGGTTGGCTTGGGGCGCGGGTCACGAAGTCGGGCATGCCGTGCTGGGGTACAAGGACCAGTTCTTCAATGGCGACGTGGCCTACAAGTTCGGATCCCCCCTGCAACAGAAAATCTTCAAGACGCTGCCCAGCCAGCAGCGCCTTATCAATCCTGACCACATCATGGACCACGCTCGATGAGCAGGATTCTGGCAGTCACCTTGCTATGCGTGGCGATAGCTGCCTGCGCCAGCCCATTTCGACGCGCGGAACCTCAGGATTTCAGGGTTTCGGTGGTGGATAACCCGGCGAAGAAACGATACGACGTAGCCTTGGCGTCTGCCGTTGGCGCGCCCTTGTGCCTTTCGAAAGAAGGCTGGCCTGCCGAAGACGGTACATTTCCGATGGGGTACGAAGGCGCTGTCTTGACCACAACCACGGGACCTCTACATCCGAAGGCAGCTATGACCACCTACTGCCCCGGAGGATGTGGTGAAGTTCGCTTGGAGCCAGGCCAGACCTTGCGGGCAAGCGTTGCCTACGCCGCATTCGGTGATGCCGAGGTCATCGCAGTTGACCCGGTTCGCTCGCTCTCGTTTCCCGTTTATCCCTACTACTGTGCACGGTAGTTCCGGCTGAGAGCGGGGCTTGCGACGTCGTGAAGCTTCGCGCTGATGGCCCCAATGTTCCGCACTACCGAGCCCCACGCACCTGCAACGCCACATACTCGGCCAGCCCCCGGCAGGCCAGCATCAGCCCTTCGCGCGCACCGTCGCCGATATCGTCTTTCTCTTCCCCATCCACGCGCACGCGCTCGGCGGCGTGGTACAGCTCCAGCAACGACACCAGGCCCACTGCGGCGCGATCCCTGCGAGCGGCAGCCACCGCTTCACCAGGTGTGCCTGCCGGCCCCGTCCACGGCTGTCCATCGGCGGCGTCACCGGCCTGGATGCGCTGCAGGCAGCCGGGCAGGTTGATCGGCGCGGGCGCCTCGTTGGCGGCGGCGAAAGCGGCTTCCAACGGCTGCGCCAGTTCGGGCGGCAGGCGCAGCGCGGCCTCGCCCAGGGTGGCGGTCAGGTACGGGTGATGGGTCTTGGGCATGCGGGCGTCCTCGTCGGCAACAGAGGTGCCACCCGAAGAGGGTGGCGGGCGATGCGTGGCTTCCAAGACCGGAAATCGATGAGCCGGTGGGCACAGGGCCCCCACGCACCGCCCGCCGTCGATTGGCGAACGGATTGCCAGCCGACGCCGCTTTTGGGAAGACGGCGCCGGCTGGCAAGCGTATACAGCTTCGATTAAACGGGCTTGGAAGTCCCGACCACCTTTGCAGGTGGCGATTCATCATGCGCACGCGAAATCCCCGCCTGCCAGTCGTTTGTTTCGATGGCATCGGGTGATCTGAAAGGAAAAATGAATTATCGCGTTTGGCCTGATTCGAGCAGTGCAATGCCAGAAGCGACATATCGCGCGGGGCTGCAACCAACGATGAATCCTGATGCGTCATTGCTCTCGCACGGCATTTCATGGCCCCGGAAGTAAAGCTGGCTTAACTTCCCCGGCAAGGCTTCCAGAACACCCTACCAGACATGAATCCCCACGCGTGCCACCCGGATCTTGATATTCCTCACGGACAGCCCGCAGCGCTCCACCGCATACTGCCGCCACACGCCCATCCTGGGCCCCTTCAGGATCCGCACATGCGTCGCCACGCCCTGCCGCTCACCGTCGCATTGTTGTCCGCCGCGTTCGCAGCCCCGGCCATGGCCGCCGTGCCGTTCTTCAACGCCAGCTGCCCGGGCGGTATCGATGTGCACGCTGATGAAGGCGGGCCGGTCTACGTGCAGGGCCGCGAGACGGCGTTGAAACGTTTCAACGACCGCTATTTCGAAGCACGCGATGTCAACAGCGGCATCACCCTGTCGATCAGCCGCAATGATGACGGCTCGCCGCAGGTCAGCTACACCGGCCGAGGCGGCGCCAATGGCATCTGCCAGGTCAGTAGCAGCGGTGCGCCCGCGCCCGCCACAAACAGCGCCCGCCCTGGCGACGCTGCCGCCGGGGATGCCGCGCTGCCGCGCGAAGTCACTTGCGAATCCACCGGCCAGCAACAGGTGTCGTGCGATCTGAATACCCGTGGCAATGTGGAAATCGTGCGCCAGCTCAGCCGCACCCGCTGCGAGGAAGGCAAGAACTGGGGCCTGTCGCGGCACTCTGTGTGGGTCAATGGCGGCTGCCGCGCGGTGTTCCGCAATGTGTCCTCGGTGACTACCCCCGCGCCGGCAGGCGATACCGCGTTGGGCGCCTGCAACATGCGCAAGGTCGCGCAGGGCGCTCTGGTCACCCAGATGCCGGTGGGCAGCGATTACCAGGAACTGATCATTGATTACCCCGATGGCCGCTTCCTGTGCATGATGCGCAACAACGGCCAGGTGCAGGGCGTGACGCCGGTGCGCCGCCGCGGACGCTGAGCGCGAGGGGCAGATCCGGCGTCAGCCGCCGGACCTGTACAGCAGCACCCACGCCAGGATCAGGGCGAACATGCCGACGATGGTCAGGCCGAACCACAGCGCGGCCACCTTCACGTTGCCGATCAACGCCGTCAGCATCCGCTGCGGCTCGCTCTTCAGGATCGGATATTCAGCGTGTGCGTTGCGCAGACGCTGCCAACCCAACCCGAGGAACACCAGAGACGAGAATGGCGTCAGCAGCAGCATCGCCTGCATCAGCCAGCCGTTCGGCGACGCATCGATCGAGCTGCTCAACAGAACGGCAAAAACGGCGATGGGCAGCGCGCCCATGAAGAAGCGAGGCCAGGCGGTGTTGATGAAGGGCGACATCGCAATCTTCCATGAAGCGGGGGCAGGTCCGCGCGGCATCATGCCATGCAAAGTCACTGCTGCACCGCCGCGAGTGGTGTCACACAGCTCTGGCTAGACTGTGCTTCTTTTTCCCCCGCAGGAGGCACCCATGGCCCATCCCATCTCCGTATCCCTGATTGGCGTTCCCACAGACGTGGGTGCCGGCCATCGCGGTGCACGGCTTGGCCCGGAAGCGCTGCGCGTGGCTGGGCTGCCGGAGGCGCTGGAAGCGCGCGGCGTGGACGTGCGCGACGTGGGCAACCTGGATGGCCCGCGCAACCCGTGGACCGCGCCGGTGGAAGGCTACCGCCACCTGGATGAAGTGGTGGCGTGGAACCACGCGCTGATGGAAGCCAGCTACGCCGAGCTGCAGGCCGGGCGCATGCCGATCATGCTCGGCGGCGACCATTGCCTGGGCATCGGTTCGATCACCGCCGTCGCACGCTGGTGCCGCGAGCAGGGCAAGACCCTGCGTGTGCTGTGGCTGGATGCGCACTCGGATTTCAACACCAGTGATGTCACCCCCTCGGGCAACATCCACGGCATGCCGGTGGCCTGTCTGTGCGGCCTCGGCCCGGACGCGCTGACCCGCCTGGGCGGCAGCGCACCGGCGATCACCCCGGCGCAGATGCACCAGATCGGCATCCGTTCGGTGGACCCGGAAGAGAAGCGCCTGATCAAGACCCACAAGGTGGATGTCTATGACATGCGCTACATCGACGAGAACGGCATGAAGCGCGCGGTCGAAGCAGCACTGGCGGGCATCGACGAGAACACCCACCTGCATGTCAGCTTCGATGTGGATTTCCTCGACCCGAGCATCGCACCGGGCGTCGGCACCACCGTGCCGGGCGGGGTGAACTACCGCGAGGCGCAGCTGGTGATGGAGATGATTGCCGACACCGGGCGCATGGGTTCGCTGGACATCGTCGAGCTCAACCCCTTGCTGGACAAGCAGAATGCTACCGCCGAACTGGCCGTGGACCTGGTCGAAAGCCTGTTCGGCAAGTCCACCCTGATGCGCGACTGAGCTCTCCGCCTGAACGGATCGATGATCCGTTCACACGCGCTCCACGCCCCTGCCGCCAGATTGCACATCACGCGGCGGCAGTGGCATTGGCTCCTTCCGCCGAGCGACCGAACCCCATCCGCGAATGAAGCGGTATAGCGGCGAACCCAAGGAGAAGCCCATGAAGCGCGTAGTTGCCCTGATGCTGTTGTCGATGTTCTCGGTGGCCCTGCTGGCCGGTTGCAACACCGTTGCCGGTGCCGGCAAGGACGTGCAGAAGGCTGGCGAAAAGGTTGAGGATGCCGCCAAGGGCCGTTGAGCCTGAAGTGGAACGGAAAGCAGAAAAGGCCGGGGGGACCTCCCCGGCCTTTTTTCTTGCGCGTTTTTTCTGCAGCGTACGTGTCGAAGCGTAGTGAACCATTCAAGCAGGTGAGCAGTGCTTTCATGGTCGGTTGACCGGCACTCAACAGCCGCTGCGCGAAGCTGTAGCCACGGTAAGAACGCCGTTGCAACCAAGGACTCCCAGCAATGAACAAAGACATCATTTCCGGCAAGTGGTCGCAGCTGAAGGGCAAGGCCCAGGCCAAGTGGGGCGATCTGACCAACGACGACTTCGATGTGGCTGAAGGCAATGCCGAGTATCTGGCCGGCCGCCTGCAGGAACGTTATGGCTGGGCCAAGGATCGCGCTGAGAAGGAAGTCCGTGAGTTCCAGGATGCCGTGAGCAAGGACTACCCGGACTACAAGTAAGCGCTACGGTTTTCCCCCACGGCACAACGCCCGCACCGAGAGGTTGCGGGCGTTGTGCTGTCTGGGCGGCCGATCAACGCGCCGGCGGGTCCGGCACATAGCGGTTGGGGAACGCCTGCGGTTCGCGCGGCAGGCGCGACGGCGGTGTATCGACCAGGATGCCGCGCGCGCGCAGATTGCGGGCGCTGTCGTAGCGCAGCTGCAGAACCTGCGCGGGGCTGCGGCTGGCGCGTTCGAAGTCGGTATCGCGTACCGACGACTGCTCGCGTGCGCCGTGGCCGGTGCCCAGCGCAGGGGCCTGTGACTTGCTGGCATAGCCCTCGATGCGGCTGTTGCTGGCGCTGGCATCGGCCGCCGCTTCGGCCGTCGGGGCCGGTGCCGGCAGCGGCAGGCTGCGGCGCAGGATCGGATCCGGACGCCAGCGGCGCGCTTCCTCGAACACCGCCACGCCGACCACGCCGACGTTGTCCGGGCGACCGGTGCGGCTGGCATAGCTGCCGCTGGGGCTGCTGAACACGAACTGCGCCACTTCATCCTGGCTCTTGCGCCAGCCGGTGATGTCGGCGCGCTGGCCGGGGTTGAGCACGTAGCCGGTCTGCGACGGATCGGCATCCTCGCCGGAGATGGCGTTGACGCCGTCTACCGACAGCACCACCAGCACCCGGCGCGGGCTGTCGTTGTACAGGCGCACGGCGTAGCGGTGGCCGCGCTCGCCGGCCACCCAGCGCTGGCCCTCGGCGGGGTAGCTGCGCAATTCGGTGCCGCGGTCGCGGTCGACCAGAGACATGCGCACGGGGCCGCCCTCGTAGGCCGGCGGCGGCACCGGGGCGGGGCGGAAGCCGGCCAGGGGCAGGATCAACAGCAGGGGCAGCAGGCGTTTCATCGGGCGTCTCCAGCGGGGTTGCGTGAATGAACGCGCCGCAGGCCCTGACGGGGTTGGTGGCGTGCAAGGTAAACTGGCCCCGTTCATCGAAGGTTACCCCACGCAGTCATGACCACCCGAGTCCTTACCGGCATCACCCCCTCCGGCACGCCCCACCTGGGCAACTACGTTGGCGCCATCCGTCCGGCCATCGCGGCCAGCCGCGCGCCGGGGATCGAGAGCTTCTTCTTCCTGGCCGACCTGCACAGCCTGATCAAGTCCCAGGACCCGCAGCGCACCCAGCGCGCGACCCTGGAGATCGCGGCCAGCTGGCTGGCCTGTGGCCTGGACCCGGAACACGTGTGGTTCTACCGCCAGAGCGACATCCGCGAGACCACCGAGCTGATGTGGTTCCTGACCGCCATCGCCAGCAAGGGCATCCTCAACCGCGCGCACGCCTACAAGGCGGCGGTGGACAAGAACCGCGAGGAAGGCGTGGACGAGGACGCAGGCGTCAGCGCCGGCCTGTTCATGTACCCGGTGCTGATGGCCGCCGACATTCTGATCTTCAAGGCCAACCAGGTACCGGTGGGCCGTGACCAGATCCAGCACATCGAGATGGCGCGCGACTTCGCCCAGCGCTTCAACCACGTGTATGGCAAGGAGTACTTCCCGCTGCCGGACGTGGTGATCGACGAGCAGGTGGCGACGCTGGCGGGCCTGGATGGCCGCAAGATGAGCAAGAGCTACCACAACACCATTCCGCTGTTCGTGCCGCGCGAGGAGCTGAAGAAGCTGGTGTTCTCGATCCTGACCGACTCGCGCGCACCTGGCGAGCCGAAGGACACCGAGGGCTCTGCGCTGTTCCAGATGTACCAGGCCTTCGCCACCCCGGAACAGACCGCCGAATTCGCCAGGGCGTTCGCCGCCGGCATCAGCTGGGGTGACGCCAAGCAGCAGCTGTTCGAGCGCATCGACAGCGAGCTGTCGCCGTTGCGCGAACGCTACAACGCGCTGATGGCCGAGCCGGAGAAGATCGAGGCGCTGCTCAAGCGCCGTGGCCAGCAGCTGCGCGAGCAGCTGGCGGCACCGCTGCTGGACGAGCTGCGCCACGCCGTGGGCCTGCGTGACCTGTCCACCGCAGGCGATATCGCCAGCGAGGACGCCGGCGTGGCCCGCGTGGCACCGCCACTGTTCAAGCAGTACCGCGAGAAGGACGGCCGCTTCTACTTCAAGCTGACCGCCGGTGACGGCACGCTGCTGATCCAGAGCGAAGGCTTCGATTCGCCGCGCGATGCGGGGCAGTTGATTGCCGTGATCAAGCAGGCGGAGCAGGGTGACCAGCTGCAGAGCGAACTGTTCAAGCTGGAAGCCGAAGTGGACGCCGTGCTGGCGGCCCTGGCCATGCTGCGCGAAGCGTAAGGGTAGTGCCGGCCGCTGGCCGGCAACTGCATAGGAAATGCCGGCCAGCGGCCGGCACTACCACGGCAACCGCATAGGAAAACGCCGGCCAGCGGCCGGCCCTACCCGCGAACGAAGGTCATGGCATGATGTCCGCGCGCCTCCGGCGCGATGACATGGAGTCTGCGATGGCCTGGTTGTCGCTGCTGCTGTTCCTGCCCTGGTTCCTGCTGCTGGGCAGCCTGTACTGGCTGTTCCCGCGCCAGCCGCGCACGCCGCGGCGGCGCCTGTTCGATGGCACCACCCTGCTGCTGGCCTTCGCCCTGAGCATCGCCTCGATGCTGTGGGGGTATCGACTTGGCATGGCACAGCCCGGCGCCGGCCCGATCTGGCCGCAGGTACTGGCGGTGCTGTACGCCTACGGCGCATTCCTGGCGGTGCTGGTGCTGGCCCTGCTGCTGCGGCCGCGGTTCGCATTGCGCTGAACCTGGCCCTTGCGCACCCGATGGACCTGCGGTTGGTTGGCCTGCGCTTGCCCTTGCCTGCGCTTGCCCTTGGTAGAGTCGACTGTGAGTCGACCGCTCTTCTGGAAGCCCGCGCTGCGCGCGACAGTCGACTGACAGTCGACTCTACCCGGCCACAACCCGGCACTACCCGACCAAAGCCGCATCGAACCCGGACCGCCCGCGCGCCTACCATGGGCGTCTGTTCCCGATCCTGCCAGGTGCGTGCCGATGATCGCCGACCCCAGCATCCACACCATCGATACCGGCTTCCAGCGTCCCGACTTCGACGCGGCCTATCTGATCGTTGAAAACGACCGCGCCGCGTTCGTCGACTGTGGCACCGGCCTGTCGGTGCCGGCGATGCTGCAGGCGCTGGCCAACGCGGGTCTGGCCGTTGATGCGGTGGACTGGCTGCTGCTCACGCACGTGCACCTGGACCACGCCGGCGGCGCCGGCCTGCTGATGCAGCGGCTACCCAACGCAAAGGCAGTGCTGCACCCGCGCGGTGCGCCGCACATGATCGACCCGACCCGGCTGATTGCCGGTGCCACGGCGGTGTACGGTGCCGAGGAAATCGCGCGCAGCTATGGTCGTATCGAGGCCATTCCCGAACATCGTGTGGTGGTGGCCGAGGACGGCCACCGTATCGACCTGGCCGGCCGCGAGCTGGTGCTGCTGCACACCCCGGGCCACGCACTGCACCATTACTGCGTGTGGGATGCGCGCAGCCGCAGCTGGTTCACCGGCGATACCTTCGGCATTTCCTACCGCGAGCTGGACAGTGCGCAGGGGGCCTTCATCTTCCCGACCTCGTCGCCGGTGCAGTTCGATCCGGAGGCGATGAAGGCCTCGATCCAGCGCATGCTGGGCTATGGCCCGCAGGCGATGTACCTGACCCACTACGGCCGCGTGGAGCAGGTGCAGAAACTGGCCAACGACCTGTTCGAACAGATCGATGCGATGGCCACCATCGGCCGCCAGTGCGATGGCCGCCCCGACCGCCACCGCTGCCTGCTGGCCGCGCTGCAGGCGCTGTACCTGGAACGTGCACAGCTGCATGGCTGTGCGCTGGACGATGCGGCGGTGACCGCTGTTCTGGCGATGGACATCGAACTCAACGCGCAGGGCCTGGCCTGCTGGCTGGATCGCATCAGCAGGTAGATCCACGCCATGCGCGGGTGACGCCGCCCCAAGCCGAGCCGTGATGTCACGACCACGTTACACTCTGGTGACTTCCAAGCTAGCCGTGGTACTGCCGTGAATCCGATGCGCGTGTTGCTGCTGTCGTCCTGCCTGTTTGTCGGGGGCCTGGCCCATGCGGCCAACGATCTACCGGGTGGCGGCATCGATCCGCAGGCGCTGTCGCGTCACGTGCGGGTGCTGGCGTCGGACGAGTTCGAGGGCCGCGCGCCGGCCACCGAAGGCGAAGAGCGCACCGTGCAGTACCTGATCGAGCAGTTCCGCAGCTACGGCCTGCAGCCGGGCGGCGTGGACGGCAGCTGGGTGCAGCCGGTGCCGCTGGTGCGCGCGCAGCTGGAGGGTGAGGCCAAGGCCAGCCTGTCGCTGAAGCAGGGCAAGCGTGCGCTGGCCAATGGCGTGGACGTGACCCTGCAGAGCCTGCAGCCGCGCAAGCGCGTGCAGATCAAGGATGCACCGTTGGTGTTCGTCGGCTACGGCATCGACGCACCGGAACGCCACTGGAACGACTACAAGGACGTGGACCTGCACGGCAAGATCGCCGTGGTGCTGATCAACGACGCCGATTTCGAGGCTGATGCACCGGGCGCGTTCGACGGCAAGGCGGTGACCTACTACGGTCGCTGGACCTACAAGTTCGAGGAAGCCGCACGCCGTGGCGCCGAAGGCGTGCTGATCGTGCACGAGACCGCGCCGGCCGCCTATGGCTGGGCCACGGTGAAGAGCTCGGGCACCTCGCCGCTGTTCGACATCGAGCGCGGCCAAGCCGAGGCGATGGCGCAGCACACGCCGCTGCGGGGCTGGATGCAGCGCGAGCTCGCCGAGGCGATCTTCGCCGACGCCGGCCTCGACTTCGATGCCGAGAAGCGCAACGCGATGCGTGCAGACTTCCGCCCGGTGGCACTGGACAACGCGAAGCTGAGCGTGGATTTCGCGCTCAAGCGCGAGCAGGTGGTGACCCGCAACGTGGTGGCCAAGCTGCCCGGTGGTGAACACGCCGACGAGGCCGTGATCTTCTCCGCGCACTGGGATGCCTTCGGTATCGGCCAGACCGACGCCAAGGGCGACCGCATCCGCCGTGGTGCGATCGACAATGCCACCGGCGTGGCCACCGTGCTGGAGCTGGGCCGCGTGTTCGCTGCCGGCCCGCAGCCGCAGCGCACCCTGTACTTCGTGGCCCTCACCGCCGAAGAGAAGGGCCTGCTGGGCGCCAGCTACTACGCCGCGCACCCGCTGGCGCCGCTGGACAAGACCGCCGCAGTGCTGAACATCGAGATGTTCAGCCCGGATGGCGCGACCCGCGACATCGCTTCGTGGGGCAAGGGCCGGGTGTCGCTGGAAGGCGACCTGGAACGCGTGGCCAAGGCCCGCGGTCGCAGCTACAGCCCGGACCCGAATCTGGAGGCCGGCTTCTTCTACCGCGCCGACCACTTCGCCTTTGCCCGCCTGGGCGTGCCGGCGATCACCATCGGCCCGGGCCTGGACAAGCTGGACGGCGGTGTTGAAGCCGGCCGCGCGCTGCGCGAGAAGTATTTCGCCGACTGCTACCACCAAGCCTGCGATGCCTGGACCCCGAGCTGGGATCCGAGCGGCCACGCGGCTGACACTCTGCTGGTCTACGACCTGGGTGCCGAGCTGGCCAACAGCCGCCGCTGGCCGACGTGGGAGAAGGAATCGGAGTTCCGCGGCGCGCGCGACAAGAGCGAAGCGGCCCGCCGCTGAGGCTCGGGACCGGCGGGGTGTCATGTCATTTCGCCGGGGGTAGAGTCGACTGCCAGTCGACTATCGCGCGCAGCGCGGGTTTTTCGGTGCCGACAGAGAGAGCAGTCGACCAACAGTCGACTCTACCGATTGCCGATTGCCGATTGCCGGCCAGCGGCCGGCACTACCTGCGCCGGCGCAGCAGCGTCCATGCGCCCCAGCCGGCGGCAGCGAGCGCTGCCAGATAGCACGCCACCATCGTGCGCAGGCCAACCGGCGACCCTGCATTGATGCCGCGATGCAGGCGCAGTTGCAGCGAGCTGTGGCCGCTGCCCAGGTCCACCGCCAGCTGCAGCGCCAGCGCGGAGCAGAACACCAGCAGGGCGACCCCGAACCCGGTGCGTGGCCACGCGGCCTGTGCGTTGGGGCGGCGCAGCAGCCAGGCCAGTGCCGTGGCTGCGGCCAGCGCCGCCGCGATCCACATCAGTGGCGTGGCGGG
>OJST01000118.1_pt1 | contig 22350 bp, 17 predicted proteins | sample 1599491 | NCBI WGS metagenome assembly OJST01 (sample SAMN04436635, study PRJEB24849) | human gut metagenome | biome: human gut; feature: NICU; material: stool | host: Homo sapiens | place: USA: Saint Louis, MO | collected 2010-02-10
TGCTTCGGCAGGTGCAGGGCGCAGCCCTGCCGAACACCCCCTCTCATGCTGCGCCGCAGAATGCATTCGGCTGAAGCCGCATGCTCTACTTGAATCGATCTAAATCCACGGTCTGGTGGGTCGGGCGTCATTCCAGGGGGAGCTCTCTGCCGGTCACGGCGGGACTCAGCGGAACGGTGCCGAACGATCCCGGCCGTCTGCCTCCGCGTCATCGACTACAGGAACCCGACATGCGTCCAGTGCCGTCCGCTCCCGCCGTCCCATTGTCCTCCCGCCCGCTGGCGCGCTTGGCCTGTCTGCTGGCATTTTCGGCCATGCCGATGCTGCTGCAGGCCGCACCGGCGGCGCTGGAGCGCGAGGTCAACACCTTCATCGGCAGCAAGGACGACGGCAATACCTTCCCCGGCGCATCGGCACCGTTCGGCCTGATCCAGGTCAGCCCGATCGGCAGCCACTATTCGGGCTGGCGCTACGACGACGAGAAGATCCGCGGTTTCGGTCACTCCTTCATCTCCGGCGCCGGTTGCTGGGAGCAGGGCGGGCAGGTGTCGATCCTGCCGGTCACCGGCAGCATCGGTCCGGGCGGCGATTTCGATACTGCTGACGCCAAGAACTTCAACCACAAGACCTATGCCGCTTCGTACACGCATGACGGCGAGATCGGCCAGGCCGGCTATTACAAGGTGCGCCTGACCAGCTACGGCGGCATCGACGCCGAGGCCACCGCGCGTACGCGTGCCGCGGCCGAGCGCTACACCTTCAGCCAGCGCCAGGGCGAGGGCCACGTGCTGGTCAACGTCGGCCAGGCCAACGAACGCCACTCGGTGATCGGCAGCGTGGTCGATGTGGTCGGCGACCGCGTGGTCGAGGGCAAGCTGGTCACCAAGAGTTTCTGCGGCGGCCATCAGTACACCACCTGGTTCCGCATCGAGTTCGACCGCCCGTTCAAGGCGCATGGCACCTGGGGCGAGGGCGGCGGCCTGCCGGGCGCGCGTCACAGCATGGAAGGCGAACAGAAGCCGAACGGTGCCTGGCTCAGCTTCGACCTGGCCAAGGGCCAGTCGGTAACGGCGATCAGCGCGATATCGCACGTGGATGCCGAGGGCGCGCGCATCAACCTGCGCGCGGAAGGCATGCAGGGCGGCGCGCTGCTCGGTTTCGATCGGATGCGGGCGCTGTCCCAGCAGTCGTGGCGCGAGCAGCTGGGCCGGGTGCGCGTGCAGGGCGGCACCGCCGACGACCGCGCTGTGTTCTACAGCGCGGTCTACCACGCGCTGCTGCAGCCGATGACCGGCAACGACGCCGACGGCCGCTACCGCGGCTATGACGATGGCATCCACCGTGCCGATGGCTGGACCTACTACGAGTACTTCTCGCTGTGGGATACCTACCGCGCGCAGAACCAGTGGCTGGCACTGACCCGCCCGGACGTGGCGCGCGACATCGGCCGTACCCTGCTGGCGATCGACGAGCAGGGCGGCTGGCTGCCGCGCTGGGGCTATGCCAACTTCGAGACCAACATCATGACCGGCGATCCGGTCACCCCGTTCATGGTCGACCTGTGGCGCTTCGGTGCGCTCAAGGGCCGTGAATCGCAGGCCTGGGATGCGCTGCGCCGCAATGCCTTCGGCACGCCGCCGCTGAACTCACGCATGGCCGGCCGTTCCGGCAACCCGACCTACCTGGAAAAGGGCTACGTGGTCTACGACCGCGCGTTCCCGTCCAAGGGCATGGACGTCGATCCGCACCACGGCGGTTCGGCAACGCTGGAATACGCACTGGCCGACTGTGCGCTTTCGCAGATGGCCGATGGCCTCGGCCATGCGCAGGACGCGGCGACGCTGCGTGAGCGCGGCCGCAACTGGCGCAAGGTGTGGGACCCGCAGGTGCGCGACGCCGAGACCGGCTTCACCGGTTTCCCGCGCCCGCGCACCGAGGATGGCCAGTGGTACACCCCGGCCGATGGCCACTACAGCCCGCGTTCGCACCACGGTTTCCATGAAGGCACGGCGTGGCAGTACCAGTGGCTGGCGCAGCAGGACGTGCCGGGGCTGGTCGAAGCGATGCAGGGCCGCGAACAGGCCGGCCGCCGCCTCGACGCATTCTTCGCGATGGACGCGCTGCAGGCCGATCCGCTCAACGCCGCCCGCAAGGAGTGGGTGGTCGGGCCGTACAGCTACTACAACCAGTTCCGCTACAACCCGAACAACGAGCCGGACCTGCACTCGCCGTGGCTGTACACGCTGATCGGCCAGCCGTGGAAGACCGCGGCCGTGGTGCGTGCCGCGCAGCAGTTGTTCACCAACGCGCCCAATGGCGTGACCGGCAATGACGACCTCGGCACGATGTCGGCCTGGTACCTGTTCAGTGCCATCGGCGTGTACCCGGCGGTGCCGGGCAGCGGCCAGTTCCTGCTGCACACCCCGCGCTTCAGCAAGGTGGAACTGGACATGGGCAATGGCCGGACGCTGCGCATCGACGCGCCGGGTGCCGATGGCCGCCGCCTGCAGTACGTTCAGGGCGTGCAGGTCGATGGCCAGGCGCATGCGCCGGTCTGGCTGGACTGGAACCAGCTGCAGCAGGGCCCGCGCCTGCAGTTCGCGCTTGACGCGAAGGCGCCGGAGCAGGGCTGGGGTACGGCGGTGAAGGACCTGCCGGTGTCCTGGTGCGCGGCACCGGGCAGCCAGCTGCGCTGAGCCGGACTGTGCCGTTCGCGGTGACCCAGCGAACGGCACGGCACGACACGGCCCTGATCCATTAGGCTTGAGCCTCCAGCGGAGTCCGGGAAGACGATGAACGACAACGGCAGCAGTCCCAGCAAGCGCGCCGGCAAGGCAGTGACGGTGACCGACATCGCGCGTGCCATCGGCGTGTCACGGGCGACCGTGTCGCTGGTGTTGCGCGGCAGCCCGCTGGTCAACGTCGATACCCGTGCCAAGGTCGAGGCCGAGCTGCGCCGGCAGCGCTATGTCTACAACCGCGCTGCCGCCAACCTGCGCCGGCGTACCTCGTCGAGCATCGCGCTGGTGATCAACGATCTTTCCAACCCGTTCTTCGCCGAATTCGCGTCCGGCGTGGACGAGGCGCTGGGCGGACGCGGTTACGTGACCCTGCTCGGCAGCACTGGCGAATCGCCGGAGCGCCAGCAGGCCGTGCTGTCCACGTTGATGGAGCACACCCCCGCCGGCCTGATCCTGTCGCCGGCCGAGGGCAGCGATACCGTGCAGTTGCGACAGGCACTGGGTGCCAATGCCAACGTGCTGCTGTTCAACCGCGAGCTGGAAGGGGCCGACTGGGATTTCCTGACCCTGGACAACCAGCACGGCGCCTATCTGGCCACGCGCCACCTGATCGAGCGCGGACATCGCCAGATCGCCTTCTTCGGCGGCCACGCCGCATCGAGCTCGTGCCACCAGCGCCGTGCCGGTTTCCAGCAGGCGCTGGCCGAGGCCGGTCTGTCGCTGCCGCCGGGCTGGATGATCGAGTCGGCACCGAACCGCCTGGAAGCCGCAGCGCGCACCGATGAGCTGTTTGCCGATGGCCATCGGCCGAGTGCGGCGGTCTGCTACAACGACACCGTCGCGCTGGGCCTGATGCTGGGCTTGAATTCACGGGGCATCCGTCCGGGAGGTGACTTTGCCGTTACCGGCTTCGACGATATTTCCGAGGCTGCGGTGGCGGTGCCGCCGTTGACCACGCTCACCGCCGATCCGCGCGAGCGGGGCCGGCAAGCTGCGGCGCTGCTGCTGCAACGACTGGACGAACCGGACGCGCCGCCACGGCGCACGGTCGCGCCGGTGCAGTTGCGCATCCGCGAAAGCAGTGCCGCACGACCGAACTGATTTATTCCATACACCCCTTCCACGCAACAACGACCTTCCGCGCATCGAGGCGCGTACCGCATGCCGATCTCCGCAACGCCCCGTCCAACGGGATCTTCGGGCAACGCACCTGCCGTCACCAACGGCAAGGCGCTGGCCGTGGTCACCACGATCTTCTTCATGTGGGGCTTCCTGACCTGCCTCAATGACATCCTGATCCCGCACCTGAGGGCGGTGTTCGAGCTGAACTACGCCAAGGCGATGCTGGTGCAGTTCACCTTCTTCGGCACCTATTTCCTGATGTCGCTGCCGGCGGGTCGGCTGGTGGCGGCGCTGGGCTACAAGAAGGGCATCGTGGCCGGCCTGGTGATTGCCGGTATCGGTGCGCTGGGCTTCTGGCCGGCGGCCGAGCTGCGCGTGTATGGCGCCTTCCTGGGCGCACTGTTCGTTCTGGCCACCGGCATCACCGTGCTGCAGGTTGCTGCGAACCCCTACGTCGCGCTGCTGGGCCCGGAGCAGACCAGCTCCAGTCGCCTGACCCTGGCGCAGGCACTGAACTCGCTGGGCACGGCCATCGCCCCGATCTTCGGCGGCATGCTGATCCTGTCCAACACGGTGAAGAGTGCCGATGACATCGCGGCACTGCCGGCCGCCGAACAGCTGGCCTACCGTGCCGCCGAGGCGCAGGCCGTGCAGGGCCCGTACGTGGGGCTGGCCGTTGCGCTGGTGCTGCTGGCGCTGTTCGTATACCTGTTCCGCCTGCCGGCACTGAGCGACGCCACCGAGCAGGCCGACCAGGGCCACCACCACAGCTACCTGGATGCGCTGCGCAAGCGCCACCTGCTGCTGGGTGTGCTGGGCATCTTCTTCTACGTCGGTGCCGAAGTTTCGATCGGCAGCTTCCTGGTCAACTACCTGTCGATGCCCAACATCGGCGGCTTCAGCGAGCAGGAAGCCACGCATTACGTGTCGGCCTACTGGACGATGGCGATGATCGGCCGCTTCGCCGGCTCGGCGCTGCTGGCGCGCTTCTCGCCCAGCCGCCTGCTGGCGATCTTCGCGCTGGTCAACGTGGGGCTGCTGGTCACGACCATGCTGACCTCCGGCAACATCGCGCTGTACTCGGTGGTGGCGATCGGCCTGTTCAATTCGATCATGTTCCCGACCATCTTCGCGCTGAGCATCGAGCGCCTGGGCCCGCTGACCAACAAGGGTTCCAGCCTGCTGATCATGGCCATCGTCGGCGGTGCGGTGGTGCCGTACCTGCAGGGCGTGCTGGCCGACCACATCGGTGTGCAGGCCAGCTTCATCCTGCCGCTGCTGTGCTACGGCTACATCATTTTCTACGGACTGGTCGGCGCACGTACGCCGGCTTCCGCAACGCAGGGAGGCTGAGTCCGGAATGGGTTCCATCGTTTGCTTCGGCGAAATTTTGATCGATCTACTGGCGCAGCCGCCGGCCTCGGCCGATACGCCGCGGGCGTTCCTGCAGTACGCCGGCGGTGCGCCGGCCAACGTTGCCGTGGCCGCTGCGCGGCTGGGCGCGAAGACCCAGTTCGTCGGCATGCTCGGCCGTGACATGTTCGGTGACTTCCTGGCCGACAGCCTGGTCGAGCACGGCGTGGGCACGGATTACATCGTGCGTACCGATGCGGCGAAGACCGCGCTGGCCTTCGTCGCCCTCGACGCCAGTGGCGAGCGCAGCTTCAGCTTCTACCGCCCGCCGGCCGCCGACCTGCTGTTCCGTGACAGCGATTTCCAGGCCGCCTGCTTCGACAGCGCGCAGTGCTTCCACGTCTGCTCCAACAGCCTGACCGAGCCGGGCATCGCCGAGGCGACCTTTGCCGGCATGGACCGTGCACGTGCGGCCGGAGCGGTGGTCAGCCTCGATCTGAACCTGCGTCCCGCGCTGTGGCCGGCGAACGAGGATCCGACGCCGCGCCTGTGGCAGGCGCTGGAACGCGCCGATCTGGTGAAGCTGTCGCGCGAGGAGCTGGACTATCTGGCCGCGCCGCTGGGCAGTGACGGCGAGGCGACGGTGCTGCGGCGCCTGCTGGCCGCGCAGGCGCGCTGGGTGATCGTCACCGACGGTGCGGCCACACTGCACTGGTACACCCGCGACAACCACGGCACGGTCACCAGTTTCCGCGTGGCCACGGTCGACACCACGGCGGCGGGCGATGCCTTCGTAGGTGGCGTGCTGGTCGGCCTGCTGGAGCGCGGTGGGGCGGGCGCTGGTTTCGCTGCGTTCTGCCAGGACCCGGCGGCGATCACCGCCACGCTGCGTTTCGGCGCCGCCGTGGGGGCGCTGGCTGTTACCCGCAAGGGCGCGTTCGCCGCAATGCCCTCGCTCGATGAAGTGCAGCAGCTGCTGCAGGCACAGGACATTACCGCATGAGCACCTCGCCCGATTTCCGTTCGCCCGCGTTCCTGCGCGCGCACATCGCCGATACCATGGCGTTCTACCATCCGCGCTGCATCGATCCGGACGGCGGCTTCTTCCACTACTTCCGGGATGACGGCAGCGTCTACGATGCCAGCCACCGGCACCTGGTGAGCAGCACGCGCTTCGTCTTCAACTACGCGATGGCCTACCGCGAATTCGGCAATGCTGAGTACCGCGAGGCGGTCGAGCACGGCGTGCGCTACCTGCGGGACGTGCACCGCAACCCGGCCACCGGTGGCTACGCCTGGACCCTGCGTGATGGCAAGGTCGAGGACGACATGAACCACTGCTACGGCGTGGCGTTCGTGCTGCTGGCCTACAGTTGCGCGCTGAAGGCCGGTATCGAACAGGCGCGTGTGTGGATGGACGAAACCTGGAAGCTGCTGGAAGCGCGCTTCTGGGAGCCACAGCACGGCCTGTACAAGGACGAGGCCGATGGCCAGTGGAACTTCACCGGCTATCGCGGCCAGAACGCCAACATGCACATGTGCGAGGCGATGCTGGCGGCGTTCGAGGCCAGTGGCGAGCAGCGCTATGTCCAGCGTGCGCTGCAGCTGGCCGACAACATGACCCGCCGCCAGGCGGCCAAGGCCGGCGGGCTGGTCTGGGAGCACTACGATGAGAACTGGGAGATCGACTGGGACTACAACCTGGACGACCCCAAGCACCTGTTCCGCCCATGGGGCTTCCAGCCCGGCCACCAGACCGAATGGGCCAAGCTGTTGCTGATCCTCGATCGCCACGTGCAGGCCGACTGGCTGGTGCCGACCGCGCAGCACCTGTTCGATGTGGCCGTGGCGCGCAGCTGGGACGAAGCGCGCGGTGGTTTGTACTACGGTTTCGCACCGGAAACGCGCCGACAGCCGGGCATGGACGGTGCGCCGATCGGTGGCGACAGCTTCGTCTGCGACGACGACAAGTATTTCTGGGTGCAGGCCGAAACGCTGGCCACCGCCGCACTGATGGCCAAGCGCACCGGTGATGACCGCTACTGGCAGTGGTACGAGCGCATCTGGGCGTACTCGTGGGAGCATTTCGTCGACCACCAGTACGGTGCCTGGTTCCGCATCCTTGATGCGGACAACCGCAAGTACAGCGACGAGAAGAGCCCGGCCGGCAAGGTGGATTACCACACCATGGGCGCGTGCTACGAAGTGTTGAACGTGGTGCGCTGAAGATCGTTTGGATGCAGTAATGCCAGGCCATGCCTGGCAATCCGGAATCGGTAGCGCCGGGCGACGCCCGGCGGAAAAACAGGAGCTCCGCGTGCATCGTCTTTCCCTCGTTGTCCGTCTGCTCCTGCTGCTGATCGCAGCCTCCGCCTTCCCGGCAACTGCAGCCCCGCTGCAGGCACAGTGGGAATTCCGCATGCTGCCCGGTGATGCGCAGGGTGCCGCCCACCCGGGCCTGCAGCAATGGCGTGCGGCGAAGGTGCCGGGCAGCGTGCACACCGACCTGCTCGCCCACGCGCTGATCCGCGATCCGTACGTCGGTGCGCCTGAGGCCGAGCTGCAATGGATCGGGCTGGCTGCCTGGGAGTACCGCGCTCGCTTCGACGTGGATGCGGCGACGCTGGCCAAGCCCAATGCCGAGCTGCGCTTCGACGGGCTGGATACCTATGCCGAAGTCAGCCTCAACGGCAGGCCGCTGCTGAGCGCGGACAACGCGCACCGCACCTGGCGTGCGCGCGTGGACGGGCGCCTGCGCGCGAATGGCAATGAACTGCAGATCGTGTTCCGTTCACCAATCCGCACGCTGTTGCCGGATGTGCAGGCGATGCCGCACAAGATCGCCGGCAACTATCCTTCGCCCTATGGCGATGAGCCCAAGGACGCGATGGTCGGCAACTTCGCGCGCAAGCCGGCCTATCACTTCGGCTGGGACTGGGGCCCGCGCTATGTCACCGCCGGCGTGTGGCGCGGGGTCGACCTGCAGGCCTGGGATGCGCACCGCCTGACCGATCTTGCCGTGCGTACCGATGCATTGAGCGCGGAGCAGGCGAAGCTGGCCGTGCTGCTGGAGATGGAGCAGGGCGCGGCGGCCGGTTCTGCGGTGGTGAATGTCGATGTGCGCGATCCGCAGGGTCGCATCGTGGCCCAGGTGCAGCGCACGGTGCTGCTGAAGCCCGGCCAGAACGCCGTCGAAGTACCGGTCGAACTGGTCAAGCCGCAGCGCTGGTGGCCGGTCGGCCACGGTGCACAGGACCGCTACACCGTGCAGGCCCGCCTGGACGGTGGCGCCGATGCAGCGCTGGTGCGCGAGCAGCGCATCGGCCTGCGCACGGTTGAACTGCGCCGCGAGCAAGACGGCAAGGGCGGGCAGGGCTTCGCTTTCGTCATCAACGGCGTGGAGATCTTCGCAAAGGGCGCCAACGTCATTCCGTTCGATGCCTTCCCCGCACGGGTCGACGCCGCGCGCCTGCGCCAGGTGCTGACCGCCGCACGCGACGCCAACATGAACATGCTGCGCAACTGGGGGGGCGGCTACTACGAGGACGATGCCTTCTTCGACATCGCCGACGAACTGGGCCTGCTGGTCTGGCAGGACTTCATGTTCGGTGGTGGCATGCAGCCGGGCTACGATCCGGCCTTCCGTGCCAGCGTGGTGGCCGAGGCACGCGACAATGTGCGCCGGCTGCGCCATCACCCCAGCATCGTGCTGTGGTGTGGCAACAACGAGGAAGAAACCGCCTGGAAGGACTGGGGCCACGGCCGCGACCTGAAGGCGGCCGACCCGGCGTTTGCAGCGAAGGTCTGGCAGGGCTATGTCGACCTGTTCGGCAATGACCTGCGCCGGGTGGTGGGTGAGGAGGGACTGGGCGTGCCGTACTGGTCCAGTTCGCCGAGCAACGATCTTGACGAAAAAGCTAACGACTCGACCCGTGGCGACAAGCACTACTGGCAGGTCTGGGGCAATCCGGCGCTGCCGGTGCAGGCTTACCTGCGCGAGACGCCGCGCTTCATGTCCGAGTACGGCCTGCAGGCATGGCCGTCGGTGGCCACCGTGGACCAGATCGCCACCCGCGCCGAGCAGCGCATCGACAGCCCGGTGATCCGCGCGCACCAGAAATTCATGGCCGGCGAGGGCAACAGCCGCCTGCTGCACTACATCGAACTGGGCTACGGCACGCCGAAGGACTTCGAGGACTTCGTCTACCTCAGCCAGGTGATGCAGGCCGATGGCATCGCGCTGGCCGCGCTGCACCATCGCGCCTCGCGGCCGTACACGATGGGCTCGCTGTACTGGCAGCTCAACGACGTCTGGCCGGGTGCTTCATGGTCCAGCGTGGACTACTTCGGTCGCTGGAAGGCGCTGCACTACGCCGCGCGGCGCTTCTTCGCGCCGGTCACGCTGGCGGCATTGCGTGATGAGGGCAGTACGCGGGTGCGCCTGATCAATGATGGCGCTGCCGCAGACGCACGTTGGCGGCTGCGGGTGATGGATGTGGATGGCAAGGTGCTGCGTCGTCGCGAGGACGCGGTGGCGTTGACGGCGGCGGGCGTCACCTCGATTGGTGATTTCCGCGATGCCGAGCTGCTGGCCGGTGCCGATCCGAAGCGCACGGTGGCCGTGTTCGAGCTGCTGCAGAACGGGGCGGTCAGTGCCCGCCAGGTCGTCGGATTCGTCGAAGCAAAAGACCAGGTGTTGCCGCGGCAGAAGCTGAAGGCCACCCTGTCCATCGAAGGCGACCACTATCGACTGCGGCTGGACAGCGCAGCTTACGTGCGCGCGACGTGGATCGATTTCGGTGCGCTGGATGTGCAGGTCGAAGACAACCTGCTGGATCTGCTGCCGGGCGAGACCCGGGACATTGCGGTGCGCGGCCCGGTGGACCTGACGACCCTGCGCGAAGCAATGAAGCTGAAGACCCTCAACGATCGTTGAGGGCGGCGTATCCCGCATTGGCAGGTGCCAACCTTGGTTGGCACACACCGAACATGCCAACCAAGGTTGGCATCCACCAGACGCGGAGACGGGTAGGTGCGGACCGTTGGTCCGCACACCTCTCTTCTTTACAGCTGGATCTGCTGGAAGTTCTCGACCCGCTCGTGGCCATTGGCGGCCTGGCCGATGCGCGGCATCGGGTAATCATCCAGGCGATCGATCAGGCGGGTCTGCAGGCCGGCTTCGCGGGCGGCGTCCAATTCCTCCACCACATCGGACAGGAACAGGATCTCGCCGGCCGGCACGCCGATCGCCTGCACGATGCGGCGGTAGCTGTCGGCCTCGCGCTTGCCGCCGATCTCGGTATCGAACCAGCCCGACACCAGCGGGCTGAGGTCACCGGCATCGCTGAAACCGAAGAACAGCTTCTGCGCCGGCACCGAGCCGGAGGAGTACACGTACAGCGGCAGGCCGGCAGCGTGCCAGCCCTTCAGCACCGGCGCCACTTCCGGGTAGAAGTGCGCGGTGTAGTCGCCGCGGCGGTAGCCTTCATCCCAGATCAGGCCCTGCAGCGCCTTCAGCGCGGTGTGCTTGCGGTCCTGGTCGATCCAGCCCTGCAGCGTCTCGGCGACCAGGCTGTCCTGGCAGGCGCCACCGATCTCGGTAGCCACTGCGTCCAGCCAGCGGCGGACCTCCGGCTGCTGGCCATGTTCGGCAACGAACGCCGGCAAGGCCTTGCGGGCATAGGGGAACAGCACGTTCTTGACGAACGAGATGCTGCTGGTGGTGCCTTCGATGTCGGTCAGGATGACGCGGGGCTGCATGGATCAGGACGCCTGGGTGGGTACGTAACGGGGGAACTTCTGCGCGATGTCGGTGCCGGTGAAATGACCCACCCAGCCGTCCGGCTCGGTGAAGAAGCGGATCGCCACGAAGCTCGGTTCATCGCCCATGTCGAACCAGTGGGTGGTGCCATCGGGCACGGCGATCAGGTCGTCCTTCACGCACTCGATCTCGTAGACCTTGTCGCCCACGTGCAGGGTGAACAGGCCGGAGCCTGCGACGAAGAAGCGCACCTCGTCTTCCTTGTGGAAGTGCTCGTCGAGGAACTTCTTCCGCAGCTCGGCGCGGTTCGGGTTGTCCGGGGCGATCGAGGCGACGTCCACGCTCTTGAAGCCGCGCTCGGCGACCAGGCGGTCGATGTCCGCACGGTAGGCAGCGAACACTTCCTCCTGGCTGGCGCCCGGCGCGACTGGCGCGGTGGCCTGCCAGCGCTCAAAGGTGACGCCGATCTTCTGCAGTTCGGCAGCGATGACCGCGCCGTCCTGGGTGTCCAGCAGCGGCGATTCGGGGCGGGTGTCGTCGTAGATGCGCAGTCGGCTCATGGCGGCAGCTTGAACGTCTCGGGGGGAAGACAGGGTAGCAGGGTGGGGACGAGGCGCAGATTCCGGATCGGCATCTGCACCTGCGCACGGGTTCAGCCGCGCAGCTTGCGCAGTTCCAGTTCGCAGTGGAACAGGAATTCGAAGGCTTCCAGGTGGCGACGCGCCTCGGCCATGTCACGGCCCCAGGCGTACAGGCCGTGGCCGTCGATCAGGTAGCCCCACAGGTTCTGGCGGTCGAGCAGATCATCGACCTGCTTCGAAAGCACGTTCATGTCCTGGGTGTTGGCGAACACCGGTACGTCGATGGCCATCTCGTGGGTGCTGTTGCCGGCGAAGGCCTTCAGCAGTTCGTAGCCTTCCAGGTGCACATGACCCTGCGGCGCGTACAGGCGCGAGGCAATGGTCTGCACCGGCGAATGGGTGTGCAGTACGCAGCCGATTTCCGGGAAGCGGCGGTACAGCTGGGTGTGCAGCAGGGTTTCGGCGGAGGGGCGCAACGGGCGGCCCACGGCCTGGCCGTCGAAGTCCACCACCATGATGTCGTCCTCGATCAGGCGGCCCTTGTCCTTGCCCGAGACGGTGATCGCGGCGTGGCGGTCGTCCAGGCGGTGGGAGAAGTTGCTGCTGGTGGCCGGGGTCCAGCCGGCCTGGGCCAGTTCGCGGACGTTGTCGATCAGCAGCTGGGCCAGTTCGCCCAGGCGGGCGGTGTCGTAGGGAAAGGTGGTGGTGTCCATGGACGGCATTTTACGTGATCCGGCCCGATGCTGGGCCCGCGCGGGTACCGCCTGCCTGCTGCGTGGGCAACGCGAAGCGGTGTGCTGGCAGGCGGCGCGCAGGGGTTGGATCGAGGCAAGCACAGCGCTGGCTGAATGGGGAGGGCAGCGCTCCCGCTGGAAGCGATTCCGGTCGTGGACAGCCCTCTTGCCGCGAAACATCATCGGATTGCCGCAGAAGTTCCGGCGAGCGCCAAGGAAAGGAGTACTTCGATGATCGCGCGCGCGATGGGGATGATGGGGGCGATTGGCATCATGCTTGCCAGCAGTGGCTGCACGATGGAATGGGTGAAGATGGATGCGGGTGCGCGGTCATTCGGCCCCGCCCATTCGAGTTGCAGGGCGCAGGCCGACGATCACTGGCCGGTCAGGAATGAAGTGGCCACGCGCACCGTCTACGAAGACCGCAAGGTGCCCTGCAGGCTTGATGAAGTCTGCGCCATTGACGGCAAGTACAACATGGTACCCATGCCGAAAGAGGAGAGTTACATCGTGGACGTCAATGCGTCCGACCGCAGCAGCGAGTTCAATGCCTGCATGGCCGGTGCCGGCTGGCAGCAGCAGCTCATCTGGTTCAATCGCCGCTAGGCGGAGCCGGCGCGGCGGACGGCAGCGGCTCGACCGGTTGCTGCTCAACGGACTCGAGGCAACAGTGGCCAGCGGAGAATGACGTGGCTCTGCGAACCGTTCAGGCGCTGAGGCTGGAGACGAGCAGGGGGCAGGACAAGAACACGTACGACGTGGACGGAAAGTACGAGCGCGTGCAGCGACCGGAAATCGAGAAGGATGAGGGAGATGGCTACGTGTATGCGACTGGCCGTTGCTGCGGGGCTTGCGCTGTTGACCGGCGGTTGTGCGACCGAATGGGCCCGCTTCAGTGATCATGCTGATCCGCTGGATGAGTCGCGGTGGCGCTGCAGGGCAGAGGCCAACGAGAAGTGGCCGGAGAAGATGGACGTTGTCGAGCGCACCGAGGAGATCGAGGTGCTGACGGTCTGCAAGGAAGGCGAGACATGCGACGTGGATGGCAAATACAAGAAGATGCTGATGCCAAAGACCGAGCGCTACACCGTGGACGTCAACGCCAAGGAGAATCACGAGCACTTCATGGGCTGCATGGGCGGCGCAGGCTGGATACAGAAGACCATCTGGTTTGGCCGCAGATGATCATCGTCGGGCGCCCTGGTCGCTGGGAATGACCATCATCCACGCATGGCGTGGATCCACCGGATGCGCCGGGAGAGTGTCGAAGGTGGGGAGGGGTGAGGTTGCGGGGGCGTGAGCCGCATGGATGCGGCGACCGAGCTTACAGGGATGTACTTGCAGCGCCCCCCGCAATCTCGCCCCTCCCCGCCAAACCCTCAGACCCGCTGTTGCCGTTGCCGTTGCTCCGGCTTCAAAGGCGGGTGCAGGGCCGCAGGCCCTGCAATCCCTTTACTTCACCCGCAGGCGGCTGTGCCTGAAGCCGTAGCAGAAATAGATCACGAATCCGACGAACGTCCACACCCCCATCAGCATCCAGTTGTGCATCGTCATCGCCGACAGCAGGGCAAGGCAACTCAGCACGCCCAGGCTGCAGATCAGCCACGCCATCGGCATGCGGAACGGGCGCGGCAGGTCCGGCTGGGTACGGCGCAGGATCAGCACGCCGGCGCAGACTGCGGCGAACGCGATCAGCGTGCCCATCGAGGTCAGCTCGCCGAGGATGTCCAGCGGGAACAGCGCCGCCAGCAGCGCGATGCCGATGCCGGTGATCACGGTGTTGATATGCGGAGTGCGGTACTTCGGGTGGATCCTGGTGAACACCGGCGGCAGCAGGCCGTCGCGGCCCATGATCATGAAGATGCGCGGCTGGCCGATGATCATCACCAGCACCACCGAGGACAGGCCGACCAGTGCGCCGACCTCGACCACCCAGCGCAGCCAGCCCAGCTGCGGATGCGCGGCCACGGCAGTCACCACCGGCTCGTCGGTGCCGAGCAGCTGGAACGGCACCAGGCCGGTCATCACCGCAGCCATCGCGATGTACAGCACGGTGCAGATCACCAGCGACAGCATCATGCCGAACGGCATGTCACGCTGCGGATTCTTCGATTCCTGCGCCGCCACCGACACCGCTTCGAAACCGATGTAGGCGAAGAACACCATCGCCGCGCCACGCAGCACGCCTTCCATGCCGTACTTGCCGGGGCCTTCGTTGGCGGGAATGAACGGGGTCCAGTTGCTGGTGTCCACATACTTCCAGCCGACCACGATGACCAGCAGGATCAGGCCGGTCTTCAGCACGACCATTGCCATGTTCATCGCCGAGGACTTGCTGATGCCGACGTAGCACAGCCAGGTCAGCAGCAGTACCAGCGCGGCGGCCGGCAGGTTGGCGATCGCGCCGGTGGGGCGCAGCTGTGCATCGAGCGGGGCGCTGACCAGCGCCGCCGGTAGATGGATGTCGAACTGGCTGAGCAGGCTGAGGAAATAGCCGGTCCAGCTGACTGCGACCGCCGAGGCGGACACGCCGTACTCGAGCACCAGCATCCAGCCGATGAACCAGGCCGAGAGCTCGCCGAAGGTGGCGTAGGTGTAGGTGTAGGCGCTGCCGGAGATCGGCACCATCGAGGCGAATTCGGCATAGGCCAGCGCGCAGAAGGCGCAGCAGATGGCGGCCAGTACGAAGGACAGCATGATGGCCGGGCCGGCGTGGTTGGCGGCGGCTTGGCCGGTGATGACGAAGATGCCGCCGCCGATCACCGCGCCGATACCGAGGGCGGTCAGGCCCCAGGGGCCGAGGTGGCGGCGCAGGCTCAGGCCGTTGGCGTCTTCATGGGCGGCATGCGGGTGCTTGGTGGCCCACAGTTGCTTGAACATGTGTGGTGGTCTTGTCGAAGCGCGCCACGGGCGGCGCGCGGGGAAAACGGACGGGCCGGCGCGAGGCCGGCCCGTAGGCGGATCAGGGCGACTTGGCCAGCTTGCTGTTGCGGATGCCGTAGCCCAGGTAGATCAGCAGGCCGAGCAGGGTCCAGCCAACGAACAGGTGCCAATGCACCACGAACGCCTGCCAGAACAGGAACAGGCAGGTGGCAGCGCCGAGCGGGCAGATGATCCAGACCATCGGCACGCGGAACGGGCGGTGCAGGTCCGGCTTGGTATAGCGCAGCACCAGCACGCCGACGCACACGGTGGCGAAGGCCAGCAGGGTGCCCATCGAGACGAGTTCGCCGAGCACGTTCAGTGGCACCAGGCCGGCCAGCGCGGCGGCGATCACGCCGACCACGATGGTGGCGACGTACGGGGTGCGGAAGCGGGCGTGGACCTTGCCGAAGAACTTCGGCAGCAGGCCGTCGCGGGAGATGGTGTAGGCGATGCGGGTCTGGCCCATCATCATCACCAGCACCACCGAGGACAGGCCGGCGATGGCGCCGATTTCCACGAACGTCTTCAGCCAGGACAGGGTCGGGTAGGGCTCCAGCGCGGTCGCCACCGGCTTGTCGGTGCCGAGCAGGTGGTACGGCATCATGCCGGTCAGCACCGCACAGACGATGATGTAGACGATGGTGCACACCGCCAGCGAGCCGAGCAGGCCGATCGGCATGTTGCGCTGTGGGTCCTTGGTTTCGCCGGCGGCGGTGGAGACCGCGTCGAAGCCGATGTAGGCGAAGAACACGATGGTGGCCGCGCGGAAGATGCCGCTCCAGCCGAACTCACCCGGCACGCCGGTGTTTTCCGGGATGAACGGCTGCCAGTTGGCCGGGTCGATATGGGCCGCGCCGATGCCGATGAACAGGCAGATGACGGTGACCTTGATCGCCACGATGATGGCGTTGACGAAGGCCGACTGGGTCACGCCCACGTACAGCAGGCCGGACACCGCCGCCACGATCAGCACCGCCGGCAGGTTGAACAGCTTGCCGGAGGAGACGAACTCGCTGCCGGTCCAGGCGATGGGCGCGGCGCTGAGCAGGTCCGGGAACGGCATGTGCAGGGTGGTGGTGATGAAGCTGATCAGGTATGCCGACCAGCCCACCGCGACCGAGGCCGAGGCGAACAGGTACTCCAGCACCAGGCACCAGCCGATGAACCAGGCCATGCCTTCGCCCAGGGTGGCGTAGGAGTACGAATAGGCACTGCCGGAGACCGGCATCATCGCCGCGAACTCTGCGTAGCACAGGCCCGCCAGGGCACAGGCGAAACCGGCCAGCACGAACGAAAGCATCACCGCCGGGCCGGCATGGTTGGCCGCGGCCTGGCCGGTCAGCACGAAGATACCAGCGCCGATCACCGCACCCACGCCAAGCAGGATGAGGTGTTTAGCCGTGAGGGTCCGTTTCAACGTGGCTTCGCCGTCCAGGCTGCCTTCGATGGGTTCGCCGGCATCGACGTGCCCGGCCGGTTCAACCGGCTTGACCCTCAACAGAGCTTTCAGCATGCAGTACTTCCTAGTGATCGGATGGGGTGGGCCGCCGATACGTTGCCGGCAACCCTGGAATGGTGAAGGCCGCGCGAACGGCCCGCTGTACCTTAGCCAAAGCTGAAGCCAACGCACAAGCGCAATCGCAACAATGAACGGCGATAATGAGCAGTATTTTTCCAGACCGCCCCCATTCATGCGCCAGACCGCCGAAACCCTTGCCGTGCTTGACGATCGCCTGCGTGGCCTGCTGCGGGACTATGCCCGCCGTGAGCCTGCCCACGACGCACTGGCTGCCGAATTCGGCACATTGCTGGACGATCCGGAAGATTCGTTCCGCCGCGAGCGCCTGGCCGGCCACTTCACCGCCAGCTGCTGGCTGGTCAGTGCCGATGGCCAGCGCCTGCTGCTGACCCACCACCGCAAGCTGCAACGCTGGCTGCAGCTGGGCGGCCACGCCGACGGTGACCGCGACCTGGCCCAGGTGGCACTGAAGGAAGCCGAGGAGGAGTCGGGCCTGAGCGGCCTGGTGCTGGAAGATCCGGCCATCTTCGATCTGGACAAGCACTGGATCCCGGAGCGCAAGGACGTGCCGGGGCACTGGCACTACGACGTGCGTTTCGTGATCCGCGCGCTCGGTGGCGAGGCATTCGTGCCCAGCGAGGAGTCACTTGACCTGGCATGGCGGCCGGTGACCGAAGTCGCGGCCGACCCCGAATCGGATGAATCCATGCAGCGCATGGCGCGCCGGTGGTTGGCACGCTGAGGTAAAAAGGGGACGGAGGGGATTAAGTCGTTTATAGCGCATGTGCCGCAAACGACTTAATCCCCTCCGTCCCCTTTTTTCAATACAGGATGCGCGTCCGCAGCGTGCCCGGAATCGCGGCCAGTTCGTCGCGCACGGCGGCGGCCTGTGCCTCGCTGGCGGTGATGTCGATCACCACGTAGCCCACCTTCGGGTCGGTGCGCAGGAACTGGCCGTCGATGTTGACGTTGTGGCGCGAGAAGATCTCGTTGACCTTGGACAGCACGCCCGGCACGTTCTGGTGGATGTGCAGCAGGCGCAGGCTGTCTTCGTGTTCGGGCAGGGTCACTTCCGGGAAGTTGACCGCCGACAGGGTGCTGCCGTTGTCGCTGTAGCGCACCAGCTTGGCCGCCACCTCCACGCCGATGTTGTCCTGCGCCTCCAGCGTGCTGCCGCCCACGTGCGGGGTCAGGATCACATTGTCGTGGCGGGTCAGCGGCGATTCGAAGATATCGCCATTGCCCTTCGGCTCGACCGGGAACACGTCCAGCGCGGCACCGCCGACGTGGCCGCTGGCCAGCGCCGCGTCCAGCGCATCGATGTCGACCACGGTGCCGCGCGCGGCGTTGATCAGGTGCGCGCCCTTGCGCATCTTCGCCAGCTCGGTGCTGCCGATCATCCACTGCGTGGCCGGGGTCTCCGGCACGTGCAGGGTGACGATGTCGGCGCGGGCCAGCAGGTCGTCCAGGCTGGCCGCAGCACGCGCATTGCCCAGCGCCAGCTTGGTTTCCACGTCGTGGAAGATCACCTGCATGCCCAGCGATTCGGCCAGCACGCCGACCTGGGTGCCGATGTGGCCATAGCCGATGATGCCCAGGGTCTTGCCACGCACCTCATGGCTGCCGCTGGCCGACTTCGACCAGCCGCCGCGATGGCACTCGGCATTCTTCTGCGGAATGCCACGGGTGAGCATGATCGCCTCGGCAATCACCAGCTCGGCCACGCTGCGGGTGTTGGAATAGGGCGCGTTGAACACCGGGATGCCGGCCAGCTCGGCCGCGTCCAGGTCGACCTGGTTGGTGCCGATGCAGAAGCAGCCCACCGCGATCAGGCGCTTGGCCTCGGCCAGCACCTCGGCGCTGAGCTGGGTGCGCGAACGGATGCCGACGATGTGCGCCTCGGCGATGCGCGCCTTCAGTTCGTCCTCGGGCAGCGCCTTGGTGTGCGCCTCGATCTGGCTGTAGCCGGCGGCGCTGAACACCTCCACGGCGGTCTGGCTGACCCCCTCCAGCAACAGCACGCGGATATCCTGCTTGGGGAACGAGGTCTTCTTCGGCGACATGGGGCAACACGGCCAGTGGGACAGGGGCTGACCACTATGCCAGATCGAAGCGCCCATGGTGCAGTGCGCAATTGGTTGCATCCGTAGCTATCTGCAATGCTGTGGGGCTGGACGCTGGCGCGTACCGCTGGCACGCTTGCCCGTTCTTCACGCACCGCGCTGGACCGCCATGACCGATTCCCGCATTGCCTCGCTGCAGCACGCCTGTCCCGGCCTGAAGCTGAAGACCGACCCGGCCGACCTGGAGCATTACGGGCGCGACTGGACCCGGCGCTGGACGCCGGCGCCGCTGGCGATCGCACTGCCGGCCACGGTCGAGGAAGTGCAGGCGGTGATGCGCTGGAGCGCAGGCGAGGGCGTGGCCGTGGTGCCGTCCGGTGGCCGTACCGGCCTCTCCGGTGGCGCGGTGGCTGCCAACGGCGAGCTGGTGCTCAGCCTGGAACGGATGAACAAGGCGCTGGCCTACGACGCGGTCGATCGCACCCTGGTGGTGCAGGCCGGCATGCCGCTGGAAGCAGTGCACAACGCCGCGCTGGACCACGGCCTGATCTACCCGGTGGATTTCGCCGCGCGTGGTTCCTGCACGATCGGCGGCAACATCGCCACCAATGCCGGCGGCATCCGCGTGATCCGCTACGGCAACACCCGCGAGTGGATCGCCGGGCTGAAGGTGGTCACCGCCAGCGGCGAACTGCTGGAGCTCAACAAGGGCCTGATCAAGAACTCCAGCGGCTATGACTTCCGCCAGCTTCTGATCGGTTCGGAAGGCACGCTGGGCGTGATCGTCGAAGCGACGGTGAAGCTGACCGATCCGCCGCCGGCCAGCAACGTGATGCTGCTGGCGCTGCCCAGCTTCGAAGTGCTGATGCAGGTATTCGCCGCGTTCCGCGCGCGGCTGCAGCTGCAGGCCTTCGAATTCTTTACCGACCGGGCGCTGGAGCACGTGCTGGCGCACGGTGCGCAGGCGCCGTTCGATGAGGTGCATCCGTACTACGTGGTCACCGAATTCGCAGCCGGCGACGACGCCCAGGAAGCGGCTGCGATGGCGGCCTTCGAGGACTGCATGGGCAACGGCTGGGTCAGCGACGGCGTGATCAGTGCCAGCGATGCCCAGGCCGCCCAGTTGTGGCGCCTGCGCGAAGGCATCACCGAATCGCTGGCGCGCTACAAGCCCTACAAGAACGACGTCTCGGTGCGGATCTCGGCGATGCCGGCGTTCCTGGCCGAGACCCAGGCATTGATCGGGCAGGCCTACCCGCACTTCGATGTGGTGTGGTTCGGTCATATCGGTGACGGCAACCTGCACATCAACGTGCTCAAGCCCGATGACACCAGCGACGCCGATTTCGTGGCGCAGTGCGAGCATGTGACCAAGCTGCTGGCGCAGGTGCTGGCCCGGTTCGATGGCAGCATCTCGGCTGAACACGGCATCGGCCTGGTCAAGAAGGGCTACCTGGACAGCACCCGCGGCCCGGCCGAGATCGCCCTGATGAAGGCGGTCAAACGTGCGTTCGATCCCCAAGCGCGGCTGAATCCCGGCAAGCTGTTCGACGTTTGAGCCGGGCAAATCCTTCACGCACCCGTTACGCTCCACGCATCCTCACAACCGGCTTCGAACCGATGACCCGTCCGCTTCTGCTGCTCGCCCTGCTGTCCCTGCCGCTGGCCGGCTTCGCTTCCAGCTTCGCCGGCACCTCGGCCGGTTCCGCCACCGGTGCATCGTCGGGCTCTTCGGCCAGCAGCTCGGGCGACGACAAGGTGGTGCAGGCCGCACGCGACGATGCCGCCGCGTTCATCGCCAGCGACGGCCAGATCCGTGGCGCCCGCCTGCAGGCCGCGCTGGTCCACCTGCGTGAGCAGAGCGCTGCCGCGCAGCAGCAGAGCGACCTGGAACTGGCCCGCGCGCTGCTGGCGCGTTGATCCTGGCTGCATGACCTCGGCGTCGTCGCTTTCTGCAGAGCCGAGCTTTGCTCGGCTGAACGCCCGGCGCAGATGGACGATCACAACAGCCACGCATGGCGTGGCTCTACTGCTGATCGCCCACGTCGCGCACGCAGCTGATCGCCTGCAGCTCGACCCTTCCGGTCTCGATCCGGCACAGCAGCAGCTCGCCAGCCAGACCCTGGCCGACGTGCAGTCCTTGCTGCCAGATGGTCTGCTGCGCGCATTGCCAGCACACGTGCAGGTGCGCTGGAGCGACCACCTGCCGGCCGATGTGCATGGTCGCGCTTTCGCCGGCCGCATCGACCTGCGTCGCGAGCTGCTGGATGATGCTGTGCCCGGCGCACGCCGTGCACGACGCAGCGCGCTGGTGCATGAACTGACCCATGTTGCAGACCGTAGCGGCGCGAACTGGTCGCGCAGTGCGCGCTGGCGCGACCTGGCCGGATGGCAGCGCAAGCCCTGGCATCTCGGCCGTGGTGGCAACGACTTCCGTGACCGTAGTCCGGATGCCTATGAACTGAAGGATCCGGCCGAGTACCTGGCAGTGAACGCCGAGCATTTCGTGCTCGACAGCGAGTTTGCCTGCCGGCGCCCGGCGCTGGCGCAGTGGTACCAGGCCCATTTCGGAACCCCGCCATCGCTGCCGCAGTCGCACTGCGCGGCCACGTTGCCATTGCTGCAGGCCGAATCGGAAGAGGGTGCGGCATCGCTGCTGCAGCTCGATCCTTCGCGCGTCTACGCCGTGGACTACCTGTTCGCCGAAGGCAGTGCGCAGCCGATGAGCCGCTGGGGGCACAGCATGCTGCGGCTGGTGATCTGCCGGCCGGGCCGTGCGCCGGGGCCAGACTGCCGCCTGGACCTGGAGTACCACCGCGTGCTGTCGTTCCGCGCATTCGTAGGTGATGTGCAGATTTCCAACTGGCGTGGCCTGACCGGCGGCTATCCCTCGCGCCTGTTCGTGCTGCCGCTGCAGCAGGTGGTGGACGAGTACACCAAGGTGGAACTGCGTGGGTTGCAGTCGCTGCCGTTGCAGTTGTCGCCCGGCGAGATCGCCGGCCTGCTCGAGCGCACTGCACAGGTGCACTGGAGCTATGACGGGCGCTATTACTTCGTCAGCAACAACTGCGCGGTGGAAACTGCAAAGCTGCTGCAGGCGGGTGTGCCGCGCCTGGGGGAGGCCGGGCTGGCCCAGCTGAGTCCGCGCGGGTTGAAGCGTCGGCTGTCCCGGCTGCATGTGCTGGACGAGCAGGTGCTGACGGACCGGAATGCAGCGCAGGTGCAGGGCTACTACTTTGCCTCGGCGCGCGATCACTATCAGCAGTTGTTCGCGGTGGCGAGCTCACAGCTGGGGCTGCCGGTGCGCGATGTGCGCGCCTGGCTGAAGCTGCCCGCACAGCAGCGTGCGCAGTGGCTGCTGCAGGGTGACCTGCGTGCCAGCGCCGGGCTGCTGCTGCTGGAACAGGCTGCGCAACGCCGCGCCGAACTGCGCGCGCGCGATGTGCTGAAACGGCGCCTGCTGGCCGCACCGCACAGCGCTGAAACGCGCAGCCTGCGGGGGTTGCTGGAGCAAAGCGGGCAATGGCTGCGCCCGGGTACGCTGCTGGTCG
>OJST01000121.1_pt1 | contig 21984 bp, 27 predicted proteins | sample 1599491 | NCBI WGS metagenome assembly OJST01 (sample SAMN04436635, study PRJEB24849) | human gut metagenome | biome: human gut; feature: NICU; material: stool | host: Homo sapiens | place: USA: Saint Louis, MO | collected 2010-02-10
CAGCTCCCGCGGCGCCGACCGCCCCGGCGCCGCCGCGGCCCGGCCCGATGCGTCCGGGTGGTCCTGGCCCCGCGATGGTCCCGACGACCTTCGCCAGCCCGATGGATGCACTGGAGTTCGGCATCCAGCAGGCGAACAACGGCTGAGTCGACTCTCACAAGACCCCGCTCCGGCGGGGTTTCTTGTGTCCGTTGACGCATCCCGAAACAAGGGCAATCTGGCCCTGCGGCTGACAACCGCGCCACGCATGCAGTACGCCGGAGTCGCGCCCGGTAGGGCAGTAGGAGGCCTCGCCCCCCTCGAACGTGGATGGAAAGCGACAACCCATTCCCCTTCGAGGACATCATCATGGCCTGGACCACTGCCCAGCTCGCGCAGGGCGCCAATTACACCTTGGAGAGCTACTCCACCAAGGACCCCGTCGACCAGATCAACGTCGCGCACCGCACGCTGGACCTGTTCGTCACCAACAAGCAGGTTTCGTTCTTCGGCAACGGCATCTTCAACGAGAAGCTGTTCACCTCGAACGACAGCAACTACCAGAACTACGAAGGCGCCGACCAGGTCACCTACAACGAGCGTGACCCGAACCGCTTCGCCAAGTTCCAGTACTACTCGAACCACGAGGGCTTCTGGTTCGATGAAGACCGCCTGATCCGCAACGGCATCCTGATCGATGACTCTGGCGTCGCGGTGCCGAGCTCGCAGGAGAAGGAACAGCTGGTCAACCTGCTGCAGTCGAGCTGGACCGCCATGAAGAATGGTCTGCAGGAAGGCCTGGCGCTGGAGACCCTGCAGAACGGTTCGCAGTCGGCCAAGGCCGTTCCGGGCCTGGACCACATCGTCTCGACCACTCCGGGCACCGGCGACATCGTCGGCGGCATCAACGCCAGCACCAGCACCTACTGGCGCAACAACGCCAGCATGGCCATTGCCTCTGGCGGTGTCGTGGCGGCGCTGGATGCGATGTATGACGCCTGCGTGCGCTACGGCGGCGCGATCCCGACCGACATCCGCTGCGGCCAGGCGTTCCTCAACGCCTACAAGGCCGAGGCGAAGATCGAGATCAACCGGCAGATCATCGTCGGCGCCAACGGTGGCACCGGCCTGGACGCCTCGGTCACTGCGGTGTTCTACCGCGGCATCGAGCTGATCTGGGATCCGACCTTCGAGCTGCTGGACGCCAAGCTCGGCGCGATCACCTACCCGTGGACCAAGCGCTGCTACCTGCTCAACCGCAACTTCATCACCTTCCGCCCGGTGAAGGGCAACTGGATGAAGAAGCGCAAGCCGGAAAAGCTGCCGGACCGCTACGTCACGTACTACGCGCAGACCAACAAGTACGGCCTGACCACCGGCAAGCGCAACGTGCACGCCGTGCTGTCCATCGCCTGATCGGGCCTGGCCTGATCCGAGTGCCCCGGCTTCGGCCGGGCGCTCATGGGAAACCCAATCGGCTACAGGAGCCATCCCCATGAAGTCCACCCCGATCACCGATACCGCCTTCAAGACTGGCAACAGCCCGTTCCTGCGCGGCGGCAGCGCGACCTTCTCCAATCTGTCCGGCACCGCGGCGACCCTGCAGGGTTCCGACACCCAGACCGGCACCTACACGACCCTCGCGACCCTGGCCGCCAACAGCCAGACCGAGGTCCAGAACCTGCCGCAGTGGATCAAGCTCTCCGCCGCCGGCACCGTCTACGCCCTGGCGGGCTGAAAGGAGCCGCACATGAGCAAGTCCACCGTCATCGTTAGCAAGTCCACCGTCATCGTTCCCGTCGTGCTGCTGACCATCCAGCGCAGCACCGAGGTCACCATCACCGAGTCTGTGTTCAAGCACGAGGTTCCGATCCTCGAACTGATCCACGGCGAGGAGAACGTGAAGGTCATCAACGATGACTACCACGCGATCGAGCTGCCGGACAACGCCACGCAGGAGTACCAGCGCCTGCTGACCAAGTACGGCGACAAGTACCGTCCGGTGATCGACCAGGTGTTCCGCGGCGGCCCGCGCGACATTGCCAAGGCAGTCGGCATGGAGCTGGGCAAGGACGGCTTCAAGAAGCAGTCCGAGGCCGTGATCATCAGTCGTCTCCCGGCGCGTCCGGGCCAGGCCAGCGACGCCGCGCAGGCCGGCGCCGATGGTGAAGGCAGCGAACAGCCTGAGCTGAGCCATGCCGAGCTTCGCGACGAACTGACCCGCCTGGGCATCGAGCACAAGGGCAATGCGCCCAAGGCCGAACTGAAGGCGCTGTACGACGCCGCGCAGGCCGGCGCCGACACCCTGGGCGGCTGATCGTCAGTACCACGCTGTAACCCGACGGGCTGGGGAAACCCGGCCCGTCTCCACAAGAGGGCTCCCATGAGCATCACCGACGGCATCCAGTGCGCCTGCTCCAGTACCGATGGCAATGCCACGCTGGCAGCGCTGCGCAAACGGCTGATGATCCGGTTGGGATTCGCTGCACAGGCGAACAACCCGCCGCCGGGCATGAAAGAGCTACTCAACGACTTCCTGCAGAGCGCTCAGGTGGCGCTGTTCCGGCGCCCGACTGGCGAGTTCCGCAACGAACGCTGGTTCTCCTGGCCTCTGGTGGCCGGGCAGCGCCTCTACGACTACCCGGACAACGACGAGAAGAACGCGCCGCAGTCGTGCCCGGCGACGCTGGACCCGCGCAAAGTGACATGGGTCGGCCGTGAGCGCGACGGCGTCTGGTCGGAGATGCACCAGGGCATCAATCCGCGCAGCTACACGACCAGCGAGCTGACGGGCCTGCCGCAGCGCTACGAGTTCCGCAACTGCATCGAGATCTGGCCGGCGCCGGACGAGACGCTGGGCAATCTGGTGATCAAGGGCAAGTTCGACCTCAACCGGTTCACCGAGGACGCGGACAAAACCACGATCGACAGCGAAATCGTGTTCCTGCTCGCGCTGGCCAATGGCAAGGCGCACTACCGGCAGGCGGATGCACAGGCCTACATCCAGCAGCTGGAGGTGATGATCGCCAACCTGGTGGCCGGCACGCATGCGACGGCTCGGTATATCCCGGGCCCGCCTGTGGGTGAGGGCGTGTATGTGCCGCCGCGGCCCGAGGTGCCGTTCCCGTGACCGGCCGCATCGTCACCCTCAACGCCTCCAAGGGCGGCATCAACCGGCTCAGGACGAAGGGCGGGGCAGATCCCAACACGCTCTACGACCTGGTGAACGGGTATGTGGACCAGGACGGCGTGCCGCGGTCCCGGCCTGGCACCAAGAACAAGAACACGCTGCCGACCGGCGCCACGAAGGGCCTTTGCGCCTACGACGGCAAGCTGATCGTCTTCAGCCATCAGCCGCAGACCATCGCTGCCAGCACGCCGGTGGTCGAGTGCGAGGTGCTGAAGCACCCGAACACGCCGGACCTGCCGATCAAGGAAATCCACTTCGCCGGCCCGTTCCTCGGCTACCTGTATGTGGTCCCCGAGTTCGTCAACGGCGATGTCTTCCACTACTGGCTCCAGCGCGGCACCACATGGGAGCCCGGCAAGATCTACCTCCCAGGGTCGTTGGTGACGCCCACGGCGCCGAACGGCATCGCCTACCAGCTGGACAGCGGCACCGAGCAGTTCCAGGTGTGGGTGCGCAACGTAGCGCGGGCACTTGGCGACAAGGTCGTGCCGACGACCGACAACGGCTACTACTACACGGTCACCGATGCCTTCGGGCCGGCCCCGCGTTCGGGTGCCACCGAGCCGTCGTGGCCCACCTCGCCCGGGGCGACTGTGTTCGAAGACAGCGACGTGGCCAACCCGACCCCCATCGCTGGCGAGCAGTCTGGGAACCAATTGCCGCCTGACGTGACTGATCGCTATGGGAGCAGCGGCGGGAACAGCCCGTGGCGGAACGTGAACAACCAGGAGGCCCAGTAATGGCCGCTCCTGTTTGGCAGCCCGGAACCCTGTACCTGCCGGGTGATCTGGTTCAGCCGATCACCCAGCCGGCGCCGAACAACCCGCAGGTTGCCAATGGCGACTTCTCCGCCGGCAACACGGGCTGGACCTTCAGCGGTGATGGCGCCTATAGCCCGTCAGGCGGCTACGGTGGCGGCGGTCCTTCCATGATTCTGCCCGGCAATAAGCCGGACGGGCTGGGCATCAACAACACGATGCTGGTCGTCCCGGTTGGCGGCCAGCTGGTTGCAACCTCGATGATCAACCAGGGCGCCTCGTCCGCTGGCAAGACTGCCGGCTGGACCGAGGTGCGCTGGTATGACTCGCTGAACACGCTGTTGCAGACCGACAAGGGCAACGTCGTGGACAGCGGTTCCGGCGGTGCGTGGCACCAGTCGAAGGTGACCAGCACTGCGCCGGCGTCGGCTGCCTATGCCAAGGCTGCGATTCACCTCACTTCGGTGGCCGATCACAACAGCCCGATCTGGGGCGACAACCTCGCGGTGAGCGGTGCGACCGCTGGGCTGCCGGAAGGCCTGGTCTACAAGGCGGTCCAGACCGAATCTGGCACGTCGGGCAGCAGTGAGCCGGCATGGCCGGGCATCCTCGGCCAGCAGGTGATCGACAACGAGGTGATCTGGGAGGCGGTCACGACGAGCCGCGTTACCTGGACGGCCTCGCCGCGGTATGTGAGCGGTGCTGTTGAGCCGGTGTGGCCGACCGACATCGGCGCCATGGTGAAGGACGGGACCATCAACTGGCGCGCCGTCTCGCGCCGGGTGACCGACGAGAAGTGCCCGCAGTCCAAGGTCGTGGCCATCGTTGCGAGTAAGGTGTTCGCCGCCGACAAGGACATCGTGCGGTTCAGCGCCACGGCCAACCCGCTCGACTGGTCGACTCCGGATGATGCCGGCTACCTGGCTACAGGACTGCAGCAAGCGAACGCGAACAACATGGCGGTGCTGCAGCAGTACCGCGCGAACCTGGTCGCGCTGAACGCCAGCAGCTTCCAGAACTGGCAGGTGGACCCGGATCCTGCGGCGATGTCGATTCTCGACCAGATGGATGGGATCGGGTCAACCTGGCAACGCACAGCGGTCCCTGTGGCCAACGATCTGTTCTACCTGGCCGCGCTGGGCGTCCGCTCGGTGGGCATCGCCAATGCCGCAGAGAACTTGGCTGCGGGCGATGTTGGAGCGCCCATCGACCTCCTCGTGCAGCAGGCCATGCTGTATGCAGACCGCAACAACACGCCGCCGCTGGCCACCTACTACCCGGGCGCTGGCCAGTACCTGCTGGCGTTCCCGAACTACCCGCCGCCGGTGCTGGGCGTCTACGGGTCGCTGCCCAAGGCCGCATGTGGCGACACGGTCGACTACAGCTATGTGATCGCCGGTGGCCTGCCGCCCTACAGCGTGGAGATCTCCGCCGGCGCGCTGCCCGATGGCCTGGCCATGGATGCCAGTGGCCACGTCACCGGAGAGATGGCGCGCGGTGGCGATGCCGAGTGGACGGTTCGTGCCACGGACTCGCTCGGCGACGTGGCGGAGAAGGTCGAGACGCGCACCGGTGCGGATGGCTTCTTCAAGTACCTGACCACCCGCCTGTATCCGGTGGAGATCCCGGCCGATTCGATCTCCCTGGGCTCGGTGGTGGAAGCGGCCACGTTCCGTGATGTCTACCACGAGTACACCGTACCGGCCGATGCCTTCGCGCTGTCGTCGGTGGCTACGGCCGGCACGCTTCGCCCGATCCTGCAGACCTACGCGCTGAACGACAGGGTTTCGCTGGCCTCCGCCGTTGAAGCCGGGACGCTGCGAAATATCCTCCGAAGCTACGTGATTCCGGCCGAATCCATGAGCCTTTCCAGCGGGGTGGTGGCCGGCACGCTGCTCCAGAAGCTGATCGTTTCCAACATGGCGCCCGAGGGCATCGGGCTGTCTTCCAGTGTCGTAGGAGGCACGCTCACATGAGCAGCAACACTCTCAACGCCAGCAGCGGTTTCGCCGGTTGGTTCAAGATCGAAGCGTTCCGCACGGACGAGGATGGCCAGGAGATCCCCGGCAGCCGACGCATCGCCGCCGACTGGTTCCCGAACCTGATCACCAACGCCGGCCTGGATCTGCTCGGGACCACCGACGACACCTACATCTACACCTTCTGCCGCGTTGGATCGGGGAACACCGCCCCGGCTGTGACCGACACGGTGCTGGTGTCTCCGGTGGCATCGAGCTCTACGCAGCAGGCCATCAACAACGGTGTCGATCGCTCTGGAGCGTTCTATGCCTGGGTGCGGCGCACGACCCGATTCACCACCGGTACCGCTGCCGGCACCTTGGCCGAGGTTGGGGTTTCCCCGACAAACAGTGGGCCGCTTTTCAGCCGCGCACTGATTCTGGATTCGGGCGGCAATCCGACCACGATCACCGTGCTGTCGGATGAGACGCTCGATGTCACCTACGAGCTGCGGCTGTATCCCACGCTGACGGATGCGACCGGCACTGTGGACATCGCCGGCATCACCTACAACTGGACTGCTCGCGCCCTCATTCCGGTGAGCTACGATCTGTATTGGTATCTCTACGTCGGCAAGGGCATCGGCCCGCGGCGCACCGCAGGCAATGAGCCGACAGGCCCCGCTGTTGCCGCGGCCCTGCCTGCGCAGAACAGCGCCGTCGCGACTCCTGTCGGGTCGGGCATCATCACTGCTCTGGCCTATACGAATGGCAGCTACCAGCGCTCGTTCCGGTTCGACTGCGACCTCAATGATGCCAACGTTGCGGGCGGCATTGGGTGCTTCTTCGCGTCGTCGGGGAACACCGGTGACCGTGCCTTCGGCGCCTGGGCATGGGGCCTGTCCCCGAAGCTGCCTAAGACCTCGTCCTTCAAGGCGACGTTCACCATCCGCATGAGCTGGGGCCGCTACACGCCATGATCCCAATCGGCGGCCTCTCCAGCACTCCGCAGCCGGCCCCGTTCTCCGAGCGGGTGAACTCGACGCTGCAGCCGCTCATCGACTACGAGATGGGCGGCCGTGCGATCAACGACACCTCCGCTGGCCTGCAGTACCAGTTGTGGCGCGTGCGTGTGGACGAGGACGTGGTCTATCTGGGGCCGGATGGCGGCAACGAGCAACCGGCCTTCATCCGGCCTGGCATCACCGAGGTTGCGCTGGCGTTCGACCAGAACATGCAGCCGGTGATTGCCTTCACGCAAGGCGGCCAGGCGTGGCTCTGGTGGTTCGATGGGACTGTGCCGGGCATGGTGTTCACCAGCATCCTCGGGGCGGTCAACCCGCGCGTGACGTTGGACGACAAGCGCCGCGGCCAGACCTCCAGCTCCGATGTGATCCTGGCCTACCTACGCGCGGGCTCGCTGTACTACCGGCAGCAGCGCGACCGCTACCTGACGGAGTACCTGCTGACCGCCAATCCGCCCTGCGGCGGCCTGGCCACGCTGTGCATGTCCACCGGCGGCCGGCTGCAGTTCGGCTTCGGAGGTGCGTGATGGAATCGACCGTCTTCGTCTACACGATGCGCTCGGGCAAGCAGGGTGCGTGGAGCCGATACCTGTTCCCGTTTTCCGTGGATGCCTTCGCGCAGCTGGGGAATGATCTCTACATCCGGCATGGGGACGAAATCAGCGCGGTCAGCGACTTTGCCTTGGGCGACGACGTTGGCGGCCAGACGATCCCCTTCGGCGGCACGGTCTGGTGGCCGTGGTTGGATTTCGGGACGCCGGGCGTCACCAAGATGATGGAGGGTTTCGACATCGTGAGCCAGGGCACGCCCAGCGTCAGCATCGGCTATGACCAGCGCAACACGGCCGCGTTCACCGACCCTTACACCGTCGACCCCGACACGCTGCCCGGCGGCGTCATCCCGTTCCCGCTGTCGGCTCCTACCTTCAGCCTGCGTGTGGACTTCGCGCCGGGCAAGAAGTGGGCGCTGACGCAGGCGTCGCTGAGCATGTTCGATCTTGGAAACGGGCCATGAGCAACATCCTTACCACCAGCCGCGTGATGTTCGAAGACCTGGCCTATCTCGCACGCAACATGCGCCCGGATGAGGCGGCGCAGGATATGGCGTTCAGTGGCACCGACGTGCACGACGTCGAATCGTCGATTCTGCGTATGGTGAACGTGGGCGGGCCGAAGTTCGTCATGTTTGCTGACGGCCTTCCTATTCTGGGTGGCGGCTTCTACTGCATCCGCCCTGGTGTCTGGGAAGGATGGCAGGCTGGAACGGTAGCCGGCTGGAATCGCTACTGGCGCTCGATCACCAAGGTGACGCGCAGGATCAACGACGAGATGCTGGCCGACCCGAACGTGCACCGGCTGCAGCTGTGCGCCATGGCCGGCCGTGAGAAGACGTTCGAGTGGTACGAGCGCGGCTTGGGCTACCGGCGTGAGGCCACACTGCACCGGTTCTGCGCCAGCGGTGTGGACGCGGTGATGTTCGCTCGCGTGAAGGAGGCTGCATGAGCGGTTCCCCGAAGCAGAGCAAGGCATCTGAACAGGCTGCGCAGATGGAGCAAGAGCGCCAGGCTGCCATTCGTGAGACGCAGGGGCGGGTCAATGCGGTGTTTGACAACCCGCGTCGCGCGCGCGACATCTCCGACTTCGTGTCGGCCGTGCGCAGCCGTGCGCTGATTGATCTTGACCGCCAGAACACCGATGCGCAGCGGGAGCTGAAATTCGCTCTGGCCCGCGGGGGGCTCTCTGGTGGAAGCGTAAGTGTCGACCAGAACCGCCGTCTCGGCGACGACTACAACCGCGGCCTGATCAACGTGGAGAACCGAGCGCAGGGCGCCGGCTCACAGCTAGAGGCTGCTGATCAAGATGCGCGCTCGCGCTTGATCCAGCTGGCCACATCTGGCCTCGATGCGACCACGGCTGCCTCGCAGGCCGCGTCCAGCCTCCGATCAAACATCGGCAACGCACAGGCGCAGGCCTACGGCGAGCAGCTGGGCGACCAGTTTGCCAACGTGGGCGCGTTCGTGAAGCAACGCCGTGAGGAGTCTGCCCGCCGGCAGGCGAATCGCGACGCCAACTACAACTTGTATGGCGGCGGTGCCGCTTACGGAGGCTGATCCATGGGCGCCGCGCTCCCGTTCATCATCCCTGCCGCTGCCATGATTGGCGGGCAGGTCATTCAGAGCAACGAGACCAACCGCTACCTGCGCAAACAGGACGAGGCGGCTGCACAAGGCATCCTCAACCAGGCGCAGAAGCAGCGCGAGGCCGACCAGGTCGTGCGCAACCAGGTTGGTGAATTGGAGGGCAGTACGTCCAGCGACGAGCGCGCGCAACGGCTGGACCAATACATGCAGGTTCTGCGGCGCGGCCAGCGTCAGGCCAACAATGGCCTAGAAGGCCCGGTGGGCGGCGCGACGTTCCAGGCTGATGCCGGCAATGCGCGCAACGCTGCTGATGCGGCTGCGGCAACTACCGCAGGTCTGCAGGCCCGGATCGACGCGCCAGGACTGCAGCGGCAGGGGGAGGCTTTCGATTACGGCCGGTTGGCCACGGACATCGATGGCCTCTCTCGCGAGGCGGCAGGGCAGAGCTTCATCGACCAGATGCGCCTGCGGAACATCCGCCGCCGGCCTGGCATGGACCTGCTGTCCGGTGGCCTGATGGCTGCGGGTGGGGCGATGGCCGGCGGCGGTGCTGGGGCTGCTGCGGCTCCGAATGCGATGGCCAGCTTCGGCAACAACACGGATGCGCTCTACGAGATGCCCGGCGCGCGACCGCGCTACGGGTACGGCATCCCCCGCGGCAGCATCTTGGGGTACTGACATGGCAAACGGATACATGCGCGCAGGCGCGGCACTCGGCGATGCACTGTTCGGGAACGGCCGGGCAGCCTACGACGACCAGATGAGTCGGGAGTACAAGAATGCTCTTGCCTTGGGTGAGGCGAGGAAGGCGACCGCTGCAGCGGTGCTTGGAGAAAGGAACAACGCCCAGAGGCAGACGCTAAACAATCCCGACTTGCTCGGCCGCGTGCTTGGTGGAGATGTTGGAGCGCGGAATGAGTTTCTCACGGCTGCGCTTCTGTCGAACCCGGAAGTGAGCCTGAAGACGCTCGGCGAAGGTCAGGACGCGATCATGCGCCAGGCCGTCTACGATCGCGCTACGAGCGGCGACCTTGGCGGCGCTGGCGCCGCATCGCTCGGCCTGACGACCAAGCCGCTGGAGATGACCAAGATCGCCGGTGACGTGGCCTATAACCCGTACGCGCAGCCGGATCAGACCGTCAATGTGACGCCGCTCGGCGAAGCCGCGATTGGGCAACGCAGGGCATCTGCTGCATCTTCCTACGCAAGCGCCAACAACTCGAACGCCAGTGCTGCACGTACCCGGCAGGCGGCCGGGATCGACGCGGCCAAGTTCGGGCTGGAGCGCAGCGGCCAGTGGAACCCTGGCGGCAAGGCCAACGGCAGTACGCTCGGCGATGGCGGGGCGAACTCGCCGCTTGGGAGCGATCTCAATCCTCGCCAACGGGTTGCAGTGCAGGGAGTGCAGCGCAATTTGCTGGAGTATGCCTCGGCGCTGACTGGCGTTCCCATCGCGGAGTTGCGTAAAAAGAGCGCTGAAGATATTGCAAAGCTCATGGTCGAAAAGGGTGAGCGTCCGATTCAAGGCGGCGTTGCCCGTGTCGCTGGGAACATCCTTGGCGGTAAGACGCTTGGCGAAGTCTCTAACTCTGACATCCTCTCCTACTCGCAGGGTGCTGGTGCAGCGTGGGCGGCTTACGAGAACCCCACAGGGATGATTACGAACGCTGACCGAGAAACCTCGACGGCGCAGATGCCCAATTACTTGGATCCAATCCAAGTTCAAGCGAATAAGACACGAAGCTTCCTCGATCTGTCTGGCTACCGTCCCGCCGGAGGCAGCACGCTTGGAGATAGCCCATCTGGGGCGTCTCCACGTGGTCCGGGCCTCCCAGCACCTAACGGCGCTCCGGCGCCTGGCACTGTACGCAACGGCTACCGTTTCCGCGGTGGCAACCCTGCCGATCGCAGCAGCTGGGAGAAGATCTGATGGCCGGCCCGTTGCCGTGGGAGGAGTATCAGCAACTGCAGGCCAAGCCGGCTCCGCGCGGGGCCCAGCCGGCAGAGGAGGTCGGGCCTTGGACGGAGTACCAGGACATCCCGACCCTCGGGACCGTCCAGGCCCTGCCGCCTGACTTTTCCGAAGTGACCGGGAGTGTTTCCAGCACCGCCGACGGGCGGCAGGCTGACGGCTGGATGGCCGGGGCGCTGCGCGATGCTGCGTTCAGCGGGCGATCCGTTCTGCAGGGCGCAGGTAGCCTCCTTGGAGCATTGGGCGGTGACGCCTTCAACAACTATGTCGTCAATCCTGTCGCGCGCGCGATGGGTGCTCAGGAGGCGCGCCCGTATCGCGAGGAGCTTGGCGCGCTGGCGGACAGTTTGGGGCTTCCCCAGGCACAGACCTCGCGTGACAGGATTCTCGGAGACGTTGGCGAGGCGCTCACTGGCACTGGCCTGACGCTCGGGCTTGGTGGCGCCCTGAATGCAGGACGCACCGTGGCCCCAACTCTCACTGGAACCGCCGCAGTTCCTGCTCCGCAAGCACTTCCTACTCTTGGCCAGGCTGTGGGAGAGCAGCTCTCTGCGCAACCGGTCCTGCAGCTAGCAAGCACCTTGGGTGGTTCGGGCGGTAGCAGTCTTGCCAGGGAGAGTGGCGCCGGGACTGGTGGCCAGCTAGCGGCAGGCCTTCTTGGTGGCTTGGGCCCGTCTATCGCATCTGCCGGTAGCAGTGCTGCACTTAGGGGGGCAGCAAGGGGGCGATCAGGTGAAGAGATGGAGCGAACGATCAAAGACTTCGCCGCGCTGGGCGCGGTCCCATCAGTGGGGCAGGCATCCGGGAACAGGGGCTTTCAGGGTTTGGAGAATCTCCTTGCAGAAGGCCCCACCAGTTCTGGCGTGATGACTCGATTTGCTGATCGACAGGGTGAGGACATCGCGAAGAATCTTGGCGCACGCGCGAGAGCGTTGGCTCCGGAGCCAACGCGGCGTAACGCCGGCGCTGCAGTTGAGGAAGGCGTTAAGTCCTTCAAGAGTGAAGTCAGGTCCAAGCGTGGAGATCTCTATGATGCTGTCGACAAACTCGTACCAGCAGATACGCCGGTGCCGCTGAACAACACGCAAGCCGTTCTCAGTAAGCTAACTGCGGTGAATCCTGGTGCGCCGAACTCGTCTGCGTCGCTGGTCCCTGAGGAGGTTTCGGCCCTCGCACGAAACATCGCATCAGACCTTGAGGCAACGCCTGGATCTAACGCGCTGCCATATGGCGCGATCAAGGGTCTGCGCTCAAGCCTCGGTGAAGGTCTCTTTGATTTCACACTTACTCCGGACAAGAGCACTGCCCAGTTGCGAGACGTGTATCGCGCGTTCGGAGACGACATCGAGGCTGCCGTGAAGGCGCAGGGTGGAGATGCTCCTGGCGCTCTACTCAGGGCGAACACCTATTACAAACAGACTCAGGAACAGCTGAAACAGCTTGAGCGCGTGGTCAACAAGGCTGGTGGGCCAGAAAAGGTCTACGCAGCGGTGATGTCCGGATCTGGCGAGGGCGGGACGACCATCAAGCGCGTCATGGAGGCGCTACCGCTGGACGGTAAGAAGGCTCTCACAGCCGCTGTACTGAACCGGATGGGGAGGCCCAATCCTGGTCAGGCTGGCATGGCGGCCGAGCAGTTCAGCCCAGGCACCTTCATGACCAATTGGAACAAGCTGTCGGATGAGGCCCGCCACGAGCTGTTCAGACAGTATGGGCCCGGTTTCGAGAAGGATATGAACCAGATCGCACGAGTTGCCGACAACATCAAGGGCGGAGCCAAGGTTTTTGCCAACCCGAGTGGCAGCGGTAGTCGCTTGGCTGCATATGGCTATGGCGCTGCACTTGTCGGTTCTCTGTTTGACTTGACTGGCACAACTGCTTCCAGCCTTGTTGTTGGCGGCCTCGGTGCTAATGCGGCGGCTAGGATGCTAACGAATCCAGACTTCGTGAAATGGCTCGCGCGCGCCACCAAAGCTCCGGCTGGCTCAATTCAGTCAGGCTTGGGCTCACTCAGGAACATTGCAAACAACCAGAACGATCCGGAGTTAAAAGAGATTGCGGAGCAGCTGAGGCAGTCCGAAGAGGAATATTCCGGCGCAGATCAGGACCGTTAGAGCGCTGACTACAAGACCGAGCGCAGCCAAGCCGCCTCGTGAACTGCTATATCCGGTCTTTCTGTCCAGATTTTCGGTCTCAATCCTGTTCCACGCTTTCTCAGGGTGGAACTCTCCGGTGCCTTTGAATCGATCGTCGGTCATTTCAGCTGCCCCATGGCCTTCTGGATGGTGATGACGCGCTCGGCGAGCTTCTCCAGTTCGTCGTCGGTCAGCAGGGTGGTAAGCGGAAACGTCTCTAGCGCCCTGGACATGTGCGAGCGCTTCTCCTGATCTGTGCCGTTCAGACGAGGGCCGGTGATCTTCTTGGCCAGGTCCGCCTTGTCCATCTGTAGCACTACTTCTTTGCCGCCCAGATCTTCGATGCGACGGCGTAGCAAACCTATTTCTTGGAACAACAGCGCCTTCAACACCGCAGCGCGGTCCTGTGGGTCGTCTAGCCCCCATCCGATCGCGGCATCGTCGTCTTGGTGCAGAGACCCTTCTAGTCGGTAAATCATCTCCGCGCTCACGGATCGATTTGAGCGTGCAGCCTCAGTCTCGAGCCGCCGGAATAGGTCGACGGGCAGGCGCAGCTTGAACTGGTGGAAGGCGGGTTCAGACATGGCCGGCATGTTGGACCAAAATTGTCCTTGACAGCAACGGACCATTGTTGTCCACTGTGCTGGACGGACAACTTAGGTCCGTTCTTTACCGGAGACGGATATGTCAAAGAGCGAAGATCCTCAGTTCAAACTGCGCTTGCCTCGGGACGTGCGTGACTGGATCGGCTGCCAAGCCGCTCAGAACCGCAGCAGCAAGAGTTCCGAGATCATTCGCTCCATTCGTGAGCGTATGGATCGCGTTGGCTTGAGGCCCTCCGATTCGGTGGGAGAGGCTGCATGAACGGCCTAGAGCAGGTGTCCGAAGTGGTCATTCTGGCTGGCGAGCAGGTCATGACGGATAGCTGGAAGGTTGCCAGACGGTTCAACAAGCCTCATCGCAGCATTCTTCGGGCCTATCGGAACCTCGATTGTTCCGACGACTTTCGTCTGCGCAATTTTGTGCAGACGATGGAGATGCGGCCAAATCCCAAGGGTGGCGCGCCGATCCCTTCGCCTGGCATAGCCATGACCAAGGACGGCTTCATGTTCCTGGTCATGGGCTTCACGGGGAAGGAGGCAGCAAGGGCCAAGGAATCTTTCATCGCGGCATTCAATGAGATGGCGGAATTCATCCGTGCTCAGGCTCACGGAGCAATGAGGCGGTTTGAGGCGGTCTACCTTGAGTACCGGCACGATCAAGATCAAGCCTCGCAGTGCGGCAGATACCTCGCCAAGTGGCGCGGCAAGAAGCTGGTGCACATCGCCCTCATGGAGCAGTTTGATCCCCAAATCAAGCTGCCATTGATCGGGAAGGAGGCGGCATGAAACTCCCGGCAGGCGTAGGTTTTGTGTACGTGCTCGAGGCTGAAAGTCGAGTGAAGGTTGGCGTAAGCAAGACGCCAGCCGATCGCATCCGAAGCATTGAGAACGCGACAGGCTTTCGTGCAAGCAGGACGTTCGTAAGCTGCATGCATGAAGACGCCGCAAGCACTGAGAAGTCCGCTCACGAGCTCCTTAAGCAGCATAGGATCGCAGGAGAGTGGTTTAGGTGTTCGTTCGAAGAGGCATGCGCAGTCGTCAATGATCTAGCGTCCCTGAAGGGCGATATCTCGGTAGATCGAATTGACGAGCTGCAACGTCATGAGCGCCAGCGCGCCGACCTTGCTAGCAAGGCGCTGAAGTCAGCTTTGCTCGGCGGAAGCCCAAATGTGAGCGAGTATGAGCAATCGTCAGAGAAGATGATGGCGCTGCTTCAAACCGGCAGAGATTTGGCCGATGGCTGTCTGATCGATGCAGACGCAGGAGATGACCCAATAGAAATTATGGGGAGCGCCATCCTAGAGCTTTTGGGCTATCCCTCGAAAATCTCAGCGGATGAAGCAGACGACATGGTGAAGACGTATTCATTTTGCTTGGCGCTGTTTCGACGCGCCATCTTGAATAGACAAACGACTCCCGTCACCCACTAAAAGCGAAGCCCCAGGGCAGCAACCCCGGGGCTTCGGACGGAAAAATCGACTAGGAGATTTCCAATGGCAAAGGCTACAGCAAGGCCGCTTTGTGTCAACTTCCCGAAGGCCCACCCGATCTGTGACTGCTGCGACAAAGTCGTTTCGTGGTCCAAGATGGAGGCGGTTCGCGGCGAGCTTGGAACGGTCGCGGGTGGCTTCAAGTACCAGATCTGCCGGGAATGTGCTGGTGATATTCAGGCTCTACCTGCAGAGGATCAGGTGATCCGCTATGCCTACGCCGCCATCAGCCATGCCGAGCTGTATTCGGCGTCCTACGCCAAGTTCATCGCGGACTGGTTTGGATTCAAGGACAGGGGCAGAAGGGCCGCATGACCACCTCCGTTGAAGCCGCCCGGCGCGGGGGTAGGGTGGGGGCATGGACGACATACCCAACCCCCATTTGCGTGCAGTAGCTCTTCAGGTTGTTCGCGACCTGTTCCGGCGCCTTGGGATACCGGAGTCCAAATGAGCACGATGCCCACAATGCAGCCGGACGCAATCGTTGTAACCAAAAACGGCATGTTCATTGAGGCGCCCCGCGAAAACAGGGACGAGTTCACCGTCCAGCTGTACGCCGGGCATCAAGCATTGTTCAGGCGGGTGAACCAGGACCGATCATGCTTTGAATTAGTGGAAGTGCTTTGTGCCAGTTCTCAAGGCCAACATCCACCAGCTTCAATGCAAGGTGTTTGGTGGTCTCGCCCGGCAGCTCGCGAAGCTGATCAAGGAATCGCTTCTTATCTTGCGGCGGTAGATCGGCTGCCTCAAGCTTCGACGCGATAAGCTGCCTTAGCGTGTCCTCGTGCATCTTGATTGTTACCACGGCAAGGATTGCACCTAGGCCCCCATCGTCCGCCAAAAAGTCGATCCCGCGTGCTGTGATCTTCGCTTCGAGCAAGGGGCTCCCCATGTTGAGCGATCCGATGAAAGTGGCCCTTACCAGCCCGTGCTCTTCTAGATAGGCGATGGTGGGATCTAGTAGCTGCGGGTCGATGCCCCGGCCCAGTTCTAACGCCTCAACGGGCTGGGGGTACTCGTCGGCCAAGCGTTGCAAGAGTTTGTTTTGCACTTCCCTGTCAATCTTCATGCTCGTCTCCGGTAGTGGTTGGTTGGCTCGCACCCCAATCCTACCGGCAGGCGGGCTCCATCCGTTGAAGCCCCCGCCAGCCCCGGCAGCATTGCCCTGACTTCCACAGGGGCGTGCAATGAAAGATCCGGTTTCCCAAGAGGTGGCTGCGGCTGCCTACAAGCTCGTGCCGCCGGTGGTGGGGACGATCACCACCACGGCGCAGGGGCTGTCGTGGGCTGACCTCGTGGCGATCTCGACGCTGGTCTACACGTGCGTCCTGACTGCTACCACGGTCATGCGGAACTGGGGCGACTGGACGCAGTGGCTGGGCGCCCGTTTCGCAGCCTTGCGCCGGTTCTGGGGGTGGATCCGTGGCCACTAAGCGCGGCGTGGTGATCGGCGGAACGGTGGCCAGTGTGATTGCCCTGGCCAGCATCGCCTTGGTTCGCCCGTGGGAGGGGTACTCGCCGACTCCATACATCGACATGGTCGGCGTGGCGACCTACTGCTACGGGGACACTAGCCGGCCGGAGAAGGCGCGCTACACCGAGCAGGAGTGCGCCCAGCGGCTCAACAGCCGGCTCGGGCAGTACATGGCCGGCATCAGCAGCTGCATCGTCCTCCCGCTCCACGAGAACGAATGGGCGGCGGTGCTGAGCTGGACCTACAACGTCGGCGTGGATGCCGCATGCAAGTCGACCCTGGTCCGCAAGATCAACACGGGGCAGCCGGCATCGGCTTGGTGCCCAGAGCTGGACAAGTGGGTCTATGCGGGTGCGAAGCGGGTGCAGGGCTTGGCCAACCGTCGAGCCGCCGAGCGACGCCTGTGTGAGGGGAAGTCGTGAACCGTGTGGCGATCGCCATCTGCGCCTTCGCCCTTTGGTCAGCGGCCATGTTCGGCGCAGGCTGGGCATGGCGCGGTGATCGGGCCGAGGGCAGGGAGGCCAATCAGCGCACCGCCGGCGCAGAAGCAGTCGCCGCCCAGGTGCGCCAGGCCCGTGCCACCGAACACCAGCAGGCCGAAGACCTGGCCACCATCGGAGCCAAGCATGAAGAAGACCGAACCGCGGCCCCGGCCGTCGCTGATGCTGTTGTGGCTGGCGTGCGCGCTGGCGATCTCCGGATGCGCGACGGGTGGGCGAGCTGCGAGACCCAGCGTCTGTCCGATGCCGTTGCCGCCGCCAGCGAACGTGATGCGGGCGCCGAGCGCCGAGCGGAGTTTGCGGGCGCTGTTGTTCGAGTCGGGCGAGACGCCGACGACCAACTCGCGGCCTGCCAAGCCGTAGTCCGCGCGCTGGGGCGGTAATGGCCAAGAAGCGCGTCCCGTTGCACCAGAATCCCCGCGGCTTCGTTGATGTCGACCCCGACGCGACCAACGGCGCCCAGGTTGGGGTGAATCTTCTTGGGCCCGATGGCCAGATCCTGACCGCGGCGCAGGTGATCAACCCCACCACCGGTGGCAGCGGCGGCCCAGGCAGCATCGCGTCGACCATCTGGAAGCTGATCAAGGAAATCCCGCTCAACATCCAGAAGCTGGCCGCGCTGATTGGCGCCGGGTTCGCCGTTCGGAAGAACGATGGCGAGTGGGCGCTGCGGACGCTGCAGGAGGGGACTGGCATCGACATCGGCAACCCCGACGGCGATGCGGGCAACCCGACGATCGGGCTGGAGGATGTGCCTGACTCTGGCGCCGGCTCGCTGCTGGCGATCAGCAAGGACAGCAAGGGCAGGGTGGCCGGCACGCGTCCCGCCACGATCACCGGCACCGCGCAGCAGATCAACGTCGCCAACGGCAACGCATCTGCTGGGCTGCCCACGATCTCCCTGGCCGATCTTCCAGACTCAGGCATCGGCACGGCCCTGGTGAGAATCACCCGCGACGTAAAGGGGCGGGTATCAGGCACCCAAGCCGCAACCACCGACAACCTGACGGAAGGCACCGCTAACCTGTATTTCACCATCGGTCGTGCAGCGGCGGCATCGCCAGTCCAGTCAGTCAATGGTAAAAACGGCGTCGTTGTTCTCGCCCCCGGCGATATCGGAGCTGCCACTGCGGCTCAAGGCGCCAAGGCTGACAGCGCCATCCAGTCGGTGGTGGCCGGCACTGGCATCTCGGTAAACAGCACCGACCCACGAAACCCGATCATCAGCGCGACCGGAGGCGGGGGCGGCGTCTCATCGGTGTTTGGCCGCACAGGAGCGGTTACCGCGCAATCTGGCGATTACTCCGCCGCGCAGGTGGGAGCAGACCCAGCAGGAACGGCGGCCGGATTGGTGGCCGGAAAGTACGACAAGACCGGCGGTCCAATTTCCGGGCCCGTATCGGTTGCTGGCGATGTGACGGCCACCGGCTTTGTGGCTCAGGGCTCGACAGCCGGCTTTCTGATCTATGACCGAACGGTGCCGACTACTGCTTATGCGTATTTCTCCATCGGTGGGACGTTCACGATCTACTCCAATGTCCTTGGAGGTATTCAGATCGTAGATACGGCGGGAAACACCTGCCCAGGCGCCAGCAACGTTTATCAGCTAGGTAGTGCTTCCGCTCGATGGAAGGAAATCTTCGCGGTCAATGGAACCATCAACACGTCCGATGAGCGCGAGAAAACGCCGGTGAGGGAGCTGGATCAGGCGGAACTGGACGCGGCGATTGAGTTGGCCGACGAGATTGGCGCGTTCAAATGGATCTCGGCAGTTTCCGAGAAGGGCGTCGCCGCGCGCTGGCACATCGGCATGACGGTGCAGCGGGCGATCCAGATCATGCAGTCGCACGGCCTCGATCCGTTCGCCTACGGGATGATTTGCCACGACGCGTGGGATGCCAAGGAGGCGGTCGAAACGTTGATTGGTGAGGATGGGGTAGTTGTGGCACCTCCCATGCCGGCAGGCGATCTGTACAGCTTCCGGCCTGCTGAGCTGCAGATGTTCATCCTGGCCGGGATGGCCGAGCGTCAGCGCCGGATAGAGCGGCGCCTATTCGCGCTGGAACAGGGAGAGTGACGCGACGTTTGTCTGGCTCCCTGTTCGAGCGGTAATCGCAGGCCCTGAGACGGAGAGGCGGATCTGCCGGGTTGCCTTATGCAACCGGGTGGAGCAGATCCTCGCGGTTGTTCCGTGGCGTGTTCACAGCGCGACTGACCCGGTATGCCTCCATCGCCGGAGGCTCGCTGGCCAGCAGCATGGCCATGGGGCGTCGTCGGGGCTGGCGGCCATCCACTCATCGATCTGGCCGGCCTGCAGCCACACCGGCATGCGGTCGTGGATGTCGGCCGAGACGCCGCTGCTGTCGCCGGTGATGACGGTGAAGGTGCCAAGGTTGCCCTCGGGCAGCAGTGGGCTGGTGTCCTCCCATAGGCCAGCGGCCAGCAGCGGACCGGTGGCGTGGATGAACCAAGGGTCTTTCTTCCCGTCCTCCGGGTTCACCGACCACTCGTAGTAGCCAGCCATAGGGATCACGCAACGCCGCTTCTTGAAAGCCGACCGGAAGGCGGGCTTGGTGACAACCGTCTCGATTCGGGCGTTGATGGTCGAGCCCTGCAGGCCCTTGGCCTTGGCCCAGAACGGCAGGAGGCCCCACGCCAGCCGGGTCACCTGCCGGCCTTCGCCACGGTCCAGGATCACCGACGCCCGCTGCGTCGGCGCCAGGTTGTAGCTGGGCTGGATCTCGGCCAGGCCGGGGGCAAGGTCAGCCAGCCCCGGCTGGCCGAAGTCGATCACGGGGAGCTGGACGAATCGGCCGCACATGGCCGAAGGGTAGTCCGGCCGGCCGTGGCCGGGGTGTGATCCCGAACGGTTCAGCCGGTGAACGATCCCTTGTCGCAGCCTTTGCGACGGCCGGCCGTATCCTTCCCGCCATGCCGCTCCCCCCCGACTTCAACTGGACGACCAGGTCCGCCAGCCGCCCAGATGAACCCCTGACCGTGATCGCCTGCCACGGGGTGTGGGTGGTGGCCATGGCCCAACGGGTGAACGACGGCATCTGGATTGCCTCGCTGGATCGGCACCGGCATGGCCCTGGCGGTCCGTTCCGCTGGTGCAGCAGCTATGAGCAGGGCCGGGCAGGGGCCGAGCTGTGGGTGGCCAGGCACGAGGCACGGCTGCGCGAGGAGGTGGCCAAGATCCGGGAGTATCGGGACGCGATCGCGGAGAACCGCCTGCTGAGGGACAGCCTGAAGCCGCCGTTCGAGTGGATGGAATAGGGCGCTTCGGGCGCTCCGCAACGAGAAAACGGCGCCAAGCCACACAAGGGTTTCAGGGCGCCGTTGCAGATGGTGTTGCGGAGCGGGAATCATGGCGAAAGCCTTGTGCTGCAATGGTTGGTCGTCAGACTTTTAATCTTTTGGTCGAAGGTTCGAATCCTTCACGGCCCACCATTGCATAGTCTCATGTAGTCCCAAGAAGGCCGAAAAGTTCATTGATACCAATGCTTTCGGCCTTTTTTTTGTCTTCTTGCGTCCTATGTGATCCGCTCAAATCCCAGTTCTTGTGGCGGTAGTATTGGCGGTAATCTGCATTCTCTCATTGCCAGTTACCGTCTCCATGCCACTGACCGATGCCGCAATTCGCAAGACCAAACCTACTACCACTGTCCAGAAGCTCCGTGATGGTGGTGGTCTGTACCTGCTTCTGCGCCCCGATGGTGCCAAGTGGTGGCGCTGGGATTACCGCCGTCCAGTGACCGGAAAGCGCAATACGCTTTCGTTGGGGACGTATCCCGATGTGAGCTTGGCCGCCGCCCGTGAACGTCATGCGGCGGGGCGTAAGTTGTTGGCAGAGGGCGTCGATCCGGGCGAGCAACGCAAGGCTCAGAAAGTTGCAACCCTGGAGAGCACCACCAATACGTTTGAAGCTATTGCCACCGAGCATCTGACGATGAGAGCCAAGAAGCTCTCTGCGGGTTCGATCAAGCGTGAGCGACGACTGGCTGAAAAGGATCTGAGTCCTTACATCGGTAGCCGCCCTGTTACTGCAATATCTGCCCGCGAATTGTTGGATGCCCTTCGCAAGATCGAAGCACGTGGTGCCGTGGAGACTGCACATCGAGCCAGGATGCTGGCCAGCCAGGTCTTTCGCTATGCCATCGCCACTGGACGTGCCGAACGCAACCCGGCCGAGGATTTGAAGGGCGCTCTCACTCCCCCTGATGGGCAACACTTCGCCAGCATCACCGATCCACCCTTGGTGGCTGGACTGTTGCGCGCCATGCATGGATACCAAGGTTCGCCAGTGGTGAGGGCTGCGCTGCAATTGGCTCCCCTGGTGTTTGTTCGCCCTGGTGAACTACGTCATGCACGATGGTCGGACATTGATCTTGATGCTGCCCAGTGGCGATTCACCGCGACCAAGACTGGCCAGCCACACATTGTTCCGCTGGCCGTGCAGGCGGTTGCCATTCTGCGGGAGCTGCAACCACTGACCGGACGTGCCAACTACGTGTTCCCCAGCATGCTTGGCAAAGGCCGCCCCATGAGCGAGAACACCGTCAATGGCGCACTGCGTCGGCTGGGCTATGACTCCGACACCATGACCGGCCACGGCTTTCGCGCGATGGCGCGCACTGTGTTGGATGAGGTGCTGGGTTTCCGTCCGGATTACATCGAGCACCAGCTCGCACATGCCGTGCGTGATCCAAACGGACGGGCATACAACCGTACGGCTCACCTGGTCGAGCGGGCAAAAATGA
>OJST01000122.1_pt1 | contig 21842 bp, 17 predicted proteins | sample 1599491 | NCBI WGS metagenome assembly OJST01 (sample SAMN04436635, study PRJEB24849) | human gut metagenome | biome: human gut; feature: NICU; material: stool | host: Homo sapiens | place: USA: Saint Louis, MO | collected 2010-02-10
GTCACCGCCCTCCAGCAGCGCCAGGCTGGCCGGTACCACCACCGCTGCCAGCTGCTCACGCTGTCCCGGCAGGACCAGCACTCTCACATCGTCCACTTCGGTGTCTTCGCGCAGCGCGCGTTCCAGCGCATCCAGCGAAACGCGGCGCTCCTCGATCTTGACGATGCGGTCGGCGCGGCCCAGCAGGCGAAAGCGGCCATCGGCCAGGGCTTCGACACGGTCCTGGGTGCGCCACCAGTCGAGGGTTTCCAGATGCGCCGAGGCGACGGCCAGGCAGCCATCCTCGATGCGCCACTGCACGCCCGGCAACGGCTGCCACGGTGGCAGGTCGGTATCCCAGCGGCGCCAGGCGATACCCCCGGTTTCGCTGCTGCCGTAAACCTCGGTCGGTGCCACGCCCAGCCATTGCCGTACCTGGCGTGCGGCTTCTTCGGGCAGTGGGCCACCGGAGGAGAACACCGCGCGCAGGCGGCCGTGCAGGCTGGCCCAGTCGAGCTGTTCGGGCAGGCGCTTGAGGTGGGCTGGCGTCGCCACCAGCACCGTGTCGGTGCCGGCCAGCGCGCCCACCAGGTCTTCGTGGAAGAACCGGCGCGGATGGATCAAGCGGCCGGCGGCCAGCGGCCACAGCACCCGGAACAGCAGGCCGTAGATGTGCTGGTGGGACACCGTGCCATGCACCTGCACGCCTTCCAGCTGCGCGCCGAACGCAGCCTGCAGCGCATCCACCTCGCGCGCCAGCTGGTCCATGCGCTTGTTGATCGCACTGGGCTGGCCCGTGCTGCCGGAGGTGAACACGCACAGCTCGCAGGCACGCTCGTCCAGCACCTGCAGTTCGCCGTCCACGCCAACGGTGGGGGCAACCAGCGCTCGGTAGTCGGTGGAAACATCGCCGGCGAAACCGCTCACCTGTGGCCGCAGCGCCTGCAGCGTGGCCGGCAGGTTGTCGGCAGCCAGGAACACCCGCTTGCCGGCATGCCAGGCGCCGAACAGCGCAGCAGCGAAGGCCACCGCATCATCGAAGTACAGGGCCCAGTCACGGCCATCGGCAGCAGCAAAGGCCGCACGCCAGGCCAGCACCCGCTGGCGGAAGCGGGCATGGTCGATCACCTCGCCATCGCACACGCCGATGCTGCGCTGCGGCTGCGGGTCCACCAGCAGCCGGTCCAGGGCAATCCACTCAGCCATGCGCGTGCGCTGCCTTGACCCGACGCCGCACCAGCCACTCACCTGCAAACAACACGCCCATCATCACGTACGCCAACAATCCGTTGTAGAGCATCCAGACCCGGTCCGACGCGTAAAGCGCGGTCAGCAGGGCCAGGCTGCCGTTGAGAACGAAGAAGCCACACCACACCTGGGTGACGCGGCGGGTATAGGCCACCGCGAACGCCGGCAGGTCCGGCTCCTGCAACCGCGCCAGGCGTTCCACCAGCGGCGGGCCGAAGCGCAGGCTGGTGCCGAACACCGCCAGCATCACCATGTTGACCAGCGCCGGATACAGCTTCAGCGGCAGGGCCTGGTTCAGCACGGTGGCCAACACGGCCAGCAGGCCGGTTCCCGCGGCGGCGGCCCACCACAGCGGCTGGCGCGTACTCAGCGCACGCAGCAGGGCCAGGGTGAACAGCAGCAGCGACAGCCAGCGTGGCTCGAAACGGCCCATCGCCAGGTACACCAGCACCGGGTAGGCCAGCGAGATCGCAGCCACCACGACCGTGCGTGCGCGTGCCATGGCGGAGCCGCCGGCGCTGCGGTCAGGCGGCTGCCTGGTCCGGCAGCAACCCATGCACGACATCGACGATGTCCTGCACGGTGCGCACGGCCTTGAACGCTTCCGGCTGCAGGTTGCGGCCCAGCAGCGGCTTGAGCTGCACGATCAGGTCGACCGCATCGATGCTGTCGATATCCAGGTCGTCGTACAGGCGTGCCTCGGGGGTGATCCGGGCGGTTTCGATCTCGAAGCTGTCGGTCAGGATGCTGACGATGCGTTCGAACAGTTCATTCTTGGTCATGGCAATTCCTGGCGCCGTTACGACTGGCGGGCGGCGACGAACTCGCCGAGCGCGCGCACGCTGGAGAAATGGCGACGGGTTTCTTCCGAATCGGCCGAGAGGCTGACACCGTACTTCTTCTGCAGCGCCAGGCCCAACTCCAGCGCGTCGATCGAATCCAGGCCGAGGCCCTCGACGAACAGCGGCGCGGTCGGATCGATGTCCTCCGGCGTGATGTCCTCCAGCGAAAGGGAGGAAATGATCAATTCCTTGATCTCGTGCTCAAGTGCTTGCACGGGGCGGCTCTCCAGACAGGTCGAAATAACGAGAAAGGTGCTCGGTAACGCGGCGTGCCGCCAAGGCATCCCCCCTTGGCGAGTCGTCTTCGGCCAAGAAAGGCGCGATCGGGATATCTTCGCCGATCTGCAGCCGAACGTGAAAGCGACGTGAGGGGACACGATACCACTTCTGTCCCTTGGTCAGGGTTGGCGGGCTGCAGGTGATCCGCACCGGGGTGACGTCGATGCGGCCCCGTACGGCGATGTTGGCGGCCCCGCGCTGCAGGCGCGGCGGCTGCCCGGGCACGCTGCGGGTGCCCTCCGGGAAGATGACCAGGGTGCCGCCGGCATGCACCGCGGCCACGCAGTCATCGACCAGGCCGGCGCCATCGTCATTGGAGATGTAGCTGGCGGCCCGTACCGGACCGCGCATGAACGGGTTGCAGGCCACGGCCCGCTTGACCACGCAGTCGGCGTTGGGAAGCAGCGAGATCAGGCAGACCACGTCGATCAGGGTCGGGTGGTTGGCCAGCACCAGCAGGCCGTCACGCTGCAGGCGTTCACCGCCCTCGATCTCGTAGGTCATCACCCCCAGCCCGCGCATCAGCCGCAGATGGCTGGCGAACGCGACCTGGACCACGCGCCGGGCGCGCCGGCGACGGGCCACCGGGTCCCGCATCAGCAGCAGTACCGGCATCACCAGGACGCCGAGCAGCAGCCCGCCCAGGCCAAACGCAACAAAGCTCAGGCCGGTGCCAAACACCCGCCAGGCGTGGTCGAGGCGGCGCGGCAGCTCACTCACGGCGGCCCCAGCGCCAGCGCTGGCCATGGGCCACGTGCTCCAGCGCTGGCGCGCCGGACAACAGGAAGCGATGCAGGTCCAGCGCGTGCGGCAGCAGGCCGGGCACAGTGCTGGCCTGGCCGTCGGCCGGCTGCCACTGCAGCGCCAGCGTCGGCCGGCCCCTGTTGGCGCGGTCAAACGCCAGCACCAGGCGAAGAACGGGTCGGGTTCGTCGGCGAACGTCGCGTAAACCTCCGGGAGCGGCGACTCGTAGACCACCACCCGCACCTCGCGGGCGCCATCGGCCAGCAGGCCGACGGCCTCCAGGCACGCGGCTTCGACCGTTGCCTGGCCAGCAGCCAATGCCAGGTAGTTGCCGCGATGGCCGCGGGCGATTGAATACAGCGCGGCGATCGCGTTGTGCACCGACAGGCCAAATCCGGTGGGCGACAACGGCTGGTCGCCGACCAGCGCCCCCAGCAGGTCCATCGAACGTGCGACGTCGCCATGGCGGCTGGCGAACACCAGCGGCACGTCGCTGTCGGCCCCCTGCCCGTCCTCGCACCAGCACGCGGTCTGGATCGCCATGCGGCCCAACCGCTCGATGCGACGGCGTTGCATTGCCGGAACCTCTGCCAGTGCCGGCGTATCCCCGCCGTGCGGCAGGTACGGCGCTTCGGCCCAGCCCAGCCACTGGCTACGCTCGCTCAGGCCGGGCGCCCACGCGGCCCAGTCGACGATGGAGAATTCAATCATTTAGCGTTGGTGCTTCAACGGGAGATCGATAGGCACGAGCCATTACGGCGACGCGCGGCGGCCCCCCATTCCTGCAGCCGTGCGTCCGTCCAGGACGTCGCCGGCTGCCCCCCTGGCTGCCGGAAAGGAGCGCACGCTAGCACGTCCCGCCCGGGGTGTGCAGGTTTCACATTCCCCAACACGGGGCCCGGCACCGGCGGGCCCCGCCTTCAACCCATCAGTGGTAACCGGTGTCGGCGTGCACCTTGCCGCGGAACACCCGGTACGACCACGCCGTATAGCCGAGGATGACCGGCAGCAGAATGACCAGCCCGACCAGGGTGAAGCCCAGCGAGGAGGCCGGCGCGGCGGCCTGCCACAGGGTCATCGACGGCGGCAGCAGGTACGGCCACATGCCCAGCACCAGGCCAAGGAAACCAAGCACGAACAGCGCCAGGCTGAGCAGGAACGGCGGCAGGTCGCGGCGCGGATGGGTCGCACTGCGCCACAGCGCGGCGGCCACCGCCAGGGTCAACAGCGGCACCGGCGACAGCCACCAGAAGTTGCCGTCGCTGAACCAGCGCGCCATCAGCCGCGAATCGAGGAACGGCAGCCAGCTGCTGACCAGGCCCATCGCTGCGATCACCGCCACCACCAGCGGCCGGGTCATCTGCCGTGCCAGCGCCTGCACGCGGCCTTCGGTCTTCAGGATCAGCCAGGTGCTGCCCAGCAGCGCATAGCCGGCTACCAGCGCGGCACCGGTCAGCATCGCGAACGGGCTGAACCAGGCGAACGGCCCGCCCTGATAGACACCGTCCACCAGCGGGATGCCCTGCACCAGGGTGCCGAGGATCACGCCCTGGGCAAACGTGGCCAGCAGCGAACCGAGTCCGAACGCCACGCTCCACAGCCGGCGCGACCGGTGTGCCTTGAAGCGGAACTCGAACGCCACGCCGCGGAACACCAGCGCCACCACCAGCAGCAGCACCGGCAGGTACAGCGCCGACAACAACACCGCATAGGCCTTCGGGAACGCCGCCAGCAGCCCGGCGCCGCCCAGTACCAGCCAGGTCTCGTTGCCGTCCCAGATCGGCGCGGCGGTGTTCATCATCAGGTCCAGCTGCTCCTCGTCCTCGGCGAACGGGGCCAGGATGCCGATACCGAGCACGAAGCCATCCAGCACCACATACATCAGCACGCCGAAGCCGATCACCGCGAACCACGCCACCGGCAGCCAGGTCATCAGGTCCATGTCAGCGCTCCTCCAGCGGTTCGTCGGCCGCCGACAGCGGGCGTGCCGGGGTGTGGCTGCCGTGGTCCAGCGACGGCCCATCATCATGTGGCCGCGGTCCGTGGCGCAGGATCTTCACCAGGTACCAGATGCCCCAGCCGAACACGAAGGCGTAGCCAACGACGTAGACCGCCAGCGACAGCGCGGTCATCCACGCACTCTGCGGGCCGACCGCATCAGCAGTGCGCAGCACGCCATACACCACCCACGGCTGGCGGCCCATCTCGGTGACGAACCAACCCGACAGCAGCGCGATGAAGCCGCTGGGCAGCATCCAGTTCCAGCCGCGCAGCAGCCACGGCGAATCCAGCAGCTTCTTCCGCCACAACTGGAACGCCGACACCCAGGCCAGCAGCAGCATCAGCGTGCCCAAACCGACCATGATGCGGAAGGCGAAGAACACCGGCGTCACCGGCGGCCGCTCGTTGGACGGTACCGAGGTGAGCGGGTCGAAGGTACCGTCCAGGCTGTGGGTGAGGATCACGCTGCCCAGCTTCGGGATGGCAACTTCGAAATCATTGCGCTCTTCCTTCTCGTTCGGCAGCGCGAACACCACCAGCGGTACGCCCTCGCCCTCCTTGGTTTCATGCCAGTGCGCTTCCATCGCCGCGATCTTCATCGGCTGGTGCTTGAGCGTGTTCAGGCCATGCATGTCGCCGACGAAAATCTGCACCGGCACGGTCAGTGCCGCGAACGCCACCGCTGCGATCAGCATGCGCCGGCCCGCTTCCACGTGCGTGCCCTTGCGCAGGTACCACGCGCCCACGCCACCGATCACGAAACAGGTGGTGATGAACGAACCCAGCGCCATGTGCGCCAGCCGGTACGGGAACGAGGGATTGAACACCACCTGCCACCAGTCCACCGGATGCACCACGCCGTTGACCATCTCGTAGCCGGCCGGCGTATGCAGCCAGCTGTTGGACGACAGGATCCAGAACGTGGAGAACAGCGTGCCCAGCGCCACCATGCAGGTGGACAGGAAATGCAGGCGCGGCGAGACGCGGCCCCAGCCGAACATCATCACGCCGAGGAAGCTGGCTTCCAGGAAGAACGCGGTCAGCACTTCATAGGTCAGCAGCGGGCCGATGACCGTGCCGGCCACCTCGCTCAGCCGTGGCCAGTTGGTTCCGAACTGGAAGGCCATGACGATGCCGCTGACCACGCCCATGCCGAACGACACCGCGAAGATCTTCTGCCAGAAGAAATACAGCTCGCGCCACACGGGCAACTTCGTGCGCAGCCAGCGCCATTCGATGAAGGCCAGCCAGCTGGCCGTGCCAATGGTGAAGGCGGGGAACAGCACATGGAAACTGATGACGAATCCGAACTGGATCCGGGACAACAACAACGCGTCCAAGGGACGCCTCCTGCCTGTGACCGGTGGGATACCGGACCACTTTAGGAGGATTTCGTTAAGACGGGATGCGACCGGGTGACGCGCTGCTTCACTTTGTCGCAGGTGAAGCTGGGTGACAGGATGAATGGGCTACAGGGGCTCCAGCAGGGTCAAGGGCGGCTCCTTGGCGATTCTCAGGGCCCGGGGTACCAGTGCAGTCAAGCAGGCCGCCATCACCAGCACAACAGCGCTCGATATCGAGAACCACGGTGAACCGGTGATGCCGTCCTGCGGCGACCCTACCCACTGCAACGACAACGCGCCGAGCAGGGTGCCCAGCGTGGTGAACAGTGAAACCTCGAACATGATTTCGGCAAAGATCACGGATCCGCGAGCACCCAATGTCCGTCTAACCCCAATGGAGTGCCGGCGCTGATCAAGCCACGCGCCCACAACTCCAGAAACGCCGGCCATCAGCACACCGAGAACAACGGCGGTCATGACCGCGAGCACGGTCGTAGCGAAGCGATCAGCTTTGACGTAGGCGTCGCGATAACCCGCCAGCGTCTCGACACCGGCTGGATGCATGATCCGATAAGGCCGCTGCAGCGCATCGGCGGTGCGATCAAGCGATGAACGATCAACCTCCGACTTCCACTTCGCCAGATAATAGCGACTGGCGCCCATGGGAAGGCCCGGGAGCAGCACCCACTGCGAGTCCCGCTCATTGCCGCCTGGCGCCGGTCCAGCAACAGACGCAAATACGCCCACGATGACCCGGCTGCTGCCGGGGCCGAAATACAGGTGGCGGCCAACAGCATTCCCCGTTCCGAACAGATGGGCAGCCAGCGATTCACTGATCAGCACCACCGGAGCGCCTTCAACCATGTCCTCCTCCATGGCATCGCGCCCCAGGACGATTCCCGCGCCCAGCATCGCCAGCAAGCCAGAGCTTGCAGTTACAACGGGAACGCGATCACATCCAGCAACGTCTGCCGTGCCCGCGTTCATCGAATGCACCATGGCCGACTCACTGGTGCATACGCCGTATCGATGGGCTCTTCCCCCGAACGGAACAGCGTCGCTCACAACCGTGTTCTGAACACCGGGCAGCCGGATCGCGGACAGGTCTGCCCGCAGCACTGCCGCATCCGCGCCGTCTTCGACATCAGAGACTCTGACCACACCAATCGATGCTGCCTCCCGGATGCTCCCGGCGTTCAATCTGGCGAAGCTGTCCAGCGCAGATTGCAGTGCGAACGCACATGCCAGGCTTGCAAGCGCTGCCTGCACTGCAAGCAGTGCGGCGCTTCCCAAATGTCGTCGGGTCTCCCTCATCGAGTCGAACATTTCAGGCAGCCCCCTTCGCGAAGGCACTCGACAGGGAGCTGACCCTGCAGATTTCAAACGACGGGACCAATGAACAGAGCAACGTCGTGACGACTCCCAGGCCAGCGGCCATCAGCATTGCCCCAGCATGCATCGCCGTTATCGCGCTGGGCAGAACGTCTCCCGCAGCAACCACCCGGATTCCCAGCGTGTAGGTGACGACAGCGAGCACACTGCTTGCGGCTCCCGCCGCGATGGATTCCCACATGAGCTGGATGAACACGTCCCGACGTCGCGCTCCCAGTGCACGTCGTATCGCGAGCTCCCGCCGACGGCGCCCCAGACTGAAGCTCAGCAGCGCCGCCGCGTTGACGATGCACACACCGAGAAGGATCAGTGACAGCCGAAGCTGCATCCTGGCCCGCTCCGGAACCAATCCCAGCCTATCCAGCCACTCCATCAACGGCCAAAGTGCCACCTGCTGGGTGCCTGGTTCGATCCGAAGGCCCTTTGCCTGTGCATAGGCATCCAGATTCGCCCGGTAGGCGGCGACATCGTCCGCGGTGGGCAGCCACGCCCACAATTGGAGCCATGACACGTTGGCTCCTGCAGGGTCCGTGTCCTGGTCACCCCCCCAGATCGCCGTCCCATCCACAACAGTCAGCCTGTCCGCGATTGCGGTCTCAACCGGCAGGTAGATCTCGTCAGGTTCCACAAACGGCCGGCGTGTGAGATCTCCCTGAAACATCGGCACCGGATGCCAATCCTCCGCGACACCCACAACAGTGTAGGTGCGCCTGCCCAGTTCCAACCGATGACCAACACAGTCCTGCGCACACTCGCGCTCACCAAGCGCACGCGACAGGACCACTATACGACTCGCAGCATGCCCCTCCTCGGCGGTCCATGCGCGCCCTTCAACAACAGCAATGCCAAGAACACTGAACACTTCGGACGTTGCGAACCTCGCACGCAGCCTTGCGCTGGAGGCTCCCGGCCGGGAGAGCGTCACCGCCCCGCCCGCCATGGCGGCCTGCTTCCACGACCTCCCCTGGCCCAGAAGCGCCTTCGCATCCGGCCAGGTCAGTGCCTGTCCCGGATCCGAGGAACCACTGCGCAGAGCATCTGGACGCGCGTCAAGGTACGGGCGGAACAACGCGGAGCTCCGGCCTGGCGCGGGATCCGACGATGCCTGGAGAACAATGGAGAGCATCACGGTCGTGATCCCCACCCCCGCACCCAGCATGAGAGCGATTGCCAGATGAGTCCCGATTCGTTGCTTGAATCGGGCAAGCGAAAGCTGGATGTAGTAGAGCATCATCCAATTGCATCCGGCGTTGGATTACTGGCGCACCTGTCCATGTGATTCTCACTCCATACCCGTGGAAGCTGATGGTTGAGAGTCTCTGATTGTGAAACTCCGACTCAAGCGGAGGCATGGAGTTTGCAACTTTCCTCAGGAAACACACGTAGCTCGCGGACCCTGGATAGAGCAACTGCCACTGATGACGAGGCCGACGTGACGGAGTCTGACGGGAAAGGCCAACTGCCGACGTGGAGACAACGCCCGACGCTTGGATATCTGATCGGAAGTTGGAGGAAGAAGCGTCCCAAAGCAGTTGCGGGCGTCAATGTTCTTCTAGACCCAGATGTACCAGGCCGCTGCAGCCAGCAGCGCGCCAAACAACAGCACCTGCACCACCACATAGCCCACGCCACTGTCGCGCGACTCAGCGGCAATGCGCTTCTGCAGCGCCTCACTCACATCCGGCGTTTCTTCCCGCTGCACCTGCTCACGCAACGCCTGCGCCAGCGCGCGCTCTTCCGCATCGCGAGGGTCGGTCGGTCGGTTCACAGCAGTTCTCCGGCGGCGGCACGCCGCGTCAGTTCCTGCTTCAGGACCTGGCGCGCACGGTGAAGGTGGCTCTTGATGGTACCGCGCGCCAGCCCGGTCACCTGCTCGATTTCGGCCAGATCGAAATCCTCCAGGTAGTGCAGGCCGACGATCAGGCGCTGCGGCGCGCTCAGCCGTTCCAGTGCCACGCCGAGCTGGCGCCCGGCCTGCAGCGCCTCGCTCAACTCGGCGGGCCCGGGGCCTTCATCGCCGATCCCCAGTTCCTCCGGCACCTCCACCGCCACCACCCATTGCGCCTCCAGCCGCCGCCGGCGCAGGTGCTGCAGTGCAGTGGTGTAGGCCACCCGCGAAACCCAGGTACGCAACGAAGATTCAAAGCGGAACCGGTGCAGCTGGCGGAACACGGCCAGGAAGGTTTCCTGCAGCAGGTCAGCCACCTGGTCGCGGTCGCCCACCATGCGTCCGATCACATGCGCGCAGGTGCGCTGGTGGGCTTCAACCAGCTGCGCGAAGGCCGACTGCGAGCCATCGATGATGGCTCGCACCAGGGCCTGGTCCGCGTCCAGCGGTGCGGCGGGTGCCGCCGTCGCCGCTGCATCGTGACGGCGACGGCCCCGCAGTGCCGACAATGCTTCGCCGAACAGGCTCATCTACGGGGCGCCCCCTGTGCCCGTGGCATGTTCCAGCTCAGCCCTTGCGGACGGCGGGACGGGTGAAGTGCCAGGCCAGCAGCTGGCCGAGGCCGGCGCTGCCGACCAGTGCGGCGGCGGCGCCGAAGGTCAGGTCACGGGCACCCATCGCTTCCAGCAGGGCCATGGCCAGCGCCAGGCAGACCAGGCTGATGCCCCAGCGCAGCGCGCCCTGGCGGCGGCGCTCTTCTTCCAGCACGGCCAGCGAGCGGATCACTTCCTCGGGCACGTGCGGGGCCACCAGCTTGCTACGCGCGCGGGCATCGGCAATGGCGTGGATCGCGTAGGCGATGCAGATGAAGAGGGTGATCGGGATCAGTTCCTGCATGGTCGGGCTCCTGTTCGGTGGATGATGCGGGTTCAGGAGAATGGATGCGCGAGGCCGGCCAGCGGTTGCACTACTTTGCCAATCCCGCTGCCATGACCTGTGGCCCCTGCCCCCGGCCCGTGCGGCTGCTACGCTTGGCCGGTTTTCCTCTACTGGTGCCGTCCGCCCATGTCCCGAGTGCTGCCCCTGTCCCTCCTGCTGTCGGCCGTGCTGGCCGCACCGGCCGCGCATGCCGCGCCGACGCCGATCACCATCGAACAGGCCATGGCCGACCCGGACTGGATCGGCCCGCCGGTCGAGAAGGCCTGGTGGTCGTGGAACAGCCAGCAGGTGGAGTACCAGCTCAAGCGCAACGGCAGCCCGGTGCGCGATACCTTCCGCCAGCCGGTGGCCGGTGGCGTGGCCGCGCAGGTGGCCGATGACCAGCGCGGCACCCTGGACGTGGCCGAGCCGGTCTACGACCGCAGCCGCAGCCGCAGCGCCTTCGTGCGCAATGGCGACGTGTTCGTGCGCGACCTGCGCAGCGGCGCGCTGACGCAGCTGACCCGCAGCAACGAGCGCGCGGGCAACGTGAACTTCGCCGCCGACAATGGCGTGATCTGGCGCGTCGGCCAGAACTGGTTCCACTGGACCGCCGCCAGCGGCGTGCAGCAGGTGGCCAGCCTGAAGGCCGAAAAGGACCCGCGTACGCCGCCGAAGGCCGACGTGCTGCGCGACCAGCAGCTGCGCACGCTGGAAACCCTTCGCCGCGACCGTGACCAGCGCGAAGCACTGAAGGACCAGGACCAGCGCTGGCGCCAGGCTGACCCGACCCGCGCGCCGGGCCCGGTGTACCTGGGCGCCGACGTGGAGATCGCCGACAGCGTGCTGTCGCCTGACCTGACCCACCTGGTCGTGGTGACCAAGCCGAAGGACTTCGATGACGGCCGTGGCGGCAAGATGCCGCTGTACGTGACCGAGTCGGGCTACGAGGAAACCGAGGACACCCGCACCCGCGTCGGCCGTAACGGCTTCGAGCCGCACACGCTGTGGTACGTGGACGTGCGCACCGGCAAGGCCGAGAAGGTTTCGCTGGCCGGCCTGCCGGGCATCAGCACCGATCCGCTGGCCGAGCTGCGCCGCAAGGCCGGCAAGGACGCGCTGAAGGGCGAGCGCAGCCTGCAGGTGATGAGCGACTTCATGGGCGGTGGCATCCGCTGGAGCCCCGATGGCCAGCAGGCCGCGGTGATGCTGCGTGCCAACGACAACAAGGACCGCTGGATCATCAGCGTCAACGCCGCCGACGGCCGCGTGCAGAACCGCCATCGCCTGACCGACAACGCCTGGATCAACTGGGGCTTCAATGATTTCGGCTGGATGGCCGATGGCCGCACGCTGTGGCTGCTGTCGGAGGAATCGGGCTTCTCGCACCTGTATACCCAGTCCGGTACGGCCAAGCCGCAGGCGCTGACCAGCGGCAAGTGGGAAACCTCGGCGCCGGTGCTGTCGGCCGACGGCAAGGGTTTCTACTTCCTGTGCAACCAGCAGGCGCCGCATGACTACGAAGTCTGCGCGGTCGACACCGGCAGCCGCCAGGTGCGCGAGCTGACCAGCCTCAACGGCGTGGAAGACTTCTCGCTGTCGCCGGACGGCCAGCAGCTGCTGGTGCGCTACTCCGGCGCCTACCTGCCGGCGCAGCTGGCCGTGGTACCGAGCACCGGCGCAGGCCAGGCCCGCGTGCTGACCGACACCCGCACTGCCGAGTTCAAGGCGCGCCAGTGGATCCAGCCGAAGCTGGTGGCGGTGCCGTCCAAGCATGGCGCCGGCGTGGTCTGGGCCAAGTACTACGAGCCCGAAAACAAGGAACCGGGGAAGAAGTACCCGATCGTGATGTTCGTGCACGGCGCCGGCTACCTGCAGAACGTGCACCAGCGCTACCCGGCCTACTTCCGCGAGCAGATGTTCCACAACCTGCTGGTGCAGAAGGGCTACATCGTGCTGGACATGGATTACCGCGGCAGCGAGGGCTACGGCCGCGACTGGCGTACGGCGATCTATCGCAACATGGGCCACCCGGAACTGGAAGACTACAAGGACGGCCTGGACTGGCTGGTCGACACCCAGCAGGGTGACCGCGACCATGCCGGCATCTACGGTGGTTCCTACGGCGGCTTCATGACCTTCATGGCCCTGTTCCGCTCGCCGGGCACGTTCAAGGCCGGCGCCGCGCTGCGCCCGGTGGTGGACTGGCACCAGTACAACCACGGCTATACCAGCAACATCCTCAATACCCCGGACATCGATCCGGAGGCGTACCGCGTGTCCTCGCCGATCGAATACGCGCAGAACCTGCAGGACAACCTGCTGATCGCCCACGGCATGATGGATGACAACGTGTTCTTCCAGGACTCGGTGAACCTGACCCAGCGCCTGATCGAACTGCACAAGGACAACTGGTCGATCGCACCGTACCCGCTGGAGCGCCACGGCTATGTGCGCGCCGATTCCTGGCTGGACCAGTACAAGCGCATCCTCAAGCTGTTCGAGCAGAACCTGAAGTGAGCAACGCCGCGGCCACGATCCACATCGTGGCCGCGGTCATCCTGGATGACCGCGGCCGGGCGCTGGTGGTACGCAAGCACGGCGCCAGCCGCTTCATCCAACCGGGCGGCAAGCCCGAACCCGGCGAAGCGCCGCTGCAGGCGCTGGCCCGCGAACTGGACGAAGAACTCGGTGTGCAGCTATGCGCGGAAACCGCCATCGCGCTGGGCACCTTCGAGGATTGGGCGGTGAACGAACCCGGCCATCGCGTGCAGGCACAGGCCTGGTGGGTGCGGGTGGACGGCACGCCACAGGCATGTGCCGAGATCGCCGAACTGGCCTGGGTGCCACTGCAGCCGCCGCATGGCCAGCCCTTGGCACCGTTGAGCGAACACCATATCCTGCCGGCCGTCGCCACCCGGGTGACGGCCCGCTGATCGCGCGGGCACCGATTGCAAGGACACCGGATGTCAATGTCGATCCCGCCGATTCCCTCGCTGGTCCAGCCGACCTATCACGCCTGGGTGCGCCCGATCGCACACGCTTCGTTCTGGCTGTCGCTGCTGCTCACGGTGTACTTCGTGATGCAGGGGCTGCTGCTGTGGCCGCTGCACAACCTTCCGATCTGGCATCTGGTTGAGAGGGAAGTACAAGACCAGCACCTGCACAGCCTGATCTGGCTTTTGGCGCATCCGGTGGCCGCGTCGATGATTGCCGCGCTGCTGTGCCTGGCCTCGACGCTGGCCAGCTGGGGCCTGCTGCGCGAGCGCAGCTGGGGCCTGTGGAGCTTTGTGGTGATCCTGCTGCTGAGCGCGTTGGCCAACTTTGCGATCGCCGGCTGGTTGGACGTGTTCATGCGTGATGTCATCCCGTTTCTCTCCGACGACGCCGTCCTGCAGCAGGAACTCCATCTGAAACGCTGGTTGATCACGCTGACCGTGGTGGCCATGTCATTGGTGCTCCTCGGCCTGCAGGGCTGGCTGGCCTGGCGCCTGTTGCGGCCGGACATCCGCTCGCGCTTCCACTGAGCCACCCCCTTTCCCGCACGACAAGGACCGTCGCTTGCGCTTTTCGACCCTTCTCCCCGCATTGCTGCTGTTGACTGCGCTGCCTGCCGGCGCCGATGCGCTGCAATGTGGCGAATACCGCAGCGCCGATGGCGGCATGGCGCTGGTGTTCACCACTCCCGGCAGCGGCTACCACCACGATGAGGGCAGCGAGCCACAGCCGCTGTGGGTTGATCGCGGTGCGGCACAGACGCGGTTGGTCATGCTCGACGATGGCGTGGCGCAGCCGATCCGGATCAGCGCCGATGGGCAGCGCATCGAGCACGACGGGGTGGTGCTCTACACCCTGCGCCAGCCCCGCGCCTGCGCCAGCGAGCCCAGCGCGATGGACGGCAGCTGCCGCGCCGCCGGCAGCCACTGCGTTGCACGGCTGCCCACGGCCTCACCCGGCCAGGCCCAGCGTGCGTGCAGCGAAGGCGTTGGCGCGGGCTGCTCGGCGCTGCTGCGCCAGCTTCGCGATGGAACAACTGCAGTCGGCAGCGATGACACCAGCCCCGCGCGCTTCGAACGCCCGCCCATCTGCCGCGAACACACGCCCGGCCATGACCCGCGGGCCTGCGAGACGCTGACCGGCGATGCGCTGGCCGCCGCCATGCAGAAGGTCGGTGAACGCCTGCAACAGGAAGACGAAAACATGCCGGATTCACCGCTTCCGGCCGCTGCACGCGATCGCCTGCAGCAGTTGTGCCTGCAGCACCGCAGTGGCCGCTTCTGCGTCGAACTAGCCGCACAGCAGCTGATCGCGCTGGAGCCCGCATTGGCGGTGCAGGCGCTGCAGGTGGTCTGCGATGCCGGCCGCGCCAGCGCCTGCGAACGCATCGCACCGCTGCGCGGTCCCGGCGCTGACCTGCGCCTCGTCCCGGCCCAGCAGGTGCCCTGCGGCCGCTACCAGGCCGATGGAGGCGTGATCGACAGGCTCGACTTCGGCGATGGCACCCGGGCCCGCCTGCAGAACGGCGCCATCCACCTGCAGCAGAACGGCGAAACCCTTGTGCTGCGCCAGCTCGGCAACGGCGATCTGCTCGGCATGGATGCGCAGACCGCCTACCAGCGTTACCAGTCCGTGCCCGGCACGGCACAATGCACGGCCCCGCGCGAGGGCCGTGGTTCGCCGTAGCGCCTGGAGTTTCCCGTTCGATCGTCAAGGAGACGACATGCATTCATCCGCACCGCGCCAGCGCTGGCTGGCCTGGGCGCTGCTGCTGGCCGCACCGATGGCCGCCGCACAGTCACCGCAATGCGGCCTGTTCAAGGCCGACGAAGGCAGCAGCACGCTGCGCATCAGCTCACCCAACCGTGGCGAGCAGAAGCACTTCGGCAGTGCACCGTCTCCGGTCGCGTTCCAGCAGATCGACGGGAAGCTGCAACTGGTGAACCTGGAGTACGGCCTGCCCAGCCCGCTGCAGGTACGTGATCGTGGCCGCACGGTCGAGGTGGATGGCACGACCTACATCCTGCTGACCCCCGAACAGTGCGCCGCCGCAGCCACGCCGGCTGAAGGCAGCTGCCTAGCCAATGCCGTGGCCTGCCTGGACAACCGTCACGAAGCCACTCCGGCCGCGCTGGAAGCAGGGTGTCGGGAAGGCGTGCCCGGCATGTGCCTGCAACTGGCTGATCGCTGGCGTGATGAAGCCAAGCCTAAGGTGAAGGCCGATCCTGTCCAGCAGAAGGCGGCCCTCGACGCCGCCCTGTCCGGCATCAAGCTCCCCGCTGCTTGTGACAACGGGGGCTTCGAACAGGGAACCCCGGCATGTGCCGCCGCGCTCGAGGCCGACCCCGCAGTGCAGGCGCAGCTGGTCAAGGCCGCGATGACGGCAGCCATGACCGAAGCCATGGTGACGATGACGGCGCCGACCGTGCCGGTGATCATTCCGACTGAGCGGCGGCAACAGTTGCTGCGGCTGTGCCGCGAGGTAGCGCATGGCGGCTTCTGCGAGCGGGTGGCCGAACTGTCCTGGGACGCGGGAGATCCCCTGCTGGCGGTGCAGGCGCTGGCTGCGGCCTGTACACCGGGCAACGACACCGCCACCTGCGAGCGTCTGCCGGCGTTGCAGGCGCTGGGCGCATCATTGCAACCGCAACCGGCAACGGCCCTGCCCTGCGGCAACTACCGGGCCGATGGCGGTCTGATGGACACGCTGGACTTCGGTGACAACGGCCTGGTCGGCGTTGGCTGGAACAGTCATCTCCGCGCCCGCGTCGAAGAGGGCGACATCCGCATCCGCCACGACAGGGGCGGCGACTTCGTGCTGCGTCCGCTGCCTGGCGGCCAACTGCTGGGCCTGGATACCTGGACCCGCTTCCAGGTGTTCACCCCCACTGGCGATGGCCCGGGCCGCTGCAGTGCACCGAAGCAGTACACCGTGCTGCCGCTACCCCAGGATTGCCCGCAGGCGCTCGCTACCGGCGGGGCGGAAGCCTGCTGCGCGCAGGGCAAGCTGCAGGGCTGCAACGTACTCGGCAACCGCCTTGCGCTGTCCGGGCACTGGCTGCAGGCCGCCGAGCACTACACCACGGTCTGCCGCGCCGGCGTCCGCGAGGGCTGCGAGAACCTGGTCACGGCCCAGGGCAACGATGCCGAGGTGGATGCACATGCACTGCTGGACCGGCTGTGCAAGGCCGACCGCAGTGGCCTGCACGTGGCCTGCGACGTGCTCGGCACCCAGAACTGGGAACTGATCGATCTGGGCCGCGCGCTGCAGAAGGCGGCCGATGACGCGGCATCAGACAACACCCCGCCGCCACGCCATTCCAACCGCAAGCGCTGAGCCAGCCAGGGCCTGTCGGCAGCTTCGGGCGGGCCCTGCGGTAAAGTACGCGCCATGAACGAATTCGAGCGCGTGCGCGCCTACCTCACCGACCTGCAGGACCGCATCTGTGCGGCGATCGAGGCCGTCGATGGCCGGGCCCGCTTCCAGGAAGACCTGTGGCAGCGTGCCGAGGGCGGCGGTGGGCGCACCCGCGTGCTGCGCGACGGCGCGGTGTTCGAGCAGGCCGGTATCGGCTTTTCCGATGTGTCCGGCAGCCGCCTGCCGCCGTCGGCCTCGGCCAACCGCCCGGAACTGGCCGGCGCCTCCTGGCGCGCTACCGGCGTGTCGCTGGTGTTCCACCCGCTCAACCCCTACGTGCCGACCACCCATGCCAACGTGCGCTTCTTCCAGGCGCAGCGCGATGGTGAAGTGGTGGCCAGCTGGTTCGGCGGCGGCTTCGACCTGACCCCGTTCTATCCGTTCGACGAGGATGTGCAGCACTGGCACAAGGTGGCACGCGATCTGTGTGCGCCGTTCGGCGACGAACGCTATGCCGCGCACAAGCGCTGGTGTGATGAGTACTTCTTCCTGCGCCACCGCAATGAAACGCGCGGCGTCGGCGGGCTGTTCTTCGACGACCTGCACGGCGACTTCGAGCGCGACTTCGCTTATCTGAGTGCGGTCGGCGATGGTTTCCTCGACGCCTACCTGCCGATCGTGCAGCAGCGCAAGGACACCGCGCATGGCGAGCGCGAACGCGAGTTCCAGCTGTACCGCCGCGGCCGCTACGTGGAGTTCAACCTGGTCTACGACCGCGGCACGCTGTTCGGCCTGCAGAGCGGCGGCCGCAGCGAGAGCATCCTGATGAGCCTGCCGCCGCGGGTGCGCTGGGAGTACGGCTTCGCCCCGGAAGCGGGCAGCGCCGAGGCGCGCCTGGCCGACTACCTGGTGCCACGCGACTGGCTCTGATCTTCCGGCGCCACGCCTGACGCGTGGCGCCTTCTCGCGCCTGTGGTGCGCCCCGCACCGGACAGGCCCTGCTCACTTCCTTCAAGGATGACCCCATGCCCGCTGCTGTTTCCCCCCGCCCCCGCGCTGTGGGCTGGCGCTCCCTGCTGTTGCTTGCATTGGCCTCGGCCAGCCTGCCGGCCGCCGCGCAGTCGATGGCCTGCGGCACCTACAAGGACAGCAGCGGCAACACCACGCTGACCCTGGAGAGCGAAGGCCACGGCTTCCTGTCCGGCCCCTACCAGGCCACCGAGGAACTGCGCATCGCCCGCCAGGAAGACGTGCTCGGTACCGGCAACCTCTCCACGGGCCAGCTGGAAAACTGGTACTTCTCGGACAACGACCGCACGATCAGCACGCCCTATCGCGAGTTCACCCGTGAGCACGCCGCCGCCTGCAAGACGATGCCGCAGCCCGTCGAGGACGGTTGCGTGATGAACACCTCCGAGTGCCTGGAGGCGCTGCCAGAGGCCGCACCCGTGAAACTGCACGCCTGGTGCGCCGAGGGCGTGGGCGCAGCCTGCATGCGCCTGCTGGAGACCTACCAGCAGCAGGCCAAGGACGCAGCGCCCAGAAAGGAAGAACCGCCGATTCCCGAGATCTGCAGGGAGGAGCTGCCCTCGTTCGACGCCGAGGGTTGCATGACGGCAGCCAAAGAGATTGCCTCGGAAATGATGGGCAAGGCCCTGCTCGGCCTGCAGCATTCCGTGGATGCGCCTCTGCCACCTGCACAGCTTGATGAACTGATCGACCTTTGCCGCGTGCAACAGGGCGAAACGTTCTGCGCCGACACCGCCGAAACCTTGTGGAGCAGTGGCCGCCTGCAGGAGGCCCGCGATGCGCTGCAGCGATCCTGTGCACAGCGCGCGGATGCCCCGGCCTGCGGTCCGGCCAAAGACCTTGCCGTTCTCGCCAGCGCCCCCGCGGCAGCGCTCACGCCGGTGCCGGCCGCCGCACTGCCCTGTGGCAGCTTTGAAGCCGAGCGCAGCGTGCTGTCGCAGCTGCGTTTCCTCGAGGGTGGTGTGGTTGAGGCCCGTGGCCGCGAACAGCCACTGCGGGCAAGCCTGAGCGACGGCCGCATCCTCATCCACCGCGATATCGGCAGCGACTTCGTGCTGCAGCTGCTGCAGAACGGCAACCTGGTCGGTATCGACAGCGGCAATCAATTCGCCTATTACGAGCGCAAACCGGCGGCCGGCAATACCCGCTGCACACCGTGAATGATGCCCTGTAGCGCCGAGCCCATGCTCGGTGCTGCACGATCAGGTGCCCTTCCGCGGAAGGATGGTGATGTGCCCGGTCGTCTCCAGCAGGGCGATCTGCACATCCTCGATCCGCAGGCCACCCTGCTGGCGCAACGCAGCATCGAAATCGGCCCGGCTGATCAGTTCGCGGCGGAGAACACCCTCCAAAAGCCGGCCATCGCGCGCGATTACGGTAGGTTCTCCTTCGATCATCCGCTCCATGCGTCGATTCCGGGTGGTCAGCCAGCCCACCCCATAGTTGAGCAGGATGAGGGTCGCGGCCAGCAGCAGGCCGCCGCCCAGCGAGGTATCGGTGCCCAGCAGCGCGTTCTGCACCGCATTGCCCAGCAGCACGATCAACAGCACGTCGAAGGGCGTGATCTGTCCTAGAGCCCGCTTGCCGCCAAGCCGGACCATGCCCAGCACCACGACATAGACCACCACCGCGCGCAGGATGAACTCCCACCAGGGCATTGCCAGTGCAAACAGATCGGGCATGGTCTTCCCCTGTGGAACGGTAGCCCAGCCTAGCACCAAGGATCTGACCCCATCCCTGGTGCTGCGGCGGCACAAATAAAAAGCCCCGCTGACCAGGGGGAGGTCAACGGGGCCGGGGAACGGGCACTTGGGGAGGAGTCCCCGTTCCGAGATCTGCTCCAGGGGATGGGAGAGATCCACAACAGGCGTTGCGCCTGTCGAGAGTTATAGAAGCACTCCGAACACTAACGGTTCGTGAAGGGGCCCAATTTAATGAACCTCGATCAGGACAACATTCATGATCGAGTCAGAAACCTCTGACGAATGAACGAATTCACGTCGTTTTCGGCCTGAAATACCCTCAGTGCGCTTCGTCCCAGTTGTTGCCGACGCCGGTATCGACCACCAGCGGCACCCGCAGTTTGGCCGCTTGCGACATGCGCTCGACCACCTGCAAACGCAAGTCTTCAACGAAACTGCTTTCGGTTTCGAACACCAGTTCATCGTGCACCTGCAGGATCATCCGTGCCGGTGCGCCGCTGTCACGCAGCCACTGGTCCACGTCCACCATCGCGCGTTTGATGATGTCGGCGGCGGTGCCCTGCATCGGCGCGTTGATCGCCGCGCGTTCGGCACCGGCGCGCAGGCCCTGGTTACGTGCATGAATGTCGTTCAGGTACAGGCGACGACCAAACAGGGTTTCCACATAGCCCTGGTCGCGGGCCTGCTGGCGCATCCGCTCCATGAAATCGCGCACGCCCGGGTAGCGGCTGAAGTACAGCGCCACGTAATCCTGCGCCTGGCCGCGGTCGATGCCCAGGTTGCGGGCCAGGCCGAAGGCGCTCATGCCGTACATCAGCCCGAAGTTGATCGCCTTGGCGGCGCGGCGCTCGTTCGGCGTCACCTCCTCCAGCGTGCGCCCGAACACCTCAGCGGCGGTGGCACGGTGCACGTCGGCACCCTGCTCGAAGGCACGCACCAGGCCCGGGTCTTCGGAAAGGTGCGCCATGATCCGCAGCTCGATCTGCGAATAGTCGGCCGCCAGCAGCTGGAAGCCTTCCGGCGCCACGAACGCGCGGCGGATACGGCGGCCATCCTCGGTGCGGATCGGGATGTTCTGCAGGTTCGGGTCCGAGGAGGACAGGCGGCCGGTGGCGGCACCGGACTGGTGGTAGCTGGTATGCACCCGGCCGGTGTCCGGGTTGACCATCTCCGGCAGCTTGTCGGTGTAGGTGCTGCGCAGCTTGGCCAGCCCGCGGTAGTCGAGGATCACCCGCGGCAGCTCATGCTGGTCGGCAATCGCCTCCAGCGCCTCTTCATTGGTGCTGGGCTGGCCCTTCGGGGTCTTCACCACCGCCGGCAGCTTCAGCTCGTCGAACAGCACCGCCTGCAGCTGCTTGGGCGAATCCAGATTGAAGCTGCGCCCGGCCAGCTCGGTGGCCTTCTGCTGCGCGGCCAGCATGCGCGAGGACAGGTCCTGGCTCTGCCGGCGAAGTTCGTCGGTGTCGATCCGCACGCCATTGGCTTCAATGCTGGCCAGCACCGGCACCAGCGGCATCTCGATGTTGCGGTACACGCTGTCCAGCGCCGGCTCGGCCAGCAGCTGCGGCTGCAACGCGTGGTGCAGGCGCAGGGTGATGTCGGCGTCTTCGGCCGCATAGCGGCTGGCTTCGTCGATGCCTACCTGCGAGAACGGGATCTGCTTGGCGCCCTTGCCGGCCACGTCCTCGAACTTGATGGTGCTGTAGCCCAGGTAACGCAGGGCCAGCGAATCCATGTCGTGGCGGGTGGCGGTGGAATTGAGCACGAAGCTCTCGAGCATGGTGTCATCGTGGTAGCCCTGCACCGCCACGCCGTGGCGGCGCAGCACATGCAGGTCGTACTTGCCGTGCTGGCCCAGCTTCTTCTTCGCCGGGTCCTGCAGCGCCGGGCGCAGTGCGTCCAGCACCTGCTGCATCGGCAGCTGGGCCGGCGCACCCGGGTAATCGTGGCCGACCGGAATGTACGCCGCCCTGCCCGGCTCGACGGCCAGGCTGATGCCCACCAGGCGCGCGCGCATCGCGTCCAGCGCGTCGGTCTCGGTATCGAAGCTGATCAGGTCGGCCTGCTGCAGGCGTTCGACCCAGGCGTGCAGCTGCTCGGCGGTCAGCACGGTCTCGTATC